>OLWU01000500.1_pt1 | contig 10426 bp, 8 predicted proteins | sample 1673351 | NCBI WGS metagenome assembly OLWU01 (sample SAMEA103958109, study PRJEB25191) | human gut metagenome | biome: human-associated habitat [ENVO:00009003]; feature: intestine environment [ENVO:2100002]; material: feces | place: Germany | collected 2013/2015
TTTAACACGTGCCATATTCTAATTGCCTCCTATTCTAACGATTCCGTCTCTTATTTGTAAGGGATCATCTTGCGGATGGTCGCCTCGGTGGTGCAGTCAGCATACGTGGTGCTGCGGAGACGACGGCCACGCTTGGTGTCCTTCTTGGTCAGGATGTGGCTCTTGAAAGCGTGCGCTCTCTTGACCTTGCCGGACTTCGTCAGATTGAAGCGCTTCTTGGCGCCGCTGTGGGTCTTCAGTTTAGGCATAATATTACTCCTTCCAAAATGATCCTCTGTGGGGTAAACGCTTTATTTGCCAGCCTTCGGAGACAGGAAGATGGACATATTCCGTCCCTCCAGCTTGGCGGCTTTGTCCAGGGTGGACACCTCGGTACACAGCTCGGCGAACTTGTTGAGCAGATCGCGTCCGATCTCGGTGTGCGCCATCTCGCGGCCGCGGAAGCGGACGCTGACCTTGACGCGGTTGCCGTCGGACAGGAACTTCTGCGCGTTCTTCAGCTTGGTGTTGAAGTCGCCCACGTCGATGCCCGGGGACATACGGATCTCCTTGATCTCCACAACGTGCTGGTTCTTTCTGGCTTCCTTCTCCTTCTTGCTGCGCTCGAACCTGTACTTGCCATAGTTCATGAGCTTGCACACAGGCGGCACCGCCTGGGGAGACATCTTCACCAGGTCCAGTCCCTTTTCCTCGGCGATGTGCAGCGCCTCGGCGGGGGACATAATGCCCATCTGTTCGCCGTCATCGCCGATGAGGCGGATCTCCTTATCCCGGATCTCTTCATTGAGTTCATGCTCTACCTTGCTAATAACCGTCGCACCTCCATTCGATAAATAAAAAACGCGAATGCATCCCTTGCATCCGCGCAACGGCACGGCCCCCATAGCGGAAGCCCTGACGAAAATTGCTGTTGACCTCTTTGCCTGGGGCGGGAGGTGAGGCGGATGCACCGACCTTCTTTGTTTTCTTGAGTATTCTATACCACGCCGCCCCGTTTGTCAACGGCTTTTCTTAAAAAAATTTTTCTTTCCGTGAAAAAACCTATTGACAACGGCAAAATACGTGCTACAATATGCTCTACAAGTGAATACCTTATCAAGAGTGGCGGAGGGAACGGCCCGATGAAGCCACGGCAACCTGTTTTTTCAAGGTGCCAAATCCGACGAACGAATCGAAAGATGAGGAGAAGCAAGAAATCCAGCACTCTGTCGGTTCGGCAGAGTGCTTTTTTGTTGCGTTTCCCGAAAGAAAGGAGAAAATTATCATGGCAAAACGACTCTTCACCTCTGAATCCGTCACCGAGGGACATCCCGATAAGATCTGCGACCAGATCTCCGACGCGGTGCTGGACGCGATCTTTGAAAAAGACCCCAATGGCCGCGTGGCCTGCGAGACCTGCGCCTCCACCGGCCTGATCCACATCATGGGCGAGATCACCACCAACTGCTACGTGGACATCCCCAAGATCGCCCGCCAGGTGGTGCTGGACATCGGCTACGACCGCTCCCAGTACGGCTTCGACGGCAACACCTGCGCCGTCATCACCAACATCGACGAGCAGTCCGGCGACATCGCCCTGGGCGTGGACAAGAGCTACGAGGCCAAGGCCAAGGGCGACAGCGAGCTGGACAACGGCGCGGGCGACCAGGGCATGATGTTCGGCTACGCCTGCGACGAGACGCCGGAGCTTATGCCCCTGCCCATCTCGCTGGCGCACAAGCTTGCAAAGCGCCTGACCGAGGTGAGAAAGCAGAGCTTGGTCAGCTATCTCCGCCCCGACGGGAAATCGCAGGTCACGGTCGAGTATGACGAGAACCGCCACCCCGTGCGCGTGGACACCGTCGTCATCTCCACCCAGCACGCCCCCGACGCGGAGCTTGACACCATCCGCCGCGACATGATAGAGCTTGTCATCAAGCCCGTCATCCCCGCGGAGCTTCTGGACGGGAACACCAAGTACTACGTCAACCCGACGGGGCGCTTTGTCATCGGCGGTCCGCAGGGCGACTCCGGTCTCACCGGGCGCAAGATCATCGTGGACACCTACGGCGGCAGTGCGCCCCACGGCGGCGGCGCCTTCTCCGGCAAGGACCCCACGAAGGTCGACCGCTCCGCGGCGTATGCCGCGCGCTACATCGCCAAAAACGTCGTCGCGGCTGGGCTGGCGCAGCGCTGCCAGGTGCAGCTTGCCTACGCCATAGGCGTGGCGAAGCCTGTGAGCGTGCTGGTGGAGACCTTCGGCACGGGCAAGGTGGACGACTTCGCGCTGGCGGAGACCGTGGAGAAGGTCTTTGACCTGCGCCCGACCGCCATCATCCGCGAGCTCGATCTCAAAAAGCCCATCTACCGCAAGCTCGCCGCCTACGGGCACATGGGGCGCGAGGATCTGGGCGTGCGCTGGGAGGACACCGACAAGGTCGACGCCCTGCTCGCGGCGCTGAAGTGAGTATTGGCTTTTTGCGGAATATACAGTATAATAAAAGGCGAGGGATCCCGGCGCGGATCCCCCGCCTTTACGTATATTATCAGAGGAGTGATGCGCGATGATAAGCCTGTGCGACGGGTGGCAATTCCAGTGGAAGTGGAGCGGGGAGTTTATGTCCGGCGCGGTCGAGGGCGAGGCGGTGCGCCTGCCGCACACCGTGCGCGAGGTACCGCTGCACTACGCCGCGCCCGAGGATTATGAGACCGTGTGCGCCTACCGGCGGACGCTCTCCGTCCCGGCGGAGTACGAGGGCAAGCGTCTTTTCCTCCAGTTTGACGGCGCGGCGCACATCGCCGAGGTATATGTCAACGGCGCGAAATGCGCCGAGCACCGCTGCGGCTACACGGCGTTCCGCGTTGAGATAACGGATAGCGTCCGGTACGGCGCGGACAATATGATCGCCGTGCGGCTCGACTGCACGGAAAACCCCGCGATACCGCCGTTCGGCTTTGTGATAGATTACCTCACCTACGGCGGGCTGTACCGCGAGGTGTGGCTGGATGTGCGCGAAAAGGCGTACATAGAGGATGTGTTCGTCTCGACCCCCGCGCTCGACCGTGCGCGCGTTGCGCTCACCATAAACGGCGGGGAGGAGCGCGCGAGGGTGCGCATACTCGACGGGGAGCGCTGCCTTGCCGAGGGGGAGAGCGCCGGGGAGCCGATAGAGCTCACCGTGCCGGGGGCGGAGGCGTGGAGCTATGAGCACCCGAAGCTCTATACCTGCGCGGTGACGCTTTCAAACAGGGACGAGCAGTGCGTCACGTTCGGCTTCCGCACGGCGGAATTTCGCGCGGACGGGCTGTATCTCAACGGCGAGCGGGTGTTCATGCGCGGGCTGAATCGGCACCAGTGCTATCCCTATATCGGCTATGCCGCGCCGGAGAGCCTCCAGCGCGAGGACGCGCGCATACTGCGCCATGAGCTTGGCTGCAACGCGGTGCGCACGTCGCACTACCCTCAGAGCCGGTATTTCATTGACGAGTGCGACCGGGAGGGGCTGCTGGTGTTCACGGAGCTTCCCGGCTGGCAGCATATCGGCGACGCGGCGTGGAAGGCACAGGCGGAAGAGAATGTGCGCGAGATGGTGACGCAGTACCGCAATCATCCGAGCATCGTGCTGTGGGGCGTGCGGATAAACGAGAGCGTGGACGACGATGAGTTCTACGCGCGCACGAACGCCATCGCCCATGAGCTTGACCCCACGCGCGCTACCTCCGGCGTGCGATATCTTGAAAAGAGCCATCTTTTGGAGGATGTGTATTCATATAACGACTTTTCCCACTGCGGCACGAACGCGGGCGCAAAGCCCAAGGGCAAGGTCACGCCGGACAAGAACAAAGCCCTCATCATCTCCGAGCATAACGGGCATATGTTCCCCACGAAGTCCTTTGACCCGTGGGCAAAGCGGCAGGAGCAGGCGCTGCGCCATGCGCGAGTTCTCGCGGCGGCGCAGTCGGACGGGGGACACGCCGGGTGCTTTGGCTGGAGCATGTTTGATTACCCCACGCATAAGGACTTCGGCTCCGGTGACAGGGGGTGCTATCACGGGGTGATGGACGCATTCCGCAACCCCAAGACCGCCGCCGCGCTCTACGCCAGCCAGAGCGAGGAGGGGAATGTGCTGGAGGTCGGCTCGCCGATGGACATCGGTGACTATGCCGCGGGCAACATCGGCGATGTGTACGTCTTCACGAACGCGGACGAGGTCGCGCTCTATAAAAACGACGAGTATGTCACAACGTTCAGACCCGCGGGCTTTGCGGGGCTGGCGCACCCGCCGGTGCTCGCCGACGACACGATAGGCTGTCTTCTGAACACGCAGGAGGGCTTCACCGGCGCGAAGGAGCGGCTGCTGCACGACTGCCTTGTCTCCGCCGGGAAGCACGGGCTTGCCAACATGCCGCTGGGCGATAAGCTGAAAATGCTGTGGTGCATGGCGGCCTACCGGCTGAGCTTTGCCGACGGCGTGGCGCTGTACGGCAAGTACGTGGGCAACTGGGGCGGCGAGGCGACGCGCTGGCGCTTTGAGGCGCGGCGCAGCGGCAAAGCCGTGTGCTCCGCGACGCGCGCGCCGGGGCGGACGCTGCACCTTGATGTGCGTGTCAGCCGCACGGAGCTTTGCGAAAGGCAGAGCTACGACATGGCGGCGGTGCGCGTGCGCATACTCGACGAATACGGCGCTGTGGCGAGCTATGCCCAGCTGCCGGTGGAGCTTCATGCCGAGGGCGACATTGCGCTCGCGGGTACGGACACGGTGACGGCGGAGGGCGGAATGTGCGGCACGTATGTGCGCTCGCTGGGGCGCACGGGGCGCGGCACACTGCGCATCAAGGCCGCGGGAATGGATGAGGTAAGCATAGATTTCACGGTTACGACCGGGGAGACGGCATATGTATAAAATAAATTACGAAATACGCTTTGAAAAGAGCGCGCCCATAACGGGGACGGCGGAGACGGGGCGCGGCGCGTGGCGGTTCACGCCCGTGCTGCCGAGGGACAAAATAGTCTCCGCCCGCGCGGAGATACCTCTTGCTGTGACAGAGGACGAGCGGATATTCATCAACGGCTACCAGACGTGGACCTTCTGCCCGGAGTATACGCGCGGGGATAAGATACCCGGCGTGGGGCGCTTCCCGAAATTTATCGTCGACCACTACGGCATGGACCGCTACGGCGACTATCATTTCGTCGACTACCCGCGCCGCGCGGGGCTGCTGCACGGGGAGAGCTGGTGCTATTTCCGCCGGGGGGAGGACTTCCGGCTCGTCGCGTCGCTGTCGGAGCGCGCGGGGTACACGCTTTTCACTTACGACGCGCCCAATGGGCTTCTGACCGTGCAGCGCGACTGCGCGGGGATAGAGTGCGGCGGGGAGTACCCGGTGTTTGAGCTGTTCTTTGCCGAGGGCGCGGAGGACGCGGTGTTCGACGCGTGGTTTGCCGAGATGGGCATAAAGCCGCGCACACAGGTGAAGCTTGCTGGATACACCAGCTGGTATAACCGATATCAGAGCATAAACGAGGACAGCATAAGCGATGATCTTGTCGGCTGCGCCGCGGTCATGCGCGCGGGCGACCTCTTCCAGATAGACGACGGGTGGGAGAGCGCCGTCGGCGACTGGCTCGAGGCGGACGAAAAGAAATTCCCGCTCGGCATGAAAATGCTTGCCGACGGTATACACCGGAGGGATTTCCTCGCGGGGCTGTGGCTCGCGCCGTTCGTGTGCCAGAAGGGCTCGGCGATCATGAGCGAGCACCCGGAGTGGCTATATAAGCACGAGGGCAAGCCGTGGTACTGCGGGTGCAACTGGGGCGGGTTCTACGCGCTGGATATAGACAACCCGGAGTTTGTGGCGTACCTTGAAAAGGTCTTTGACCGGGTGTTCAATGAGTGGGGCTTTGACCTTGTCAAGCTGGACTTCCTCTATGCCGCCGCACCCTACGGCGATGCGCATGAGACGCGCGCCGGGCGCATGACGCGCGCCATGGAGCTGCTGCGGAGACTCTGCGGGGATAAGCTCATCCTCGGCTGCGGCGTGCCGGTGATGCCGGCGTTCGGCGTGGTGGACTACTGCCGGATAAGCTGCGACGTGGGGCTGGACTGGAACAACAATTTCATCGTGCGCAGTGCGAACCGCGAGACGGTGTCCACGCGCCGCGCCGTGCTCAACAGCGTGTTCCGCCGCCAGCTCAACGGCAGGGCGTATCTGAGCGACCCGGACGTATTTTTCCTGCGCGAGGACAACATAAAGCTGACGGCGGAGGAGAAGTACACCCTCGCCACGGTCAACAGCCTCTTCGGCGGGCTGCTGCTGTGCTCGGACAATATGGGCGGTTACACCCCCGAGGCGCGCAAGGCGTATGAACAGCTCCTGCGGAACCGCGATGCGCGCAATATCCGCGTCATGAACGACGGCACGGGACTCTCCGTGAGCTACGACCTCTACGGCGCGGAGGAGATACTGAGCATAGAGTAATTATAGGGCAATAACGATCGGGCAGCGCGGCGTGCGCTGCCCGATTTTACGCGCTTGACGAGACAAGGCGAAAAATGTATAATAACATGATATTTTATGCACGGAGGCGGCTGATGAGAAAGATCACAGACGCATTCAAAATATACGCCCGCGCCTTTTCGGTGCTCGCGATGGCAGTACTCGCGGCGCTGTGCACGGCATGCGGCAGCACCGGCGCGGTGGAGAGCGCGGAGACGCCCGCGCCCGCCGCGCCGGAGGTCAGCGAATACGCCGGGCAGATCGTTATATCCGAGATCATGGCGAAAAACACCGCCTCGGTCATGGACAACACCGGCGCGTTCCCGGACTGGATAGAGATAGAGAACGTGTCCGACGCGCATATCGCGCTTACGGGCTTCACACTCGCCGACGGCGAGGATGAGGACGGCTGGGCGCTGCCGGTGTACACCATCGCGCCGGGTGAGCGTTTTGTCGTCTATGCCGACGGCACAGACGATCCCGGCATCCCAATGCACACGGATTTTGCCCTCTCCAAGGGGGAGACGGTGTGTCTGCGCGACGCGCGCGGCTCACTCGTGGATAAGGCGGAGTGCGCGACCGGGAAGGCCAATCTCGCTCTCGCGCGCAATGCCGCGGGCGAATGGGAGGAGACTTATTGGTGCACCCCCGGCTATGAGAACACGCGCGAGGGGTACGACGCATGGCAGCAGAGCCTTGCCTTGCCCTCGCCCCTTGTGATAAGCGAGGCCGTCACGGCAAACACCGCGACTGTAGAGCAGAAAAACCTCGGCTATTGCGACTGGGTGGAGATAAAAAACGTCTCCGACGCGCCGGTATCGCTGGGGGAGTACTGCCTTTCCGACGATGACGCGGAGCTTGCGCTCTGGGCGTTCCCGGATATGACGCTTGCCGCGGGCGAGAGCGTGACAGTCATCTGCGACAAGTCCGACAGCGCCGTGGATGCGGGGTATCTCCACGCGCCGTTTGAGCTCGGCACCGGCGGGGAGAGCCTGTATCTCACGCGCGGCGGCGAGATTGCGGACTATGTTTTTCTCCATGACGTCCCCGCGAACGGCAGCATGGGGCGCATGAGCGGGGAGAACGGATGGTTTTACTTTGCCTCCGCCCAGCCCGGCGCGGAAAAGACCGGCGGGATGAGGCGCGTTTCCGCCGCGCCCGTGTGCGTCTCCGGCGACGGAGTGTATGACGGCGTGACGACGGTGGACGCGGTGCTTGAGGCCGCGCCCGGCGCGAGCATATATTATACGATCGACGGCTCCGCCCCCACAGAGGCGGGCTATACATACTCCGGCACCATAACGCTCGCCGAGACCGCGGTTGTGCGGGCGCTCGCGGTCGAGCCGGGGGCGCTCCCCAGCCGTGCGGCGACATACAGCTTCATCATAAACGAGGGGCATACCCTGCCCGTCGTCAGCCTCGCGGCGGACGACCCGGCGGCGTTCCGGCTGATGTATGGCGGCGGGAAGAAAAATATCGAGCTTTCGGGCAATCTCGCGTTCTATGACGGGGAGGACGGCTTTTCCATCCCCTGCGGCATAGATATGCACGGCGAGACGAGCCTTGCCATGCCCAAGAAGAACATGGGCATACATTTCCGCGGCCAGTACGGCGAGAGCGAGCTGGACTACGACCTCTACTCCGGCGGCGTGACGGGCTTCAAGGCGCTCGTTCTGCGCGCGGGGCAGGATCAGAACGCCAGCATCATCCGCAATGAGCTTTTGGAAAACCTCTGCCTGCAATATTCCGACAGCGTGCCCACCCAGCGCAGCCGCTACTGCGTGCTGTACGTGAACGGGGAGTACAAAGGCATATACGCGCTCATGGAAAAGGTGAACGAGCAGCACTATGCCCGCCTCATGGGCGTATCGCCCGAGAGCGTGACGGTGATGAAGGCATGGGCGAACCCGGCGAGTGAGTATTATGAGAGCGTTATACGCTTCGCGCAGGAAAACGACCTCACAACTGGCGAAAACTACGCGCGCTTCTGCGATATGGTGGACATAGACAGCCTTATAGACTGGATGATAATAGAGGGGTACTCGGCGAACACCGACCTCTCCACCAGCAATCTCCGCTATGCGCGTTCCTCCGAGGGCGATGGGAAGTGGCGCTTCATGCTCTACGATATGGACGCGACGCTCCGCGCCTCGGGCAGCATCTTCGGCAATGTCCTAAAGCCCATGAGCACGCAGAGCGCCGTGTTCATCACTCAGCTTGTCAATAATCCCGACTTCCGCGAGCGCTTTCTCACGCGCGCGGGGGAGGTGCTCTCCACGACGCTTTCAGACGCGAATGTCGACGCGGAGATAGAGCGCCTTGCAGCTGAGATAGAGCCGGAGATCGCGCGCGACTGCACGTTCAACAAGACGACACCCGCCCAGTGGCGCGCCGCCGTGGACGAGCTTCGCGCCACGATAACCGAGCGCGGCTGGAACGCCAAGTGCGTTGCGGCGATAGGGCAGTACATGCACCTCAGCGCGGAGGAGATGCAGCGGTACTTCGGCCGGTGACGAAGAGCGCACAGGAGAGGAGCGGATGAAAGTGAAGGACACGAAATTCACCTTCAAGCGCTATGAAAAGAAATATCTGCTCACGGCGGCGCAGTATGAGCGCATACGTGCGCGGCTCGACGCTTACATAGAGCCGGACGAGTTTTTCAGCAGCACGGTCTGCTCGCTCTATTACGACACCGGGGATTTTGAGCTTATCCGCCGCTCCATCGACGCGCCGGTGTACAAGGAGAAGCTGCGCGTGCGCGCGTACAACGTCCCCGCGCCGGACGGCACGGTGTTCGTGGAGCTGAAAAAGAAGTTCAAGGGCGTGGTGTACAAGCGCCGCGTCATGATGGCGGCGGACACCGCAATGCGCTATCTCGCCGGGGAAATACCCGCGCCGGACGACAGTCAGATGCTGCAGGAGATCGACTGGTTTCTGCGGATGAACGATGTGCGCCCGCGCGTTTTCATCGCGTGTGACCGCGAGGCGTACCGCGCGCGGGACGACGGGGAGCTTCGCATAACGTTTGACCGCAGCATCCGCTGGCGCGACACGGAGCTTGACCTCACGCTCGGCGACCATGGGGAGGAGCTTCTGGACGCGGGGCAGGTGCTGATGGAGATAAAGATACCAGAGGCCGCGCCGCTGTGGCTGGCGCATATGCTCAGCGAGGATGGGCTTTTTCCGCAGGGGTTTTCAAAATACGGCACATGCTATAAGACTAATCTCATAAAGGGAGTAATACTCAATGTTTAACAGCATAATCGCATCGCCCATAACGCTTACGCAGTTTCTGGTGTGCATGGTCACGGCGCTGGTGCTGGGCGTGCTCGCCTCGTGCGTGTTCACGTTCAGAAATACGCACACGGGCTCTCTCGCCGTGGCGCTGGCGCTGCTGCCGTGCGTTGTGGCGATGGTGATAATGATGGTCAACGGCAATGTCGGCGCGGGGCTCGCCGTGGCGGGGACGTTCGCGCTGGTGCGCTTTCGCTCCGCGCCCGGAACGGCGCGGGAGATAACGGGGCTGTTTTTCTCCGTCGCGCTGGGGCTTGCGTGCGGCATGGGCTACGTGGGGCTCGCGGCAGTGTTCTTCGTGCTGTTCTCCGCGGCGCTGCTGGCACTGGGCGCGCTGCACTTCGGTGAGCGCGGCGGCGCGCGCGTGCTGAAGATAACCATCCCGGAAAACCTCGACTATGAGGAGCTTTTTGACGACCTCTTTGAAAAATACACGTGCAGTCATGAGCTTGTGCGCGTGCGCACGACGAATATGGGCACGCTCTTTGAGTTGACCTACCTCGTCTCGCTCAAGAGCAAGAACGTCACGAAGAAGTTCATCGACGCGATCCGCTGCCGCAACGGCAACCTCAACATCATCTGCGGGCGCGAGAACGACCGGGAGCTGATGTAAAAAAGGACGCATAAAACCGCGCGGTGCCGAATGCACCGCGCG
>OLWU01000502.1_pt1 | contig 10372 bp, 7 predicted proteins | sample 1673351 | NCBI WGS metagenome assembly OLWU01 (sample SAMEA103958109, study PRJEB25191) | human gut metagenome | biome: human-associated habitat [ENVO:00009003]; feature: intestine environment [ENVO:2100002]; material: feces | place: Germany | collected 2013/2015
CTCCCTGGACGCCAGCGGCGCCTCGGCGCTCTCGGACGCCACGGAGGAACTCTCCCAGGACGGGGCCTCGGGCCAGATCGCCGTCGTCATGGATGGCACCATCATTGCCTCGCCGTCCGTGAGCAAAAAGATCGAGGGCGGCAAGATCAACATCTCCGGCGGCTTCACCGAGGACCAGGCCTACGCGTGCGCCTCGGCCATCGCCGGCGGCCGGCTGAGGTGCTCCCTCTCGCAGACCGAGCCCGTCGAGGTCGGCGCCACGCTGGGCGATGACGCGCCCGTCCTTGTCCTGGCGGCATTTCTCGTCGTGTCGTTCGTGGCCTGCCTCGTCGCCGCTTGCAGGCTCGGGGCGGCCGGCAGGGTCTGCGCGGACGCCGCAACCGTCTCCGTAATCATCGCGCTTGGCATTCTCACGCTCGTGGCGCGCTTCGACATCGTCGTCCTCGGCCGCATGGAGCTTGCGGGCCTGGCCGTAACCGAGCTGTGCGCGCTCGTCGCGGGCGCGCGCGTGGCGGTGCGCTATCGCTCCGAGCGTGACGGCGGCGCCTCGGTGCGCAAGTCCCAGCAGGCTGCCTGCGGCCACGAGCGCAACCGCCTCATGGGCATCGTGGGCGTCGTGCTCGTCGCGGCGGTGGTCGCGGCGCACCTTCTGCCCGGTCACGTCCGCGAGCTCGCCGTCTCGCTCGCCTGCGGCATGGGCGCGCTCGTCTATGCGCTTGCCGTGGCGGTTCCCACGCAGCTTGCGCTCTACACGGCAGCTGACGTCGCCAAGGGCGCTCAGGATGCCCAAGACCTCGAGTCCGATGAGGACGAGGACGAGCAGCCCGCGCCAAAGAGCGGTGAGTAGCGGATGAGCGGCCTGAGAGAGAGTGACCGCTGGCACGTCCTTACCGGCGATGCCGTCGCCGAGCACGAGGTCCGCGCCGCCACGGGCGTCACGCCGCTCGCGGCCCGCGTCATGGTGGCGCGCGGCATCCGCACGGCCGCCCGGGCGCGCGAGTTCCTCACGCCGTCGCTCGAGCGAGACTGGCTGGACCCGCGCGAGCTGCCCGGTCTCGTGCCCGCGGCGGACCGCGTCGAGCGGGCCGTGCGCAACCACGAGGTCATCGCAGTCTTCGGTGACTTCGACGTGGACGGCATGAGCTCGACGTGCCTGCTCACGCTGGGCCTTCGCGAGCTCGGTGCCGAGGTGCACCCCTACATCCCGAGGCGCTTCGGCGAGGGCTACGGACTGTCGGCCGAGGCGCTCGAGCGCGTCGTGGAGGGCTGCCACCCGGACCTGATCGTCACGGTGGACAATGGCATCGCCGCCGCCGCCGAGGTCGAGATGGTGCGCGCCCAGGGCATAGACGTCGTCGTGACGGACCACCACGAGCCCTCCGACCTCGTTCCCGCGGATGTCCCCGTCTGCGACCCCAAGCTCGACCACGACTGCCCCAGCTGCGACCTTGCCGGCGCTGGCGTGGCGCTCAAGCTCGTGCAGGAACTCGGGCGGCGCATGGGGGTCCCCGAGCTGTGGCGCTCCTACACCGACGTCGCCACGCTCGGCACCATCTCGGACATGATGAACCTCACGCGCGAGAACCGCGCCCTGGTCACGGACGGCATCGAGCGCATGCGCCACACGCAGCGCCCCGGCATCGTGGCGCTGGCCGCGGTGGCCAACTGCGACCTCTCGCAGATCGAGGCGGACGGCCTGCCGTTCTCGCTCGTCCCGCGCCTGAACGCCGCCGGCCGCATGGGCGACGTTGACGTTGCCTTCAACCTGCTCGTCTCCAACGACGCCACCGAGGCCGCCTCGCTGGCCGCCCAGCTCGAGACCATCAACCAGAACCGACGCGACATCGAGCGCGACCTTGCCGACCAGGCCATGGCCATGGTCGAGGAGACCTATGACGGGGGGCGCGCCATCGTCGTGGGCGGCGAGGGCTGGCACGAGGGCGTGAAGGGCATCGTCGCGAGCCGCGTCGTTAACCGCTACCACGTGCCCGCCATCCTCTTCTCCATCTCCGACGGCGTGGCCCATGGCTCGGGCCGCTCCGTGGGCTCGGTCAACCTGTTCGAGGCCGTCGAGCGCTGCGGCGATTTGCTCGTGCGCTTTGGCGGCCACGCCGGTGCGGTGGGCGTCACGATCGATGCCGAGAACATCGACGCGTTCCGTGCCCGACTCGAGGACGTGCTCGACGAGCTTCCCGCCGAGCAGTTCGTCGACACCGGCGAGGTCGCGGCCGTCGTGGGGCTCGACGAGCTCGACGTACCCACCATCGAGTCGCTCGGCGCCCTCAAGCCGTTCGGCCAGGGCAACAAGGTGCCGCTTCTTGCCGCCACGGGCGTGGTCATGCGCGCGCGCAGCCGCGTGGGCCGCTCCGGCGAGCACCTGCGCTTCCTGGCGACAGACGGCGTGAGCTCCGTGCCGGCCATCATGTTCCGCACTCCCGACGTCGAGCGCGCCTGCGACTACGAGGGCGCCGTCGACCTCGTGTTCGAGGCGGTCGCCGAGACGTGGCAGGGCCGCACGAAGCCCAAGCTCATGGTGCGCGACATTATCTACCGCGAGGCCACGCCCGGCGTGAGCACGCCCGAGGTCGTCTCCGAGCTGTTTGGCCGCGTGCCGCAGATTCTCGCCTCTGACACCCACGAGCCGCCCGAGCCGGCGAGCACCGACGCCCGCGAGCAGGCCGCCGGCATGAGCGAGGCCGAGCTCACGGACCGCCTCGTGCACCGCTTCATCGGGGACCACGAGCTGCTGGGCGCCCAGCGCGCCGCGCTCGACGCCCTCGCGGCCGGTCGCAGCGCCCTGTGCGTCATGGCGACGGGACGCGGCAAGTCGCTCGTCTTCCACGTGCACGCCGCGCGCCTCGCGCTTGCCCGGAGCCGTGCGAGCGTCTTCGTCTACCCGCTGCGCGCCCTCGTCGCGGACCAGAGCTTCCACATCACCGGCGAGCTCGCCGCGCTCGGCCTGTCCGCCCGCGTGCTCACGGGCGAGAGCTCGCCCGAGGTTCGCGAGGAGGTCTTTGGCGGCCTTGCGGCGGGCACCGTGGACGTTGTGCTCACGACGCCGGAGTTCCTCGCCATCCACTCGGGGCGCTTCGCCGCCTCGGGCCGCATCGGATTCGTCGTCATCGACGAGGCCCACCATGCCGGCACCTCGGACGGTGGCTCGCGCACGACCTACCGGGAGCTGCCCCGCGTGCTGGGCGAGCTCGGGCATCCCGTGACGCTTGCCGTCACGGCGACGGCCGCCGAGCCCGTTGCCAGGCAGATCTGCGAGCTTGCCGGTATCGACGACGTCATCGTGGACGACACGCGTCGCGCCAACCTCGTGCTCGACGACGAGCGCGAGCTGCATGACCGCGAGGCCGCGCTCGTCTCGATTGCGAGCACGGGCGAGAAGTGCGTGTGCTACGTGAACTCGCGCGAGCAGTCCGTCGTGCTCGCCCGCGCGCTGAGGAAGGCAAACCCCGAGCTGGGCCAGCGCATCGCGTTCTACAATGCCGGCCTCACGCGCCAGGAGCGCAACCGCGTGGAGCGGGCGTTCCGCTCCGGCGCGCTCACGTGCGTCATCTCCACGAGCGCGTTCGGCGAGGGCGTCAACCTGCCAGACATCCGCCACGTCGTGCTCTACCACATGCCGTTCGGCGCCATCGAGTTCAACCAGATGAGCGGCCGCGCCGGCCGCGACGGCAAGCCCGCCACGATCCACCTGCTGTTCGGCTCGCGCGACGCCCACGTCAACGAGCGCATCCTGTCCTCCTACGCCCCGGGCCGAGAAGAGCTCGTCTGCCTGTGGAGGACGCTGCACAGCCTGGCGGCCCGCGCCTCCCAGGACTCGGACGGCGCAATCGGGCGCACGAACGCAGAGATCCTCGAGGCGTGCCTGCAGACGGCGCCGGCGACCACCCTCGAGGAGCGCTCGGTGTCGGCGGGCATCGCCATCTTCCGCGACCTGGGGTTCCTCGAGGTCGAGGGCTACGGGACGGGCAGGCGCATCGTCATGGTGCCCTCGCCGGGCCACATGGAGCTTGACAGCTCCATCCGCTACCTCGAGGGCAAGCGCAGCGGCGAGGAGTTCCACGCCTTCTGCGACTGGGTGCTTGCCGCCACGCCCGGCGAGCTTCTCGACCACATCAACAGGCCCATCGTCCCGGGGTTCGGGACGCTGGTGCGAGAGGAGGGGGAGTGACGCCATGTCAGAGACCAAGCACGTCGCGGCACCGCCCGAGGGGGCCCCGGAGGTTGGGGCCGACGACTACCCGCTGCTGAGGAAGACCTGCTCGAGGTACCTCTCGGCCGAGGGGATGGCAAAGGTCGACGAGGCCTACCGCTTTGCCGCCGAGTTCCACCGCGACCAGCGGCGCCGCAGCGGCGAGCCCTACATCAACCATCCCGTCGAGGTGGCGCTCATCCTGGCCCATGACCTTCACATGGACGAGGACGTGATCTGTGCGGCGCTGCTCCATGACACCGTGGAGGACACCCCGGCCACGCTCTCCGACCTCTCCGAGCTGTTTGGCGAAACGGTCGCCGAGCTCGTGGACGGCGTCACGAAGCTCACCTCGATCGAGGTCGACTCCATGGACGCCAAGCAGGCGCTGAACCTGCGCAAGATGTTCCTCGCCATGAGCCGCGACATCCGCGTCGTCATCATCAAGCTCGCCGACCGCCTGCACAACATGCGCACGCTCGCGGCGCTTCCGCCCGACCGCCGCACGTTCAAGGCCCATGAGACCATGGACGTCTACGCGCCGCTCGCAGACCGCCTCGGCATCTCCTCGCTCAAGTGGGAGCTCGAGGACCTCGCGTTCTTCTACCTCGAGCCCGAGGAGTACCAGCGCATCGCGCGCATGGTCCAGGACTCCCGAGACCAGCGCGAGCGCGACACCGAGGAGGCCATCAAGACGCTCACCGACGAGCTGCGTCGCGTTGGCCTCGACGGTTTCACGATCACGGGCCGCCCGAAGCACCTGTGGAGCATCCACCTCAAGATGAAGCGCAAGGGCAAGGAGTTCTCCGACATCTACGACCTCATCGCGCTGCGCGTCATCCTGCAGACGGTGGGAGACTGCTACTCGGCCCTGGGCGCCGTTCACTCGCTGTGGCACCCGCTTCCCGGCCGCTTCAAGGACTACATCGCCACGCCCAAGCCCAACGGCTACCAGTCGCTCCACACCACGGTCGTGGGTCCGGAGGCCCGTCCCATCGAGATTCAGCTGCGCACGGTGGAGATGCACGAGCAGGCCGAGTACGGCATCGCCGCCCACTGGCTGTACAAGCGTGCGGGCAACTCGCAGGGCAACATGAGCGCCGACGACAAGAGCGTCGACCGCCAGATCTCCTGGATCCGCCGCAGCCTCGACTGGACGGTCGAGGGCGACATGGAGGACCCGCACGAGTTCCTCGAGGACCTGCGCGTGGACCTCTTCGGCGACGAGATCTTCGTGTTCACGCCCAAGGGCGAGGTCATGAACCTGCGTGCCGGCTCCACGCCGCTCGACTTTGCCTACGCCGTCCACACCGAGGTGGGAAACCACTGCGTGGGCGCCAAGGTCAACGGCTCGGTGGTCTCGCTCACCAAGCCGCTCGCCACCGGCGACCGCGTGGAGATCCTTACGAACAAGAGCGCCAAGCCCTCGCGAGACTGGATGAACATCGTGGCGACGCCCTCGGCGCGCTCCAAGATCCGAAAGTACTTCGCGGCATCCACGAAGTCCGACGACGCTGAGGCGGGCCGTGGCGAGCTCGGTCGCGAGCTGCGCAAGCGCGGCTACGGCATCTCCACGCCGCGCTCGGCCAAGGCGCTCGCGCGCGTGAGCGAGGAGCTGTCGTTCAAGGAGACCGACGACATGCTCGCTGCCATCGCCAACGGCAAGGTGACGGCCAAGTCGGTGGCCAACAAGGTCCAGGCCGTGCTCGAGGAGGGGTCCCCGGCCGAGATGCTCGCGGCCCAGCAGCGCGCCAACGCCGAGGCGAACGCCGCGCGCGAGGAGTTCTTCGAGGGCGGCTCCAAGCCCATGAGCGCACCGCGCCAGGCCCGCGCCCCCAAGGGCTCTGCCAAGCGCCGCCGCGCGAGCTGTGGCGTGGTCGCCAAGGGCGATGCCGACCTGCTCGTGCACCTCGCGCACTGCTGCAACCCTGTGGCCGGCGACGACATCGTGGGCTTCATCACGCGTGGCCGCGGCGTGTCCGTGCACCGCTCGAGCTGCCCCAACGTCAAGGGCCTCATGGCGCATCCCGAGCGCATGATCGAGGTCGAGTGGGACACCTCAGGTGCCACGCAGTTCCAGGTGGAGATCATGGTCGAGGCCACGGACCGCATGGGTCTTCTCAAGGACGTCACGATCGCCGTGGGCGAGGCGGGCGGCAACATCCTCTCCGCCGCCACGAACACGAGCCCCCAGGGCGTCGCCAAGCTGCGCTTCCTCGTCGCCATCAGCGATGCGAACCTGCTCGATACCCTGCTTGCCACGGTGAGCCGCGTGCCTTCCGTCTACGACGCGCGCCGCATCATGCCCGGCGAGGGCGCCAACTCGATTCACGGGAGGTAGCATGGGCGAGTTCTGGAACACGGGGCGGATGGCCTTCGATGACGTCGCCGGCATGGCGGACGCCGCACTCGAGCTGAGGCGCTTCGTCGTGTCGCCGTTCTCGACGAACTGCTATGCCGTGGTCTCTTGCGGCAAGGCCATGGTCGTCGACCCCGGCGCCGAGGGCGCCCGCATCGCCGAGGCGCTCTCTGACGTGGACGTTGAGCTCGTCGTGGCCACGCACGGTCACGCGGACCATGTGGGAGGCGTGGCGGCGCTCGTCGCGGCCACGGGCGCGCGCTTTGCCATCAGCGCGGCCGACGCCGACCTCGCGCGCCATGCGCGCCGTGCCCACGCGTTTGGCATCGAGTACGACGATGACGCGCCCGAGCCCGACGAGCTTCTCGTGCCGGGCGGTACCACGGGCGTGGGCGAGGCCCGTTTCCGTGTGGTCGCGACGCCGGGCCACACGCCGGGCGGCGTCACGCTCGTGGGACAGGGGACGGCGGCGGGCCTTGCCTTCGTGGGCGACACGCTGTTTGCGGGAAGCGCCGGCCGCACCGACCTTGCCGGTGGCGACCCCGCCGCGCTCTTGTCCTCTCTGGGCACGCTCGCCCGCGAGCTCCCGGGCGAGACGCACGTCCTCACCGGCCACGGCGACGACACGACGATTGGCTGGGAGCTGCGGTCCAACCCCTACCTGCAGGCGGCGAGCCGCACGCGTGCGTAAAGAAAAGGCCCGGGCGAGCGCGTGCTCGTCCGGGCCTTGCCATGTTCTGGTGCCCGAGGCGAGGGTCGAACTCGCACGGGTTTCCCCAGAGGTTTTTGAGACCTCCGTGTCTGCCATTCCACCACTCGGGCCAGTGTCGGACAAGTATACCGTAAGCGTGACGGCTGGGGACGGGCCCGTTTTGTCACCGTGCGGCGAGAGTGCTCGTCATTGCGTCCGATTTGCGTGAAACCTATGAATTTACCTGCGGTTATACCGTTTTTTGGTGGTAATCTTATATCTGTTGGCCATCGGAGCGGAGGTAGCGATGTTTTCTGTTGGTGAGCGTGTCGTCCATCCCGGACAGGGACTGTGCACGGTCGTCGGCTTCCAGGACTCGCCCGCTCCCATGCTCATCCTCGAGACCGGCTCCGGCCGCGGCGCCACGCGTCTCATGTACCCCGCCGCCCAGGCCGAGAAGAACCTTCACCCGCCCGTGGGCCGCGAGGAGGCCCTTGCCGTCATCGACGGCTACGCGGACCTCGCGTGCGACACGTTCACGGACCGCAACTCCGGGCTGGAGGAGAGCCACTTCAAGAAGCTGCTCAAGCACGGCGTGCCAGACTCGGTGCTCGTCGTGAAGACGATGCGCGCCCGCATCGCCGAGGCGGAGGCAGGCTCCAAGAAGCCCAGCTCCTACCTCATCCGCGTCCTGCGTGACGCCCGCGATCGCTCCCTCGAGGAGCTTGCCTGCGCGCTTGACACGACGCCCGAGGACGTCGAGGCCATGTTCGCCTCGCGCGGGCACTCGCTCGGGGACGAGTGACGAGGGTGGCGCACCCCTCTCGCCTCGCGCAGCCCGTCACCGCGCGCTAGCTGCGCTTCGCGATTCTTGAGACAAAGAAGCCCTCGTAGAGGCGGCTTGGGCACACCGTGAGCGTGCCGGGCAGCCGGCTCGGCAGTGCCAGGGGCGCCTCGTCGTCCGTGTCCTCGCCGGCTACTGCGTGCGGCAGCGCCACGTCGACGAGCTCGCAGTCCGCATGGCGCGCGAGGGCCCACTCCACGACGTCCTCGTTCTCGCGCGGCAGGATCGAGCACGTCGAGTACACGAGGCTGCCCCCGGCCTTGAGCACGGTGAGGCCCCGGTCGAGAAGCGCGCGCTGCGAGCGCTCGATGCGGTTTGCGAGCTCGGGCGTGAGGTAGCGGGCCGCGTGCCCGTCGTGGAGGGACACGGTGCCAGAGCCCGTGCAGGGGGCGTCGAGCAGCACCTGATCGAAGGAGAACCAGTCATCGAGCCTACGGGCGTCCACGCGCATGACCTGGACGTTCGTGGCGCCGAGCTTCGCGAGGTTGTGCTCGAGCTTCTCGGCACGTGGCGCGGAAAGCTCGCATGCCGTGACGCGCGCGGCGCGCACGCCCTCACGCGCGGGGGCAAGCGCTGCGAGCTCGCTCGTCTTTCCGCCGGGGGCGGCGCACATGTCGAGCACATCGGTGCCTGGCTGCGGGCGCAGGGCGAGCGGTGGCAGCATGGAGGAGAGGCTCTGGAGGTACACCTTCCCCTGGGCATAGGCGTTAAGGCCCCAGACGTCTCTCTCGCGGACGTTGTCGGCAAGCACGAGCGCGTCCGCGTACCACGGGACGCGTGCGTACCCGATGCCCGCCTCGTCCAGCTCGCGCGTGACGTCGGCAAGGCCTGAGCGCAGCGTGTTGACGCGCATGGTCACGGGGCGCTCCTGGCCCCATCCGGCTATGATGGTGTCCGCAAGGGGTCCCGCAGACGCCCTGACCGCCTCGACGAGGTGGGTGGGCAGCCCCGTCTGCTCGTCGAGCGTCTGCGGCTCGTGGGTCTGCTCGCGCGGCCTTCTCGCCTGGCGGTTTGCTCGTGTGGTGGCCTTGTGCGCGCGCTGCCTGCTGCTCATATTTCTCCTTGCACGTGTGTCTCCTGCGTGCAATACTATCAATTCGTGTGGCCGAGAGGTCGCGCACGCCAAGTGGGTCAGAGGTTGTGGCCCCACCTGAACGGCGCCTGCGGGCAGCTGTCTGGTCGGACAAAGGAATCGCATCCCAGCGTGGGTGCCCAAGCCTGAATCTTGCCGGAGCTGTGCCAAGCGCAGCTCCGGTTTTTCGTTGCGGGTCCAGGCCCGCGGCATTGCGACGCGCGGCACAGGGTCGCACGTCACGCAAGCGGCGAGGTGCCCGCAAGGCACGCCGCAGGGAAGGGAAGGTGTGTAAGATAGCAAAGTCCGAAGGTCCCCGTATTAACGGGGAGATCACCGCTCGAGTCTGCCGCCTGATTGGCGTCGACGGCTCCCAGCTTGGCCAGTTCGGTGTCCGTGATGCCCTCCGCATCGCCTCCGAGCAGGGTCTCGACCTCGTCGAGATCGCCCCGAACGCCGAGCCCCCGGTCTGCAAGGTGCTCGATTACCGCAAGTACAAGTACGAGCAGGACCGTAAGGCCAAGGCGGCTCGCAAGAACCAGGCGAAGGTCGAGATCAAGGAGATGAAGTTCCGTCCCAAGATCGACGTCGGCGATTACGAGACCAAGAAGGCCCACGTGGTGCGTTTCCTCAAGAAGGGCGCCCGTGTCAAGATCACCATCATGTTCCGCGGGCGCGAGATGGCCCACCCGGAGCAGGGTCGGATTGTGCTCGACCGCCTCGCCGAGGACCTCAAGGACGTGGCGACGGTCGAGTCGAAGCCTCAGATGGAAGGCCGCAACATGCACATGCTCGTCGCGCCGATCAAGGGCGCCTTCGATGAGAAGGCCGCCGAGGCGAGCGAGAAGGATACGAAGGAGAACTAGCATGCCTAAGATGAAGACGCACAAGGGTACGGCCAAGCGTTTCCGCCGCACCGGCACCGGCAAGATCATGCGCGCCAAGGCTTTCAAGAGCCACATCCTGACCAAGAAGTCCCAGAAGCGCATCCGCGGTTTCCGCAAGGAGACCGAGCTCGCCAAGGCCGACGTCAAGGTTGTTTCGTCCCGCATGGGCAAGTAGCGCACTCGCGCCTGTCCGTTCTTTTTTTCACTAGGAGTTGATCTAACATGGCACGAGTCAAGCGCGCCGTTGCTGGCCGTAAGAAGCGTCAGACCCTCAAGGAGCTCTCCAAGGGCTACTACGGCACTTCCTCCCGCACC
>OLWU01000503.1_pt1 | contig 10369 bp, 8 predicted proteins | sample 1673351 | NCBI WGS metagenome assembly OLWU01 (sample SAMEA103958109, study PRJEB25191) | human gut metagenome | biome: human-associated habitat [ENVO:00009003]; feature: intestine environment [ENVO:2100002]; material: feces | place: Germany | collected 2013/2015
ACCTCAAGGCGAAGGACCCCGACCACTCGATCGTCTGGATCGAGAACGGCCACGTGACCGGGCGCAAGGTCGGCGACGGCCCCTCCCACGTCGTGCTCGAGGCGCTCCACGCCGATGCGGGCAAGATCGACGACCGGCTCTCGTACCTCACGAAGACCGCCAGCGGCAAGATCCTCAAGTCCTCGACCATCTTTATCCGCGACACCGCGGGCGACCTCTCGGGCATCTTTGCCATCAACTTCGACATAACCATGCTGCGCGCCGCCCAGGGCACGATCCAGTGGATCTGCGGCGTCGAACCGACCGCGCCCAGCGAGCCCGAGCCCATCGTGCGCAACATCGCCGACCTGCTCGACGACCTGCTCGCGCAGTCGGTCGCCCTCGTGGGCACGCCCGTGCCCCTCATGAGCAAGGACGACAAAGTGCGCGCCATCCGCTACCTCAACGACGCGGGCGCCTTCCTCATCACGAAGTCCGGCCCGAAGGTGTGCAAGTACTTCGGGATCTCGAAGTACACCCTCTACAGCTACCTCGACGAGGCCAAGACGATGTCCGAGGAGGACGAGTAGCGCGCAACGCGGGGCGAGCATAACGTAAAGCGAGCGGGCGCGGGGCATGAAGCTCCACGCCCGCTCGCTTTTGGAGGCACCGAGACCTGTTTGGCAAGAAGGGCAGCGTGCTTCCCCTCGCGCTCAGATAATTTCGATCAGGAATGGCCGCTCAGCAAGAAGGGCCCCGCGTTTGCCTCTGGCGCAGTTCCGCATGAGCCGGACGCGACTTGATGTCGCGTCCGTGCGAAGAGGACTGTCTGAGTACAGAGGTAAACGCGGCGCACTTCTTGCCGCAACGCAGCTCCAGCTTACTTGATCACGCGGACGCGGTAGATGGCAGGGACCTTCTTGAGGGCGTCGATGGTCGCGTCGTCGAGGTGCTCATCGGTATCGAACATGGTGTAGGCGTTCTCGCCGGCGGACTCGTTGACCATGCGCTGGACGTTCGCGTTGTCGTGCGCGAGGATGGCCGTGATCTGGCCGATCATGTTCGGCACGTTGGCGTGCAGGCACGCGACGCGGCTGGCCGCGCGGGCCTTGCCCATGTTGCAGGCCGGGTAGTTGACGGAGTGGACGATGTTGCCGTTCTCCAGGTAGTCCTTGAGCTCCGAGATCGCCATGTCGGCGCAGTTGGCCTCAGCCTCGCCGGTGCCGGCGCCCGAGTGCGTGGTGATGAAGGTGTTGGGCATCTTGACGGTCTTGGGCGTGGCGAAGTCGCACGAGAACCACGAGAGGCGCCCGCCGCGAAGGGCGGCGTCAACGGCGTCCTCGTCGATGATCGTCTCGCGCGCGTAGTTGATGAGGACCGCGCCCGGCTTGAGCAGGCCCAGCTGGTCGGAGCCGATCATGCCGATGGTGTCGGACTTGGAGGGCACGTGGAGCGTGAGGTAGTCGCAGTTGCGGCAAAGGTCCTCGAGGGTGCCCACGCGCTGCACGTCGCGGGAAAGGACCCATGCGTGCTCGACCGAGATGAAGGGGTCGTAGCCGTAGACGTCCATGCCGAGGTCGACGCAGGCGTTGGCGACCTTGGAGCCGACATTGCCCAGGCCCACGACGCCGATGCGCTTGCCCTTGAGCTCGTGGCCGACGAAGGCCTTCTTTGCCTTCTCGGCGTTGACGAGGATGTTGGGGTCGTCGGCGTGGGCGCGCACCCAGTCCATGGACTGGACGACGCCGCGGCTCGAGAGGATGAGCATCGCGATGACAATCTCCTTGACGGCGTTGGAGTTCGCGCCCGGGGAGTTGAAGACGACGACGCCCTTCTTTGCGTACTCTTCAACGGGGATGTTGTTCACGCCGGCGCCGCAGCGGGCGATGGCGCGGATGGATCCGGGAAGCTCGTAGCCGTGCAGGTCGGTCGATCGCATGAGGATGGCGTCGGCATCGGCGGCGTCGGACACGAAGTCGTACCCCTCGCCGAACTCCACCTTGCCGTCCTTGGTGATGTCGTCGATCGTCTTGATGTGGCGCATGCTCACTCCTATCGCGAAGGTCACGTGCGGTCTAGCTTAGCCGATGGCCGCGCGGGGCCGCGGATTTGCCCCCGTTCGGAAACATGGCAGCGGGCGGCGGCGAGGGCGCTCAGAAATCGCGGGTTCCAGCTTTCGGTGCGCACTTATTGCTAAGAAACCCCGGGTTCCAGCCGCCGGAGGGCGCCGAGCGCTAAGGAATCGCGAGTTCCAGCCCAGAAAGAAGGGCTGGGACTTGGGATTTCTTAGCGTTGGGCCATCCGCCGGGGCTGGGACTTGGGAATTCTTAGCGCACGCAAGCGCGCCGGGGTTGGGACTTGGGAATCCTTAGCGCACCGTCGCCCGCCGGGGCTGGAACCTGCGGTTTCTGAGCGCAGGGCAAGAAGGGCCGGGCATGGGCGCGCGGACGTGGGCGTAAAGTAGGGGCCACGCAATCGCCCGACGAAAAGAGGAAGCCATGCAGACCACCGAGATCGTCAACCAAATCGTCGACGCCGCGCAGCAGGCGCCCGAGAAGGCCCAGGAGCTGATCGCCGACCCCAAGGGCGCCGTCGCCGCCATCTGCGGGACCACCGACTTCGACATCAACGCCGTCGTCCAGGGCACCCTCGCCCGCGCGGCCGAGCTCGGGCTCGACTTCAGCGACGTCGACATCTCCAAGCTCGACCTTACGCAACTCGACCTCACCAAGCTCGACCTGATCGCGCTCCAGGACGCCGCGAGCAGGCTGAACATCGACATCGCCAAGCTCGACCTCTCGAAGCTGGGGCTCGGCGGCACGCTCGGCGGGCTTTTGGGCGGCTTGGGGAGCTTCCTCGGTAGGTAGCCGCCGCCCCATGTGGGTACCATCAGGCACAGGCAGCAAAGCAACGCAGAAGGAGCATCCCATGACCAACGCCGACCGCCGGCCCAACGTGTCGCGCCGCGAGGCGAGCGACGTCGAACGCTACCGCCGCATGCGGCAGGAGCGCGAGAACGCCAACCCCGTGCGCCGCGCCGGCCGCGAGGTCGGTCGCAGGCTCGGCGACGCGAGCAGCGTCGGCGGCGGGCTCAAGCAGAGCGGCGAGTACCGCAGGAAGGGTTTCAGCCTGCGCGGGCCGGAGGCTCGGCGGGCGGGCGGCTCGGGCTCGAGGCCCAGCGGCGGCGCGGGCAGGCGGCGGCGCGGCGGCGAGCCCCGGAACTGGGCTCGGACGGCCAAGCGCGTGCTCATCGGCGTGCTCGTCGCGCTTTTGGCCTTCTCGGTCGTGCTGACGGTGCGACTGGGCGCCGGGATCTCGCTCGAGACGCGGGCAGCGCTTTCGCCCACGCTGCCCGGCACGCCGTTCTACATGCTGCTCGTCGGGACGGACAAGTCGGAGCAGCGCGTCGAGGACGGCAGCACCGGCGGCACTTTCCGCACCGACTCGATCATGCTCGCGCGCGTGGACCCGCTGGCGGCCAAGCTCACGCTCGTCTCGATCCAGCGAGACACGCTCGTCGACCTCGGCGGCAGCTACGGGAAGCAGAAGATCAACGCCGCCTACACCCTCGGTGGGGCTCCACTTCTGATCCACGCCGTGTCCGACCTCGCGGGAGTCAAGATCTCGCACTACGCCGAGATCGACTTCGACAGCTTCACCTCGGTGGTGGACGACCTCGGCGGCGTCGACGTGAACGTACCCATCGATATCGACGACGACCTCGCCGACGTGCACCTCCAAGCCGGGCCGCAGACGATCAACGGCACGCAGGCGCTGGGGCTGTGCCGCGCGCGTCACGCCTACGATAAGTACGGAGCGGGCGACTACTACCGCACCGCGAACCAGCGCATGGTGCTCGGCGCGATCCTCAAGAAGACCCTCAGCGGCAACCCTGTAATGCTGGCGACCGGCCTGAACGCCGCGGCGGGAAGCGTGAGCTGTGACATCACGGGGCTCGAGCTGATGCTTCTGGGCGTGCGGTTCGCCGGCTTCGACATGAGCCGCGACCTCGCCTCGGGGCTCGAACCGACCGAGGGCGTCTACGAGGGCGGCGTCTGGTACGAGAAGGTCAAGCAGGACGCCTGGAAAAAGATGATGGGCCGCGTGGACGCGGGCCTCTCGCCCTACGAGAACGAGTCCGAGAACCCGACCGCCGGCCTCGCGGGCGCCGGGCAGTAAGGGCGCCTTCGCTCAGCGGAGCGCTGTCGGGCGGCGGTGCGTTGGGAGCTGATGGGCGTTGGACGCCGGGGCGTTGGGAGCCGGTTCGTCGGGCACCGCCGGAGCGTTGGACGCCGGGGCGTGGCAGGATTTGGCGCTGTGGCACAGAGCGCGGCAAAAAACGCCGCTGTGGCACGAAAAACGGCGCGATCGCGGCAAATACGGGCGCTGTGGCACGATTCCTGTGCCACAGCGCCCGTTTTGTTCACGAGATGTCATGGCCCCGGCGCTGCAGCGCCCATCTTGTTCACACGATCCTCGCTACCAGGCTGACGTCACAGGAGGAAGGCGCGCATGGCGGCCTCGCCGGCGATGGGAAGAAGCTCCGCCGCGCCCGACATGCACTCCTCGAGCGTGCAGGGACCGATGGGCGACGGGATCACCAGGTCGACGCCCGCGTCGTAGACGCCGCCCAGGTCGGCGGCGCGGCTGCCCACGACGGCGACGACGGGCAGGCCGCGCTTCTTTGCGCGTCGCGCGACGCCGACGGGCGCCTTGCCGAAGGCGGACTGGGCGTCCATGCGTCCCTCCCCCGTGATCACGAGGTCTGCTCCCGCGAGCGCCTCATCGATGCGGATGGCGTCGAGCACGCGCTCGATGCCCGGCTCGACCCGCGCGCCACAGAAGGAAAGAAGTCCGAAACCAAGGCCGCCCGCGGCTCCCGCGCCGACCTCCTCAGAGAAATCGCGGCTCACAGCGCGGGCAACGGCACGCGCATAGCCCGCCATCCACGCATCGAGCTCGGCCAACCGCTCGCGCGGAAGGCCCTTTTGGGGCCCGTACACATAGACGGCGCCCTCGCGCCCGCAAAGCGGATTCGTCACGTCGCTGAGCGCGACGACCTCGATGCCCTGCAGCTCGGGAGCCATGTTCGAGACATCGACCGTCGCGACGTCGCGCAAGCCCGCGAGCCCTTCGGGGACCTCGGAGCCCTCGGCGTCGAGCAGGCGCGCGCCGAGTGCACGGGCCATGCCGGAGCCTCCGTCGCTCGTCGCCGACCCTCCGAGTCCCACGAGCACGCGGCGGGCCCCGCGCCGCGCGGCGTCGAGGATGAGCTCCCCCACCCCGCGCGTGGTTGCCGCGAGGGCGTCGTCTGAGGTGCGGCCGGTGAGCCCGATGCCCGCCGCCTCGGCCATCTCGACCACCGCCGTCCCGTCGTCGAGAAGCCCATAGCGCGCCTGGACCGGGCGCCCGAGCGGCCCCGTGACCTCGAGCACCGTCGGCTCAGCGCCGCGAGCACGCAGGATGGCGTCGAGGGTGCCTTCTCCCCCGTCGGCGACGGCGAGCTTGGCCACGTGCGCGGTGGGCGCGGCGCGGCGGACACCCTGCTCGATGAGGTCGGCCGCCTCGAGGCTCGAGGCACATCCTTTGAACGAGTCGGACGCTATGAGGACGGACGGTTCGGGCATGGCGGCTCCCTTCGGTGCATCTTCTTTCCATCCGATACGATAGCGCGTCGCGGGCTGGCCGGCTGCGCGCAGAATCCTCGGCACCCAGCTGGCAAACGCTACTCGATGCTCCTCTTTGCGCAGAACCCCTGGCTTCCAACCGCGAGCGGGCCCATGTCGCGCAGAAACCCCGGCTCCCAGCTGCATGCGGGCGCGTGCCGCGCAGAATCACCGGCGCCCAGCCACGTGTCGCGCAGGATTCCCGACCTCCAGCCCGGCTGGCGCTGCTCGACGCCCCTCTTTGCACAGAAACCCGCGCCGCCAGCCGCCTTGCGAGGCTGGAGACGCGGGTTTCTGCGCGGCGAGGCCGCAGCGGGAGCTGGAGACGCGGGTTTCTGCGCGCTATCCCAGCAGCATACGGTCGTTCGTGAACTCCTCGCCGCTGGCCTCCTCGAACTTGCGAAGCAGGTCGGGAACGGTGAGGGACTTCTTCTCGTCCCCCTCGACGTCGTAGATGATGTGCCCGCCGCTCATCATGATCAGGCGGTTGCCCAGGCGGATGGCGTCGCTCATGTTGTGCGTGACCATGAGCGCGGTGAGGTTACGCTCGGCGATGATCTCCTCGGTGAGGGTGAGGACCTTCGCCGCGGTCTTGGGGTCGAGCGCCGCCGTGTGCTCGTCGAGCAGCAGCAGCTTCGGGTCGGTGAGCGTGGCCATGAGCAGCGTGAGGGCCTGGCGCTGTCCGCCGGAAAGAAGCCCGACCTTCGCGTCGAGCCGATCCTCGAGGCCGAGGCCGAGGCGCGCCAGGAGCTCGGGGTACTCTTTCTTCTCTTCCCGCGTCACGCCCCACGCGAGGCCGCGGCGTTTGCCGCGCCGGCGCGCGAGGGCGAGGTTCTCGACGATCTGCATGTCGGCCGCGGTGCCGCGCATCGGGTCCTGGAAGACGCGCCCGAGGTACTTGGCGCGCTGCGATTCCGTCATGCGCGAGATGTCCACGCCGTCGAGCTCGATCACGCCGGAGTCGAGCGGGTAGACGCCCGCGATCATGTTGAGCAGCGTGGACTTGCCCGCGCCGTTGCCGCCGATCACGGTCACGAAGTCGCCGTCGTTCAGGGTGAGGTCGACGCCCGTGAGCGCGCGTTTCTCGGTGACGGTGCCGGGATTGAAGGTCTTCTTCACGTGGGAAAGCTTGAGCATGCTACTCGTCCCCCCTCTTGTACGAGGCCCGCAGGCGCTGCTTCTCGAGCACGACGGGCACGCACAGGGCGAGCGCGACGATGATTGCGGAGAGCAGCTTCATGTCGTTGGCGTCCATACCCATCTGCAGCACGATGGCGCGGATGAGGAAGTAGACGATGGAGCCGACGACCGCCGCGACCAGGCGCGCGCCGAACTTGGTGAGGCCGCCGGGCAGAAGGCGTCCGAGGACCTCGCCGATGACGATCGCGGCCAGGCCGATGACGATGGCGCCCGTGCCCATGCCGATGTCGGCGTACTTCTGGCTCTGGCAGATGAGGCCGCCGGAAAGGCCGATGAGCGCGTTGGAGAGGATGAGAGCGAGCATCTTGGTCGCGTTCGTGTTCTGGCCGAGGGCGCGGATCATGGCCTCGTTGTTGCCGGTGGCGCGCAGCGCGCTGCCGATCTCGGTGCCGAAGAACCAGTACAGCAGCCAGATCACGGCCGCGACGAGGATGGCACCCACGATCATGGCAACGGTGCTCTGGGGGATGCCCGTGAGGTCGGACACCTTCGAGAAGATCGTGTCGGCCGTGAGCAGCGGGGTGTTCGACTTGCCCATGATGCGCAGGTTGATCGACCACAGGCTGATCTGCGTGAGGATTCCCGCGAGGATGGCGGGGATCTCGAACACGGTGGTGAGGACGCCCGTCACGGCGCCCGCGACGCCGCCGGCGAGCATGCCGGCGAGGGTCGCCACGACCGGGTCCACGCCGAAGTTGACCACGAGGACCGCCACGACGGCGCCGCCGAGGGCGAAGCTGCCGTCGCAGGTCATGTCGGGGATGTCGAGCAGGCGGAAAGTGATGAAGACGCCGAGTACCATGAGACCCCACAGGATACCCTGCGAGACGGCGCCTTGCAGTGCTGTGAGCATGTGCGCTCCTTCTTGCTGTCGGTGCTTACGGCGGTGGCGAGAAGGGCGGTCCCTTCTCGCCACCGGGAGGTGCTACTTGGGCAGGCCTACTTCGCGTCGAGCGCCGAGAGGTCGACGCCGATAGCCTGCGCCATCTCGTCGTTCTTCGCGACGACGAGGTCGGCGGTGTCGAGGTGCTCGATGGCCATGTCGGCGGGCTTGGACTCGCCCTTGAGGATCTTCACGGCCATCTCGCCGGCGCGCTTGCCGAGGTCGGCGTAGTTGATGGAGAGCGTGAAGAGGCCGCCGGCCTTGCACATGCCCTCCTCGCCGGTGACGAAGGGGATCTTGTTCTCCTTGCAGATCTGGCCGACCTGCGCGGCGCCCGCGGCGATGGTGTTGTCGGTGGGCGCGTAGAGGGCGTCGACCTTGCCGACGGCGGACTCGACGACGGACTGGATCTCGTTGGAGCTGGAGACCGCGTACTCGTCGTAGGCGATGCCGAGGGCGTCGAGCTCCTCCTTTGCCGCGGCGATCTGGATGTCGGAGTTGGACTCGGCGGAGCAGAACAGCAGGCCGACCTTCTTTACGTTGGGGAGGACCTTCTGCATCATCTGGAGCTGCTCGGCGACCGGGGTGAGGTCGGAGGCGCCGGTGACGTTGGTGCCCGGTTTATCGTTGTCCTTGACGAGGCCGGAGGCGGCATAGTCGGTGATGGCGCAGCCCACGATGGGGATGTCGGCCGTCGCGGCGGCCGCTGCCTGGGCCGCGGGGGTGGCGATGGCGTAGATCAGGTCGACGCCGTCGCCCACGAACTTGGAGGCGATGGTCTGGCAGGCGGACTGGTCGTTCTGGGCGTTCTGCTGGTCGATGGAGACGTTCAGGCCGGAGGCGTTGACGGCGTCGCAGAACCCCTGGTTGGCGGCATCGAGCGCGGAGTGCTCGGTGAGCTGGACGACGCCGATCTTGTAGGCCTTGTCGCCCGAGGCGGACGAGCCGGAGCCCGAGCCGCAGCCGGCGAGGGCGGCGATGGACGTCGCGAGGCCGGCGCCCGCGACGAAGTTCCTTCTGGTGATGTTCATGGCTTACTCCCCCAGTAGCGGTTTTGAAGATGAGGCCAGTCTACGGCCGGGCGGCGGCGCAGGGAGAAATTGCCTCACATAAGTAACACTGAGGAGCAAGAAGGGCGCCGCGCCCTGCGTTTCCCTGCGCCGGCACCCTTCTTGCCGCGCCTCGCGTCAGTTGACCCCGCGGAAGCCGCGGCCGATGATCTCGGAGCTGCTCGTGATGGTGATGAACGCGCCCGGGTCGACGCTGCGCACAAAGAGCCTGAGCTCCATCGCCTCGCGTCTGGTGAGGACCGAGTTCAGGATGATCACGCGCTTGCCCGTGTAGGCTCCCCAGCCTGTCATCACCGTCGCGGTGCGGCCGAGCGTGCGCACGATGAACTCCTCGACGTCGTGCGGGTACTTGCAGATGACCTGACAGACCTTTCGCTGACGGATGGACTCGATGGCGGAGTCGACGACGAAGGTCTTTGCCACGAGGCCGAGGATGCACCACAGGCCGACGCGCGGGCCGTAGATGACGGCGGCGGAGCACACGATGGCGATGTCGACCACAAAGAGCGCCTTGCCGATCTCGACGTCGGTGCGCTTGCGCAGGATCATGGCCAGGATGTCCGTGCCGCCCGTCGAGGCTCCAATGTCGAAGACGAGCGCGCTGCCCACGGCGGGCAGCAGCACGGCGAAGCAGACATCGAGCGTGAGGTCGCCCGTGATCGATTGTGTCACGGGGAAGATCCACTCGAAGAGCGAGACGTATGCCGACAGCGCAATCGAGGCGAACGAGCTCCAGATCATGGCCTTGCGATCGAGGAAGACGAAGCCAAGGATGACGAGGGCTACGTTGAGGATCCACATGAAGGTGGAGACCGGCAGCTGTGGGAAGAGCGCGCCCAGCACGATGGCCACGCCCGTCGTGCCGCCGAACGCGAGGTGGTTCGGGGTCTTGAAGAGCACCATAGCGACGGCGGTGAGGATGAGGCCGAGGTTCAGCATGAGGAAGAAGCTCAGCTTGCCATAGCCCTCGGTGCGGCGCTCCGACACCTCGTCGGCGATCCGGCCCTCCTCGTCGGTCTGGTCCTCGCAGATCGGCGCGAGCGGGTCGCCCTCGTACGCGGTCCTGCCCTGGTCGAGCTCCAGCTCACGCTCGAGCTCGGGCTCCTGCGCCAGTGCTTGCGCCGCCCGGGTCGCCTTGGCCTGGGCCGTACGCGCTTGGGCCTGCGCTGCCTGCGATTGAGCCGCACGCGTCTGGGTCTGCGCTGCCGGTGCCTGGGCAGTACGCGCCTGGGCCTCCGCCGCCCGCGCTTGGTTCTCCGCCGTCCGCGCCTGGGCCGTACATGCCTGAGTCTCCTCCGCCTGCGCCCGCTCCCGGCTCAAGCCCTTCTCGCTGCTCAAATCCCGCTCCTCCGTTCCCGTTGCCGATGCGCCGCGGTGAAGTCTGACATGTGTAGCCGAGTATTTCAACCGTGTTTCGGAGGGTTGGGGAAAACGATGCGGGGAAGGCACGCGGGGCGCTTGGCCCGCATCTTAAATCTGCTGATAACGCCGACACGGACTGGCACGGGTACGCCAGGGCGAATCTTATGCGCAAAACTCGCTTAGGGCTACGCTGAAGCAGATTCGATGCA
>OLWU01000505.1_pt1 | contig 10360 bp, 6 predicted proteins | sample 1673351 | NCBI WGS metagenome assembly OLWU01 (sample SAMEA103958109, study PRJEB25191) | human gut metagenome | biome: human-associated habitat [ENVO:00009003]; feature: intestine environment [ENVO:2100002]; material: feces | place: Germany | collected 2013/2015
GCAGGTTTGCTCTTTTCTTGGGGCTTTGCAGCCTTTTCCTCCATCTTCTTCACCAAGCTTGCCGCGGAATTCGTCGGCACCGCCGTGCTGATGGTCTTCGGCAACGGCGCTGTCGCCAACGCGGAACTGAAAAACACCAAGGGCTACCATGCCGGCTGGCTGAACATCGCCATGGGCTACGGCTTCGGCGTCATGTTCCCGGTCCTGATGTTCGGCGGCGTCTCCGGCGCCCACATCAACCCGGCCATGACCCTCGCGCAGGCCGTCAACGGCATGTTCCCGTGGAACGAGGTCCTGCCGTACATCATCGCCCAGCTGCTCGGCGCAGTGGCGGGCCAGCTCATCGTGTACGTCACCTACCTGCCGCACTACAAGGACACCGACGATGCCGAAGCCATCCTCGGCACCTTCTGCACCACCGACGCGCACAACGACCGCGTGAACTACTTCCTCAACGAGTTCTTCGGCACCTTCATGCTGGTGCTCGGCGCCCTGTGCTGCCTGTCCCTGCCGTGGGGCAAGGCGAACCCGGCCGCCGCATCCATCGTCGTCGGCTTCATCGTGTGGGGCCTCGTGACCTCCATGGGCGGCCCGACCGGCCCTGGTCTGAACCCTGCCCGCGACCTCATGCCGCGCCTCCTGCACGCCATCCTGCCGATTCCGAACAAGGGCGATTCCCGCTGGGGCGAGGCCTGGATTCCGGTCGTGGCCCCGATCGCAGGCGCTATCGTCGGCGCGTTCCTGTTCAAGGTGCTGTTCGCCTGAGCATTACTTTGACGATTGCCGGCATTCGTCTGGCATGCTGGTAAGGCCCGTGATTCCCTCCGGAATCGCGGGCCTTACGCATAGGTGGTATGCATGGCGGTCGGCGGCTTCGGCATGTTGACTGAGACTGGTACTGTTGCCGAAGAGAGAAACATCACCATATCGGGAGGCTGGATTGAAGCGGATTCGTCGTATCATACGTGCGCTCGATCCGAAAGCCGACGCCACAATGGGCCAACGGGAACGGCTTGAGGCGTTTCGCATCCGCAGGGCCGCCGCGCTGGTGCTCGTGCTGTTCCTGCTGATCGCATCGATGACGTCCTGCAGCGTGCACGCACTGCTGGTCCGCATGACGCCGAACACGCAGACGACGGCACAAGCCACGCATTCGACGTCGGCCAAGAAGCCAGCCAAGAAAACAGCCAAAACCAATCAGCATAAGACGGCCAAAAAAACCAAACCGGAAACCAAACAATCGCAGGAAGAGCAGGCCGTCGCCAAAGCGGTGAGCGCGCAATCGGCGGCACTGGGCGACGACGAGAAAACCGCGATTCTGAACAAAGCGCAGGAAACCGCGCAAAACAGCGGCAAACCGGTGACGCAATACCATTACTGCATCGCAACCAAAGGAAACGTCGGTTCGGCCGACGAATTCGGCAACGCGGCGTTCCGCATCCTCAACGACGAACACGGATGGCCACGCGCCGGAGCCATATTCGACCAATCCACGGACGGCAACTGCGATTTCAATCTCGTGCTGTCCCAAGCGTCGGAAATGACGTCGTTCTCGCCATCATGCTCGGTGGAATACAGCTGCAGGGTCGACAACAACGTGATCGTCAACGACGACCGTTGGAACGGCGGCACGCAACAATGGCTCGCCGCCGGCGGCAACCTGGCGCGATACCGCACGATGGTGATCAACCATGAGGTCGGACACCGGCTGGGGCACATCGACAACGAAACGACCTGCGCCGGCGAAGGCCAGTTGGCGCCGCTGATGCAGGAGCAATCCATGCATTTGGACGGCTGCAAGGTCAACGAATATCCGCTTGACTCGGAGCTGTGGATCGGCTGAACGTCGACTGCTTCCCGTTATTTTCTGCTGTTTTCTGCTGTTTTCCGGACTGACCGGGTCGTCTCGGCAATTCGGCGAGACCCGGCCAGCCGTTGTCACAAGCCGAAATACGCGTCGAAATCGTCTTGGCTGATACTGCGGTCGGCCGTATCGGCCCGTACCTTACCCCAATCGAACTCCTGCAACGCCTCGACGGCGCTCATCGGCTGCGGACTGGTATGCGCGGAATCGCCCTGCAAACCAAGCAGCCACGCGCAATAGCCGACAACCTGCTCCGCGGTGACGCCATGCGCGCGCAGCGCCCCCATATCCAAAGAGCGCTCGCGTTTGGCGAGCCTGCGGCCGGCCGCGTTGTCGATAAGCGGCAGATGCGCGTACCGTGGGTTTTCGGGGTTATATGGGGTGTATTGCGATTGTGGTGCGTGCTGCGATGGTGCAGAGGCCTGCGTTTTCGCCTTGCGGAATCCCGCCTTGATAAGCGCTTGGCGAATGGCGATTTGCAAGGCGTTCGACCGGAGCAGGTCGCGGCCGCGCACGATGTCGTCGACGCCCATGTCAAGATCGTCCACGACCACCACCAGCTGGTAGGAGAACAGGCCGTCGGCGCGGCGCACGATGGTGTCGCCGACGTCGTGCGCCAGATTGAATTCCTGATGGCCGAACACTGCGTCATCGAATTGGACGGTTGCGTGCGGGTTTGTGTCGGCGGGCATGGCGATGCGCAGCGAATGGCGGTCGCCGTTGGCCAGCCGCCGCCGGACGGTATCCGGATTGCTGGCGATAAGCCGGCGGCACGTGCCGGGATACACCATGAAACGGTCGCCTTCCTGCGGTGCGGAGGCTGCGCGGATGTCGGCGCGCGAGCAGAAGCAAGGGTAAATCAGCGGGGTTGTGCCAGCGATTGCGTTGTTGGCTGCGCTGCCGACTGCGGGGGTGTGGTCGTTGCGCTCGTCAAACGGCGAATCGTATGCGTCGTCAATCGTCAGGTTTTCCAAGCAATGCAGCGCCTCACGGTACAGGTCGTGCCGAGCGGATTGGAACACCGGATCGCCGTCCCAATCCAAGCCAAGCCAATGCAGATCGTCCATCATCAGTTCGGCCGCGCCGGGCACCACGCGCGGTTCGTCGATGTCTTCGATGCGCAGCAGCATGTCGTCGCCGCGGCTACGCGCGGACAGCCATGCGCCGAGCATCGCATAGATGTTGCCGATGTGCATGCGGCCTGATGGGGTGGGTGCGAAACGACCTGGCACGGGGTTCCTTCCTGTCGTTGGCGGGCGGTTCGGTGTTGCCGGTGCGGAGACCGGTTGCGCCGATGCTTGCAACTGTACCTGCATCGGCGGCCGGAACGGCGGGTTTCGTGGGACGCGATTGTGGAATGCGTTGCTGGACGTGCCGTGACGTGCCATGCCGAGGTTGCAGCGTGCTCCGAAAACGTGCCGTCGCTGTGAGATATCTCACAGTGTGAGAAGGATATTTAGCGCATGGTGATACGGGCCGCGCGTTTCGTTTGGGGTGTGCGTAAGGTGGTGTGCGTCATCCGGTATTCTGGGTGGTGATTTCGGCAATTCGGTCTATGCGTTATCGGTATGGCCGGTCAAAAGGGGATTTACAAGGGGCGAATATGACGAAGCGACAGTTCAGTAGAGCGGAAATCGAATACCTGCGTACATTGCCGTCGATCGACGCGGTGACGGACAGCAGAATCACGTATGCGAGGGAATTCCAAATCGACTGCATGAGGCGGTATCTGCAGGGGGAGAAGCCGACTGCGATCTTCATTTCCGCGGGATTGAGCCCATCGGTCATCGGGCACAAGCGCATCGAACGCAATATCGCACGCTGGAAGCGTGACGAGGACATCATGCGCAAGGCGGCCGAAGAGCCGGAACCGCATGATACGGCTGTGGACAACCACAATGCGATGTCGGAAGTGCCGTTGGGCAAGATTCAATCGCTGGTATGCCAGGTGATGGTGTTGAGCGATCGCGTCGATAAATTGGAGCGTTTGGTGGAGGGGCTGCGCAAGGGGGATAAAATCTGAAAAAAAGTTTTCAGATTTATTGGTTTTTCCGGCGGTTCGCGCGCATTTATCTGATACATTAAATGTGCAGACGGAGTCTTTGAAGTCCCCCTTCTACTGCCGTCTAGTTTTATAGCCCGCGCGAATTTATGACCGCTTTATCGCTTCACTTCAGGTCATCGCGCGGGCTTCTTTATACGTTGTCGGCGGTTTTCTGGTAACACTGGTATCGAAATATCAGCCGACATGCCGGAAACGGTGGTGCCGGCCGCGGACCGGCGGTCGAATGAACTTGCGAGAGGTGGACGATGACTGCATACATGGATCACAAGAACCTCGCCAACGAGGTGATCGACGATGCGCGCGCACGTGAGATCACGGACGGCGTGCATCGTGTGCTCGACCGCATCGCGGCCGCTGAGGAACAAGCCGGACGCGAAGCCGGCTCCGTGCGCCTGCTGGCCGCCACGAAGACGCGCGACATCGGCGAAATCATGGCTGCGATTGATGCCGGCGTGCGCATGATCGGCGAGAACCGTCCGCAGGAAGTGACGGCGAAGGCCGAAGGGCTGGCACGGCGATGCGCGGAACGCGGGTTTTCGCTGGGCGTCGCAGGCGCCGCGCCGGATGCTGCGGCGGAGCATATTCCATTCCACCTGATCGGCCAGCTGCAAAGCAATAAAATCGGCAAAGTGCTGCCGGTGGTCGACACTATCGAATCGGTCGATTCAATCGATTTGGCAGAAAAAATTTCACGTAGAGCCGTGGCTCGCGGTATTACTGTCGGCGTGCTGCTGGAAGTCAACGAATCCGGCGAGGAATCGAAATCCGGTTGCGATCCGGCGCACGCCATCCGCATCGCGCAGAAAATCGGCACGTTGGACGGCATCGAATTGCAGGGACTGATGACGATCGGCGCGCATGTGCACGACGAAACGGTGATTCGCCGCGGTTTCTCGCACCTGCGCAAGACCCGCGACCTCATCCTCGCATCCGGCGAACCGGGCACGGACCGTTGCCGGGAACTGTCGATGGGCATGACCGGCGACATGGAACTGGCCATCGCCGAAGGTTCCACCATCGTGCGCGTCGGCACTGCGATTTTCGGTGAGCGTGCGTTCATCTGAGCGCTTTCTTTGACTTTTTCTGTTTTTTTAAGGATTTGCGGGGCTCGTCCGCCTGGATTGCATTCGTCTGGCTTACATTCGTCTGACTTGCATTCCTCTGAAAAACGGCTTGTCTGAGCTGCGTTCCGCCGGTAGGTGGGGTGCTGCGCGGTTTGGTGCCAAAATTGCCGGTTTCGTGCCTGAAACCGTTGTCTTTCTAGGGGTAAGCCCTCCTATAGGGGGCAAGGGCTTTCGTATGGCGGGTGTGAACATGGGTGTGTTCGAAGGAGAAACCCATGTTTTGGTCTGCCTCTCGATTGATGAGTAAACCCGTCCGTCTGCTCGCCCGCAGGACGGATTCCTACGTGCATGCGCATGCGGTGCTGCGTTCGCCCATGCGGCTGTTCGGTGCCGTGGCGGGCGCCTCGGCTGATTCCTATGATGCCGGTGATGATAACGATGGCATCGGCAATGGCGCCGGAGTCGGATCTGATGCCGGTGCAGCTGCCGACAGTGGTCATGCCGGAACTGTTGCGTTCGCTGGAACGTCTGCTGGAACGTTCGCTGGAACGCCGTCGTTTTACGAGGCGATTGACATTGCCGATGTGGTTCGTGCGCGCAGGCTGCGGCGGATTCGTTTCATATTGGTGCGGTGCGTGTCCGTGCTGCTGATCGTGGGCGCGGTGGTGGTCGCGTCGTTGCCGTTCGCCATGCAGGCGCATTCCGCGCGGCGCTTGGCCGAGACATCCGATTCGGCGGCTCGCACGGTTGCCGGATGGCCGTATCCGATGGCGATGGAGGAGTTGGAACGGGCGCGCGCATACAATCGGCGGCTTGCCGTGGAAGGACAGCCGGTATTGGGCGAGGCGGCCGATCCGTTCACTACCAGACCGGCTGGCACTGCCGGAGATGCTGATACCGCCGACGATTCGGCGCCTTCCGGCGGTTCCGGGCTTTCCGCGGCGGACACGGACGCGAACTATCAGGGCCTGCTGGATTCTGGCGCAGGCATCATGGGCACGGTATTGGTGCCCAAAATCGGCGTGGAACTGCCGATTCGGCATGGTACGTCCGAACCGGTGCTCGCCGTCGGCGCAGGGCATCTGTACGGCACCAGCCTGCCGGTCGGCGGCACTGACTCGCATACGGTGGTCACCGGGCATCGCGGCCTGGTCAAATCGTTGATGTTCACACGGCTCGACGAACTGCACGACGGCGATTTCATGTACATCAAAGTGATGGACGAGACGCTGGGATACGAAGTGGACCGAATCAGCGTGATCGAACCGGACGACGTCTCACGGTTGAAAATCGTGCCCGGCGAAGACCGGCTGACGTTGATGACCTGCACGCCATACGGCATCAACACGCATCGGCTGCTAGTCTCCGGGCATCGCGTCGCAATACCGCTGCCCGCGCCAGATCCGGCCGACGTGCGCGACGAACGTGCGACCGAACTGGGCGCGCTCGCCATGACCATCGTTTGCACGATGGGCGGCATGCTGTTGTGCTGCATGGTCGTGCGGTCGATGCGGCCCCGACACCGAATCATGCGGCACGCTTCCGCCTGGCCGCGTAAAGGATAAGGGGGAAGGCCGCGATTTTCGCGGGTCCGCACGTTCCCCGAACCCATCAATGGAGGGGACGGGTTTCAAAACGTTCATCCATAAGGTTCAAGGCATGGAGGCGCATAGGCAATTCGCCGCAGCGCCATGAGAGATGGACATGTCATGAAGTGGATGAAGGACCCGCTTGCCGGCTTCATAAGCCGGTGTGGCGCGCGGATGGGAAAATTCACCGCATTGCTTGTCACGATTGCGATGCTGGCCGGCACCACGGGAGCCGGCGCGACCGCGTTCGCCGACGAAACGGTGACGGATGGCGGCAACGTGGCCGCCGAATCCGCAGCGAGCCAGCCGGAATCGACGCAACAATCCGATGCTGAAAACGCAGTCGGATCGGACGTTGCCGACATTGCCGGGCAAGATGTTGCCGGACAGTCCGCAACGGACGATGACGGCGCACAATGCCTTACGGACGACGGCGAATCGCAGCAGCCATCGAACGAACAAGCGCAATCGCAACTGCAGTCGCAATCGCAACCGGAACAACCGTCGGAGACGATGCCGGAACAGCGGCAGCCGTGCGATAAGACGGAACAGCCGAATGAGCAGAAGGAGCAGGAACGGCAGGCGGTTAGGCAGCCGACGGCTGAGAACGCTGACGTACCTGCAAATGGTGCTGCACCGGCTCAAGACGGCGATCGAAACGACCATGCCGGCGAAAATCGCACGGATGCTGTGGCGAATGGCGATGCGGGCGCGACAGCCGATGACGGCAAAACCGGCGATGCGGACGATGCTGACAACGATGGCAACACTGCTGAAGATGCCGACGATGCCGAACACATCATGCGCGATCGCTTCACCTTCAATCGCAAAACCGTGATGCGCGCCGCGCGTAACGTCGCCGTGCCGCAACCGGACCACACGAAAAGCATCACATACAACAACGGCGGCAAATACACGCTGAACCTCAACGTGGTGGGCAAGGATACCCGCGAAAGCCATGAGACCACGGAGAAAATCGAAGTGGTGCTCGTACTGGACACGTCCGGATCGATGAACTACTGCATGGACGGAAGCCAAAGAGGATGCAACAAATCGAATCCGAAGCGGTTGACGGCGCTGAAAGAAGCGGCGACCAGCTTCATCGACGCCACCGAGACCACCAACGACACCATCCAGGACGAAAACAGCAAAGTGCGAATCGCCATCGCTCAATTCGGGCAGACATCCGGCGTGGTGAGTTCCCTGACCAGCGATACCGCCGCTCTGAAATCATCGGTGAGCAGGCTGTCCGCCAATGGCGCGACCCCTGCGGACAAAGGCATGGCCGCCGCGCAGACGGCATTGCTGCAGGCAAGGCCAGGCGCGAAGAAAATCGTCATTTTCTTCGCGGACGGTGTGCCGACCACGCAAAACACTTTTAGCACGAGAGTCGCCAATGACGCCGTGACAACCGCGCTCGCCATGAAATCGGCCGGCACGCTCATCTACAGCATCGGCATCTTCGAAGGCGCCAATCCGGAGCAGCAATCGTTCGGTAACAGGGAGAACGACCAAGCCAACCAGTTCATGCACGCCGTGTCCAGCAACTATCCGAACGCCACCGCGTACAACAAAACCAATTGGGGTACGGGCGGCAACCTCGGCTACTACAAGGCCACCAACAGCGCGGACGACCTGACGAAGATCTTCGACGACATCCAGAAGGAGATCACCACGGGAAGCGCCTACAGCGGCGTCTCGATCGTCGACGAGCTGTCCGAATACGCGCAGGTCGATGGCGTTGTCTGGAACATGGCCGGCATGCGGAACTTCGGCGGAACGACCTACTACCGGGTGACCGGCGGCGTGACGCTCAACGTGACGAATCTGCCTTCGGGGGCTACGCCTCCAGTGCTGGAACGTGATTACACATTGTGGTACAGCGACGCCGGCAATGGCAAGATCCGCGTCGAATTCGCCGGCGATTACGAGCTGCTGCACAACGCGACCTACACGCTCTCGTACGGCATAGTGCCAACCGACAGCGCCTACGCGCGGGTCAATATGGTCGACGGCGGCATCAACTACGACGCGACCGGCGACGCGGGCACCGGCACGACTTCCGCAGGAAAGCCGGGCTTCCGATCGAACGCGTCGGCGCAGGTCTGTTACACCTTCGACAAGCAGTCCGCCTGCGCGGCCTACCAGCATCCCGTATTGCAGGTGCCGTCCGCCAACGTGGTCGTGACGAAACATTGGGAAGGCGGAATGCCGGCGAGTGGAGCCACATTGCGCATCGATTTCATGCAGGGCGGCGCATCGAAGCTGGGCAAAGACCTTTCCGAAGATGACGAGCTGCCTACCGGCGAATGGCAGTACGCATTCCGTGGCGTGATGGCAGGCGACTACACCGTCACGGAAGGCAACATCGCCGGCTATCACGCGAAAGGCAACGTCACCTCAGTGCCGATCAGCATCACCAGAGCCGACATGTGGAGCGCGTTCGACAAGGGACAGACCGCCACCTACGAAGCCTCGTTCACCAACGTGAAAGAGACGGTGGCCGTGCTGCCGCTGTCCGGCGCATCGGAAGGACGGACCTGGCTGGTCGTGGCCGGCGTCACGGCACTGGTGCTGCTGCTTGCGGGCATCGTCGGACTGGCTTTGATCGGGCGCGGACGGCCGTGACGGAACTGCCGGACGGCAATCGCAATTCTCTGATCGCAATCCGGCAATCGCAATTTTTCAATCACAACTAAAGAGCAACACAACTTACGAAACTTCCCATAAAACCAACCAATCGGCTGCGGTAACAAGGCCGACCAAACCAAGGAAGAGAGGTCTCTCATCATGAAGACGAGAAGGCTTTGTGCAGTAATCGCCGCGGCAGCAACGTTGCTGGGCGGTATGGCGTTCGGCACGGCCGGAGCGTACGCGGCCGGCAGCGCATCGATCGAAGTGCGGCATTCGCAGAAGGGGCACACCTACTCCGCGTACAAGTTCGCCTCGCTGACGGTGGACGGCGACGCCGTGCAGGTCGACACCGACGCCGATTGGGTGACTGCTGTGACCGACGCGGTGGCCGCCGCCAACAACAACATGGACCCCGTTGTCAGCATGCCCTCCGAATATGACAGCAATCCGGCCGCGTTCGCCGCAACCAAGACCGGCGATAACGACGCCGCCTGGTTCCGCACATTCGCGGCCTCGTTGGCGGTTGGCGATGGCGTCGTTGCCGACAAAACCGTTGCAGGCAACGGCGGTACGGCTGCCATCGGTTCGCTTGAAGAAGGCTGGTATCTCATCACCGATGTGGACAAGGACGGCGGTCGGGGAACCAATGCCATCGTCGCCACCACGCTGAACGGCGTGGCCGCCACATTCAAAGTGAAGGGCGATCCGGCAACCGGCCAGGGCAAGATCAACGCTGTCGGCATGTTTGTGGCCAAGAACGAGAATGAGCCCGACCAGCCGGGCAAGACGGCCGATACGATTACCACCACTGAAGGCGTGAGCATTGGGCAGACCGTCGCCTACACCATCACGCTGGATATTCCGAACGCGGCCGAAGGCTACGACAAGTATCCGTACTTCGTGAAGGACGTGGCATCCAAGGGCCTGACGGTCAACAAGGACTTCAAGGCCGTTGTTCGAGCCGCGGATGGCACGGAAACGAATATGCCGTTCGCCTACGTGACCGTTCCGACCGTTGGAGCCGACGGCAAGACCACCACCGTGCTGGAATTCGACTTGGCCAACAAGAGCGGCCAGCTGGTCATCACCTACACCGCCGTGGTCAACAAGGACATCATCGACATGGGCAACAAGGTTACCAACA
>OLWU01000507.1_pt1 | contig 10337 bp, 9 predicted proteins | sample 1673351 | NCBI WGS metagenome assembly OLWU01 (sample SAMEA103958109, study PRJEB25191) | human gut metagenome | biome: human-associated habitat [ENVO:00009003]; feature: intestine environment [ENVO:2100002]; material: feces | place: Germany | collected 2013/2015
GGAAGAGCGAGAATATAATATCGGTCGGCAGGACCGCACAGGCATCGGAGGCGCATGCAGCCGGGCTTGAAAAGGCGGGAAGTTCCGAAAATAAGGGGGATATTGACAAGCTGTCCCGGACATGATAGAGTTTTCACGATGCTTTTTGCCGTTCACGCAGCGGGAAAGGAGAGAAAAAATGAATCTGGACCAACTGAAGACTTTTGCGGCGCTCGCGGAGAGCGGCAGTCTGCGCTCCGCCGCGGACCGGCTGGGACTCTCGCCCTCATCCGCCGCCGAGCGCGTCTCCCTGCTGGAGCACGAGCTCGGACTTCGCCTGCTTGACCGCGGGGCGCGCGGCTGTACGCTGACAAGGAGCGGCGCGCAGTATCTGAAGGACGCGCGGGCGCTGCTCGGCGCGTGGGATGCGATCGCGGCGCGCGTCGCCGCGGCGGGAGAGCGCCCTGCCAGCGCGCTGCGCATCGCCGTGGCGGGCGGCTCGCTGCCGCCGGTGCTCGGACCCGTGCTCGACCGCTTTATCGCGGAGCATCCGGAGGTCGTGCTGAGTCTGCTGGACGATCGGGATGCCTCCGTCGGACACGAGCTGCGCTCCGGCGCGCTGGACGCTTATTTCCTCTATTGTCCATCGGAGGCGCTGTGCGTCGGACTGCGGCGGCAGACGGTGTTTTACACACGCCTCTGCGCGCTTGTTCCGCTTGATCATCCGCTCTCCGCGAGGAAGACGCTTTCTCTCGCGGAGCTGGAGGGGGAGATGCTGCTGCTCTATCCGCCGACGCGTGAGCCGGCGCTCCACCAGCGCATCCTTGAAGCGCTGCACGCCGCGGGCGTCCGCGCCGCGCTTTATGCGGGAAAATCCTCGCCGGCGCTTTATCAGATGCAAGTGAAAATGGGCTGCGGCATCGCGATCTGCCCCCAGCTTGCGCTGAAAACGCCACCGCAGACGGTAGCGATCCCGCTCTCCGATCCGCTCTGCCGGATCCAGATCGAGATGCTCAGCGCGGAGGAGAACCCGAATCCGGCGTTCCGGCTTTTCCTCGAAGAATTCGGCGACAGATCGGGGGCGGATATCGGATGACGACAGAACGGCTTTTTGAATTCCGGCTTCTTGCGCAGACGCTGCATTTCGGCAAGGCGGCGGACAAGCTTTATATGGCGCAGTCGGTCCTGAGCCGCCATATTCAGGACCTGGAGCGCGAGCTCGGCGCGGCGCTCTTTGTTCGCGGACCCCACGGCGTTTCGCTGACGACGGCAGGTGCGGTGCTTCTGCGCGATTCCTCGGAGTTCCTGCGGGAGTGTACCCGCGCCGAGGAGCGTGCGCGCTCTGCGGATTCCGGCGCCGCGGGCGCGGTGCGCTTCGGCTGCATGCGCCCCGTCATGTCCGATGCCATGGAGAATTTTCTGATCTATTTCACGGACCGTTATCCGGACGTGCATCTGACCGCGGAGGTCCTCGATCTGCTCCGCCCCGGCGAGGCGGAGGATTTCGATTTTCTCGCCGTTTCCAGCAATTCCGTGGATATTCCGGAGCATTTCCGGCTCATTGAAACGCTGAAGGAGGAGGCGTGGCTCCTGCTGCCCTCCGACTGCTGGCTCCGCACGGGAGAGGCGGTCTCCCTGGCGGAGATCGGGGGAAAAACACTGTTTCTTCCCGGCTACCGCGGCTCCTCCGGCGCGTTTGAGTGCATCCGGCGGCTCGCGGAGCAGGCGACCGACGGGAGCGTCCGCATTGTGCGCGTGCCGAATCCGGAGACGGCGATGCTGAATGTCAGCCTCCGCCGCGGCTGCACGATCCTGCCGCGCCACCGTCTGGAGAAGGGCACCCGGCCGCGCTGGCACTGCGCCGCGATCCGCGAGGAATGCAGCTTTGACATGCTGCTGTTCCGGAGCGACCGCGCTGAGGATGCCGCCGCGCAGACCTTTGCCGATGAGCTCACGCAGCTCCGCCGGTTTCTGGCTTGACCGTGCCGGAGACGCAGCGTCCCCCGCTCCGCAGCCGAGACTGCGGAACGGGGGACGCTTTCTTTTTTTTTACTTTGCGCCGCGAATGCAGGCGACGAACGCCTTTCCGGTCGGCGGGAGCCGGTCCGGGAGCCACAGAAGATTGAGCCAGACACGCTCCGGAACACTGAGCGGAACGACCACCGCACCGGGACAGCGCGTCTCCGCCGCGATGCTCTCCAGCTCCAGCGCCGCGCCGACGCCGCCTGCCGCAAGCTCCGCCGCGCCGATACCGCTGCTTTGCGGGGGGAGAAACCGCGGGACGACACCGGCACGCCGGAATATGTTCCGGACGAACCGGGAGAGAAAACGCTCCGGCTGGATGGGCAGAAGCGGCTCTTCGGCAAGCTCGGCGAGACTGACGCTCCCGCGGCATGCCAGCGGGTGACGCTCCGGCAGGACGGCAACGATCCGGTCGACCGCAGCACCGGCGCGGGCAAATTCATCCGCCGCGGTCGGCGCGCTTTCCAATGCAAAGGCGAGATCGAGCCTCCCGGTCAGAAGCGCGTCGCGCCGGCTCCGATCGTCCACGGGCATCAGTTCGATGGACAAGCCGTGGTTTTCGGCGATGAAACCCGCAATGCGCCGCGTGAGTCCGAGCTCGCGCAGCCCCTCAGCCGCACCGACGCGCAGACCGCCCTGATCGGCGCGCAGCGCCTCGTCCAGCGCACCGCGGAACGCTGACCATTCCGCCGTTGCGTTGCGGGCGTAAGGCACGAGCAGCTCGCCGTATTTCGTGAGCTGCACGCTGCGCGAGTCGCGGTGGAAAAGCCGCGCGCCGAGCTTGGTCTCCATCGCGGCGATGTGCTTCGAGAGGGCGGACTGGGAGATGAAAAGCTCCTCCGCGCTCTGCGCGTAGCTTTTTCGTTCGGCGAGGACTAAAAATTCGTTCAGATGCTCAAGCTCCATCGGCGTTTGCTCAGAGCTCCAGCCCGCCGGCGACCTCGACCATGCGCTCGGCGGCGCCGGGCATGAAGGGGGAGTGGTCGGCTTGGAAGCGGCAGGTGTCGTAAGCGCGGAGGGAGGGCATGCACTTGCCGCAGCCGTTGACCATGCAGACGGCGGCGCGCAGCCGCTCCGGTCCCGCCTGCGCCGAGACGGAGAGGGACGCTGCGGCATCGAATTCCGGCTGGACGCCGATGAGCTCCAGCGCGCCGAGCCGCAGGGCATAGACCGTCTGGGCGCGCTCGCCGTCCGGCTGAAAGCCCGTGATGCGCGCCGCGCCGGGGATGACGGCGGGGTCCGCTTTTTTGCAGGGCCAGACAAAGCTGCGCTCCGCCGCCGCGAGGACAGGCGTGTCCGTCAGGTCCGCCGCGGCGCGGCGGAGCTTCAGTGCGCACTGGGCAAGGCGGTCGCCCTGCGCGCGGCGCAGAACGTCCGCTTCCTCGGCGGGGAGGCGCTCCTCGTGCGGCTCGCCCTCGGCGTCCAGCACGGTGTCCCAGCCCTTGAGCCGCGGCTCCTGATCCGCCGCCGCGCCGCAGAGAAAGAGCGCGACGGCGCCCTCGCCGAGCGCGCGTTCGAGCGAAACGCAGGCTGCGCCGCAGAGGTCGGCGCTGATTGCCTCTGCGCCGTCGACCATACGGCAGCGGTGCATCACCGCGGAGCGCAGCCCGTAGACGATCGCCGCGGCGAGCGGCTTGCCCTCCGCCGTGTCGACGCGCAGAACGGTGAGCGCGGAGTCGACGGGCTCGTCGTCGTCCGTGCCGAGCAGCCAGCCGCGCGCGCTCGCAAGATCGCGGCTCGCGGCAAGGCCGCAGCGCCCCCGCGCCGCGGCGAGCTTTGCCGGACGAAGCGCGGTGAGCGCGGCGCTGAGTGCGGCGTCCAGCGCGGCTTCATAGGCGCGGCGCAGGCGCTCGCCCTCTGCGAGCTGCTCCGGCGTCGGAACATGGGGGCGCGGCGGCTCGCCGGGCTGCGGCGCGGTCGCAATGTGGGGTCCGGCGAACGAGTGCGTCAGCGTCAGCCAGACGTTTTCAAGGTCCGTCCCGGCGCGCTGCGCGATGCGCTGCCGCCAGGCGGCGCTGATCGGCTCCGGCAGGCTCGTCACCTCCACGGAGACGAGCACGATGCGCCGGTCCGTCTCCAGCACGAGCGCGCGGACATGCAGCGGGTCGTTCACCCGCGTAAAGCCCTCCAGCGGCAGTATGCCGTCCAGCCCCAGCACGGCGCGCCCCGCGCCGGCGAGAAGAGAATGCTGCTCTTTCATAGTTCGTGTCCCTTTCTGCGGACCTCCGGCGTTCGGAGATCTGCATCATAAAATTCGGCTTTTTCCGCGAAAACGCGGGAAAAGCCGCCCGCGTGGGGGCGCGCGCCGTTCCCAAAAAGATGCGCTCCGGGTGAAAAGCGCGCTGCATTGCCCCCGTCGATCCTATACTTTAATTATAACAGACGTGCGCAAGCTATGCAAGTACGCGCCGAACGGAAATGCGGATTGACAAGCGAGGCGCGCTGTTTCTATACTGAAGGAACTTGAACGGAGAGGGGCGCAAAGCATGGAACAGAGCGTTTATCGGGCAAAGCTTCTTTGCAAAGACACTTGGGTCATTTATCTCGGCGACACGACCGCCTATCTGATCGCGGGCGAGCGCGAGGGGATGATGATCGATTCTGGCAACACGCCCGGACCGCTGCGGGAGTTCTGCGAGGAGACCTGCGGCCGTCCGGTGCGCCTCGTCGCGAACACCCACGGTCATTTTGACCACACCGGCGGAAACGGCTACTTCAAGGCGGCGTTCATCGGACGTCTGGCGTCCCGGATCGCGAAGACGCCGAACGGCTCCGTGCGCGCGGAGGATTTCCCGATGGATTACGAAATGGTCATCGTGGACGACGGCTTCCGCATCGACCTCGGAGGGCGCGAGATCGAGACCTTCGTTCTGGACGGCCACTCGCCGGACTCGACGGCTTATCTCGACAAGGCGGCGCGCATCCTGTTCGTAGGTGACAATCTGGGGCGCGCGCCGATGCTGTATAAATGCGAGAGCCCCCAGCCGAGCATGCTGCGCTATGCCATCAATCTGAGCAAGGTCATGGTGCGGCGCGAGGAGTATGACTACATCCTTCAGGGTCACAACGACCGGCTCGTGGACGCCGACGCGGTCAACCGCACGCTGATCTGCGCCCTGCGCGCCGCGGACGGCGACCTTGACCCGCGCCCGCCGCGACCCACGCCGCCGCCCGGCGCGCGTCCGGGTCCGAAGCTTGGAAATCCGGACTTCGTCGGCTATGTGGAGTATAAGGACGCGCACATCACCTTCGACACGCGCTACGCGAACGACCTAACGCGCTACGACGTCGTGGAGGGAACATGACTGAAGCTCCCGGACGGGAAGGCACGGCGCCTTTCCGTCCGGGAGCTTTTTGTATATGGCATTCACACCTCGCCGTTTTCATATTCGCGGATCGCTTTTAAAAACGCCTCGCCGTACTGCTGCGCCTTGCGCTCGCCTACGCCGGAGACGTTCAGAAATTCCTCGGTCGTGTGCGGGCGGCGCGCCGCCATGTCCTCAAGCGTTGCGTTGGAGAAGACGACGTAAGCCGCGACGCCCATCTCCTTCGCGATGCGCAGGCGCAGGGCGCGGAGATAGTCGTAAAGCGAGCTGTCCGCCTCCGGCTCCGACGGTACTGCGGTCTGCTGCCTTTTGCCGCGCCGGCGCTGCTTCGGGTCTAAAAGCCCGCCGCGGTCGCGGCGGACGCGGCGCTCCACGCGCCTGCCATGGAACAGCACCTCGCCGGCGGCTTCCGTCAGGCAGAGCGCGCCGTGGTCGTCGGCAAAAAGCAGCTCCTCACTGACCAAAAAGTCGATCAGCTCGCGGATCTGCGCCGCGGGGAGGTCGCGCATCAGACCGTAAGTGGAGAGCGTATCGAGCCCCAGCGACGTAACGCGCTCGCTGCGGCTGCCGCGGAGCGTCATCGCGAGGAGCCCCTTGCCGACGCCGTAGCCAAGCTTCGTGCGGATGCGCGCCACGCAGGAGAGCGCCATCTGCGCCGCCTCGGTGAGGTCCTCGACGCGGAATTCGCTGCGGCAGTTGCCGCAGTTTCCACACTCCGCGGGGTGGCTCTGACCGAAATAGTCCAGAATTTTTCCGCGCAGACAGTCGCCCGTTCGGCAGTAGTCCTCCATCGTGCGCAGCCGCGCATAGTCCTGCGCGCGGACGGCGTCCTGCTCTTCGGGGCTGAGACGGCTGCCCTCGCTGTGCTCGATGAGGATGCGCGCCGTCGCCGCGTCGCCGGGGGAGTAGAGCAGGATGCACTCCGCCGCCTCGCCGTCGCGCCCGGCGCGGCCCGCCTCCTGATAGTAAGCTTCGAGGCTTTTCGGCATGTTGTAGTGGAGAACATAGGAGACGTTCGACTTGTCGATCCCCATGCCGAAGGCGTTCGTCGCGACCATCACGGTCTTGCGGTCGAACTGAAAATCCTCCTGATTCGCGCGGCGCTCCGCCTCCGGAAGTCCGGCGTGGTAGCGCGTCGCGGCGATGCCGCGGGCGCAGAGGGCGGCGCTGACGCGCTCGACATTGCTGCGCGTGGCACAGTAAATGATGCCGCTTTTGTCCCGCCGCGCGCGGACGAGCTCCACGGCGGTGTCGAGCTTGTTTTTCGGGCGCTGCACGTCGAAATAGAGGTTCGGGCGGTCGAAGCCCGTCACGGAGCGGAGCGGATCGCGCAGATCCAGCAGGTGCACAATGTCCTCCTGCACCTCCGCCGTTGCGGTCGCGGTGAAGGCGGCGACGGCGGGGCGGCGGGGCAGCGCGGCGATAAAATCCGCGATCCCGCGGTAGCTCGGACGGAAATCCTGCCCCCACTGGGAGATGCAGTGCGCCTCGTCCACGGCGAGGAGCGGGATGTCCAGCCCGCATGCCAGGGCGCGAAACTCCGCCATTTCGAGGCGTTCCGGCGCGACGTAGAGCAGCTTATACGCCCCGGCACGGGTGCGGTCGAACACGCGCTGCTGCTGCGCGGCGGTGAGCGAGCTGTTCACGAACGCCGCCGGAACGCCGCACTCGGTGAGCGCCGCGACCTGATCCGCCATCAGCGAGATGAGCGGCGAGATGACGAGCGTCACGCCCGGCAGCAGCAGGGCGGGGACCTGATAGCAGACGCTCTTGCCGCCGCCGGTCGGCATAATGCCCATCACGTCCCGCCCGGCGAGCGAGGCGTCGATAAGCGCCTCCTGCCCGGCGCGGAACGCGCTGTGGCCGAAAAATTTCTTCAGAACTCCGAGTTTATCCAGCGCCAAAATTTTTTCCTCCCCATGGGAACTTCTGCCAACGAATCTTCGTCTGAGTTGATAAGAACAGTATAACGCAGCCCGCGGAAAAATGCAAATTGTGGAAAGCGTACAATATTGTCTTGTAAATTTGTAAAAAGCGGCAATTGGACAGACGAGGCGTCGGCTTGATATAATGGTCGATAGGAAGACCGGTCCAAAAAACAGAGAGGAGAACGCTTTATGCCGGCTACGCATCCGAATCTGGGGCTTGCGCTCGTGCTGCTGGGGCTGGCGGCGGTCGGGCTTGCTGCGACGGTTGTGCTGCTGCTCCGCAGGCGGCGGAATATTGGGCTTTTCACGCTGCTTGCGGCGCTCATTTTCGGCGGCGCGGCGCTTGCGCTGCTGCTCCAGCCGAATGTCCGGACCAAACAGGTCGGCGCGCCGGAGATCACGCCGGACGCCCTTACCGCGGCGGCGGACGCGCTCGACCGCATCGCACCGGGCGAGGACGGACTGGCGTATTTCGAGCTGGACCTTGAAAACGGCGGCTTCGCCTATCTCTGCGCGTCGCGCGTCGAGGTGCAGTCCGGCCGCGTGGAGGGCGCGCTCTATGAGCTCTCGCCGGAGGGGGTCCTGACCGTTACGAGAACGACGGAATATGTGGCGGGGGAGCGCCGGCTTGAGTTGCTCCCGCGGGAGGAGCTGCGCCGCGCGCTGGAGGCGCTGGACGCCGCCGCGTGGCAGGCACTTTTCCCCGCGGGCGGTGGCACCGTGACTGTACAGAGCCGGGGCAGCGTCCGGGACGTGCGGCGCTTCGATTCGAGCGGCTATCGCATGCTGGACGTGGCGCTCACGCCTGCGGAAAGTGCCGCGCTGCGCGCCGATGCGGTCTATCACTGCTTCTGCATCCGCTGCGGCGGCGAGGAGTGCTTCTTCCTGCTGGAAAGCGGCGCCGATCCGTCAGACTGCACAAACTGAAAATTTGCACGAAACTTCATAGACTTATCCGGAAAAGCGAAATATAATCTTAGATATCCAAAACAAGAAAGGAGCGGAACGTTATGACAGAGAGAAGGGGAATTCCGGGCTGGCTCAAGGGCGTGCTGTTCGTGCTGGCGCTTGCTGTGCTCGTCGCCGCGGTGGTCGTTATCATCAAATACGCCCCGCGCCCGCCGCGGGAGATGCTGGATGCCGACGCCGGGACGCCCGCGCGGATCGAGGTGCATGAGCTGCGGAGCGGGAACGACGCCGTGATCGAGGACCCGGAGACGGCGGAGACCGTCGCCGCCGCCTTCCGCGGCCACACCTTCCGGCGCAACGGCGGCACCTACGGCATGCAGGGCTACACGCTGCACTTCTTCTTTGAAGACGGCAGCGAAAACGTCATCGAGATGCAGTGGGAGACCTCCCTCAAACTCGGACACTACAGCTACATCCCCGCCGACGGCGCGGACTATTCCGCCGTATGGTCGCTGCTGACCGGGCTCTTCGCCGCGGAAGACCGCGAGGTCGAGTCCGTGACGGTGCGGAAAATCGGCGAGAACGTGGATATCAACGCGACGACGGACGTGCCGGAGCAGATCGACGCCATCCGGACGTTGCTGACGGAGATCGTCGAAAGCGGGAACACGGAAGCTGCCGCGTCGTCTGAGCCGATGTGTTTCATCCGGCTCCACTATTCGGACGGGACCGGCAGCGAATACACCGTCCATGGCGGGGAAATGGTGATCGACGGGGAGGCTTATCCCCTGAATGCGGAGCAGCAGCGGGCGCTCGGCGATGCGGTCGACGCCGTGCTCGCCGCGCTCGACGCGCCCACGCCGGAGGAGACCGTCCGGACATATTATCTCGCGCAGGAGGACGACGGCTGGGAGCGCTATGACTCCCTGCTCTGGCCGACCCGCCGCGCGGAGCGGCACGAGAATGACGCGCCGAATTACGCGCTGCTCGGCGTGACCGTCCACGATGTCCGCGAATATCGCGGCGAAAAGCGCTGGATGCTCGCAAAGCAGTTTTTGGAGACATACCCCGACGAGCTCGGCGGGCTCTCGCCGGAGAATGTCGCCATCGTCCTCGCGCGCGCGGACCTCTCGTTTGACTATTCGCTCGTCGGATACCAAACGGACCAAGAGGAATGCTTTTTCCTCGTGCGCGCGGACAGCGCCTCGCCGTGGCTGATCTATGATCATGGCGCGGGCTATCTCTCCTATGCCATGGAGTTTGGCGGCGAGCACCAGCTCACAGCCGCGGACGCGAGCTATTGGGACGCCTGCGATAAGCACATGTTTACCGCGCCGGACACGGCGGTGCGGACGGAGCCGCGGGACGACGCCCCGGTCGGGCGGACGCTCTCCGGCTGGACTGTGCGCGTCTGCGCGGTGGTCTGGGCGGACGATACGGAGCCCTGGGCGCTCGTGACCTGCTTCACCTTCGACTCGGCGGTGAACAACATCGGCTGGGTGCGCTGGTCGTCGCTCGTCGAGTACACGGCGGAGACGCGCGAGGCGCTGCGATACCCCGTCGGCGTCGCCGAGGGCGCGCGCGACAGCGCGACCGGCGAGCTCATTTGGCCCGCGGGCGGTGAGTATGCCGTCGAATACCGCGACGGCGCGGCATACCTGACGCGCGAAGGCGGCGACGCATGGACCGTCAAGCCGGAGGACGTCGTTTATCCGGAAGTGTAAAAGTGAAATCACCCTCTGCAATATCCTGACGATCTGCCTGCTGATGCTCGCGGGCGTCGCGCTGCTCATCGTCGGCGCGCTGGCAAACTCCGCCGTGCTCATCATCCTCGGACTTGTCCTACGGCGGCAGCTCCAGCGCCTATTCCGATACCCGCTTATGGTGTTCTGCGGTCTCATCGAAAGTGGAATAAATGACCTCTACATTTTCTCCCTCAATTGCCTCTTTAATATCGGTTACTTCCTCCGGCCGCTCATCAATCAACAGAATGATCAGATGCATCTCCGGGTTGTTTTCCTTTACCGACTTGGCAACTTCCTTTAAAAGCGTTGTCTTACCTGCTTTCGGCGGGGATACAATCATGCCACGCTGCCCTTTACCGATCGGGGAAACAATATCCATCACACGCATTGCAACCGAACCGCCGGGACGTTCCATGCGCAGACGCACA
>OLWU01000508.1_pt1 | contig 10334 bp, 10 predicted proteins | sample 1673351 | NCBI WGS metagenome assembly OLWU01 (sample SAMEA103958109, study PRJEB25191) | human gut metagenome | biome: human-associated habitat [ENVO:00009003]; feature: intestine environment [ENVO:2100002]; material: feces | place: Germany | collected 2013/2015
CAACAATCAACAACCTAGGTTATTCTGTCAAAGCAATGTTAACAGGTCAACATTCGTTCGGCATAAAGGAGTTGCAAAGGCTTTGTCTTTCCAGATTCTGGGCACCGGCTCGGCGCTCCCTGCGCGCTCGGTCTCGAACGACGAGCTCTCGACCTTCCTCGACACCACCGACGAATGGATCTACACCCGGACCGGCATAAAGAACCGTTGCGTCTGCACCGCCGAGACGCTCGATGATCTTGCAACCGAGGCGAGCCGCCGGGCGCTCGAGGCGGCGGAGGTCGACCCCACCGAGCTCGACCTCATCGTCTGTTCGACCACGACCGGCGATCACCTGTTGCCGGCCGAGGCCTGCGCCGTTGCGGAGCGCCTGGGCGCAAGCTGCCCGGCCTTCGACGTCTCAGGCGCCTGCGCGGGCTTCGTGCTCGCCCTCGACGTCGCCGACGGATACATCGCCCGCGGTCGTGCCCGCCGCGTCCTCGTGGTGGCGGCCGAGCAGATGAGCCGCGTTCTCGACTGGACCGACCGCTCCACCTGCGTGCTCTTTGGCGACGGGGCGGGCGCGGCCGTCATCGAGGCGACCGCCGGCCCCGAGGCGACCGCCGCCGCGGCGAACTCGGCCGGCAGTCTCTCTGCCCCGAACCCGCTCTCCATGCGTTTCACGACCGGCCCCTCCGTCGCGGTCCTCAACGTCCCCGGCTTAGCGGGAACCTCCCCGTTCGCGGAGGCGCCGCGCCCGGCGAGTGCCCTCTCCATGGACGGCCGTCGGGTGTTCCGCTTCGGCGTCGCCGCCATCTGCGACGCCGTCGAGGCGATGACGTCCGATGCCGGCATCGCGGTCGCTGACATCGACCACCTGGTCTTCCATCAGGCCAACGAGCGGATCCTCGCCGCGGCGATCAAGCGCCTCGGCATCGACGGCTCGCGCGTGGTCCGCACCCTGCGCGACACCGGCAACATCTCGAGCGCCTGCATCCCGCTCGCGCTCGACCGCCTCGCCCGCGCGGGCGAGCTCAAGGGCCGCGACCTTGTTGCCCTGGTCGGCTTCGGGGCCGGCCTCGACATCGGCGCATGCCTGCTCCGCTGGAAGTAGGTTTCGCATAGCAAGCTCCAAACGCACGTCTTTGCACCAAAGCCAACAAAGAAACCCCAGAACAAAGGAGACCACCATGGCCGATACCAGCACCTTCAAGCGCGTCTGCGACATCATCCGCGACAACGCCGGCGCCGACGACGTCGAGCTCAAGCCCGAGACCACCATGTCCGAGCTCGGCCTCGACAGCCTCGCGACCGTTGAGGCCGTCGTCGCCTGCGAGGACGAGTTCGACATCGAGATCGACCAGGACGCGACCCCCGCGACCGTCGGCGAGTTCGTCGAGCTCGTCGAGGCCCAGCTGGAGAAGTAGCCATGCTGAAGACCCCTCTTTGCGACGCCCTCGGGATCCAAAAGCCCGTGTTCCAGGGCGGTATGGCGTGGATCGCCGACGCCTCCCTGGCCGCGGCCGTGTCCGAGGCCGGTGGCCTGGGCATCATCGCCGCGATGAACGCGAACGCTGGCTGGCTCCGCGACCAGATCCACGAGCTGCGCCGCCGCACGAGCAAGCCCTTCGGCGTGAACGTTATGCTTATGAGCCCCTTCGCCGACGAGGTCGCCCAGGTCGTCATCGACGAGAAGGTCCCGGTCGTCGTCACCGGCGCCGGCAACCCGCGCAAGTACATGAAGGCGTGGATCGCCGCCGGCATCAAGGTCGTCCCGGTCGTCGCCTCCGTGGCGCTCGCCAAGCTCGTCGCCCGCGCCGGTGCGACCGCCGTCGTGGCCGAGGGCACCGAGTCCGGCGGCCACATCGGCGAGCTCACCACGATGGTGCTCGTCCCGCAGGTCGTCGACGCGGTGGACATCCCCGTCGTCGCGGCGGGCGGCATCGCCGACGGCCGCGGCGTGGCGGCGGCCCTCATGCTGGGCGCCCAGGGCGTCCAGGTGGGCACGCGCTTCCTCGTGGCCGACGAGTGCACCGTCTCCGAGCCGTACAAGGAGCTCGTGCTCAAGGCCAAGGACATCTCGACCCGCGCGACGGGCCGCTCCACGGGACACCCCGTCCGCGCGCTCAAGACGCCCTTCACGAACGAGTACGCCAAGCTCGAGGCCGAGGGCGCTTCCCCCGAGAAGCTCGCCGAGTTCGGCACCGGCGCGCTGCGCCGGGCAGCCAAGGACGGCGACGTCGCGAGCGGTTCCTTCCTGTGTGGTCAGGTCGCGGGCATGGTCCACGAGCGCCAGAGCGCCGCGGCCATCGTCGACGACCTCGTCGACGGCGCCGAGCGCGTACTGGCGGGGGCGGGCACATGGGTAAAGTAGCGTTCCTGTTTGCGGGGCAGGGCTCCCAGCGCCCTGGCATGGGCAAGGAGCTCGCCGCGGCGTCGCCTGCCGCCCGCGCGGTCTTCGACGCCGCTGACGCCGCGCGGTCGGGCACGTCCGCGCAGTGCTTCGGGGGCACCAAGGAAGAGCTCGCCCAGACGGCGAACACCCAGCCCTGCGTCTATGCCGTCGACCTCGCCTGCGCCCGCGCGCTCGCGGAGCGCGGCGTGGAGCCGGACCTTGTCGCGGGCTTCTCGCTGGGAGAGGTGGCGGCGCTTACCTTCGCCGGCGCCTTCTCCGACGAGGACGGCTTCAGGCTCGTGTGCCGCCGCGCCGAGCTCATGGCCGACGCCGCGGCAGAGCGCCCCGGCGCCATGCGCGCCGTGGTCAAGCTCGATGCCGCGCAGGTCGAGAAGCTCGCCGCCGAGTCGGCGGCCGCGACCGACGGCGACTGCTGGCCCGTGAACTACAACAGCCCGCTGCAGACCGTCGTGGCGGGTTCGCCCGCGGCCTGCGCCAAGCTCGACGAGCTCGTGCGCGAGGCGGGCGGCCGCGCGATGAAGGTCGCCGTGTCCGGCGCGTTCCACAGCCCGTACATGGCGGACGCCGCCCGCGGCCTCTCCGACTACCTCGCGCAGGGCCATGCGCCCGCCGCGACCCGCGTGCCCGTGCTGGCAAACCGCACGGCGCGCCCGTACCCGGCCGATCCCGCGGCCGCCTCGGAGCTCCTCTCCGCGCAGGTCGCGAACCCGGTGCGCTGGACCGAAACGGTCCGCGCCATGGCCGACGCCGGCGTCGATGCCTTCGTGGAGGTCGGCCCCGGCAAGACCCTCACCGGCCTCGTCAAGCGCACGCTCGAGGGCACGCGCCTCTACCACGTCGAGACCCCCGAGGAACTCGACGAGGTCGTGGCCGCGCTCGCTGCGAAGGGAGGCGCCCGCGATGCCGAGTAGCAAAGAAGGGCTCCTGTCCCGCGACGCCTCGCGCCGCGTGGCGCTCGTCACCGGCGCGTCGCGCGGCATCGGCCGCGCCGTGGCCGAGGGCCTCGCCGCCGACGGCTTCGACCTTGCGCTCGTCTATGCCGGCAACGCCGAGGCGGCCGCCGAGGCCGTCGCCGCCTGCGAGGCAGCCGGCGCGACCGCCCGCGCGTACCGCTGCGACGTGGCGAGCGCCGATGAGGTCAAGGCCACCGTCGGCGCGGTCCTCGACGACTTCGGCGCCGTCTGGGCGCTCGTGAACAACGCGGGCGTCACGCGCGACGGGCTTCTTGTCCGCATGAAGGACGAGGACTTCGAGCGCGTCGTCGGCGTGAACCTCACCGGCGCGTTCAACATGACGCGCGCCCTCACGAGGGCGTTCATGCGCCAGCGCGGCGGCCGCGTCGTGAACATGTCGTCGGTGGTGGGCCTCATGGGCAACGCGGGCCAGGCGAACTACGCCGCCTCGAAGGCGGGGCTCATCGGCCTCACCAAGTCGGTGGCCCGCGAGCTCGCGCCCCGCGGCGTGACCGTCAACGCCGTGGCCCCCGGTTTCGTGAGGACGGACATGACCGCCGCGCTGCCCGAGCAGGTCGTCGAGCGCTACGAGGGGCAGATCCCCCTGGGGCGCCTGGCCGACCCCTCCGAGGTGGCGGCCGTCGTCCGCTTCCTGGTGAGCAATGCCGCGGCGTACGTGACGGGCGAGGTCGTCCGCGTGGACGGCGGAATGGCGATGTAAAGAGGGGCCGGCGCACGTCCGGCCCGGTTGGGAGATGACGATGGAACACAGGGTGGCGATCACCGGCATCGGCGCCGTCACGCCGCTGGGCAACACCGCGGCCGAGACCTGGGAGGCCATGCGCGCGGGCCGCTGCGGCATCGGCCCCATCACGCGCTTCGACGCGGAGGGGTTCGCGGTCCAGGTGGCCGCCGAGGTCAAGGGCTTCGACAGCGAGGCGTACTTCGGCCGCCGCGAGGCGCGCCACCTCGACCGCTGCGTGCAGCTCGCGATGGCCGCCTCCGACGAGGCGATGGCCGACTCCGGTCTCGACGCCGAGGGCGCGATCGACCGCGAGCGCCTGGGCGTCTACGTGGGCTCGGGCATCGGCGGGGTCGAGACCTACACCGACCAGGTCCACCTCATGGAAAAGAAGGGGCTGCGTCGCGCCTCCCCGTACCTCGTCGCCATGATGATCCCGAACATGGCCTCCGGCAACATCGCCATCCGCCACAAGGCCCAGGGCCCGACCCTGCCCGTGGTCACGGCCTGCGCGACCTCGGCCCACGCGGTCGGCGAGGCGTTCCGCGCCGTCAAGCACGGCTATGCCGACGCCATCCTGGCCGGCGGCGCCGAAGCGGCCATCATCCCCGAGGTCATCGCCGGCTTCACGGCCTGCCGCGCGCTCACCACGAACCCCGACCCCCAGACCGCCTGCCGTCCCTTCGACGCGGACCGCGACGGCTTCGTCATGGGCGAGGGCGGCTGCGTGCTCGTCCTCGAGCAGTGGGAGCACGCCGTCGCCCGCGGAGCGAGGATCTACGCCGAGGTCGTCGGCTACGGCAACACCGACGACGCCCACCACATCACGAGCCCGGACCCCGAGGCCGCCGGAATCGCCCGCGCCGTCGAGCTCGCCGTGGCCGAGGGCGGCGTCCGCCCCGAGGAGGGCCTCTACATCAATGCCCACGGCACCTCGACCAAGCTCAACGACTCGTCCGAGACGCTTGGCTTCAAGCGCGCCCTCGGCGAGGACGCCGCCCGCGCGGCCCACGTGAGCTCGACCAAGTCGATGACCGGCCACATGATCGGCGCGACGGGCGCCGCCGAGGTCATGGCCTGCGCCCTCGCCCTGCGCGACGGCGTCGTGCCCCCGACCATCAACTACCGCACGCCCGATCCGGCGTGCGACCTGGACTACACGCCCAACGAGGCCCGCGCCTGCGAGCTCACCTGGGCCCTCTCGACAAACCTCGGCTTCGGCGGGCACAACGCGTGCATAGCGCTCCGCGCCGCCAAGGAGGCATAAGCATGGATTCGAACAAGATCGCCCAGATCGCCGACGTCATGGAGGACCGCGGGCTCACCCGCGTCCGCGTCGAGGAGCCCGACGGCTCCGCCTTCGAGCTCGAGCGCGGCGCGGCGCAGGCACCGGCGCCCGTCGTCGTGGCGCCGCAGGCCGTGAGCGCCGAGGCGCTTCTCGCCGCCGGCGCGGCCGTCCCCGCGGCGGCCCCCGAGGCCGCGGCTGTGCAGGCCCCTGCCGCCGAAGCGGAGCCCGAGCCCGCAGAGCCCGCCGGCACCGAGGTCAAGGCCCCGATGGTCGGCGTCTACTACGCCTCCCCGGCGCCCGGCGCCGACCCCTTCGTCCACGTGGGCTCCAAGGTCCGCAAGGGCGAGACCCTCTGCATCATCGAGGCGATGAAGGTCATGAACGAGGTCGCGGCCGAGGCCGACGGCGAGGTTCTCTCCATCAACGCCAAGGACGGCGAGCTCGTCGAGTACGGCGGCTGCCTCATGACCATCGGCTAGGGGGCGAGCATGAACAAAGAAGAGATCAAGGGCATCCTGCCCCACCGCGAGCCGATGCTGCTGCTCGACGAGGTCGAGCTCAAGGGCGACGAGGCCGCGGGACGGCTGACCATCAAGGGCGACGAGTTCTTCCTGCAGGGCCACTTCCCCGGCAACCCCGTGGTGCCCGGCGTGATCCAGTGCGAGATGCTCGCCCAGAACTGCTGCGTGCTCTTTGCCGACGAGCTCCGCGCCGGAGGCACGCCGTTCTACACGAGCCTCGACAAGGTCCGCTTCAAGCGCCCGGTCCGCCCCGGCGACACCGTCGAGCTCCGCTGCAAGGTGACCCGTGCCCGCGGGCCGTTCCGCTTCTGCGAGGGCACCGCGAGCGTGGGCGGCGAGGTCTGCTGCACGGCGAGCATGTCGTTCGCGCTCGTGGACGGGGGCAGGGCGTCCGCGGGGCAGGGGAGCGCCGCCGCGCCCGCCGGCTCGCCCGCGTCCGCCTCGCCCGCGCCCGCCGGCGCCGCCAACCCGGAAAACCGCAGGTAGGGGAGACCTCACATGTTCGATAAGATCCTGGTCGCAAACCGCGGCGAGGTCGCTGTCCGCGTGATCCGCGCCTGCCGCGACATGGGCGTCCGCACCGTCGCCGTCTACTCGCCCGCCGATGCCGAGGCGCTCCACGTGCGCCTGGCCGACGAGGCCTACTGCATCGGCGGCTCCCGCCTGGCCGAGAGCTACCTCAACGAGGACGCGGTGCTCACCTGCGCCGTCAAGTCCGGCGCCAAGGCCATCCACCCCGGCTACGGGTTCTTCTCGGAAAACGCCGGCTTCGTCCGCGAGTGCGAGAAGTGCGGCTTGGCCTTCATCGGCCCCTCTGCCGACGTCATCAGCCGTATGGGCGACAAAGACGCCGCCCGCCGCACGGCCAAGGCCGCGGGCGTTCCCGTCGTCCCCGGCTGCGACCTCTTGACCAGTCCCGAGGAGGCCGAGCGCGAGGCCCGTCGCATCGGCTGCCCCGTGCTCATCAAGGCCCGCTCGGGCGGCGGCGGCCGCGGCATCCGCAAGGTCGAGCGCGTGGAGGCCGCCGCGCGCGCCTTCGTCGAGGCCCACACCGAGGCCGAGACCGTCTTCGGCGACGGCGAGTGCTACATGGAGAAGTTCGTCTCGCCGGCCCACCACGTCGAGGTCCAGATTATGGCGGACAAGCAGGGCAACGTTTACTCGCTCGGCGAGCGCGAGTGCTCCGTGCAGCGCCGCAACCAGAAGCTCATCGAGGAGAGCCCCGCGCCCTGCCTCGAGGGCCGCGACGACGTCCGCGAGCGCATGCACCGTGCCGCCCGCGACCTCGCGCGCGCCGTCGGCTACGAGGGCGCCGGCACCATCGAGTTCCTCTACACCGACGACGGCAACTTCTACTTCATGGAGATGAACACCCGCCTGCAGGTCGAGCACCCCGTGACGGAGTTCGTCACCGACGTCGACCTCGTCAAATGGCAGCTGCGCGTTGCCGCCGGCCAGCCGCTGCCCTTCACGAGCGAGGACGTCCCCGTGCGCAACCACGCCATGGAGTGCCGCATCAATGCCGAGACCCCGGACTTCTTGCCGTCTTGCGGGACCGTCACGATGCTGCACGTGCCCGGCGGCCCGCGCGTGCGCTTCGACTCCGCGCTGTTCCCGGGCGCCTCGGTGCCGCCGTACTACGACTCGATGCTCGCCAAGGTCATCGTCTGCTCGCCCACGCGCGACGGCGCCGTGAGGAAGATGCGCTCGGCCTTGGGTGAGCTCGTGATCGAGGGTGTCCAGGAGAACAGCGACCTCCAGCTGCGGATCCTCGGCAACGAGGAGTTCCTCTCCGGCAACTACCACACGAACCTGATGGAGCACATCTATGCTGAGCAATAGGATCGGCCATGCGATGAACGCGCTCGAGGGGCCCATGACCGAGGTCTGCGCCGAGTTCCCCGCCCGCCACGTGCTCGTCAAGTGCCCGGGCTGCCGCCGCGCCATCGACGAGGAGAAGCTCCGCGAGAACCTCGAGGTCTGCCCTCGCTGCGGCAAGCACCTGCGCGTTTCCGGCCGTGCCCGCATGCGCACGACCGTGGATGCCGGCAGCTTCGAGGAGTGGGACGCCGGGCTGCGCGCGACCGATTTCCTCGGCTTCCCGGGCTACCCCCAGAAGCTCGAGGCGGCCCACGAGTCCTCGCGCGAGAACGACGCCGTGGTCTGCGGCCGCGGGCGTATCGGCGGGCGCGAGTGCGCGCTCTTCTTTATGGACGCCGGCTTCATGATGGGGTCGATGGGCTCGGTCGTCGGCGAGAAGATCTGCTGCGTGTTCGAGAAGGCGACCGAGGCCGGCCTGCCCGTCGTGGGCTTCACCGTGTCGGGCGGAGCGCGCATGCAGGAGGGCGTGACCTCCCTTATGCAGATGGCCAAGGTGTCCGCGGCGGTGCGCCGCCACTCTGAGGCGGGGCTTCTTTATATATGTGTGCTGACCGACCCCACGACCGGCGGCGTCACGGCGAGCTTCGCCATGGAAGGCGACATCACCCTGGCGGAGCCCGGGGCGCTCGTCGCCTTCGCAGGCCCGCGCGTGATCGAGCAGACCGCGAGGAAAAAGCTCCCCGCGGGGTTCCAGCGCTCGGAGTTCCTGCTCGAGCACGGCTTCTGCGACGCGATCGTGGAGCGCAAGGACCTGCCCGCCGTGCTGGGGGAGCTTCTCTCGCTGCACGCCGGTGAGGCGCCGACGGCGGGTTCCCCGCACTCGCTCGTCGGGCTGGGGGTCGGTGGCGGGGCGACGGGCCGCGCGGCCAAGCGCGGCGGCAAGCCCAAGGTCAAGGCCGCAGACGAGCCCGCGAGCGCCTACGAGGTCGTCAAGCTCACGCGCTCGGCGGAGCGCGCCACCGCCTCCGAGATCATCGAGGGCGGCCTCGACGGCTTCATCGAGCTGCACGGGGACCGCCTCTATGGCGACGACGCCGCGGTGGTCGCGGGCATCGGCTGGAAAGACGGGCGCCCCATGACCGTCATCGCCATCGAGCGCGGTACCACCACCAAGGAGCGCGTGCGCCGCAACTTCGGCATGGCGCACCCCGAGGGCTACCGCAAGGCGCTGCGCCTCATGCGCCAGGCCCAGAAGTTCGGTCGGCCGGTTCTCTGTCTCGTGGACACCTCCGGCGCGTACTGCGGCATCGGTGCCGAGGAGCGCGGCCAGGGCGACGCCATCGCGCAGGACCTCGTGGAGATGAGCGGCCTCACGGTGCCGGTGGTCAGCGTGATCACGGGCGAGGGCGGCAGCGGCGGCGCGCTCGCGCTGTGCGTCGCGGACAAGCTGCTTATGCTGCGCAGCTCCGCGTTCTCCGTCGTGAGCCCCGAGGCCTGCGCATCCATCCTGTGGAAGGACCCAAAGCGCGCCGAGGACGCCGCGGACGCGCTCGGCCTGACGGCGCCCGAGCTCCGCGGGCTCGGCCTCGTCGACGGGGTGGTAAACGACCTAGGCCTCTCTCACGCCGAAATCGCCCACGGCATCATGCGCGAGGTCACCGTCGCCTTCGACGAGCTCGGCCGCCTCGACCCCGGCGAGCTCGTCGCGCGCCGCTACGCCAAGTTCCGCGCCATCGGCTCCGACCGCGCCGTCGCCGGCTGACGGCCTTCGTCACCGGGCGATAGTTACCGTCACTGGGTGACAGTCATCACGTGCAGCTTTTTGGGACACACATCATTCGTTGCCAGCCATCACGCAATGACTGTCACCGGCTGATGGGTGTCCCAGGAAGCTGCAGGCAGTGACTGTCACCCAGCGATGGGGCTTGCCGCCTAGCGATGTGGCTTGCCGCCCGAGCCGCAGCGCCCCTCGCGCAGAATCCCCGGCGTCCAGCCCAAACTTCGAGCTGGACGTCGGGGATTCTGCGCGTAGATGCTTTAGGCGGGGCTGGAGGCGCGGATTTCTGCGCGCATGTCCCCAAAATGGAGCTGGAGGTTCGGGTTTCTGCGCGCGCAACACCCCAAATGAGCTGGAGGTTTTGATTTCTGCGCGCCTGCGCATCCGGCGGAACTGGGAATCGGGGATTTTGCGCGTCCGCCTGCGCGCCCCCCGTGCGTAGCCCCTCAATGGGCTGGAGGTGCTTCTTTCTACGCGCGTCCGTGCGCCCGGTGGGACTGGAAATCGAGGATTCTGCGCGCCCGCGCGCCGTAAGCCGCCGCGCCGCCCGCCCGTGCGCCGCCCGCCCGTGCACCGCAAGCGCCCGCGCCGCCCAACTCCGCCGCCGGTCCATCCCGTCCCGTCCTCCTGACCCATAGATACGCCCGGCCGCGGGGAATTTCGAGCCGCAGGTAGAAGCCCCAAAAACTTCTGCGTAGAGATTGTGAACGCAGGGTTTCGCATGTATAGTAGACAAGCTGTGAAGTTAGGGGACCCTTGTGTCTCGGAACAAAACAGCAGGTAAAGGCTGTGGTCCGCTGGGGTTGGGGCAAAGGGTGCCCCACAGGTCCCATGACC
>OLWU01000510.1_pt1 | contig 10326 bp, 7 predicted proteins | sample 1673351 | NCBI WGS metagenome assembly OLWU01 (sample SAMEA103958109, study PRJEB25191) | human gut metagenome | biome: human-associated habitat [ENVO:00009003]; feature: intestine environment [ENVO:2100002]; material: feces | place: Germany | collected 2013/2015
CCCGATCTGGAAGAAGCACGCCTCCGACGTCAAGCCCGAGGAGTACAACGAGTTCTATAAGTCTACCTTCCACGACTGGGAGGACCCCGCCCGCACCTTCACCCTGCACGCCGAGGGCGCCCTCGAGTACGACGCGCTCCTCTTTATCCCCGGCAAGGCGCCGTTCGACCTGTATAGCCGCGACTACGAGAAGGGCCTCGAGCTCTACAGCTCCAACGTCCTGATCATGGAGAAGTGCGCCGACCTGCTGCCCGACTACTACAACTTCGTGCGCGGCGTCGTCGACTCCGCCGACGTCACGCTGAACATCTCGCGCGAGACCCTGCAGCAGAACCGCCAGCTCCAGGCCATGGAGCGCCGCATCGAGAAGAAGATCACCTCCGAGCTCGAGTCCATGCGTGACACCGACCGCGAGGCGTACGAGAAGTTCTTCGGCAACTTTGGCCGCGGCCTCAAGTACGGCATCTACTCCAGCTACGGCATGAAGAAGGACGAGCTCGCCGGGCTTCTGCTCTTCTGGAGCGCGAAGAACGAGAAGTACGTCACCCTGCAGGAGTACGCCGAGGCCATGCCCGAGGGCCAGAAGGCCGTCTACTACGCCGCCGGCGACGACCGCGACCGCCTCGCAAAGATGCCCGTGGTCAAGTCCGTGCTCGCCAAGGGCTACGACGTGCTGCTGTGCACCGAGGACGTCGACGAGTTCTGCTTCCAGGCCATGCGCGACTTCACGGCCAAGGGCCTGCCCAAGGTCTACGCCGACGATGCCGCCCGCGAGGCCGCCGAGAAGGCCCAGGCCGACGGCGCCGAGGCCGAGACCGAGGATCGCTCGCTCGAGCTGAAGAACGTCAGCTCCGGCGACCTCGACCTCGCGTCCGACGAGGAGAAGAAGGCCGCCGACGAGGCCGCGAAGGCCAACGAGGGCCTGTTCGGCGCCATGAAGGACGCGCTCGGCGACGCCGTGGCCAAGGTCACCGTCTCGGCTCACCTGACGTCCGCCGACGACGCGCCGTCCAGCGTCTCGGCCGAGGGGCCTGTCTCGCTCGAGATGGAGCAGGTGCTCTCTGCCGGCCCCGACGCCGCGCAGGCGCCCAAGGCCACCCGCGTGCTCGAGATCAACGCCGCGCACCCCGTGTTCGCCAAGCTCCAGGCCGCCGAGGAGGCGGGCGATAAGGACAAGCTCGCCCTGTACACCTCGCTGCTCTACGACCAGGCGCTCCTCACCGAGGGCCTGCCCGTCGCCGACCCGGTCGCGTTCGCGCAGAACGTCTGCAAGCTGATGTAGCCTGCGGCTCTGCGATCATCCGCCGCCCTCCCCTTCGTTCGCCGCTCGGCGCTCGCGCTGCGCGCTCGCTCGCTGCGCGACTCGCGCGAACGAAGGGGAGGGCGGCTTCGTCTTTCGGAGCTGATCGGCGGGGTCGTGGGCAGCCTTCTCTTCTTCGCAGAAGAGAAGGCTGCCCTTTCTTATAGAAGCCTTCTCTTCGCGAATGAGCGTAAAGAGAAGGCTTCTCTCTTAAAGAGCAGTCTGCTCAATCCCGCAAAAGAGAAGGCTGCTCGTGTTGGTCCCGTGCCCGCCCTCCGGGCGAGCTACCGTCCACCCGAACGCTCGGGGGAGAGAAGCCCGCCGCGCCGCCGCATTGCTATCGTTAAAGGCTGCGTAGCTACCGACGTTTGGGGGAACGGCATGGTAAAGACACTGGTGCTCGTGCGTCACGGAAAGACCGAGGACGCAAGCCCGACGGGCGACGACATCGACCGCAAGCTCACATCGGCGGGGATCCGCGCGCTCGAGGTCGCGTATCCCCGGACGTTCGCGCTGCTCGGCGAGGACCCCGAGGTCGCCGTCTGGTGCAGCCCCGCCGTGCGCGCGCTGCAAACGGCGGGCGTGGTTGCCGAGGCGGTCGATTCCTGCGGCATCGATGTGCGCCAGTCGCTCTACGACCAGGACCTCGATGCCTTCCTCTCGGAGCTCGCGAAGGCCGACCCTGATGCCGATACGCTCGCCGTCGTCGGCCACGTCCCCTTCATGGACGCGCTGCTCAAGCACCTGACCGGCGTCGACCTCAAGTTCAACAAGGGCGGCGTCGCCGCGATCTCGCTGCCCGACGGCCCTGCGGCCGCGGGCTCGCTGCTCTGGTACGTCGCCGGCCCCGACGCGGTGTCCTGGGACGCGATGGCCGAGGTCGACGACCAGGTCGAGCTCATGTCCGCCGAGCTCGCCGACGCCTGCGACGCGTTCCTCGCCGACCCCGCCGACGTCGAGGCGCTCCGCGTGTTCCGCATCCGCCTTCGCCGGCTGCGTTCGCTTATCCAGTTCCTCTCGCCCTGGCAGTCAAAGAAGCAGTGCCACCGCACCTCCGACGACCTGCGCGCGCTGCTCGACGCGACGTCGCCGCTGCGCGAGATCGACATCCTCTCCGACGTCGTCGACGCGCTCGTGGAATCCGGCGAGCTCGGCGAGAACTGCCTTCTGCCCGTGGCCTGTGCCAAGGAGCGCCAGCTCGAGCTTGAGGGCGTGATCGCCCTCATGCGCAAGCGCCACGTCAAGCGTCGCCTGCACAACATCGCCGACGACTGCCCGAGCATCAAGTGGAAGAGCCGCGTGCTCGCCTCCGGGCTCAACGCCGAGGATTTCCAGAAGCACTTCGACGAGGAGCTCGCGGGGCTCGACGACGCCCTGTTCGGCCTCGACCTGCGCGACCCCGAGGCGGTCCATCTCGCCCGGCGCGACGCGAAGGAGATGCACTTCGTCGCCCGCGCCCTCGCCGGCGTCATCGGCGACGACCGCGCAAAGACGAGCGAGTACATGGACAACATCCAAGGCGAGCTCGGGGCTCTGGGCGACGCCTACCGCAACGAGCGCCTGGCCAACGAGTACTCCTTGAGCCCGCGGTTTCGCGGCGTGCGCGCCGACCTCGGCGTCGTGGCCCGCGACCAGGCCGAGGTGGCGAGCGCGATCCTGGCCGGGTCCACCTTCGCATCCCGTATGCGCGCCGCCGATTAATCGATCTAAGCCTGCGATGTGCGCCAGGGGGAATCGGCGACGGTTTCCCCTGGCGCTCGTTTTTCGGAAGGAGACCCAGATGACCGACTCGTCCGAGTATCGCATCGAGCACGACTCGATGGGGGAGGTCTGTGTGCCCGCCGACGCCCTGTGGGGCGCCCAGACCCAGCGCAGCCACGAGAACTTCCCCATCGGCGGGCAGACCATGCCGACCGAGATCATCCGGGCGTTCGCCCAGCTCAAAAAGGCCGCCGCCTTCGCCAACCGCGACCTCGGGCGCTTGGGCGCCAAAGAGGCCGGTCTCATCGCCGCCGCTGCCGACGAGGTCCTCGCCGGCGAGCTCGACGGCAACTTCCCGCTCGTCGTCTGGCAGACCGGGTCCGGCACGCAGTCGAACATGAACATGAACGAGGTGCTCGCCAACCGCGGGAACCAGCTCGCCGCCGAGCGCGGTGTCGCCCTCGGGCGGCCGCTCCACCCCAACGACTCGGTGAACATGAGCCAGAGCTCGAACGACACCTTCCCCACGGCGATGCACATCGCGGCGGCGACGGCCGTCACGGGGCGCCTCCTCCCGGCGGTGAAGAGGCTCGAGGCCACCTTCGAGCGCCTCGAGCGCGAGAACGAGGGCGTGGTCAAGTGCGGGCGCACGCACCTGCAGGACGCCGTCCCCATAGCCTTCAGCCAGGAGATCTCCGGTTGGCGGGGCCTTCTGGAAGGAGCGGCCGAGGAGCTCGCTGCGTCGCTTCCCGGCCTCTATCGCTTGGCGCTCGGTGGCACGGCGGTCGGCACGGGTCTCAACGCCCCGGAGGGCTTCGACGAGGCCGTGGCCGCCCACATAGCCGAGCAGACGGACCTGCCCTTCGTCACCGACCCGAACAAGTTCCGCGCTCTCACCGGCAAGGACGCGGTCGTCTTTGCCCATGGCGCCGTAAAGGCGCTCGCCGCGAACATGATGAAGATCGCCAACGACGTCCGCTGGCTCGCCTCCGGCCCGCGCCTGGGCCTGGGCGAGATCACCATCCCCGCCAACGAGCCCGGCAGCTCCATCATGCCCGGCAAGGTCAACCCCACCCAGTGCGAGGCGGTCACGATGGTGGCCGTGCAGGTCATGGGCAACGACGCTGCCATCGGTTTCGCGTCCTCCCAGGGCAACTTCGAGCTGAACGTCTTCATGCCCGTGATCGCGTACAACTTCCTGCAGTCCGTGGACCTTCTTGCCGACGCGATCCGCTCGTTCAATGAGCGTTGCGCCGCGGGTATCGAGGCCAACCGGGCAAAGATGGACGCGAACCTGCACAACTCGCTCATGCTCGTGACGGCGCTCAACCCCCACATCGGCTACGAGAACGCCGCTCGCGTGGCAAAGAAGGCCTTTGCCGAGGACACGAGCCTGCGCGAGGCCTGCGTCGCGCTCGGCTTCCTCACGGCAGACGAGTTCGACGCTGTCTTCCACCCTGAGCAGATGGTGTAGGCGCCCGCGTCTGGGGTGCCGCCTCGACAAAAAAGCCCCGTCCGCCTCCTGCTTCCGGGTTGCCGGGGCAGGCGCGAACGGGGCTTCTTGCCACCTTTGAGTTATAAGGCGCGGGCAGGCCGCCTACTCGGCGACCTCGAGCAGCTCGATGTTGAAGTTGAGGTCCTTGCCGGCCATCTCGTGGTTCATGTCGAAGGTGATGTTGCCGTTCTCGACCTTGGCGACGGTCGCGGGGAAGGGCTGGCCGGAGGGGGAGGCGAGCATGACCTTGTCGCCGGCGCTGAGGTTCTCGGCGCCGGGGAGCATGCTCACGGGGACGGTCTGCATGAGGTCGTCGCGGCGCTCGCCGTAGGCCTCGGCTGCGGGGATGTGGACGTCGACGACCTGGCCGACCTCCATGTCCTTGACGGCAGCGTCGAAGCCCTTGATCATCTGGCCGGCCATGCAGGTGAACTCCAGCGGCTCGTTGCGGTCGCGGCTGGAGTCGAACTTGGTTCCGTCGTCGAGCGTGCCCACGTAGTGGACCTTGACCTTCTTGCCCTCGTTGCTCATGGGTTTTCTCCTCGTGTTCAGGTCCATCGGGTAAGATGAACAAGTTAACCTTGGTAAATCGGATGCGCGCCTGGGCGCGCGTAGAATCGGAGTATACCCAAGATGATGGACAAACGACTCCTGGCGCTCGTGCCCGACGCCATGCGGCACGTGCTCGCCACGGTCGCGTGGCAGTGGGTGGGGCTCGCGGGCAACGTCGCGCTCGTGTGGGTCATCGCGCGCGTGCTCTCGGCGCTCGTTGCGGGCGGCGCGGTCCCCTCCTTCGCGCTCGCGCTTCTTGCCGCGGGCATCGTCGCCCGCGTGGTCTCGACCCGCCTCGTCGCCCACGAGAGCTTCGCCGTCTCGCGCGATGTCAAGCGCGCCCTGCGCCGACGCATCTACGAGAAACTCCTCGCGCTCGGCCCCGACTACGTGGAGGCGATACCCACCGCTGAGGTTGTGCAGCTTTCGGTCGAGGGCTGCGAGCAACTGGAGACCTACTTCGGCCAGTACCTTTCGCAGCTCTTCTACGCGGTGCTCGCGCCCGTGACGCTCTTTTTCGCTGTGGCGCCCGTGGGCCTGCCGGCGGCCGTCGTGCTGCTCGTGTGCGTGCCGCTCATCCCCGCCGTGATCGTGCTCGTCCAGAAGGTCGCCAAGCGCATCCTCGGCGCCTACTGGGACCAGTACGCGGAGCTCGGCGACTCCTTCCTCGAGAACCTCCAGGGCCTCACGATGCTGAAGATCTACCAGGCGGACGCCGCGCGCCACGAGGCGATGAACCGCGAGGCCGAGCGCTTCCGCGTGGTGACGATGAAGGTGCTCAGCATGCAGCTGAGCTCGATCATCGTCATGGACATCGTCGCCTTGGGCGGCGCCGTGGCGGGCATCGCGGTCGCGCTCGCTGCGACGGCGTCGGGCGCGGTCGACCTCTTCGGCTGCCTCTTCATCATCCTCGTCTCGGCGGACTTCTTCCTGCCCATGCGGCAGCTCGGCAGCTTCTTCCACGTCGCCATGAACGGCATCGCGGCGAGCGAGAAGATCTTCCGCTTGCTCGCGCTGCCCGAGCCCGACCCGCGCCCGCGGTGCATCGATGCGGGCGACCACTTCGCCCTGCGCGACGTCCGCTTCGGCTACGAGGAAGGGCGCGAGGTGCTCCACGGCGTGAGCCTCGACGTGCCGAGCGTGGGCCTCACCGCCATCGTCGGCGAGTCCGGCAGCGGCAAGTCCACCGTCGCGGCGCTGCTCGCCGGTCGCCGCGACGGCTACGAGGGGAGCGTGCTGCTCGGTGGCAAGCAGGTCCGCGACATCGACCGCACCGAGCTCGCCCGCTACGTGACCGTGGTCGGGCTGGGGGCGCACCTCTTTGCCGGGACGGTCCGCGAGAACCTCCTCATGGCGGCGCCCGGGGCGACCGACGACGAGCTTTGGGACGCGCTCGGATTCGCGCGGCTGGCGGGCTTCCTGCGCACCCAGGACGGGCTCGACACGCGCCTCGAGCAGAACGGCGAGAACTGGAGCGGCGGCCAGCGCCAGCGCCTGGCCCTGGCCCGCGCCGTGTGCGCGGACAGCCCGGTCTACGTCTTCGACGAGGCGACGAGCAACATCGACGCGGAGTCCGAGGAAGCCGTCATGGGCGCCGTCCGTGAGCTCGCGCGCGACCGCGCGGTCGTCGTGATCTCGCACCGCCTGGCGAACGTGGTCTGCGCGCAGCGCATCTACGTGCTCGACCACGGCGATGTTGCCGGGGCGGGGACGCACGAGGAGCTCCTGCGCGGCTGCGGGGCCTACCGCGCGCTGTGGTCCGCGCAGGCCGAGCTCGAGAGCCTTACCAAGGGGCAGCCCGCCCGCGATGCCGAGGAGGCCGACGATGAACAGGAGTAACGCCCGCGTCATGTGGCGCATGCTCGGCCTCGCGAGGCCGCTTGCCGGATGGATGGTCCTCGCGGTGGCATGCGGCGTCGCCGGGTTCTGCTGCGCGACGGGCATCCCCGTGCTCGCCTCCGCGGCCGCGCTCGCGGCGGCGGGGAAGGGGACGCTTGCATGGGGACTGCCCGCGGCCGTCGCCGGCCGCGGGCAAGCTGCCACGACGGGCGCCATCATGGTCCTCTCTACGCTGCAGCTGCTCCTGGCCGTCGACCTCGCCTCCGCGGGCGCCGTTACGGCCGAGGGCGCGGTCCTCGCTGTGGTTGCGACCTTCAGCTCGTTCGGCCCCTTCGTGGCGCTCGCCAACCTGGGGTCCACGTTGCAGGGCACGCTCGCCGCGGGCAACCGCGTGCTGGACATCCTCGACGAGGAGCCGCAGGTGGCCGAGGTCCTCGACGACGCGGGGACGCACCCGGCGTTCACGGGCTCCGCCGCCGAGCACGTGGGCTTCTCGTACGCCGACGAGCGGATTCTCGATGACGCCAGCATGTCCGTCGAGCCGGGCCGGATCGTCGCGGTCCAGGGCCGCTCGGGCTCGGGCAAGTCCACGCTCTGCCGCCTGCTCATGCGCTTCTGGGACGTCGACGAGGGGCGCGTCGAAATCGGAGGGGATGACGTGCGTCGCGTCGCCACGGGCGCCCTGCGCGACGCGGAGGCCTTCGTCGAGCAGGACACGCACCTCTTCCACGACAGCATCCGCGACAACCTGCTCATCGCTAAGCCCGATGCGACCGATGAGGAGCTCGTGGCCGCGTGCCGCGCGGCGAGCGTGCACGACTTCATCGAAGGGTTGCCCCACGGCTACGACACGATGGTCGGCGAGCTCGGCGACACGCTGTCGGGCGGGGAGCGCCAGCGCCTGGGCCTTGCGCGCGCGTTCCTCCACGATGCGTCGCTGCTTTTGCTCGACGAGCCTACGAGCAACCTCGACACGCTCAACGAGGTGAGGGTCTTGAAGTCCCTCGACGATCAGCGCGGCCGCCGCGCTGTCGTGCTCGTCAGCCATCGCCCGACCACCGCTGCCATCGCCGACGAGGTGTACTCGATGGACTCCGGCCGCCTGAGCTGAGCGGGCGCGAACGATTGGAGCCGCAGGTGAATGCAAACAGGGAACTTACCCCCGAACAGATCGAGGCGAAGCGCGGCCGCGAGCGCGCGGTCGTCGCGCAGATGATCGGCACCTACTGCCATGGGAACCACGGCACGCCGCGCGGCGAGCTCTGCGACGAGTGCTCCTCGCTCGCGGCCTACGCCGACGCGCGCATCGGCCGCTGCCCCTTCATGGCGACCAAGACCTTCTGTTCCCAGTGCAAGGTCCATTGCTACGCTCCCAAGGAGCGTCAGGCTATCAAGGACGTCATGCGCTACGCCGGCCCCCGGATGCTTTTGCGCCACTCCGCGATGACCATCCGACACGGCCTCGATACCCTCCGCGCGAAGCGCACAGAGCCGCGCTAGACTAAAAAGACTGCGCCGCGCGAATCCGCGCGGCGGCGATCGGCGCAAGAGAGGAGCGCGGCATGGGCTGCGATCGAGATAACGCAAACGGCTTCGTCGGCGTCTTCGACTCGGGTGTGGGCGGCATCAGCGTGCTCAAGTCGCTCGTCGCGGAGCTCCCGGGCGAGGACTTCCGTTTCTTTGGCGATTCCGCGCACGCCCCCTACGGCGAAAAAACGGTCGAGCGCGTGCGCGAGCTCTCGCACGACATCGTCGAGCGCTTCGTCGCGGACGGCGCGAAGGCCATCGTGATCGCCTGCAACACTGCCACTTCCGCCGCAGCGCCGGGCCTGCGCGCCGAGTATCCCGACCTGCCCATCATCGGCATCGAGCCGGCGCTCAAGCCCGCGACCGAGGCGCCCGACCACGGGCGCATCCTCGTCATGGCGACCGACATCACCCTGCGGCTCGACAAATACCACGAGCTCGCGGAGACCTATGGACAGGGCTGCGAGGTCATATCCGTCCCGTGCCCCGGGCTCGCCGGCCGCATCGAGCACGGCGACCTCGAAGCCGCCGACCTCGTCGAGATGATTCGCGGCTACGTGGGTTCCTTTGCCGGCACGGTCGGCTCCGTTGTCCTGGGCTGCACGCACTACCCGTTCGTGCGCAGGCAGATCGCCGAGGTCCTCGGCCCCGACGTCAAGTTCTACGACGGCGGCGCGGGCACGGCTCGGCAGCTCCGCAAGCGCCTGGACGAGGCCGGACTGCTCGCACCCGCGGGCCGAGCGGGCTCCGTTGAGTTCGCGTCGAGCAAGGACACCCCCGCCGAGCTCGCGCTCTACCGCGAGTTCTTCGGCTACGAGCTCTGATTCTGCTGGCAAAGCGCTTGCAAGGCGATTTTTCTGGTCGTGGCCTCGGGCGAAGCTGCGCAAAATTCGCTTAGGGCCACGCTGATGCCCTCCATAAAAGCCCAGTTGCTGAATAGCGGAATCGGCTCAGGAGGCGAAAACACGTAGCCCTAAGCGAGTTTTGCGCAAAGGAATCATTTCAGCGTGGCCCTAACCGAGTTTTGCGTGCTCGCGCGGCCCTGGGGAGGGCGCTGCGGACCCTACGCCCTCGGTTTGCCCCAGAAAAAGAGTGCGACGGTGCCCGGGCCGGTGTGGCAGCCGATGGTGGCGCCGATGTCCCAGATGCGGACGGGCCCGTCGATGTGCGTGAACTTGGCCTCGATCTCGTTTGCGAGCTCGCGGGCGTCCTTCTGGCACTCGGACTGGGAGATGTAGACCTTGCCGGAGTAGTCGAGCCCGCCCTGCGCGAGCTCCTCCATGATCTGCAGGTCACGCTTGATGGCGCGCTGCTTGGTGCGGATCTTTTCCTTGACGGTGAGCGAGCCGTCGGGAGCGACGTCCATCACCGGGCAGATCTTGAGCAAGCCGCCCATGAGGCCGGCGGCCTTGGAGATCCTGCCACCGCGGATGAAGAACGTGAGGTCGGTCGAGAAGAACCAGTGCTGTACCTCGAGCTTGTGCTCCTCGGCCCAGGCAGCGACCTCGTCGATGCCGAGCCCCTCGTCTCGCAGGTCTGCCAAGCGATCGATGAGCAGTCCGTAGCCGGAGCTCGCGGCGAGGGAGTCCACTACGACGACCTTGCGGTCGGGATATTTCTCGGCGAGGAGGTCGCGTGCGGCCAAGGCGGAGTTGTAGGTGCCCGAGATCCCGCTGGAGAGGGTCACGTGCAGGACGTCGAGCCCCTGCGAGAGGAAGCGCTCGAAGTGCTCGGCGTAGTCGCCCGCCGAGATCTGAGAGGTCTTGGCCTCGGCGCCCGCGAGCATCTTCGCGTAGAGCTGGGCGGGGGAGTTCGTGCGGCCGAAGTCGTCCTTGCACCACTGCCCGTCGAGTTCGTAGTTGAAGTCGATGTGCTTGATGTCGCGCGCGTCGAGGGTGTCTTCGGTCACATC
>OLWU01000511.1_pt1 | contig 10325 bp, 8 predicted proteins | sample 1673351 | NCBI WGS metagenome assembly OLWU01 (sample SAMEA103958109, study PRJEB25191) | human gut metagenome | biome: human-associated habitat [ENVO:00009003]; feature: intestine environment [ENVO:2100002]; material: feces | place: Germany | collected 2013/2015
ACGTTCTCTACGAACCGTTACTCTAGCTGAGCCACCAGAAGAAAGTTTTATCAGTATTAATGGTTGTAGCAGCCATGATGTTTGCTACAAATGCTAATGCCCAGATTAAGTTTGGTTTGAAGGGCGGTTTGGATGTTACTAACATGTCTTTGAGTAACGATGTATTCGATGCCTCTAACAAGACAGGTTTCTTTGTTGGTCCAATGGTAAAGGTTACTATCCCTATTGTTGGCTTGAGTTTTGATGCTGCAGCACTACCGAACCATTCTCTGGACGCTGGAATGCTTCCCGTCCAGCGTAGCAGAGGAGCTGGATCGCCCGCTGAAGGATCTGGATACGCTGCTGGATCGGATCGACCTGGAACTTGGGATGAACAATCGAAAGCTGGAAGGCCGGATGGAGAGTGTACGCCGCTCCCGCCTGCTGGTTGACCGGCTCAACGATGCGGTCAGTATATTGAAAGCCAAACCGGTCAACGGGCACAAGATGTACGACATCATCTACATGACCTTTCTCGGACCGGACAAGCTGATGCACGAAGAGCTTCTGTATCGTTTGGACATCTCTGCCCGGCACTATTACCGGCTCCGCACGCAGGCAATCAATATCATCGCCCTGCGCCTATGGTCTGCCCCTGCCGGCGAGGTGGATTCCTGGCTGGAGGTTCTTTCTATTTTGGAAAACTGGTAAGTGCGCCTGATCTGGCATAGTGGATGGCACAGAAAAAGGCGGAGAAAATGGCACGGTTCGCGCCGATGACATGTAAATGCAAACATGCTATACTGTTAGCGTCCGATAGTAGGAGCACACCATAAAGGCGCCGTTTCTGCGAGGCAGTTCAGCCTCCGAGAGCGGTGCCTTTTTATGTGCCGAATTGAAAAACAGGAGGTAAAAGCATGTCAAAGCAACTTGTATCAGGTAAGCATCGGCTCAGAAATACCTACTGGTCGTTAGTGGGCGCCGCGTCGGCAACGATCCTCTCCGTCCAGCCCGTAATGGCTGAAACGATCTGGGACCGCTTTTCCACGATCATGCGGGATATCTACGGACAGCTGGTCGGGATCAGTACCATTGTCGCCGTGACCGTGGCAGCCATTGCGTTGTTGGTGCGGATGGTCAGCCGGAACCAGCGTGCGGTGGACGAGGCTACCAGCTGGCTCAAACGAGTCGTTGTGACCTGGATTATTCTTAACACACTCGGCTTTATCGTAGCATACCTGCAGCCGTTGATCGCCGGCGGGCAGTACACAGGCTAATGATCAACAGTTCGGGATCAGTCAGGAGGTGAACGACTATCTTAGACTGGATTTTTGAAGGGATCGTGACATGGATCTCCAGTATTGCCTCGCAGATCATGGACGCTGTTTCAGGCCTCTTTCTCAATGCGTTGGGAACAGACATGGTGACCATGGAGGAGTATTTCCCCTTCATCACCAAGGCCTTTGACGTCATGCAGTACACAGCCTGGGCAGTCCTTTTTCTCATTGTGGTCTGGCAGCTGTTCCGTGCGTTCGGAGGACCCATTACAGAAGCCGAAAACCCATGGCAATTAGTTGTGCGTGGCGCGATTTTCGCGCTGCTGATCGGATACGCAAAACCAATTTTCATGCTGGCGCTCGACATTGCCAGAGCGCCGTATACGGCACTGATGGATGTAAGCATGACGGCGGAGGAATTCACCTTTGCCGGTGTGGAGCAGGTGCTGAGCAACGGACTGCTGACAATCGTTTCAACCGTGACGGTTGTCGGGCCCATACTGGTTCTGATCCTGCTGATCGCGCTCGGATGGAATTACTTCAAGCTGCTGCTGGAGGCAGTCGAACGGTATATCGTGGTCGGTGTGCTGTGCTATACCTCCCCGCTGGCATTCTGCATGGGCGGCTCCAAGGCGACCAATCAGGTCTTTAAAAGCTGGTGCAGGATGGTAGGCTCGCAGCTTCTCCTGCTGGTCATGAACGTGTGGTTTATCCGGGGATTTAACTCCTCGGTAGGCCAGTATATCGGAAACGGCGGCGCGCTGAGTACAGGGCAGGGATCTATCTTTCTATGGCTGTTCTGCGCCCTGGCATTCCTAAAGACCGCGCAGAAATTCGACAGCTATATGGCCGCTATGGGACTTAATGTAGCGCAGACCGGTTCCAGCATGGGCATGGAGCTGCTGATGGCCGCAAGGGTGATCAGCGGCGTGGGACACAGCGCAAAGAGCGCAGGCAGCGTGTTCGGCAGGGGCGGTTCGACTGCAACCGGAACCGGGGCCGCGGCCAGCGGCTTTGCATCCGGCTTTGCCAGCAGATTCAAGGGTAACAGCTATGTCCGTGACGCCGTCGTTGATGGCGGCACGCGCATGGGCATGGGCGGCGGCGTCGGCTTTGTCGGGCGCGTTTTTGGCGGTGTAGCTGCCAGAAACGGTGCGATGCTTACGGGAGAATCCATCTCCTCCGTAGCAGCGCGTCCCGCAGAAGCCGCCGGCACCATTGCCGGCGATATCGCCGACCGCAGCCTTGGCAACTACATGCCTCAGCTTGCGGGCCATACACTCAAGGGAACCCAGATCAGCGGCGGACATATCAGCACGACGGCGACCGGCACAGACGGCAAGGTCAGCAGTGTGGAGATGTTCAATACGGCGCAGTTTGAAAAACCCGCCGCTCCGCACTCCGTTGTAACTGCCACTGACGGCAGCACCTGGTATCAGATGGCCGGCGGCGAGGGCCGAAACGCCTTCTACGATGCGCCCGGGTTTACCGGCAGCCCCGCCGAATCCGAACAGGTTGCAGCAGCCTTCCCCGGCGCTGCTGAAGGTACAGTCCTTCGCAACACGGGCGAAGGCATCATGGAAGCTAGCAGCGAGAGCGGAAACTGCCTGTGGTACAACAGCGCGTATTACAATGAGCCCGACGCACCGCACACTGTCATGCAGGCGGCAAACGGCGTAGACTGGTACGCTATGCAGCAGCACGCGGAAGCGCCTGCCTTTGAACAGGGAGAGGCCGCAGACGCATATAACCAGGCGGCCTTCCGCAACTTCATGCCCGGCTTTGAGCAGCAGGTGGCACATGTGGACGGCACGCATCGGGAGGACGGACACTTCGAGGTCCGCCATACCGATGGCTCCGGGACGGCTTTTTACGACACCGCCAGATTCGCCGCACCGCGCGGGGATTATCAGGTGTATGAGGACGTCAGAGGGCAGCAGTGGATCGCCATCCATGGAGACCCCGCTGTGGAACGCAAGCCGGTGTTCGAGGACGGAAAGCCCGTCTACGACGGTGAAAACGTCCGCACGGTGTCCGTGGAGTCGGTTCGATACAAGAACACGCCCAGCCGCTTTAAGGAGCCGGAAAAGCGTCCGGACAGCGGCATAAAGGCGCCGAAGCGCAGGAAATAAATGCAGCGGGCAACAGCCGGAGCGGATGACATCCCTCCGGCTGTTTTGCCTGACTGCGAATGAAGAAACCAGCCGCCACGCGCGGCTTCGGATACTCACCGGGGAGGTGTAAAAGAAAATGGCTGAGCCGGATAAACGGCAGATAGGCGACGGCAGCGATAATTACGGCGAAGCTGCCAAGCAGATGGCCAAAGCCGCAAAGGAAGCAGGAAAAGAGACGGCGAAGCAAGCCGCCGTGAAAGGCGCTGAAGCCGGCGCCAATGCAGCAGCCGCGACGGTGCAGGCAGGTGTGGAGGGCGGCAAGGCGGTTGCTGAAATAGCCGCAGGAACCGCCGCGGGCGGACCGTGGGGTGCAATTTTATCGGCGGCATGGGCCATGCGTCACACGCTGTTTAAGATACTTGTCTGCATCTGTCTGTTTTTCCTTGTCATTATCGTCTTGATCGTTTCACTGCCCAGCGTTGTTACAAACAGCGTGTTTGGGCTGGATGGGTCGGTGGTGGACATGGAAAACCCCACAACGCTGCTGGAATCCTATAACGACCTTGCCGCAGATATTTCCGCAGTTGTGGAGGAAGGGTATGACGCAGCCCTCGCAAAAGTCGAGCAGATCATTGAGGACGGCGGATACGACTACGATCTGTCTATGGATGCACTTATCAATTACGCACAGGGTTCCGCCGGGTACGATGTAAGCTATATCCTTGCGGCCTACTCCGCATCGCTTCAACAACGCAATACCGGTAAGGAGGATATGCTGGCAAAGCTTCGCAGCGTTGCCGACAGTATGTTTCCGGTATCTTTCGTAGAGAAGGAATCGGAGCAAATCGTCCCCTTTACCTACGCTACATACAGACCCGTTACCGTGACGGTCGTCACATCCAAGACACAGACGGGAACCATCAATGGCGTTCCGCAGTACCGTTATACCACAGCCCGTCGCACCTACTATGAGCCGGACGAAACGATAACAACATCGGAGCCGGTCAATGTGGCAGCCTATACGCCTGTGGCAGTTTCCGTTCCCATATACAGCGGAGGCAGAATCACCGGCACACGAAGCGAAATCTATTATGAGCAGGGCGGCACGGAGACGCTCACTCCGGAAACGGAGGTCGTAAAGTATGTGGAATGCACCATACAGCCATTTGATAACAGCGTCATCATCCGAGCCTTCGGGATCGATCCCTCCGCCACCTATGACCAATTCAAAATAACCTATGGAGAAGCCATTCAGAAGATGGTCAACGCCTTGAAAATGACGCTGTATGAAGAGGAACAGATGCTGGATGAAGCGTTGATCCGAACCTATGCGGACTTCGGCATCACCCATGATAACGACTCCATCTATACGGATATGGCCTCCGCTCCGCCCAAAATGAAGCAGATGCCTATCCTGGGCGACCTGCATAAGCACCTGCAGGAGAATCCCATGACCCAGCGGCTGGCGGCCATCATCAGCCGTTTTGTCACCGGCAGCGCCCAAAGCTTCAACAGACAGACCAATGTAGACCTCTCTAATAAATACATCGTCCTTGACCTGTCGGAGCTGAAGGGCAAGCTGCTTCCGGTGGGCATGTTCATCGCACTGGATTATGTGTGGGATCAGATAAAGTCTGACCGCACCAAACGCAAAGCCATCTTTATCGACGAGATCTGGCAGCTGATCGGCGCCAGCTCCAACCGCATGGCCGCAGAGTTTTGCCTTGAGATATTCAAGGTTATCCGCGGCTTCGGCGGAGCGGCCATTTCCGCAACGCAGGATCTGTCGGATTTCTTCGGTCTGGAGGACGGCAAGTACGGCAGGGCGATCATCAACAACTCCAAGAACAAGATCATTCTGAACCTGGAGCCGGACGAGGCCCGGTATGTGCAGGAAACGCTGAAGCTCACCCGCACGGAGATCCGCGCCATCACCCGCTTCGAGCGCGGCGAGGCGCTCATCAGCTCCAACAATAACAAAGTGCCCGTGGTGGTGAAGGCCTCCAAGCTGGAAAAGGAAATGATCACCACGGATCGCGCCGAGCTGGAGGCAATCCTCAAAGAACGGCAGAGGGAGAAAACGCATTCAGCGTAGAATACGCATTTCGCAAAGAATACGCACACACAGAAGGAGGTGAACAACATGCTGCTTGATGATGAGCGCCATGTGATCAAATGGCTGTCGCAGTACGGCGCACTGACCAAAACACAGGTGATCCGACTGCTGCGGGACAAAACCCCGGAGACGGCGGAGAAGATTCTTCGCAATCTGAAAAGGGAGCATCAAATCTCGGATGTAGCCGGTGGCTACTATCTGGCTTTGGATGGACTATGCAAGCCGGATCAGCGGACGATCCTTGCCGTATGGGTGCTGCTGCGGTTTATCGACTATGTGGATCCCATGGCGCATTATCCTGCGGTCTACCCGTCCCAAATCTTTTTTCTGAAGGAAAACACCGGCTATGAGATCGTTGTGCTGTATGACGGCGAGCAGCACCTTAGCAAGCTGCTGCAGCCGCAGGATGACGAGATGAAATATATCTTTGTCCTGCCCAATATCGCTATGGCATCCCAGATGATGCTCCCCAAGGCGCCCTGCCTGTTTGCAACCGTCAACTTTGCCGGGCAGGAAGAACCGGACATTACATTTTATACAGAGGAGGCTGCAACCGATGGACTCGATAAACTCGTTCATTCATCTGCTGGATAAAATAGAGACGCAGGATCGACGGCTCGGCATGACCATAAAAAATCTCCGCTGTCTGACCGGAGGGAAAAGCATGGAGCTGGCGTATGCCATGGCGCTGAAGCTGGCTGAGGAAAGTGAAAAATTGACGCTGCTGACCAGAGCGCTTCCCGCCTACACGGGAAATCCGCGGGCACTGCAGGATGTGGATGCGGTTGCAGCAGAGTCGGTTCCAATAGAAGCGGGCTTTACCATCGAAGGCTGGTTCTGCATCCGGCTGCCTCTGCTGCTCCCCAAAAAGGAGAGGGGCTCCGCCTCCTATATTCGGGGCATCCTGTATCCGGCGCTCAGGAGCTTCTTTCAGGGCAAAGCGCCGGTTCGATACCCCGAAAGCATCATGATATTCCGCCATGTATATGAAAAAGGCAGGCCGGAGCGTCGGTACCGGGATCATGACAATATTGAGGTCAATATGGTCTCCGATACCGTCGCTATGTATGTGCTTACGGATGACGCGCCGCCGTGCTGCGATCATTTCTACTGCAGCGCGGCCTCCACACAGGAGCGTACGGAGGTGTATGTGGTCCCGGCACGGGATTTTCCCCAGTGGCTGGTGCTGGAGCCCCTGATCCCGGATGAGGGGGTGATGCTCCATGAAAATGTGCCGGAGCGGCGTCAAAAACATGTGTAAAAACAGGGCAAAAACCCGCCTCCCCAATGACATATCTTTTAACAGCCGGAAAACACCGATGAAACCGATATTTTTCAGGCATTTTGCGCGGACGGTTTCCGACAAAGAGAGCAGTCATGTTGTCGGAAAGCTCCTGCATTCCGGGGTTTGAAACAATGATTACCGTTCGGCCGGGAAGTCATGTGCATCGGCTTATCACAGTGCTTGGGCTCGCCGGCGAATACCCTGTCCGTTCGCTTGGCGTACTGGGAAACGAGCGTACTCTCAGAGCGCTGGTGAGTAAACTTTCCACAACACAGGAGCTTCGTAACCCGGATACCGGCGAGCGGATGAGGGTAAAGCTGCTGCAGCTGACCGGTATCGGGAATGCCAAAGCAATTCGTTTCTGTAAGGGCGCTCTCCCCATACTGGAATGGATACATCCGGACGCATACGGCTATTATATGGCCGCGTTTTACAATCATAGATTCCCCGGCGGTATGGCGCATCGGGACCGTAACCTTCGGGTTGCCGAGACGATTGGGATGCACCTGACCGCCGGTATCGAGACAAGGGTCTATCTACTCCCCGCCTTGCAAAACCGGGCTATCCTTCGGATAACACCGGACGCGCCTGCCTTCTATCTGGCGCGGGACTTCAAAAAGATCACCCCAGCGGAACAGAACAAAACCATGTTCACACGCATCGTCGGCGCAATCTTCTATCCCGGCGGCTGTTACGCCGTTTACAACACGCGGAACGCCGCGATGAAATGGAACGGCATGGGAGAGTTCAAGGCGCTCCACAGCCTGACAGAGCTTGCCCGCATGAATGCCGGGGTTCAGAGCATCGACTCCGCAATCCTGCTGGGCGAGTCCTATGATACGGCGCTGACCACACTGCTGGAGTCGGATAAAAACCGGCGACTGGAACTTCGGTTTGACGGCATCTATCGGCACATCTATTTTGTGCCCATGAATGCCGGCGGAATCCGGCAGTTCAGATTGCTCACCGTCCCAGACTGGAAAGAAAAGCTGCTTGAGCTGCTGTTCGACCCAGACGTCCGGTCATATAACCGGGGATTCATGGAATACGACGCCAGTATCGGCGGCACCTGTGTTTTCTCGCATCTTGACGGTGACATCGCACGCCTGATCCGTTTTCGTGAGGCAATGCAGACCGGCGCAGGGAGCTTCGAGGTACTCTGCTTCGATGATCAAGCGCCCTTTCTAAGAGAGTACCTTGGCCCGCATATCACACTCAAAACCATCGACGCTGCCACAGTAGAAGCAGAACTGGGACTATAAAGGAGGAATGCATTCTGGATAAAAAGCGAGCAGCAGCCATCATCGCCGTCTCCATACCGGGACTTATCACCCTGCTTTACCTGGGCGGAGTGCTTGGCCAATTGCTGATAAACTACGAGCTTTGGATGAATTCCGGCGGTCTTACAGGGCAAACGACCATCGGCGCCGTAGACTGGAATCCGATCGTGTGTCTGGGCAGCGCCTTCAGTATCCCGGGGCTAAAAAGCATCGGTATACTGCTGCTGACCGGGGTCGGTATTACGGCCTATGTGCGTTTCCACGATAAATTCAGCTCCAAGGACTACGATGAACGCGGATTTACCCGCAGCAAGTACGGAACCTACGGCACCGCATCATGGATGAAGGACAAGGAGCTGAAGGAGATTCTGGAGATCAAGCCTCCGCCGCAGGCCGATGGCATCATTTTGGGCGAAAAAAACGGCAGCGTCGTCTGCTTACCTAAAGACACCAGACTGAACCGCCACATCGCCGTATTCGGTGCATCCGGTACCCGAAAATCCCGTGGCGTGATTCGTCCGGCGCTGTTCACCATACTCAAGCGCGGAGAGTCGGCGGTCATTACGGATCCGAAGGCGGAGCTCTATAACGATACCGCCGAGTTGTTCCGCAAGAACGGGTATGAGGTAAAAGTATTCAACCTGGTAGACCCCCGGCACGGCGACTCATGGAACTGCATGTCAGACCTGAACGGCGATACTCTGTTGGCGCAGGTGTTGACCAATGTCATCATCTCCAACACCAGTGAGGGCAAGGGCGACCATTTCTGGGACAACGGCGAGGCCAATTTGCTCAAAGCGCTGGTGCTCTATATCGATCTGGACAGGAGCCGCAGCCCGGAGACGAAGAACCTGGCGGCCGCCTACCAACTCCTGACCCAAAACAGCGAACGGCAGCTGACGGCACTTTTTGAAAAGCTGCCGCTGGATCACCCCGCCCGTGCGCCGTTCAATCTTTTCTCGCAGGCCAGCGACACGGTGCGTTCCGGCATCGTCCTTGGACTCGGCACCCGGTTACAGGTCTTACAGAACGAGGCTGTGCGGGACATCATCAGCCGCAGCGATATCGATCTCACGGCGCCGGGCAAGCGCAAATGCGCCTACTTCGTCATACTCAGCGACCAGGACGCAACGATGGCATTTCTGTCCTCGCTGTTCTTTTCGTTTCTATTCATCAAGTTGGTGCGCTATGCCGACAGCACGCCGGAGCTGCGCTGCAAAGTTCCGGTCAACCTCATCTTCGATGAGTTCAACAATGTGGGCAAGCTCGGCAGCGCAGCGGACGGTTCGGATTTCGCCCGTACGCTCAGCGTTATCCGCAGCCGTGCGATCTATGTGATGCTGGCCGTGCAGAGCCTCGGTCAGCTCCAGAACCGGTATCCCAACAATCTCTGGGCGGAGATCGTCGGTAACCTGGACGTGCAGCTCATGCTGGGCTGTACCGATGAGGTCAGCGCCGAGTACTTCTCCGCGCGGAGCGGTGATATGTCGGTGGAGATCAACTCCACCATGACCGTGCGCAAGACCATTGCCGTAGCGCAGGTCATCCCCCAATACCGTCAGACGGAGGGCCAGGGGCGCAGACGGCTGCTGACTCCGGACGAGGTGCTGCGCATCCCCAACGAGGAGCTGCTGGTGGTCATCCGAGGACACAATGTCCTGAAACTGAAAAAGTTTGATTATGCTGACCACCCGCTGGCCAAGGAATTGACTCCCGTCAGCATTCTTGATTACACGCCCCCGCACGCGGCAGCGCCTTTTCTCCAGACCGAGACGACTTTGCCACGCGCAGTGTCTGAGGAGCGGCCGCACACATCGTCCATACCCTCAAAACGCAGAACTCTGTACAGCTCCGCGAAACCGCCGAGCGAGTTTTGAACTCAACGATTTAACTAAAAAGTTGACATTTAACCTTAGCGATGTTATAATGCCGAAAGAAAGTTAAATTGGTGGTGAGCAGATGGACTATATCACAAAAACACTGGGCGTCCCGGTAATACGGACAGAGTGGAAGCAGCAGGCAGCCTTGCCGCTTTTTTTGAACGATAGATATACATTTGAACAAGCGGACATTGGCGGAGTAGCGTGCCTTATTGTTCATCCTGTGGGGGAACTCGATACGATCAATACCCTTAAAAAGCATGTGGCGAGGCTGCATGCAGCAAGCGGGCGACAGGTCGTTTTTGAGTTAACGGCCATATCCCGGCAGCGCCGCAACTCCTTCATTGATGCGAAGCTGGCGTTCGTCGTGCCGGAAAAGCAGGTGTATCTTCCC
>OLWU01000512.1_pt1 | contig 10322 bp, 6 predicted proteins | sample 1673351 | NCBI WGS metagenome assembly OLWU01 (sample SAMEA103958109, study PRJEB25191) | human gut metagenome | biome: human-associated habitat [ENVO:00009003]; feature: intestine environment [ENVO:2100002]; material: feces | place: Germany | collected 2013/2015
GCCATGAAAAGCTCCATCCGCATCGTTGCGCTAAGGGGGAGTATATCTTTTCCGCTGGATTCAAAAGTAGGGACCGGTGCAACGCGTCGGCGGTCGGCGCTTCGCCCTTCCTCGAGGAGCCAAAGTTGGGGTGTGACAAGAATCGGCGCTGTGGCAGGGAGTGTGGTAAAAAAGGCCGCTGTGGCACGGGGATTCCTGCCACAGCGGCCTTTTTTGTTGCGCCTCGTGCCGCAGCGCCGATTTCTGCCGCGCCTCGTGCCACGGCGGCGATTCTTGCCACGATGGCCGCCCTACGCTCGCGGCTCCGGCCCTATAGCCTACGCCCGCCGGTTGACGATGATGATGCCCGCACTCACGAGCACGAGGGACGCGACAGCGAGGGCGGGGGAGAGCACGCTGGTCTCGCCGAGGAGCAGGGCCGAGAGGATCACGCCGAAGACCGGGTTGATGAAGCCGAAGACCGCCACGCGTGAGACGTCGTTCGCGGCGATGGTCGCCGACCACAGCGAGTACGCCGCCGCGCTGATGAAGCCCAGGTAGACGAGGAGCGCGATCGCCGCTGCGGGGTCCGCGCCCGCCGCGGGGGCAACGCGGCCGCCCATGGCGAGGCCCATGGCCAGCATGACTACCCCGCCGATGACGAACTGCCAGCCCGAGAGCAGCACCGGGTCGTGGTCGACCGAATAGCGCTTGCACAGGTTGCTCGAGGTCGCGGACGCGAAGGTCGAAAGGAAGACGAGGCCCTCTCCGTCGAGGCGGAAGCCCAGGCCGCCCGCGCCTCCGTCGAGGTTGACGAGCAGGACGCCCCCGAAGCCGAGCGCGCAGCCGATCGCCTTCGCTGCGGTCATTCGCTCGGTCCTGAACGCGTAGATGGCCAGCAGCGCGATGATGAACGAGTTGCTCGCCTCGATGATTGAGCTCGTCACGCCCGAGCAGCGCGAAAGGCCGATGTAGAACAACACGTACTGTAGGATCGTCTGGAACATGGAGAGCTTGAGCGCAGGCGCCCAGTCCCCGCGCGCGGGCACGAAGGGGCGTCGCCGCGCGATGCTCATGCCGACGACCACCAGCACGCCGGAGATCAGGAAGCGCGCGCCGGCGAACGCGATGATGGAGGGGACATCAGCGGAATCGATGCCGAACATCGCGTAGCCGATCTTCACACAGGGGAACGCCGAGCCCCACAGGATACAGGCGACGGTGCACGCGAGCACCATGCCTGGGGTCGTGGCGAGGAAAGGCTTTCTGGCGGTTGCGGGGCTGGCGGAGCTGGTCATGCGGGTAGATCCAATCGTTGGGTATCTCTTCGAGCGGTCGGCGCGTGCGCAAAACTCGATTCGGGCTACGCCGGGGCGAGCTGGGTGCACAAAACTCGCTTAGGGCTACGTCCATACGGCGACTGAAGGGGAAATCGTCGTTTCTTTCAGATTGCTTATCTGGGCTTTTGCCGTGTCGCGAGGGCCGCGATGCCGTTCGCGGCCGAATAAGCGTAGCCCTAAGCGAGTTCTGTGCAAACAAAAAGCGTCAACGTGGCCCTAAGCGAGTTTTGCGCAAAACCAAAAGACCGCCCGCCCGCGAAACCTCGCGGACGGGCGGCAAATGACGGTGATCGAGCCGCTACTCGGTGAAGTAGGCGACGCCGCCCTCGATGAGCGGCTGGTATTTGTTGCCGGGGACGTTCTTGTAGAGGCCCTCGCCGGAGCGCTCGGTGTGACCCATCTTTCCGAGGACGCGGCCGTCGGGGCTGGTGATGCTCTCGATGGCGAGCACGGAGCCGTTGGGGTTCACGTCGAGGCTCATCGCGGGCTCGCCGTCCTCGCCGACGTACTGCGTGGCGATCTGGCCCTTCGCGGCGAGCTCGGCCACGAGCTCGGGCGACGCGACGAAGCGGCCCTCGCCGTGCGAGATCGCGATCTCGTGCATGTCGCCGACCTCGCACTTGGACAGCCACGGGCTGAGGTCGCTCGCGACGCGCGTGCGAACCAGGCGGCTCTGGTGACGTCCAATGGTGTTGAAGGTGAGCGTCGGGCAGGTCTCGTCCATCGGGCGGATGTCGCCGTAGGGGACGAGGCCCAGCTTGATGAGCGCCTGGAAGCCGTTGCAGATGCCGAGCATGAGGCCATCGCGGGATTGCAGCAGCTCGCGGACCGCCTCGGTGACCTCAGGCGCGCGGAAGAACGCGGTGATGAACTTCGCGGAGCCGTCGGGCTCGTCGCCGCCGCTGAAGCCGCCGGGGATCATGACGATCTGGCTCTCGCGGATGCGGCGCGCGAGCTCGTGGGTGCTCTCGGCGACGGCCTCGGGCGTGAGGTTGTTGATCACGAGGACGCTGGGGTCGGCGCCGGCGCGGCGGAACGCGCGCGCCGTGTCGTACTCGCAGTTCGTGCCCGGGAACACGGGGATGACCACGCGCGGGTGGGCGACGTGGATCGCGGGCGCGGGGCGCGAGACCTCGTGCTCGGCGATGCAGTAGTCGAGCTTCTGGACCTTCGGGCCCTCGGCGCGGTAGGGGAACACGGACTCGATCGCGCCCTCCCAGGCCTCCTGGAGCTCAGCGAGGTCGATCGTCTCGCCCGCGGCATTGAGCTCGTAGTCCTCGGTGGTGGTGCCGAGCAGCGCCGCCGTCACGCCCTGCTCGAGGACGGGGAGCTGCGCGTCGTCGGAGACCTCGACGATGAAGCTGCCGTACGCGGGGCAGAACAGCGCCTCGGTGGTGAAGGCCGGCTCGAGCTCGATGCCGATCCGGTTGCCGACGCACATCTTGAACACGGACTCGGCGACGGCGCCGTAGCCCGGGGTCGAGACCGCGAGCGCCTGCCCGCGGCCGATGAGCCCCTCGACCACGTCGTAGGCCGCGAGCAGCGACTTCGCGAGCGGCGTGATGCCGTCGGCGTCGTAGTTGGGGATGATGGCGATGACCTTGTGGCCGGCGCCCTTGAACTCGGGCGAGGTCACGCGGCCCACGTGGCCGAGGCCCGTGGCGAAGCTGACGAGCGTGGGCGGCACGTCGAGGTCCTCGAAGCTGCCCGACATCGAGTCCTTGCCGCCGATGGAGCCGATGCCCAGGTCGACCTGGGCCATGAGGGCGCCGAGGACGGCGGCCATGGGCTTGCCCCAGCGCTCGGGCTCGTCGCGGAGCTTCTCGAAGTACTCCTGGAAGGTGAGATAGAAGCCCTTGTGCTCGAAGCCCGCGGCCACGAGGCGGCTCACCGACTCGACGACCGAGATGTAGGCGCCGGTGAACTGGTCGGCCTCCATGAGGTAGGGGTTGAAGCCCCACGCCATGCCGGAGCACGTGGTGGTCTCGCCGTCCACAGGGAGCTTGGCGGCCATGGCCATGGCGGGCGTGAGCTGGGTCTTTCCGCCGAAGGGCATGAGGACGGTCGCGGCGCCGATGGTGGAGTCGAAGCGCTCCGAGAGGCCCTTGTTGGACGCGACGTTGAGGTCGGTCACGAGGTTGTGGAGCTTCTGGGCCAGGGTGTCGCCCTCCCAGTCGCGCACGTATTCGGCGGGCATCGCCACGTGGACCTCCTGGTCCTTGGGCGCGCCGTTGGAGGCGAGGAACTCGCGGCTCACGTCGACGATCGTCTTTCCGTTCCAGTCCATGACCAGGCGCGGGTCGGCGGTGACGGTCGCGACGGGCGTGGCCTCGAGGTTCTCTTCGCGCGCGTAGCCGAGGAACTCGTCCACGTCCTCGGGCGCGAGGGCCACGGCCATGCGCTCCTGCGACTCGGAGATGGCGAGCTCGGTGCCGTCGAGGCCCTCGTACTTCTTTGGCACGGCGTCGAGGTCGACGTGCAGGCCGTCGGCCAGCTCACCGATGGCGACGCTGACGCCGCCGGCGCCGAAGTCGTTGCAGCGCTTGATCAGGCGGCAGGCGTCCTCGCGGCGGAAGAGTCGCTGGAGCTTGCGCTCAACGGGCGCGTTGCCCTTCTGGACCTCGGCACCATCCTTCTCAATGGACTCGACGTTGTGGGCCTTGGAGCTGCCGGTGGCGCCGCCGATGCCGTCGCGGCCGGTGCGCCCGCCCAGCAGCACGATGACGTCGCCGGGCGCGGGGCACTCGCGGCGCACGTGGGAGGCGGGGGTGGCGCCCACGACGGCGCCGATCTCCATGCGCTTGGCCACGTAGCCGGGGTGGTAGAGCTCGCTGACCTGGCCGGTGGCCAGGCCGATCTGGTTGCCGTAGCTGGAGTAGCCGGCCGCGGCGGTGGTTACGAGCTTGCGCTGCGGTAGCTTGCCCTCGAGCGTCTCCGAGACGGGGACGGTCGGATCCGCGGCGCCCGTGACGCGCATGGCTTGGTAGACGTAGCTGCGGCCCGAGAGCGGGTCGCGGATAGCGCCGCCGATGCAGGTGGCCGCGCCGCCGAAGGGCTCGATCTCGGTCGGGTGGTTGTGGGTCTCGTTCTTAAAGAGGTACAGCCAGTCCTCGTCGTGGCCGTCGACGTCGACCTTGCACTTGACGGTGCAGGCGTTGATCTCCTCGGACTCGTCGAGGTTCTTGAGGATGCTCTTGGCCTTAAGGTACTTGGCGCCGATGGTGCCCATGTCCATGAGGCAGATGGGCTTCTGCTCGCGGCCGAGCTCGCGGCGCATCTGCTCGTAGCGGGCGAAGGCGTCCTTGACGCGCGGGTCGCCGGTGAGGATGTGGTGCAGGCGCGTGCCGAAGGTGGTGTGGCGGCAGTGGTCTGACCAGTAGGTGTCGATCATCTTTATCTCGGTGATCGTGGGGACGCGGCCCTCGCCGGCGAAGTACTCCTGGCAGAACTTGATGTCGGCGAGGTCCATGGCCAGGCCGCGCTCGTCGATGAAGGCCTGGAGCTCCGCCTCCGAAAGCTCGAGGAAGCCGTCGAGGACCTCGACCGGTTCGGGCTCGGGGACGTTGGCCTTGAGGGTCTGCTTGGGCTCGAGCGAGGCCTCGCGCGCCTCGACCGGGTTGATGACGTAGTGCTTCACGGCGTCCACGTCGGCGGGCGAAAGCTCGCCCTCGAGCACGTAGACCTTGGCGGAGCGCACAGCGGGGCGCTCGCCCTGGCTGATGAGCTGGATGCATTCGCTCGCGGAGTCGGCGCGCTGGTCGAACTGGCCGGGGAGGAACTCGACCGCGAAGACCGCGGCGCCGTCGGCGACGGCGGGCATCTGCGCGGAGGCGTTGTCCGTCTGAGGCTCCGAGAATACCGTGGGCACGCAGGACGCGAAGAGCTCCTCGTCGATGCCCTCGACGTCGTAGCGGTTGACGATGCGCAGGTTGGTGATGCCGTCGATGCCGAGGAGCGTGCGCAGCTCGCGCTCGAGCGCCTTGGCCTCGCCGTCGAATCCGGGCTTCTTCTCTACGTAAACGCGAGAAACCATAAGGGTGAACCTCCGTGACGGGGTTTGCCGGTAACTTCACCATTCTACGGCAGAAAACCGGCTGCCCACCAAAGAAACAGCAGCTCAGGGCATACTTTTTGTTTGGGAACCAGCCTTGCGGTTTGGCTCAAAGCCGGGGGCGGACCGTGGGGCGGGCGCTTGGGGACGGCTGTTCCCGGCGCGGCGGCTTGCCGCCCCGAGCTCGCCTTGGGCCCGCCCGCCTACCCTGCGAAGACGAGCGCTGCGATGAAGGCCGCGCACACGGCGACGGCGACGGCGTCGCGCGCGGCGAGGCGCGGCTCGCGCAGGTGCGTGCGGCCTTCCCCGCCCTCGTAGCAGCGGGCGTCGAGCGCGCGGCTGAGCCCGTCTGCGTGGCGCAGCCCGCTGGCAAGAAGCGCGACGATCACGGGGACGATCGCGCGGACACGCCGCACCGGCCCACCCTCGTCGAAGCCGCCGCCGCGCATGGCCTGCGCGTCGAGGATTGCCGACGCCTCGTCGGCGAGCGTGGGGACGAAGCGCAGCATGAGGCTGAAGACCATCGCGATCTCGTGGGCGGGAAGGCCCAGTCGCGCGAGCGGGCCGAGCATGGCGTCGAAGGCGTCGGAGAGCTCGGTCGGCGTCGTGGTCAGCAGGATAAGAGACCCGAGCATGAGGGCGAGCCCGAAGCGCACGGTGTAGAGCACAGCCGCCCACACGCCGCCATCGGTGATGCGCACGGGGCCTGCGACCAGCAGCTCGTTTCCCGTCTGGACGAAGATCAGGTTGAACAGCGAGAGGAACCCGAGGAAGAACACGAGCGGCTCGACCGAGGCTGCCACACGCCCCACGGGCACGCGGCTCGCCGCCACGACGGCGACCGTGAAGGCCGCGCCGATGGCCAGCTGCGCGGGCGTCCCGGCGCAGAACAGCGCTATCATGCAGACGAAGGCGCAGCAGAACTTGACGCGCGCGTCGAGCGCGTGGATGGGGGAGTCGGCCTCATAGTACTGGCCGACCTCGAGCTTGAAGGCCATTACGCGCCCACCTCCTCGGGGACGTTGCTGCGGGGGCTGCCGTTGCGCGGGCCGTCGTCGCGGGGATCGTCGCCCGCCGCGCTTGCTGCGTCCCCCGCGCCCGCCAGCGGCCCCAGCGCCGCCGCGAGCTCCTCGATGGTCAGCGGGTCGCCGAGCGCGGGCGCCCCGGCGTCCTCCAGCTCGCGCGCGTACGAGAGCGGTCGCGGCAGCCCGAGCCCGCAGGCATGGAGCTTCCCCGCGTTCGCGCGGCTGAACAACTCGGTGGGAGTTCCATCGGCGATCACGTGCGACTGGTCGAGCACGACCACGTGGTCCGCGCGGGCGGCGTCTTCCATCGAGTGCGTGACCTGCACGATCGTGACCCCGTGCGCCCGCAGGTCGGCGACGAGCCCCCGCAGCCGGGTGCGCCCGCGCGGGTCGAGCCCGGCCGTCGGCTCGTCGAGCACGAGCAGCCGCGGCTCCATGGCGAGCACGCCCGCGATGGCGGCGAGCCGCTTCTGCCCGCCGGAGAGCTCGAAAGGCGAGAAGCCCTTCTTTGCGCCGAGGCCGACCAGGTCGAGGGCATGGTCCACGTGCCGGGCGACCTCGGCGGCGGGAAGGCCCATGTTGCGCGGGCCGAACGCGACGTCCTGCTCCACGGTCTGGGCAAAGAGCTGCCGTTCGGGATGCTGCATCACGTAGCCGACCTGGTGCCGGACGGCGCGGCGGCCGCGCTTGGTCGCCGTCGTCGCGCCCGCGACCTCGACGGTGCCGGCGTCCGGCGCCTCGAGGCCGCAGAGCAGCCGCAGCAGCGTGGACTTGCCCGAGCCGGTCTGCCCCACGATCGCGCAGCACTCTCCCTCGCGCACCTGGAAAGAAGCCCCCTCCAGCGCATGGCTGCGCGGGGTGTATGCGTAGCCGACGCCGTCGAGCGAGCAGAGCGGGGCGGTCGCGGACGCTTGGGCGGGGGCCTCCGCGGTCGCGGCGGCGTTCGAGCGGGCGTCGCCCGCGCCCCGCCCGGCGACGCCGCGGCCCGCGGCAACGGGGCCCGCGGCACCTGCGGTCTTCGCCGCGCCGCCGCCTGCGGTCAGCGCCCTTCTTGCCCGCTCGAGCCGCAGCTCGAAGGGCATCTCGAGCCCGAGCTCGTCGATGAGCTCGGCGTTTTTCGAGCAGAAGACCTCCCGCGGCGCCCCGTCGAGCACGACGCGCCCGGCCCGCATGACGATCGCGCGGTCGGCCTGCAGGGCCTCGTCCATGAAGTGCGTCACGTGCACGAGCGTGGTCCCGGCGGCGGTAAGGCGGCTCATCACGCGCAGGATCGCCTCACGGCCGCGCACGTCCAGCAGGGAAGAAGGCTCGTCGAGCACGAGCACCTGCGGCTCCATGGCCAGCGCGCCGGCGATGCACACGCGCTGCCGCTGCCCGCCGCTCATCCGCGACGGGTCGGCGCGCGCATAGTCGGTGAGCGCCACGCGCTTGAGCTCGCGCTCCACGCGCCGGCGGATCTCATCGCGCGGAAGGCCGAGGTTCTCGGGCCCGAAGGCCACATCGTCTGCCACCACGCTCGTGACGATCTGGTCGTCTGGGTTCTGGAACACGAGCCCCAGCCCGCGCCGCGCGCGCCGGTAGGCCTCGAGGTCGGGCTCGCCGCCCGCGCACACGGCCTCGCCTACGAGCTCGACGTCCCCCTCGTCCGGGGCGAGGAGCCCGCAGATCACGGAGGCGAGCGTGGACTTGCCGCTGCCGTTGGCCCCGAGCACGCACACCCGCTGGCCGCGCGGCACCTCGAGGCTCACGTCGTCGAGCGCGCATGCGTCTCCGTAGCGCAGCGTAACGTGCGAGAGGCGCACGACGGCGCCTCCCTGCGAATCAATATGCGAATTGCTCGCAGCGGCCATGCGCGCCTACTCCGCCAGCGCCTTGGAGACGGGGCCCTGCACCAGCGCGGTCAGCGCGCAGTTGAGCACGAGCTTGAGCAGGTTGAAGGGAAGCAGGATCGGCAGGATCATCGCGACGACGGCCTCCATGGTCACGGCGGTGTAGAGCGGCGTGACAAAGAGGTTCATGACGATGCACACGACCAGCGACACCGCGGCGCCCACGCCCATGCCGCAGGCCAGCCCGCGCCTGCCGGAGACCTTGCGCGCGATCAGCGAGCAGGGGACGACCAGCGATACGTTCGCGGCGATGGCCATGAGGACGCCCCACGGGCTGAACTGGAACACGAGGTGCACGAGCCACGAGAGCACGACCACGATGGTGCCCGTGGCGGGCCCGAACGCGAGCCCGGCAACCAGCGCGACGACGCAGGACGGGTCGTACTCGAGCCACGGCGCCGGCGGGAAGATGGGGATCTCGATGAAGCTCGTGATGAGCGAGAGCGCGCAGAATAGCGCCGTCACCGCGATCCGTCGCGTCGACCAGCCGGAGCCGGCGGTGGTGGAGTGCGTGTCGTGCGTAGCGTGCGTGGAAGTAGCCATGATTGGCCTCCGTTTCTTCCATCCGGACTTTGACCGTTGGTCCTGGATTCTCACCAGGTCCACCGCATTTTCGCGGGTCGCGGACTTCGGGCCTCGCGCCGGGCTTCTTGCCGTCGCTCCCGTTACCGCCAGTGGGGAATCTCACCCCGCCCTGAAACTGACGCGGAAGACTATATCACGCGGGCGTAAGGGAATGCCGCTCGGTCGGCAAACTGTAAGGGAATGGCCGTGAACGCAAAATCGCCCCGCTGTACTGCTATACTCGCGCCATTGCGCGCCCGTGCGCGACTTCTGATGTCCAAAAGAAAGGAAGAGATGTCCGAGAGCGACAGTCCCCTCGAATGGAGGCTCCGCGCCATTGTCGGCGAAGACAACCTGCTGGTAGACGAGCCGATGAGCGAGCACACGACGTTCGAGATAGGCGGTCCTGCAGACTTCTACGTCATTCCCGAGGACTTCGACGAGGTACGCGACGTCATCACTGCGTGCAAGGACGCGGGCGCGGACTATTTCGTTTTGGGCTGCGGCTCGGACCTGCTCGTGTCCGACGAGGGCTACCGCGGCGTGATCGTCGCCGTGGCCGACGGGCTCATGGGCGTCTCGGTCGAGGGCGACCAGATGTGCTGCCAGGCGGGCGTGGGCTTGCGCGAGGCTTCCGAAATGGCCTGCGAGCTGGGGCTTTCCGGCCTCGAGTTTGCCTGCGGCATCCCGGGCTCGGTCGGCGGCGCGTGCTTCATGAACGCGGGCGCGTACGGCGGCTGCATGGCCGACGTGCTCAAGGAGGTCCGCGTGCTGCTGCCCGATGGCTCGCTCGACGACGTCGCCGTGGAGGACCTCGCGCTCGGATACCGCCAGAGCCGCATCGCCGACGAGGGCTGGGTCGTGCTCTCGGCCACCTTCGACCTCGACCGCGGCGACCCCGAGAAGATCCGCGCGACCATGGACGACCTCACTCACCAGCGGGAAGAGAAGCAGCCCCTCGAGCTGCCCTCCGCCGGCTCTACCTTCAAGCGCCCCGAGGGCTACTTCGCGGGCAAGCTCATCACCGACGCGGGCCTCAAGGGCTACCAGTCCGGCGGCGCCGCGGTCAGCAAGAAGCACGCCGGCTTCGTCGTCAACGTCGGCGGCGCCACCGCGGCCGACGTCCACGCCGTGATCGAGCACGTCCAGGACGAGGTCGAGCGCACCTCCGGCGTTCGCCTCGAGCCCGAGGTCCGCTTCCTGGGCTAGGCGGGGCGCAGCCGCGCCAAGCCGGCGACGGGCCGTGCCTCCCGCCGCCATCACCGGGTGCCACCCATCACTGGGTGACAGTCATTGCGTGCAGCTTTTGGGGACACCCTTGGCGGCCATGGCCTGCGTCCCCCGGCCGTGATCCCCGCCATCACTGGGTGACAGCCATTGCGTGCAGCTTTCTGGGACACCCTTGGCAGTCGCGGGTCTGCTGCCTGCCAACCTGCCGTTCCTTCAGGGTTGGTCGCTTCTTCAACCGCGATCT
>OLWU01000514.1_pt1 | contig 10297 bp, 9 predicted proteins | sample 1673351 | NCBI WGS metagenome assembly OLWU01 (sample SAMEA103958109, study PRJEB25191) | human gut metagenome | biome: human-associated habitat [ENVO:00009003]; feature: intestine environment [ENVO:2100002]; material: feces | place: Germany | collected 2013/2015
TGTATGCCGGGCGATGGCGAACCGTGCAGGAAAGGACGTGACGCCCTGTTGGAACACGACACCAAGATCATCGCCGTCGCCGGTAAAGGCGGCGTGGGCAAGACCTCCATCTCCGCCGCGTTCGTGCGGCTGCTGACGGAGGCCTATCCCGACAAGCGCATTCTGGCCATTGACGCAGACCCGGCGGTGGGGCTCTCCACCGCGCTGGGAGTGGAGGTCAGGGAGACGCTGGACGACATCCGAAAGAGCATCGTCGCCTCGGTGGAGGACGGTGCGCCGCGGGAGGCCATCGAGCTTCTCAGCGAGGCGCGATACCGCATTTTCGACACCATGGTGGAGCAGCAGAAATTCTCCTTTTTAGCCATCGGACGGCCCGAAACGGCGGGCTGCTACTGCAAGGTCAACGCCTATCTGAAGGAGGTCATCAACCTGCTGGCCGGTGATTTTGACTACGTAGTCATCGACGGAGAGGCCGGTATTGAACAAATCAACCGTAGAGTGATGGAAAAAGTGACCCATTTGGTGCTCATCACCGACCCCAGCCGCAAGGGAACGCAGGTCATTGACACCATCAAGCGGGTGGCGGACGAGCTGGTGATGTACGACCGCTGCGGTGCGATCGTGAACCGGGTGAATGACCCGGCCATGATCCCCTATATCCATATCGACGGGACGGAGATACTGGCCTTTATCGGGAGCGACAGCGCACACGCCGCCAACGACATTCAGGGGCGCAGTGTTTTCGACCTGCCGGAGGACGCGCCGGTGCTTTCCGGGGCGCGGGAGGCCCTGAAAAAGCTGGAAATCCTTTGAAAAAACCTGGAAAAGTTTTAAAAGAACTTGTATAAACTCTTGCAATTTTCTTATAAAAAATCAGAAAAAACTTATAAGACCTTTAACGTGGGTACGTTATTTTTCCATAAAATGTAAAAAAGTCAAAATATTTGGGAGAGAGGTGTAATTCTTGAGAGACCTGAAGCATTTGATCTACTTTGAAAACCTGCTGGAGAGCGCTGACAACGATCTCGTCAAGCAGGCACAGGCGGAGGGCAAGCTGGCCATCGGCTACACGTGCTACCACATGCCGGAGGCGCTGCTGAACCTGCCGGGCTGTTTCTCCGTCCGCCTGCGCGCACCCCGCACCGGCTCACTGGACATCGCTACCTATTATATGTCCAACTACACCTGCGAATATGCCCGCGCCCTGGTGGAGCGCGGCATGGAGGGCGGCTACCAGTTTCTGGACGCTCTGGCGGGTGTGGACGCCTGCTCCATGATGAACCGCGCCATGGAGCACTTCGAGATCTTGCAGATGAACGACAAGCCCAACTTCTTTGTCAGCCACTGCGACATCCCCTACAAGGTCACGGACTACACGCTGGATTCCTACGTCAAGCAGATGCGGCGCCGCGTGCTGGAGCCGCTGGCGGAGAAGTACGGCGTGGACATCTCCGACGCTGCCATCCGCAAGGCCGTGGCGGAGCACAACGAGGTCTGCGCCATCATCAGCGAGATCGGCGAGATGCGTAAGGCGGAGAACCCGGTGATCACGGGCTACGAGTTCCACGTGCTGAACCTGGTGAGCTTCACCTGTCCCAAGTACCTGATCCTGCCCTATCTGCGGGAGACGCTGACGGAGCTGAAAAAGCGCAAGCCCGATCCCAAGCCCGCCTTCCGCGCCCGCGTGGCCATTGTGGGCAGCGAGATCGACGATCCCCAGCTGACGAAGCTCATCGAGGGCTGCGGCGCGCTGGTGGTGTCCGACCGCTACTGCTTCGGCTCGACCCCGGGCCGCGAGGTCATCGAGCTGAAGGACGACGAGGATGCGCTGCCTCAGATCTGTATGCACATCATGCGGCACTCCGAGTGCGCCCGGTACATCGCCGATGAGAAGGTGCAGCAGCGCCGGGATACGGCGGACCGGCTGGCCCGGGAGTACCACGCCGACGGCATTATCTATGAGCAGATGAAATACTGCGACTACTGGGGCTTTGAACGCGCCCTGGTGAGCCACATCATGCACGATGAGTACGACTGGCCCGTGCTGAGTATCGACCGGCTGTATAACAACGGCAACTCCGGCCAGCTCCGCACCCGCGTGCAGGCGTTCGTGGAGTCCCTGGAGATCAAGAAGCTCCATAAGCAGAACGGAGGTGCTAACTGATGGCGGATAAGAAGAAGTTCCCCAATCCCGCGTTCTTCCGGGCCAAGAACAACATGGATCTGAAGAAGCAGGCAGAAAATCTGAAGGAAGTGGGCACGATCGCCCTGGAGCTTATCAAGGAGACGGACTGGAAGGCCTTCGGCCAAAAGCAGAAGGAGCACCTTTTGGACAACGTGGCCCGTGTGGCCCGTGAGGCCAGGGCCATCGCCGCCATGTCCGGCGCAGAGCGCATGGATCTGCTGAAGAACGGCGAGAAGCACCTGGGCACGCTGTACCGCAAGGGCGACATGGCCACCGTCCGCCGTGAGTGGCGCGGCGTGGAGAGCACCCTCATCGACTTCTCCGGCTGGCTGAAGGTCTGGGGGATGCTGCTGGGCACGTTCTCCAAGGATCTGATCCCCGCGCTGAACACCACGTTCTGGTATCGGTGGATGATCTCCTATATGTGCTGCGTGGGCTTTCTGGACAAGAACACCATGGGCCAGCGGGGCAACGCGCTGAGGATGAGCCATCTGATGACCCACGACATTTTCCGCTATGTGGCGGAAAATCTGGTGTTCCTGGCCAAGTGCGATAAGAAGAACGGCAACAGCTCCGAGCTGAACAAGAAGGTCGTTCTGTTCGATGAGATGACCATGGGCCAGATCATGGCCGGCTTCCCCGACCTGCTGGGTATCCCCTATCAGCTGATGCCCGTGTTCCTGGTGTCCGAGATCGACCAGCTGACCTGCGTGCCCTATATCGACGCGGTGGAGTCCTTCGGCCTGCCCGCCGACTGCTGTCCCGTGCCGTCCTCCGAGTGCGGCGCGCTGGTCATCGACGCGCTGCCCCACATGGGCAAGTGCTTCATCTCCTCCTCCATGCCCTGCGACGGCTCGACCATGGCCTCCAGCTATATGTCCCGCCGCTTCCCCAACCTGCCGGTGTTCCACCTGTGCTTCCCCGTCCGCTATGAGGACGAGGAGACGGTGCAGATGGGCGCGGAGGACATCCGGGCGTGCATCAAGTTCATTGAGGAGCAGACCGGCGCGAAGTGGAGCTGGGACGCTTACTTCTCCGCCATGAAGCGCTTCAACGAGGAGACGCGATATGAGCTGGAGAAGTGGGAGGTCAACAAGACCGCCTATCCCCAGATCATCGGCCCGAGCTATGAGCTGTTCCGCAAGTGGAACTATGAGATGGACGGCGGCATTGATCCCCGCGTGATGAAGACCTGCAAAAAGGTCAACGACCTGCTGATGCAGTCCTATGAGCGCAAGGACGAGGCCTGGGTGGGCAAGATGCGCTACCGCGGCATCGTGTGGAGCTGCCCGGCCCACTACTACGCCAACTTCTCCAACTGGCTGGCCAACTGCTGGGGCATCAACATCCTGGTGGAGATGGAGAGCCTGAACTTCACCAAGCCTCTGGAGACGGAGGACAAGGAGGAGGCGCTGCGCGACCTGGCCCGCCTGTACGAGCGGATGGTCATGCGCCGCCACACCAACGGCGGCTATCAGAACGTGGTGGACGAGCTGTGGCGGCAGTGCGAGGCGTGGAACACCAACATCATCATCATGTATCAGAACGTGGCGTGCAAGAACATGGCCACCGTGCAGGGCATTTTGGATGAGCAGGGCCGTGAGCGCGGCTACCACATGATCTGGATCGAGCACGATCTGATGGACCCCCGCACCGTGTCCCGCAAGACCATGCGCGACAAGGTGAACGAGTATATGCGTACCGTGATGCGGGCCGAGCCTATCGATCCCACGCTGTGCGACTTTGACGACGAGAACTGCATGTGATCGTCTTATCTTACTACATATAAAGGAGTTACGACTATGAAATATTACGGCGGCTGCGATGTGGGCTCTACCTACACGAAGGCAGTTATTCTGGACGAGAACGGCAAGATCTGCGCCGACACCACCATCCGCAGCAAGATCAACTCCGAGGTCAGCGCCAAGCTGGCCATGGAGGAGGTTTTGAACAAGGTGGGTTTGAAATCCTCCGAGGAGCTGGGCTACCTCATCGGCACGGGCTACGGACGCAACAAGGTGCCCTTTGCCGATGAGAACATCTCCGAGATCTCCTGCCACGCCATGGGCGTACACGTCACCGATCCCACCGTCAAGGCCATCATCGACATCGGCGGCCAGGACGTGAAGGGCATCTCCATCGACACGGACGGCACGGTGAAGAACTTCGCCATGAACGATAAGTGCGCGGCGGGTACGGGCCGGTTCTACGAGGCCATGGCACGCTCCTTCGAGATGAGCTTGCCGGAGTTCTCCAACCTGAGTTTGACGGCGAAGAACGTGATCCCCATCACCGCACAGTGTACCGTGTTCGCCGAGAGCGAGGTCATCACCCTCGTGGGCGAGGGTAAGCCCATGGACGAGATCGCGGCGGGTATTCAGATGGCCGTGGCCAAGCGCTGCTTCGTCATGAGCAAGAAGGCCGGCGCGACGGACGCTATCACGCTCACCGGCGGCTGCGCCAAGAACGCAGGTCTGAAGCAGGCCATCGAGCACGTGCTGAAGCTGAAGGTCATTGACCTGAAGACCGATCCCCAGCTGATGGGCGCGCTGGGCGCTGCCGAGTATGCCCGTCAGAAGGGCATGGCCCGGGCGTAAGACCCACCTATCTCATGAAGGAGGCACACTATGTGTAAGGTTTTCAAATTCATCCTGAAGCTGATCCGCATCCTGGCCGTGGCGGTGGGCGCGCTGTTCGCCGTGTACTTCTGGAATTTGGATCAGAAGCTGTTGGGCTGGGCGTATGTGCAGGTCAACAAGATCTTTGACCGCAAAAAGGTGGATATTAAGTTCTGATGGAGCTGTATAATTCGATCATCCGCGGCGTGGAGGAGCTGGTGGGCTCTTCCACGCCCCGGCAGTACCCGTATGACCCGGCGCTGGCCTGGGAGGATACCGGCGCGTTTGAGCTGGTCATGCTGCGGGACGCCGCCTATGAGCTGGGCGGCAGCAATAAGAGCGCCGTGAATTTTACGTGCGTTACCACCTCCCCTGCCCTTGTGCCCAAGGACGAGATCGTGGTCTATGGCCCGGAGCTGAACGAGCTGCGGAGCGACAGCGATTTCGCCCGGATCACGCTGCTGCGGGTGGGCGACATTGAGGCGGACGACGAGGGCGACACGGAGCAGGCGTTTCGCGCCATCCAGGACATGGATTTTGTGAAGTACCACGTGTTCCCCCGCGGATACATGATCCGTACCAGCTCGGAGAGCAGCCGGGAGCAGGTGCGTATCAGCCGGGAGGCCTTGCAGAAGGGCATGACGTTCCAGCGCATCGGCGATGATTTTATCCGGCAGTACAGGAAGAACCCCAATATTCTGGCGGTGAAGCTGGTGTTTATCACCGCGCCGGACGCGGATTTCGCGGCGCTGGCGGGGAACGCCAAGACCGTGAAGGACATCACCATGAGTCTGACGAAGATCATGGAGGGGATGCCCACGGACTGCGGGTCGTGCAACCTGAAAGCCATCTGCGACGAGGTGGAAGGCATGAAGGAGCTGCACTTCGGCGTCGGCTCCAAGGGCACCGACCATCATTGATCAAAATTGAAGAGCGTGGATCACTCCGATCCACGCTCTTTTCTTATCCTCTCCCGCTTTTGCGCATTGAGCTTATCAGCGCTGGAATATCGGTGAGCTTGAAAAATTTCTGCACAAAGTTCTGCATAAGCTCTCGGCTCGGCTCGACCTCCGGTCTGCCCTCGGCCGGGATGGAGGCGTTCATGTGCGTGAGATAGCCCACTGCCTCCTCAAGCCGCGCGCGTCCCTTCGGGTCCCACCAGTCCTCCGGCGTCGGCGTGATGCCCGCGCGCTCAAGATACTCCACATCCGCGCGCAGGCGGCGTCTGAAGCCGTCATAGTCCCCCTCGCCGCTCCACGCCAGCTCCGCCAGCGCGGCGGCGCGGGGAAACGCGCGGCTCTCAAGACGTCCGCGGTCCTTGATATGCTCCGCCCAGAGGCAGCCCTCCAGCCCGATGAGCCCCGTCCCCTCAAACGGCTTCCTGCCGAAGTGCGGGCGCACGGTGTACACCCTTTTCAGCGGGATCATGCTGTGCGGGTAGTCAAAGTACAGCTCGAACATGTCTGAATATATCCATTCGCCGCCCGCCTCGGCGTACTGCTGCATCTGGTGGCGGTGCTGAAGCGTCCAGTACTGTATCTGCGCGCCGTCGGGCACGCGGTGCGCGCGCAGCGCCTCGTTCCAGCATATCACACGCTTGCCCCGCGCGCGGAGCATATCCGCCGCGCGGCAGCTGAAATAGCCTTGCAGCTGCTCCGCGCCGCCAAGCCCCAGCGCCTCAATGCGCGCCTGACAGTCCGGGCAGGCGCGCCAGCGCGTTTTTGGCGCTTCGTCGCCGCCGATGTGAAAACGCGCGGACGGGAAAAGCGGGCATATCTCGTCCAGCAGCGCCTCTATAAAGTCAAAAACGCTGTCCTTGCCAGCGCAGAGGATGACGCTGTACACCCCTCCGGCGGTCTTGAGCGCGACGGGTTCTCCCGTGCAGCTGAGCTCCGGGTACGCCGCGAGGATGGCGCTGGTGTGACCTGGGAGGTCGATCTCCGGCACGATCTCCACGCCGCGCACGTGCGCATACTCCACTACGGTGCGTATCTCATTCTTCGTGTAATACTCCCCGCCGCACTCGTTGAGCCGCGGGAAGCGCTCGGACTCGACGCGCCAGCCCTGATCGTCGCTGAGGTGCCAGTGCAGCACGTTCAGCTTCTCCAGCGCCGCGCCCTCGATGATGCGCATGACCTCCGCCGCCGGGAAAAAGTGCCGCGCGCAGTCAAGCGACAGGGCGCGATGGGCATATTTCGGCGCGTCGGATATATCGCAGCAGTCTATCTTCCCGCCGTCGATGAGCTTATATAGCGTCGTGAGCGCCCAGATAACGCCGCGCTCCGACGCCGCCTTGATCTCCGCGCCCGTCTCCGTGACTGTGAGGCGGTACGCCGCCGTCCGGCAGCCCCGTGCGCGCGAAAAACGCCTCCGCGCACCACGACGCGAAGTCCGCATAGTCAAACCGCACCCCATCCGCCACACGCAGTGCGCCGCCGCGCACGGCAATGTACGCCGAGCGCGGGATAAGCTCCAGGAGCTTCATGTTCCGTGCCTCCTCATTTGTTGAGCATCCGCGCTATCCACGTCCTGCCCACGCGCATCGCGCCCTTCGGGCAGAACTCCTGACAGCAGAAGCAGTGTATGCACACGCGCCTGTCTATCCGCGGCAGACCGTCAGTCATGGTGATGGCCTTGGCGGGGCAGATGCCCGCGCACTTGCCGCAGTGGATGCATTCCGCAGCGTGCAGCTGCGGGAACGGCGTGAGTATGCGGTGGAGCATTTTGTCCACAGCACCGGCAATGAGCCCGCCGCCGGAGAGATAGAACGCGACGTCGGACTGCGCCGGGGTCTTCTTCACGTCGCGCTGCACAAAATCGTCCAGCGCGACGGATATGTCCAGCGCGTCCGCCGACGCGGGGCAGAGCCCGCGGTCGATGGCGGCGGCGAGCGTCGGCACCTCGCGCGGCTCAAAGCCCAGTATTCTCGCCGCGGCAAGGTCGAGCGCGTGGGCGCTCCCTGCGGCGAGCACAGCGCCGATCGCGCGCGGCGTCCCCTGCGTCGGTCCGTTGCCCTCCATGCCGACAACCGCGTCGCACAGGCAGAGCCGGGGCTTGAAATACTCGCAGAGGTCGACGATCATATCCGCGAAGTCCTCTATCTTCGGGTATTTATAATGATACTCCGGCTTCATCGTGCCGGGGATCGTGCCGAAAAAGTTCTTGACGGCGCAGGTCATGCCCATCTGCCCGTGCGTTTTGAGCTTGCAGAAGTCAATTATCGCGTCCGCGTCGTCCAGCCACGCGGTGTACTGAAAGTGCCGCGCCTGTCTGGCCGCTGGATTCTCCCCATGTGCCCGTGCAAAGTTCTGGTTGCGCTGCGCCCCCGCCGCCTCGCACGCGCGCAGACCTGTCACGTCGTACACGTGGTTGAGGTGCGCCGCGGTATAAAGTCCGCCGGGGCTGTCGCCCAGCACGACGCTCGCGCCGCGCGAGTGCAGAAGCTTCACCAGCTCCGTCAGCAGCACGGGGTGCACCGTGGCCGCCTCCTCCGGGCGCATCGCGGACACGAGATTGACCTTCACAGCGATCTTCATCCCATCCCGCACCCAGTCGAGTCCGCCCACGGCGGCTATCGCCGCCTCAAGCGCGGCGCGGCATTCATCCGCGTCGTAGCTCGCGCAGCGCACTATGCTCACATCTGCCATATCGTCCCCTCTGTATATTCAATATGTTATATATCAATCAAAAGCGCTTTCGTACTCCGGCAGGATGTTCCCCTCGTCCTCGATGAGCTCGTTGGAGAGCAGCGTGAACGCGCCGTCCTCGCCGGGGCGCAGAGTGACCACATGGGTGAACGCGCGATCCGCCGCGTATTCAATGAACACCGCGTCCACCGTGAGCGTGAGCGTCCCGTCCGGGTTCTCGCGCACCGCCGTCACCTCCGGCACAGGCACCTTCGCGCCGTTATGGATGCCGTCTATTGTCACGGCGTAGGCATCCTCCGCCGTGTCCAGCCGCGCCATGCGGGCGATCCCGTCACTTGTCAGCGGGAGATAGCGCATGATGACCGCCTCAAACTCAGCGCGCGGCACAAGGGAGAGCATCGTCCCCTCCTGCACGGGATAGGGGTTGTCAAAATACGAGATATACGCCCCATTCGCAGCGTGCCAGAGCGAAAGGAAAGCGTCGCGCAGCTCCACCGCGCCCATGTCGGGCGCTGTCCACGTCGTCGTGAAGAGGTTGTTGTGGTTATAGCCTACCGGCGCGATGTACGCGGCACAGGCGGCATCGCACGCCGCGTCGTGCGGCGCGAGGCGGAGCATGACCGTCGGCTCAATATACCCGTCGTGCTTGCTGGCAGCGGTGTTATCAGGTATGGCGCAGGTGTAGATCAGATAGTCCTTCTCCGTGAGCATGAGCCGCTCAAGCGCGTAGTCGGCGGTAAAAGTGATCTCCGTCCCCGCGCGCGGCGTCTGCGCCACGGCACAGCGCCACTCCCTGCCGTCATTATATATGCACGTGCCGATGAGCGCGCCGTCAGCGCACACACGCATGACGGTCACTCTGCCGTTCTCCCCCACTTCCTGCGCCGCGAAGAACGCATGCACGAGCTCCGCCCCGGCGAAGTCCAGCCGTCCCGCCTCGTCCGCCGCGGCAAAGCCCACCGCGTCGAGCGCGTCGAGCGCCGACTGCACATCCTGCGCATAGGCCGTGATACCGGCGGCGCGGAGCGTGTCGCGCGAGAGCGCTGTGTGGACGCTCTCCTCCTCTTCCGCCGCGCTCTCCCTGCCGCAGCCCGAAAGACCGAGCATAACGGCGCACGCAAGCGCCGCGGCAAGCGCGCGGGATATTCCTTTTACAAAATGGTAAATGCCCATTTCCTCACCCCTCATGTTACCAATTTTATCACAATACCGCGCCATATGCCATATTGATTTGTTCAAAAATGAATGCTATAATATTGCAAAACAGCAAACAATTCGACAATTGAGGAGGCGCGGCGCATGAAGACGAAAACGAAGATGAAGCCGAGCTGGAAAATATTTTTGTGCATACTCGGCGCGCTGTTCATCATCGGCGCGGCCGCCTTCGGCGTGCTGATGGTAAAGGGCTACGAGATGTACAAGGAGGCCGTCGCCGAGACGCCCATCGAGGGGCTGATGGACGATATACGCGCGCGTCCGGGCGAATTTGTGACCGTGGACGAGCTTCCGCAGATGTACATTGACGCTGTCATCACAGCGGAGGATCGCCGGTTTTACACGCACGATGGCATTGACGTGATCTCCATTGCGCGTGCGGTGCTTGTCGATATAAAGACCATGTCGTTCGCCGAGGGCGGCAGCACCATCACCCAGCAGCTCGCCAAGAATGAGCTGTTCACCCAGCGCAAGCACCTTGAGCGCAAGTTTGCGGAGATATTCGCCGCGCGCGCCATTGAGGACGTGTACACCAAGGACGAGATCTTTGAGATGTACGTCAACTCCATATATTTCGGCAGCGGGTACTACGGCATTTCAAACGCGGCGCTGGGGTACTTCGAGGTCGAGCC
>OLWU01000515.1_pt1 | contig 10297 bp, 6 predicted proteins | sample 1673351 | NCBI WGS metagenome assembly OLWU01 (sample SAMEA103958109, study PRJEB25191) | human gut metagenome | biome: human-associated habitat [ENVO:00009003]; feature: intestine environment [ENVO:2100002]; material: feces | place: Germany | collected 2013/2015
TCAAATTTCAACTCTCAACTCTCAACTTCGTTAGATAAATTCCTGTTTATCCCAGAACGTCCCATTACAAAAAAAAATGGTCCGGCTCTTGCACGTTTAATGCATGAGTCGGACCATAAAAGATTTTTGCCTATGTCTTGTCATTCTGCGGCTACGCTGTGGTTAAGCGCAACACACGGAATGTTGGGATTTAGAGCTGGGGACCAGCAGCAACGAGAGCCTTACCAGCCTCGTTGTTGGTGTACTTAGCGAAGTTCTTGATGAAGCGAGCAGCAAGATCCTTAGCCTTCTCCTCCCACTGAGCAGCCTCAGCGTAAGTGTCACGCGGATCAAGAATCTCTGTAGCTACACCAGGAAGCTCTGTCGGCACCTTGAAGTCGAACATCGGGATCTGCTTTGTAGGAGCCTTGTCGATGTCGCCGCTGAGGATAGCGTCGATGATACCACGTGTGTCGCGGATAGAGATACGCTTGCCAGTACCGTTCCAACCTGTGTTAACGAGGTAAGCCTTAGCGTTGTTCTTCTTCATCTTCTTAACGAGCTCCTGAGCATACTTTGTCGGGTGCAGCTCGAGGAATGCCTGGCCGAAGCAAGCTGAGAATGTCGGAGTCGGCTCTGTGATGCCGCGCTCTGTACCAGCGAGCTTAGCTGTGAATCCTGAGAGGAAGTAGTACTGTGTCTGCTCCGGTGTCAGGATAGAAACGGGAGGCAGTACGCCGAATGCGTCAGCTGAGAGGAAGATAACCTGCTTAGCAGCTGGTGCTGAAGAACCCTCCTTGATGTTGTTGATGTGGAAGATCGGGTAAGAAACACGTGTGTTCTCTGTAACGCTCTTGTCAGCGAAGTCGATCTTGCCATTAGCGTCAACAGTTACGTTCTCGAGGAGAGCGTCGCGACGGATAGCGTTGTAGATATCGGGCTCTGACTCCTTGTCGAGGTTGATAACCTTAGCGTAGCATCCACCCTCGAAGTTGAAGACGCCGTTGTCGTCCCATCCGTGCTCGTCGTCACCGATGAGGAGACGCTTCGGGTCGGTAGAAAGAGTGGTCTTACCTGTACCAGAGAGACCGAAGAAGATGGCTGTGTTCTCGCCGTTCTTGTCGCAGTTAGCAGAGCAGTGCATAGAAGCGATGCCCTTGAGCGGGAGGAAGTAGTTCATCATAGAGAACATACCCTTCTTCATCTCACCACCGTACCATGTGTTGATGATAACCTGCTCCTTAGATGTTACGTTGAAGGCAACGCAAGTCTCTGAGTGGAGGCCGAGCTCCTGATAGTTCTCAACCTTAGCCTTTGATGCGTTGTAAACAACGAAGTCAGGCTCGAATGACTCGAGCTCCTCAGCTGTAGGACGGATGAACATGTTTGTTACGAAGTGAGCCTGCCATGCAACCTCAACGATGAAACGAACTGCCATACGTGTATCCTTGTTGGCTCCGCAGAAACCATCTACTACGTAGAGGTTCTTGTTGCAAAGCTCCTTCTTGGCGATATCCTTAACCGTTGCCCAAACCTCTTCAGACATCGGGTGGTTGTCGTTCTTATATTCCTCTGTTGTCCACCATACAGTGTCCTTAGAGTTCTCGTCCATTACGATGTACTTGTCCTTAGGAGAACGACCGGTGTAGATACCTGTCTTTACGTTGACAGCACCGAGCTCTGTCTGCTGACCTACCTCGAAACCTTCGAGACCTGCCTTTGTCTCCTCTTCAAACAACTTCTCGTAAGACGGATTGTGAGCGATTACTGTAGAACCAGTAATTCCGTACTGAGTCAAATCTAACTTTGCCATTTTTTTAAAAATATAATTTAGATGTGAATATAGATCAACTTCGGTTGGCCTGGCTCCACTATTGCCTGATCAGGGCCGTCGTTTCTGCGCAGGCGACTTTCGTCGTTCCTTTAATGTTGAAAAAAGACGGGGCTCGTGGGCGTCACTATCGGCCGTAAGCACGCTTCATCTTTTTCCATCGGCAAAGTTAGGCATTTTCCTGTACAATGACAATATTTGCCACCCATAAAAATATATTATGTAATGTCTTTTTAATGTTAATTTTCTTAAAATACATTACACATCACGCCGTTTGCCACTCATAGTTAGCAATTAGGCACGGCGTAGTGTCCATCCTGCAATTTATAAAGCATAAAAAAAGCGAGGGTCTTTCTCAGACCTCCGCTTTTATCATATAGATATGGTTATGTTCTTTTATCCTACCTGGCTACCCGGCTTAACCTCACCGAGTACGGAGGTGACGTTGAGCTTGCCGTCGAAGTTTACGGCTGAGAGAATCATGCCCTGGCTCTCGATGCCCATCATCTTGCGCGGAGCGAAGTTGGCCACGAAGAGCACGTCCTTGCCGATGAGCTGCTCCGGCTCGTAGTAGGCGGCGATGCCGCTGAGGATGGTGCGGTCCGTGCCCGAACCGTCGTCGATGGTGAACTGGAGGAGCTTCTTGCTCTTCTTCACCTTCTGGCAGTCCTTGATGTGACCCACGCGGATGTCGAGCTTCTCGAATGTGTCGAAGTCTACGTTCTCCTTCACGGGAGCAGCCACGTAAGAGGCAGCCTCGTTGGCCTTCTTCGTGTCCTCAAGCTTCTGGAGCTGAGCGTTGATGGCGTCGTCCTCAATCTTCTCGAAGAGGAGAGCCGGTGTGCCGAGCTGGTGTCCGGGCTTGAGCAGTTCGGTGCTGCCGAGCTGCGCCCAGTCTGTCTCCTTGATGTTAAGCATCTCACGGAGCTTGGCAGAGCTGAACGGGAGGAACGGCTCGAAGGCAATCTCGAGGTTGGCAACGAGCTGGAGCGAGATGTAGAGGATGGTCTTCACGCGCTCCATGTCGGTCTTGGCCACGTGCCAAGGCTCGCAGTCGGTGATGTATTTGTTGCCGATACGGGCGAGGTTCATAGCCTCCTTCTGTGCGTCACGGAACTTGAAGGTGTCGAGCAGCGCCTCCACCTTCTGCTTAACGTCCTTAAACTCTTCGATGGCAGCGCGGTCTACATCCTGCAGCTCGCCGCACTCGGGCACGATGCCGTTGAAGTATTTCTTTGTGAGCTGGAGGGCACGGTTGACGAAGTTGCCGTAAACGGCTACAAGCTCGTTGTTGTTGCGGTCCTGGAAGTCCTTCCAAGTGAAATTGTTGTCCTTTGTCTCGGGAGCGTTGGCTGTGAGCACGTAGCGCAGCACGTCCTGCTTGCCGGGGAAGTCAACAAGATATTCGTGGAGCCATACAGCCCAGTTGCGTGACGTAGAAATCTTGTCGTTCTCGAGGTTGAGGAACTCGTTGGCTGGTACGTTGTCGGGGAGGATATAGTCGCCGTGAGCCTTGAGCATGGTGGGGAACACGATGCAGTGGAACACGATGTTGTCCTTGCCGATGAAGTGGACGAGGCGTGACGAGGGATCCTGCCACCACTTCTGCCACGTTCCCCACTTCTCGGGCTGCGCGTCGCACAGCTCCTTGGTGTTTGAGATGTAGCCGATGGGGGCGTCAAACCACACGTAGAGCACCTTGCCGTCTGCTCCCTCCACGGGAACGGGGATGCCCCAGTCGAGGTCGCGGGTCATGGCGCGGGGCTGGAGGTCCATGTCGAGCCATGACTTGCACTGTCCGTATACGTTAGGACGCCACTCCTTGTGGTCTTCGAGAATCCACTTCTTGAGCCAGTCCTGCCACTTGTTGAGCGGCAAGTACCAGTTCTTCGTGGCCTTCTTAATGAGTCCGTGTCCTGGATTGTTCTTGTTGGTGGGGTTGATAAGCTCCTCAGGTGAGAGTGTGGCGCCACACTTCTCGCACTGGTCGCCGTAAGCGCCCTCTGCACCGCAGCGCGGACATGTGCCTACGATGTTGCGGTCGGTGAGGAACTCACCCGTAACCTCATCGCAGAACTGCTCCTCTGTCTTCTCCACGAGCTCGCCCTTGTCGTAGAGCGTGCGGAAGAAATCGGAAGCAAACTTATGGTGAATCTTGGATGTCGTGCGGCTGTAGACGTCGAACGAAATGCCGAAGTCCTCGAACGACTTCTTGATAAGATTGTGATAGCGGTCGACCACCTCCTGAACGGTGATGCCCTCCTTGCGGGCGCGGATTGTCACGGGCACACCATGCTCGTCGCTGCCGCCGATGAACATCACTTCCTTCTTCTTTAGGCGCAGATAGCGAACGTAGATGTCAGCGGGGACATACACTCCAGCGAGGTGTCCGATGTGAACGCCACCGTTGGCATAAGGCAAAGCAGCTGTCACGGTGGTACGTTTAAAATTCTTCTCTTCCATTATATTATTGTGTTTTTATTGATTTCTGACTGCAAAGTTATGAAAAATCAATACAATAGACGATATTGTTGATAATAAAAACATCCAAGCTTGCTTGTTTTTTATTATTAAGACGCTGAGCGACTTATCAACCAAAACGAAAAAGGCGCAGCTCCTTGTGGGAACTGCGCCTTATACATTATATATTCTTAGCGAATGGTCTTTACTTTACCTCTACTACTTCAGCCTCAGCAACCGGCTCGTTCTTGATCTTGCGACCGAGGATGACGTATGCCAGAGGAGCGGCAATGAAGATAGAAGACAGTGTACCGAAGATTACGCCGAGCAACATTGCGAACGAGAAGCTGCGAGTGCTCTCACCGCCGAAGCAGAAGATACAGAGCAGCACGATGAGTGTTGAGAGCGACGTATTGATGGTACGTGCGAGGGTCTCGTTGAGCGACTTGTTGAAGAGATCCTGAAGATCCATCTTCTTGTGAAGTCCGAGGTTCTCACGGATACGGTCGAATACCACCACCTTATCGTTGATAGAGTAACCGATAACGGTAAGGATGGCGCCGATGAACGTCTGGTCTACCTCAAGCGAGAAGGGCACGATGTCCCAAAGCAGCGAGAAGAAGCCGATGACGATGGTGGCGTCGATGGCAAGGGCGATGGTAGAACCGAACGAGAATGCCACGTTGCGGAAACGGATCAGGATGTAGACGAAGATGGCTGCGAGGGCGAAGATCACAGAGATGATGGCACCGTGTTTGATGTCCTTTGCCACTGCCGGACCTACCTTCGTAGACGATACGATAGAACCGCCTGCGCGTACGTCAGGATTCTTGAATGCCTCAACGCTCTTCTGTGTTACGAGGTTAGCACCGTGCAGACCCTTATAGAGGATGTTCTCCACCTCGTTGTCGATGGCGGGGCTGTTCGACTCAATCTTGTAGTTGGTAGAGATACGGATGGTCTTGCCGTCAGTACCGAGGGCGAGGGCGTTCACTGTAGCTCCCTTAAAGAGCGGTGTGAGGGCTGCCTTTACTTCCTCAGGCTCTACCTGCTTCTCGAGCACCACTACGTAGTTGCGACCACCGGTGAAGTCGATACCCTTGCTCAGACCGCGAACGAAGAAGCTGCCGATCATCACGAGGACGATAACGCCGAATACTGAGAACGACTTCTTTGACGACGACATGAAGCCATAGTTCTTGTTGGCCATGAAGTTGCGCGAAATCTTGGTAGAGAAGGTCTGCTTTGTCCACTTATCGTGTGCCATACGGTACTCGTAAACGAGACGTGTGAGGAACACGGCTGTGAAGAATGAGCAGCAGATACCGATGATAAGCGTCGTGGCGAAGCCGCGGATCGGACCTGTACCGAAGACGTAGAGAATCACACCAGTGATGATAGATGTGAGGTTCGAGTCGAAGATGGCTGAGAAGGCGTTGCTGTAACCTAATGAGAGAGCCTGACGTGTGCCGAGACCCTTCTTGAGTTCCTCCTTGGTACGCTCGTAGATAAGCACGTTGGCGTCCACCGCCATACCGAGGGCAAGCACAATACCGGCGATACCAGGCATTGTAAGGGCGGCCTGGAAGGACGCCATGATACCCATGGTAAAGAAGAGGTTGAGCAGGAGTGCACCGTTAGCAACCATACCAGGGATGAAGTCGTACATCACTACCATGTAGATCATCAGGATGATGAAGGCAACGATGAACGAGATGAAGCCCTGCTGGATTGACTGTGCACCGAGTGTCGGACCTACAACCTCCTCCTGCACGATGTGTGCGGGGGCAGGCATACGACCTGACTTAAGTGTGTTGGCCAAATCCTTGGTGTCCTCGATGGTGAAGTTACCAAAGATTGAAGACTGACCGCCAGAGATCTCACCGTTTACGCGGGGAGCTGAATATACGGTTCCGTCGAGTACGATGGCGATGGCCTTGCCTACGTTAGCCTTTGTGAGGGCTGCCCAGCGGCGTGCACCGTCAGAGTTCATGGTCATCGAAACCTCAGGCGTACCGGTAAGGTTGTTGAACTGGTCCTTAGCGTCTGTCACTACGTCGCCCTCGATGGGAGCGCGACCGTTGGTGGTTGTCACCTTGATGGCGTGAAGCTCGTAGATGTTCTTAGCCTGGATGCCGTCAGCGGGCTTTGCGCTCCAGAGGAGACGGCAGTCAGAAGGAAGAATCTGCTTAGCGAGTGCAGAATAGATGATCTTGTTAACAGCGGCAGTGTCGCGTGCAGAAGCGTAGCCTACGAGGCTGAGCGCACCGTTGCCTGTGGGCTGGAAGATAGAGAGAAGCGGATGCTCCTTCTTAGCCTGCTCCATCTGGCTGGCGCTTTCATTCTCGGCAGCACCTGCCTTCTTCTTCATCTGGAACTTGGCAGTGGCCTTCTTTGCTGCGGGAGCAGCTGCTGTGTCTACAGCTGTGGTGTCTGCAGCCTCGTCCTTGCCAGAGCGTACGTTAGCCTCGCGCTGGTCGATCTGCTGGAGGAAAGGAATAATCTCGTCAGAGTTGTATGTCTCCCAGAACTCGAGGTTGGCGCTTCCCTGGAGGAGCTTGCGCACACGCTCAGGCTCGTTGATACCCGGCATCTCCACCATGATACGTCCCTGCTGGCCCTCCAGCTTCTGGATGTTGGGCTGTACTACGCCGAACTTGTCGATACGTGTGCGGACTACGAGGAAAGAGTTGTCGATGGCTGCCTGCACCTCAGCGCGGAGAACCTTCTCCACGTCCTTGTCTGAAGAGTTAGGCGACACCTTGCCCTGAAGCTGCTGTGTGGCGAAAATCTCAGAGAGGTGATGGCCCGGTGCGTTCTTCTTGTATGCGTTGATGAAGAGAGTGATGAAGTCGCTCTGGCTTACCTCATGCTCGGCGCGTGCTTCCTTCATTGACTTTGTGAAAGCTACGTCGGTCTTGTGGTCGGCGAGGTTCTCCACTACGTCGGGAACACTCACTTCGAGGATGACGTTCATACCGCCCTTGAGGTCAAGACCGAGACCGATCTGTGTCTCAAGGCATTTCTGATAGGAGTACAGCCCGAGGAACTTCACGGAGTCCTTGTAGTCCTGCTGTGCGATGGGATCCTTTATCTTCGCAGCCTGGCCGTCATAATACTTAGTGGCGGCAGAGAACGAGAGATAAAAGATACTTGCAAGCGTCAGAAGGACGGCTGTTACAATTACAATACCTTTGTTCTGCATTTTTGTTAGTTTTTATTTATTATTTATTTTTTCCTAAAGTACAGTTAGCGTGCAAAGTTACTTATTTTCTCTCGTTTTGCGAAATTTATAACTCTATTTCTTTTATTTAGTAATGTTTAGATTGCCGTTTGCGGGTTAAATCGCTATGGTTTAACGGTTTTTCCGTTCCCCGTCATTCTTTTTTACGCTCCAAAGAGCATATTATCGGATAGTGGTCGGACGCCTTTATGCCATTGTCGACGCGACAGGCGTATGGTTCCCAGTGCGATGAGCACATGATGTTGTCAATGCGAACGTAGAAGGCGTTGTAATGATAGGAGATGCCGGGACCGTTGGCGCTGGCAACGTAGCAGTCTGTCAGTACGGAAGCGAGACGATGGTGCACGTAGGATATAGGCGAATCATTGAAGTCGCCCGTAAGGATGATGCTCTTACCTTCATGTCGCTCCACGTATGCGGCTACGGAGTCGGCTTGCGGGGCACGTATGGCGGATGCTTCAGCCAGTTTGCGCCAGATGTTTCGCGATTCGCTCTCGGCTTCCTTGCGTTCGATGTCGCCCTTTAGCATAGCCTTGAAGCGACGACGGTCGTCCTTGGACAGTCCGGTAGACTCAAAGTGATTGACCACGACGATGGTGGTGTCGCCACCGGGGGTGAGCAGGTGGTAGGCAGCCGAGTTGTTGGCACGCGACTCATAGTGGATGGTGTCGGTGCGGATGATGGGGAATCGGGAGAAAATGGCTATCGGGTCGCCGCCTTTCGGGTCGGTAATGCGACTGTTGGGATAGAGTTTGCCAAGGCGTTCCAAGATACGGTCTTTCTTCCATCCGTCAGAGCAGAACTCCTGCATGCAGAGGATGTCAGGGCGTTGTGCCTCCACGTAGTCGAGTATAGGGCACGGTTCGTCGGGTGATGTCCATGTCGAGAAGTTGAAGACATTGTATGACATCACCTTAAGGCTGCCTTTCGGCGCTTCCTCGGGCATGTTGAGCGGCGTATATGTACGGACCGGCACGAAGCCCAAGACGAGTCCGACGACGGGAATTATCGCCATCCTCTTCCTCACGATAAGCCAGAAGAAGAGAAAGCCGACATTAATGGAGAGGAAGACAGGGAAGAAGAGACCGATGTTGGCAAGGAGCGGATGACTGACGGGATTGATGCGGTCACTGAAGCCTATAAGCAGCATGCAGACTATGGTGGCGATGTTTCCTCCCGCAATCAGCCTTACTGTAAAGTCTTGTAGGTTTTTCATTGGCGCTTGCTGTAATCAAAGAGTTTCTGCTTTTCCTCACGTGTAAGGCTGTCGTAGCCGGAACGGCGGATTTTGTCGAGGATGGCGTCTATCTCTGCCTGCTCACGCTGGCGGCGCTGATTATATTCCCAGTCGGTCTCGCGATGTGCAGAGCCACCGTAAGAAGAGCCGCCGAACGACTGACCGCCTCCGTTTCCTGCGTTGCCGCCATGCTTGCGGCGCTCCCATGAAGAGCGGAGCGAATCGAAGAAGCTCTGTCCTCCCCTACTGTTATATCCTACGCCGGGATGACGACGCCAGTAGCGGATGAGGAAGAAGCCGATGACCATACCGCCAAGGTGTGCGAGGTGGGCCACGCCATCGCCCGGTGTGGACAACGCCATGAACATCTCAACGGCTGCATAGCCTACAACAAACCACTTGGCCTTGATGGGAACGGGCAGCGGGAAGATAAACATACGTTCCTCGGGATAGAGCATTCCGAAAGCGAGAAGGATGCCATAGATGGCACCAGAAGCGCCTACTGTGGTCCACAGATTCAGGTAACGCGCATTGGCTGCTGCCACCTCATAGACCTGAGAGAAGCGGAAGTCGGGCAACTGGTCTGCTGCAAGCATATAGAACTGGGCGAACTGCGCCAGCTCCTGAAAGAGTCCGGCTCCGACACCGCAGGCTATGTAATAGAAGAGGAACTTACGCGGTCCCCATGTGCGCTCCACAATGCAACCGAACATCCACAAGGCGAACATATTGAAGAATATGTGGCTCCATCCTCCATGTGCGAACATGTAGGTAAAAAGCTGGTAAAAGTGGAAGTCAGGGGCAAGCATGAAGTGCAAGCCGAGGAGGTCGTTAAGGTCGATGCCAAGCCCGCGGAATGCGTAGGTGGCAAGGAAGACAACGACATTTATTACGAGTAGGTTTCGTGTGATTGTTGGAATGTTGTTCATATCTTACATTGTGGTTGTTATATCATACGTAAATGCGGGGCAGGGGTGCTTTACGGATGGACAAAATTAATAAAAATCCCCGTAATATGGGTTAAAAAGACCTTTCAGCTACTTTTTTTTGAGTTATTTATGCACTTTTTCCGCTTTTTTGTTTGGATTGTGAAAGGAATAGCCTAAATTTGTCGTTGGAATACTGAAAGTTACGCCATTTTGGTAAAAAACAAACACACAATTTAAAATAATTCGAATTATGAACAAGACAGAACTTATCGAGAAGATAGCAGCAGGTGCTGAGTTGGACAAGACAAAGGCAAAGAAGGCTTTGGAGGCAACTCTCGATGCTATCAAGAACGCACTTGTAGAGGGCGACAGCGTGCAGCTCATCGGATTCGGCACATTCAGCGTGAACGAGCGTCCCGCCCGCGAGGGTATCAACCTCCACACTAAGGAGAAGATCACTATCGCAGCTAAGAAGGTGGCTAAGTTCAAGGCTGGTGCAGCTTTGGCAGACGCCCTCAACTAATAAGGCTCGACCTTATAAAGACAAATAGTCTGAAAGCAAAAAAGGAGACGTTCCCGAGGGAATGTCTCCTTTTTTGTTGTCCTAGGCGGATTCG
>OLWU01000524.1_pt1 | contig 10240 bp, 9 predicted proteins | sample 1673351 | NCBI WGS metagenome assembly OLWU01 (sample SAMEA103958109, study PRJEB25191) | human gut metagenome | biome: human-associated habitat [ENVO:00009003]; feature: intestine environment [ENVO:2100002]; material: feces | place: Germany | collected 2013/2015
TGCGGCGATTTTGCCGCCGTGTCCGAAAAGTTCAAAGAGAAAGCGGAGGCGGACGCCCTTGCCGCCGCCTGCGCCGGTCAGCCGGTCACGGTCAGGACGGTGCAGCGCACGGAAAAAACGGAGAACGCGCCCCGGCTCTACGACCTGACCGCCCTCCAGCGGGAGGCCAACCGCAGCCTCGGCTATACCGCACAGCAGACGCTTGACTATCTGCAAGCCCTCTACGAGAAAAAGCTCTGCACCTATCCCCGCACGGACAGTCGCTTCCTCACAGATGATCTGGAACCCTCTGTGCCGGAGCTTGTGTCCGTTGCTGCCGCCATCTGTGAAACCACCGCGCCGGGGCGTGTGAACGCAAGGCAGGTCTGCGACAGCCGCAAGGTCAGCGACCACCATGCCATTCTCCCCACCGCCAGCGCGGGCAAGGCGGATACCTCCGTCCTGCCGCTGGGGGAGCGCGAGATTTTGCGCCTTGTGGCAGGTCAGCTTCTCCGCGCGGTCAGCGACGCCCACCGCTATGCGGAAACCGCCGTCACGCTGGAGTGCGGCGGTACCGAGTTCACCGTTAAAGGCAGAACCGTCCTTGATACCGGCTGGAAGCAGTATCTCGCGCAGGAAAAGCAGGATGCCGCCTTGCCGGAGCTGTCGGAGGGGCAGGTATTGGAGTGTGGCGAAGCTGCCGTAAAGGAGGGCAAGACCACGCCGCCCAGGCATTATACGGAGGATACGCTGCTCTCCACCATGGAGACTGCCGGAAAGGAAGATATGCCGGAAGAAGCGGAACGAAAGGGGCTGGGAACGCCCGCCACCCGCGCCGCCATCATCGAAAAGCTGGTAGCCACGGGCTTTGTGGAGCGCAAGCGGGCGAAGAAGGCCGTCAGCCTTGTGCCTGCCCATACCGGCGTTTCCCTCATCACCGTGCTGCCGGAGCAGCTCCAGTCTCCGCTTCTCACCGCCGAATGGGAATACCGCTTGCAGCAGGTGGAGCGCGGCGAGCTTTCCCCGGACGAGTTCATGACCGGCATTGCGGATATGCTCACGGAGCTGGTAAAAACCTACAAGGTCATCTCCGGCGCGGAGGTGCTGTTCCCCTCCGGCCGTGAGGTCATTGGCAAATGCCCCCGCTGCGGCAGCGACGTGACCGAGAGCAAAAAGGGCTTCTTCTGCGAGAAAAACGACTGCCGCTTCGGGCTGTGGCGGGACAACAAGTTCTTTGCCGCCAAGCGCGCCGCTCTGACAAAAAAGGTCGCCGCCGCGCTGCTTGCAGACGGGCGGGTGAAGCTCACCGGCCTTTACTCCGAAAAGACAGGCGGCACCTACGACGCCACCGCCGTGCTGGAGGATACCGGCGAGAGCGTCCGCTTCCGTTTGGAATTTGACAAGGGGGCGAGGACATGAAGCTCTCCAAGCTGGAGCAGGAAAGTATCATCCTCTACAACGAGGAAGAATCCACCGCCAGCATCTACACCCACGACCCCAAGCTGAAGCGCAAGCTCAAGCGCCTTGCGGAGAAATACCCGGACAAGGTGTACCCGGATAAGGCCGTCCATGCCGGAGCGGTCAGCTACGCCGTGCCGAAAAGCTGCGTCAGCGTCCGGGAGCCGTTCAGCGACGAGCGGCGCAGGGCCGCCAGCGAACGCGCCAAAAACGCCGGATATACGCCGCCCGCAAGGAGTACATACTCCGAAAATGAATAAGAACCGAGCGCCCGCACAGGAAAGCCTACCCCTGCGCGGGCGCTGCCATTTTAGGGGTAAACAGCCCATGAAATGAAAGGAAGTGCCTATGACACGAAAATCTCCGTATCCGACAAGAGCGGATTATCCGGCATTGATTGAAAATGCCAAGCCTGCGCTCCGCGAGCTGCTGGAAGCGGCCTCGTATGAACGGAGGATCGCCGTTCTCAACGAATGTTCTCTCGATGTGGTCAATACCGTCTGCACGATCATGGTGCTGGGACGGCACAGCCTCTATCTTCGCCGCAAAAAGCCCTTCAACGTGCCGGACGCGGTATTTGTCCGGTGGGCGGCGGACCTGTGGACGCTGCGTGAGCAGGACAAGGCAGGCGACATCCGCTATCTCTGCGGAAAAACGGATTTACGGGAATATCTTTCGCGGGGGATTCAGCTCCTGCGTATCGACCTGACGGAAGGAGGAAACTATGCCAGAGAAGCCCGGTAAAAACAGAGAACAGCTCAAGGAGATCACCGACCGCATCGAGGCGGGCATCCGCGACATCTTTGAATCCGGCGATATGGAAAAGTACCGCAATTACCTGCGAACCATGAGCCGGTTTCACAACTATTCCCTCAACAATCAGGCGCTCATCCACTTGCAGCGCCCGGACGCCACACTTGTGGCGGGCTACAACCGCTGGCGGGACAAGTTCTCCCGCCATGTGCTGCGGGGCGAGAAGGGCATCACCATCATCGCGCCCACGCCGTATAAGAAGAAAATCGAGCAGGAAAAGCTCGACCCGGACACCAGGCTGCCCATTCTGGACGCGGACGGCAAAATCGTCACCGAGGAAAAGGAGATCGAGATCCCCATGTTCCGTCCGGTAAAGGTGTTCGACTACGCCCAGACGGACGGAAAGCCCCTGCCGGAGCGCGTGGCCAGCCCCGTCGCCAACCTGACCGGCAGCGTGGAAAATTATGAGACGTTCATGGAGGCGCTGCGCCGTTCCTCTCCCGTGCCGGTGGAGTTCAAGCCGCTGTCTGCGGATATGGACGGCTATTTCAGCCCCAAATCCCAGAGCATCACGCTGCGGGAGGGCATGAGCGAGGTGCAGACGGTATCCGCCGCCGTCCATGAGATCGCCCACGCCAAGCTCCACAACTACGGCTTGCAGCAGGTGGCGGAGCGCAAGGCCAAAAGCCGCAATACCGAGGAGGTGGAGGCCGAAAGCATCTCCTTCATGGTCTGCGCCTACTTTGGCATCGAAACCGGCGCGAACAGCTTCGGCTATGTGGCAACGTGGTCAAAAAACGCCGAGCTGCCGGAGTTCCGCGCCAGTCTGGACACCATCAGCAAGACCTCAAACGGCATCATCACCGATGTGGAGAAGCACTTCGCGGAGGTTTGCAAGGAGCGCGGCATCGAGCTTCCCAAGGACACGGAATATGAGCTTGTCACCATCCCGCCCTCCCGCGCCGACGCGCTGGCCTTTGCCGCCGACTACGCGGCGTTCCTGCGCAGGGATCTGAATGTTCCCGACAGCGCGGACAGACCCGCAGCGGAGGCGGTGGCGGACAGGCTGCTTGCCGGTGAGGACACGGAACTGCGGAAGGAGCTGGAGGATTTCGTCAAGCTGGCAGACGAGATCGGCATCGACGACGGCTCCCATGGGCTGCTGGAACGCTTCAACGGCCTGTTCCGCAGGGAATGGCGGGCAAAGGAGGAGCCGCAGCCGGAGGCTAAGGCGGAAATGGACGAAAAAATGACCGAGCTGCCGCCCCTGCCGGAGCTGGAGCAGGACTATCCCATGCCGGATGCAGCCGTCGGCTTTCAGGAAATGTATCAGTACGGCTACACGGACGGCAACGCCATGCTGCCGCTGACAAAGGAGCGCGCTATGGAGCTGTTCATGCAGGACGTTCCCGTGTTCCTGCTCTACGGCGACAACACCGAGGCCATGGCGCTGGACGCAGAGGACATTTCCTCCCACACCGGCGTGTTCGGCGTGGAGCGCGAGGAATGGGACGCGGTGCGCGGCGTTGTGACGCTGAGCGAACAGGCAGACACGGAAAAGCTGTTTCTGGAAAACCCGCAGGACGCTTTCCTCATCTATCAGATCCGGCGCGGCGGTGAATTGGACGCTTACCGCTTCATGAACTATGACTACTTGCAGAGCAAGGGCGTCACGCCGGAGCGCGGCGGCTACGACGCGATCTACACCGGCGGGCTTGCCGACTATGGGGACAACAAAACCAATCTGGATATGATTTATCAGCGGTTCAACGTGGATCATCCTGCGGATTTTAAGGGACACAGCCTGTCCGTCAGCGACATCGTTGCCTTGAAGCAAAACGGCGTAGTATCCTGTCACTACGTCGATCCCATAGGCTTCCGGGAGCTTCCCAATTTCCTCAAGCCGGAGAACTACCTCAAAAATGCGGAGATGCTGCTGGAGGACGACTACGGCATGATCGACGGCATCATCAACAACGGCCCCAAGCAGTCCACCGTAGCAGAGCTGGAGGCGCAGGTCAAGGCGGGCTTTTCCATCTCCCTGACGGAGCTGGCGGCGGCATCCCACCGCGAACAGAAGAAGCCCTCCGTGCTGGAAAAGCTCAGGGAAAGGACGCCGGAGCAGACGAAAAACAAAACAGCGCCCAAACGGAGCGCGGAAAGAGAGCTTTGATATGAACGACAAGCATTTCACCCACGATGAAGTCAGCCTTATGAGCATCTACAACGCGGCAGGCACCCGCGAGGGCCTGATCGCAGCCCTCACAGAAATGCGGGGGTATCTGGACGCGGAGGAGGCCGAGCTGCGGGAGCTGACGGACAGCGCCCTCGCAAAGCTGCGCGACATTACCGACGCGGAGTACGCCGCCCTTGACCTGACGCCGGATTTTGACCTCTGAGCAAAGCTGACTGTTTTACGGTCAAGAGCCGGAAAAATCGCAGATTCGCCGCTGGGAGCGCGCCGGATGATCCGTTCTTCATCCGGCGCGTTTCTGTTTGAAAATCGCCGTTTTTCCCAAGTCATGAGCCGGAGAAAATACCCCAAAATCGCGCCTGCTTCGCGCAGGAAACGCAGAAAGGCCATTTATGAGAACAGGACTGACAAAAGCGCAGAAAATCACGGAGATTACCTTTGACGAAAAAGAACCCCTTATCCATATCCGCACCCACAATACTGACCTCAAGAACCGCCTTGCCGCCTATGCCGCGCAGCACCCCGCAGAGTGCCGCCAACTGGACGCAGACCCCGACACAGGCGGCATGGAGTTCACCATCCGCAAGGGGCGCTTGTCCTTCCGCCTGACCGCGCCGTACAGTGAGAAACGGAAACAGGCGGCGAGGGAGGCGGCAAAAACAAGCTGCATTCATAAAAAAGTTGAAGAAATATAGACTCAACAAATTGAAACTCTCTCCTACTACATGGTAAAATTATTGCGGCTGGATTCTGCTGGTCTTGCTATCCAATCTCTACGGTATAACACGGTAGGATTCCCTCTAATACTTTTTTTGGGGAACTGACTGAGCAACTTGCAGAGATGTAACACAGAATTGCGCAGATTCCATCTTTGTCTGGTAGAAAAAGAAGCCATAATCCAGTATTATTACTATAAAAACAGGAGGTGTTCGTTGAATGACGTTTAGCGAGAAATTGCAATTTCTCAGAAAGCATAATGGCCTTTCTCAGGAGCAAGTTGCTGAAAAGTTGAATGTTTCCCGGCAGGCCGTTTCAAGATGGGAACTGGGTGCCATCCCAGACATGGAAAACGTAATAAAAATCAGCAACTATTTCGACTGCTCCTTGGATTATCTTATGAACGATGCAGTTGATGATGTAAACGGAAAAGTTTCCTCGGTACAAGAATATAACGTGAAAAAGATTATCCAACTCAAGCCGGAAACAGTGAGCCTTATCACGGCGCTGGTCGCTTTCATTGCTGTTCTGACAATTTGGATTATTTCTAAAATTGCAGGGACAGGAATTTATCGTCAGGATTTAGCTTCTGGTATGTGGTTTACTGGGTTTGGTGGCTTTGTTGACCATTATGGTCTAAAACCTGTTGTATTCCTATGCATGATAATCTGGGAGCTATCGATTACAGCGAGAGTGTATATACAATTATTTATTCATCGCTATGTTCTAAACACAAAGTATACCGTGTGCCGCGTTATAAGCTGGGGTTTATATCTGGCAGGAACAGTTATTGGAGCCATTTGCATTTGCAAACCGTGGAAATTTATGTGGACATCAGGAATCTGCATTGCTGTGGTTATATATCTTTTGATGATTGCCACAAGTTTAATCGCTGCAACCTACTATGGGAGGAGGTAATCGCTGAAACCTTGGAAGAAAGGACACATAACACATACACAACATTACAAGGAGGAAATCAAGTGAAAAGAATTATTGCTATGTTTTTAAGCGCATTGACCATGTTCAGCCTTTGTGCTTTCCCCGCATACGCAATCGGGCAAGATGCCGAGCAAAATGCCTATGAGACAGTAGTTACAATCTCAGGTGAAGAAAATATACGTAGGTACTTAGCCTCTGTCGGTGAGGAGTATGACCCAACACTCCTATGCATCCAACGCAGAGTAAGAAACACTCCCATTTCCCCTGATAGCCCTAATAATAGGAATCTATCCCCTAACACATTCATCAGAGAATATGTCATAAGGAATAAAAGAACCACAACCTACACTGATACAGGAACTCTTTTGAAAGAGTATCGCAGACCTGCAGGCCGCGTTCTAATTGATGAGGGTATAAATATTTCAACAACCTATACCGCTGATGCTGGCATTTCAGCAGAATTCCTTGAAGCAAGTCTCGGCTTTGAAGTTGAGGGAACAAGCACATTTAGAATTGAATGGGAAGCGACATATTCTTATGCTGTAAAAATTAGGGTCTATCCCGTTTATGAAAAGACTACTGGCGAAGTTTGGGACGATGACGTATGGTACGATGATTACATTGGTAACTTTACCGTTTACCGTGCTGTAGGGGATGATGTTCGAGTATATCGTGCATAGTTTTCAAAGCATACCCTATTAGTAGCTATTCCATGAAAAAGCGGTGGAGTATTACAAGTCGATAAAAAGGAGGTACGCTGTTGTGAAAAAAGGATTGCTGTTCACATTAGTAGCTGCGTTGTTGCTTCCCATGTGCTTGTCCCTTACAGCACATGCCGCGGTGTATTTGGGTACGGGCGACAATGTTGATTCTGGTGGTCACTTGGATTGGGACTATGATACTACATATTATAGTCAGACTGTTTGGGGAATGAATCTGTGGAACGGATACAAAAGCGGGGTCATTAGAGAGGACTCCCCATGGGTTGTTCAAGACCTTTTTGTTACCGATGTTAATTCAGCGACCGCAGGATATTATGGATACAGGGATAGAGTAAATGCAAAAATCTACTTCAATATCTATAGCATGAAAGATTTGTCAACAAGTGAGAAAAAATCCGTTGCTGCTCACGAGCTGGGACATGCATTGGGGTTGGGACATAATTCAGATAATACCTCTGCGGTAATGACAGATGCACACTATTTCCCGACCTCTTTACATCAAGATGATAAAGACTCCTACGATGCTGCGGCAGAGTTATATTGACGGGAAGCGACAGAATGCAACGATTATCACTCGAGGAGGTAATACGATGAAAAGAGTTATCACAGTGGGCTTAAGTGCCCTGTTGGTTTTCGCACTTGTGGGGTGCAGCAGCACCGTAATCATGGAAACTGAAAAGGCATACGACAGCATTGCATTAAGTGCTGAAGTCCCCACCATTTATGATGATGGAAGTTTTATGGTTGACGTGACTAATCCTGCGGAGATTGTAGGTTGGGGAGACTATGTGTTTGTTGCCAGAGTGGAATCAGAATTAAGAACTGAGTATACGAATCTGAGACAAAACGAGGATGGAACAATCACAGGAAAGCCATATACAGTTTACTCCATTACCGTTTTAGAGAACATTAAAGGTGAGCTACGAAAAAACGAGCCTATTGAGTTTTTCAAACACGGCGGGGTTAATTATGATGGACTTAGTATTTCGTTGCTTGAGGGAGATCAACTTCTTGAAAGCGGAAAAACATATATCTTAATTGCTGCATCAGAAGCCGATGGGCGACTGGGGCAGGGAATGCCGAACTCCTCTATTGAGTTGGATTTGAGCCAAAGGCAGAGCTATTCTACGAAATCGGAGTATTCGAGTTATTGCGAATACGTTCGGGATGAAGTGGAATGTGAACGAACTCGCTATCACTCCATGTATGAGAATAGTTCAGAAAGCAGGATTGATGAATAAGATATTACTATAAGCGTAATGCTGGAATCGAACTGTTTACTGAAATTGCTAATTTGAATTACGAACACAATTCAGCCGCACTTATAACAAAAATTAGCTTTTAGATTATTCATTGCCATTAACAGTCGTTTTCGAATGGTATAGTTTTTAGGAAGTGATTATCGCCATAGTTGCAAAGGAAATTGCAGCTTGTGCCCTACTTTTTTACAAAGAGCAATCGAATTTCGATTGCTCTTTGTGTTTTCTATGATTCTTAGAAGGGAGGATTTTGCTTATGCCAAACAAACTGCAAGCCTACGCGGAGCAAGCGGAGCGCACCGCGCGGCAGATCACCGGCAGCCATCTGGCGTGGACGGCGTTCCTGACCACCGCCGCAAGGCTGTATAAGTACCCCTACAACGAGCAGCTCATGATCTATATGCAGCGCCCGGAGGCCACCGCCTGCGCAGAGTACGACTTCTGGAACGAGAAAATGGGGCGCTATGTCCGGCGCGGCAGCACGGGCATCGCCCTCATTGACGCTACCGGCTACAAGCCAAGGCTCAAATACGTCTTTGACGTTTCCGATACCGGCGGCAAGGAAAACGCCCGCCGCGTCAACTTGTGGGAGCTGAAAGACGCGCATACCGACAGCGTGAGCGCCATGCTGGAGCGTAATTACAGCGTTTCCGGCAAAAACGGCCTTGCGGAGCAGTTCGAGAGCGTCGCTTCTCAGCTTGCTGCGGAATACTGGCGCGACCATTCCCGCGACATCCTCGGCATCGTTGCGGATTCCTATCTGGAGGAGTATGATGATTACAACATCGAGGTGGCGTTCAAAAACGCCGCGGCGGTCAGCATCACCTACTCCCTCATGTCCCGCTGCGGGATGCAGCCGGAGGATCACTTTGAACACGAGGATTTTTTCAGCATCTTTGATTTCAACACCCCGCGCACGGTGGCGGCACTCGGCACGGCGGTCAGCGAGATCAATGAACAGGTTTTGCGGCAGATCGAAGTCACCATACGAAATTATGAGCGCGAACACAGCGCGGAAAGGACGGCAGAGCATGGAGAACAACCTGACTTACACGATGAACGGAGATTACATGATTCCCGACCTGAAGATCGAGGTGCCGGAGCAGCCCCTCGGCAAGTACGGGCGGATGCGCCAGAAGTACCTGAAGGAGCATCGGCCCATCCTCTGGAACCAGATGATCTTGGAGGAAGCCCTGTTCCCGCACCTGCTGGAGATCGAGCAGGCGGCGCAGAGCCGCTTAGAGCAGATGATGCCGGAGCTGGCGGCAGAGGCCGGAGCGACGGAAGCGCTGAAAGCCCGCGACCCGATGAAATGGGTGGGCCTGATGAACACCTGCAAGGCGCAGGCGGAGGAAGTGATTCTCGCGGAGCTGATCTACGCATAAGCGAGCACCCCGCACGGGGCGGTCAGCTATCCTTTTTCCCCACCGAAGCGGAACAGATTACAGCCATAGAAGAAGCGGAGAGCGTTGCGCAGACGCCCTTCGCTTTTTCCGTTTCTCAGGAGCAGCTTGACCATGTGCTGCGGCTGGGCGGTAACGAGGACAACACCCGCATGGTCATTGCCGCCGCGTTCCAGAAGCAGAAGTCCACGGAGGACATTGCCGCGCTGCTGCAAAGCACCTTTCACGGCGGCAACGGCTTTAAGACGCCGGAGGGCGAGCTTTCCGCGTGGTACGCCGTAGACGGCATCCACATCGCCCCCGGCAGGAGCGCGGAGTATGTGCGCAGCGCGCAGGTAATCGCATGGCAGAACGCCGCCGCGCGCATTTCTGAGCTTATGGACAGCGGCGCGTATGCCTCCAATGTGGAGCTTGCCGAGGCAGGGCAGCATGAGCGGATGCAGCTTGCACAAGCCCTCTGGTATCTGAAACACGACCTGAGCGACGAGGCGCGGGAACAGGGCTATCTCTCCTGCATGGATACGCTGCGGGGCGGCGGATTTCCTGATGAAACGGCGCGGCTGGCGGAGCAACTGACAAACACAGATTTCCGTGAAACGCTCTCCGGCGAGTTCGCACAGTTTTACGCCGCACATGAGCAGGACAGAAGCCTGCTGCGATTCCACTATCACAAGCTCGATCAGATTTGGCAGAGCCTGCGGGAGCTGCCTTTGCCCCGCAGGGAGTATTCCTCCGAAATGACCGCAGTGCCGGAGCTGGCACGCTTCATCACGGAGGACGAGATCGACCACGCGCTGGATCGCGGCAGCGGCGTGG
>OLWU01000527.1_pt1 | contig 10232 bp, 10 predicted proteins | sample 1673351 | NCBI WGS metagenome assembly OLWU01 (sample SAMEA103958109, study PRJEB25191) | human gut metagenome | biome: human-associated habitat [ENVO:00009003]; feature: intestine environment [ENVO:2100002]; material: feces | place: Germany | collected 2013/2015
TCCTCAGTTCTTTGATTTCATTACAAATCTCCTCTTTTTTGCATTCAATCTGTCTAATATTTCAATTGATCGACTATCTAATTCTTTATTTCCATCGATTATCACATCTACCGAAGATACATTAAATATTTCTTTCAAAATATCTAAAACATCAGGGAGATATACCCCCTGGATGTTTAATGCCCGTCTTTGAAATTCTTTAATTGTCACTGGACGCCTTTCATTTGCTCCATGACCAAATCTTTTTCATGAGCTGATCTTAAAGCGTCTATTATTTCTTCCAAATCGCCTTCCATTACTCTATCTAATTTTTGAAGCGTAAATCCGATTCTATGGTCAGTCACTCTATTTTGAGGATAGTTATAGGTTCTAATTTTTTCTGATCTGTCACCCGTTCCTATTTGAAGCTTTCTTTCAGCTTCAAGTTTTGCATTTTTCTCACTATCCATCTTTGCTTTAAGTCTAGTTCTAAGAAGATTCATAGCCAATTCCTTATTTTGCATCTGACTTCTTTCAACCTGACAAGTGACAACAATTCCTGAAGGCTTATGAATAATACGAACAGCTGATTCGGTCTTATTGACATTTTGACCACCAGCTCCGGATGAACGATATGTTTCAATTTCCAAATCCTGAGGATTGATTTGAATATCGACATTTTGTTGTTCAGGCATAACCAATACAGCGGCTGTCGAAGTATGGAGTCTACCGGAGGCTTCAGTGACAGGAACACGTTGAACACGATGAATTCCTGATTCAAATTTAAGTTTTGACCAAGCACCTTTTCCTTTGACCACTAAGGTTACATTGGAATATCCACCTAAAGGTGTTAAAGATTCATCCATGATTTGAACCTTCCATCCCTGACTCTCAGCGTATTTGGAATACATACGGAAAAGATCAGCTGCAAACAAACATGCTTCTTCTCCTCCGACTGCTCCTTTGATTTCCATAACGACGTTATGGTCATCATCTGCATCTTTAGGAAGAAGAGCTTTTTGAAGTTGCTCTAATTTTTCATCGATAAGAGGAGTAAGTCTTTCCACTTCACTCTCACCCATCATCTTCATATCAGGATCTTGATCCTTGCTCAAAGCTTCAGCAGCTTCTTTGTCTGAGACCATTTTCTTATATTCAACATATAAGCTAACGGGTTCATCATAAGTGGATAATTCCTTGGATAAATCGACAATCTTTTGTGAAGATAAGTTTCCTTCAGCCAAAAGATCATTGATTTCTTTTTGCCTCTTTTCCATCATATCAAGTCTTTGGAACATGTAATCTTGTGCGTCTGTCATTATCGTTCTCCTTGTCATCAAAATAAAACTCAAAGCAACTATGCTTTGAAGTACTTACACATTATAAAACAAAGTTTGCTCTTTTTAATAAATTAGAAGCACATATGTATTGGGGGAGACATAAATGCGTTATCAAAAATACAATTATCAAATCAGATACGAAGTAGTTATGGCAAAAGTAAAGAACCCGTACAAGAGTTTTGAAAGACTATCTATCGAGTACAACATAGTTTGTCCAGAAACTATTAGATACTGGTACAAGTGTTATAAGAACGTTGGAGATAAAAGTTTCAAGGATAAAAGACACAGAGTAGCTAACAAAGATAAAGTTAAAAGGTGATTCATCACTTTTTATATCAACATATCGATAAGTGGATTTCCACATTTTGAAATTATAATCCACAACCCATTATGTGGGTAAAAACACATAAAAATAGTTGTCCACATGGGTGTGGATAACTATAAAATTTATGTGGGTAACTTTTATGAAAATGCAGTATTCATCGAAACTTTTTAATAGAACAACCACGGTGGATAATTATCGGTGTGTGGATGGCTATAAACTTGTCCACCTTGATAAGGTGTGTATACTACTTATCCACAACTTATCCACACATCAATGGTATGTGGATAACTAAAGTATCCTATTTTACTAATGTTTTTGATATGGTGTGTGGATAACTCAATTTGAACCACTTTTAGGTATGCTGTTGATGTGGAAAACTAACCTTTTAGGTGGTATCCTTACATCGCTTAAATTTGGAGATTACGCCTATATGGGAATAGATACACCTAAAGAAGAGTTGATTAAAATATGGCACGAAGCTTTACTATATATAGAGAAAGCTTTAAACGATACCCAAGTCTATGAGGCTTATTTTGATGAAACGAAACTGATTTCCTTAACCGAGACTGTCGCTACTATTACAGCTAGCGGTAAAGTTGCTGCCAGAGTTCTTTCTACAAGTTCTAACTTTACAAGCATCACTATAGATGCTTTGAAGAAAGTTACTCAGACTGAATATTCTTTGCGTTTTATCGATGAAAATTCATACAACAAAAAAGCTAAATTTGATTCTCAAATAGTCAGTAATCAAACTTCACCTTTCTTTGTTGGAACTAAAATCAGCAAAGAATATAACTTCGACAACTATGTCAAAGGAAAATCTAATTTAGATGCATTTAGAGCTGCTTTATTAGCTGTATCTAGCCCTAGTGCTATGAATCCTATATTTATATATTCAGCGACAGGATATGGAAAAACTCATCTATTGAACGCTATTGGAAATGCTTATCAAGAAAGATATCCGGGAAGAAAAGTTCTCTATACAAACACCGATCAATTCATCGATGAATTTGTAAAGTACGCCACAGGAAACTCTGATGCCGATTCGTTCAAACAGTACTTCAAATCCATAGATATATTATTAATAGATGATATACAGTTCTTAAAAGGCAAAAATGCAACTTCAGCTTTCTTCTTCAACATATTCAATTCGATGATATCTGAAAAGAAGCAAATAGTCATAACCTCAGATAGAAGCCCCGCCGAACTAGATGGTCTAGAAGATAGATTAGTCAGTAGATTCTCCGGTGGTTTATCCATCATGATCAAAAAACCTCAACCAGATACTATGATGGATATATTAAAGCTAAAAATAGTATCCTTAGGATTGGATTTAAAGATGTTCGATGATTCAAGCCTTCAATATTTGGTAGATCATAACCCTGCCAACATCCGCTCCATGGAAGGTGACTTGAAAAAGATTCTCTTCCTATCTACAACACATCAAAACACAGGAAAAATAGATTTGAATTTTTGTAGAGAAGCGTTCGGTGACAGAAAAGGTAGAGGTGGCGGTGAAAAAGATCCTGTCAGTCCTGGAAAAATCATCAATGCCGTATGTAACTACTACAATGTCACTGAAAATCAAGTCAAATCCAAAGTTAGAACCTTACAAATCGCAATGGCTAGACAAATATCCATGTATTTGTGCCGTTCTTTACTAGATATGTCCTTCAAAGACATCGGTAAAGAATTCGGCAGAGATCACTCCACTGTCATGACTGCGGTCAAGAAAATCAGTGGTCAAACAAAGACTGACAGGTCTTTGCAAGCCTCTCTCAGTGAGATATCTAAGAGAGTAACCACTAAGAATGTGGTTAACAATGCTTGAATTGTGGATATTTCGAAAAGCCATGTGGATAGGATGTAAGCGAGAATTTTATAGAAAACCCGTTAAAATCAAACGAAAAAAGCCCTATTTTAGTCCAAATTATCTATAATTCTATTGGACTTATCCACTTATCCACAGTCCTTATTATTGTCGTTAAGACTTAAAGACGTATTAGGAGATATAAATCAAAATGAAATTAACAGCAAAAGCCAACGCATTAAAGAAAATCTTCCAAAGAGCTGCAGATGCAATTCCTGCAAAATCAAGTGAACCTGCATTTATGAATTTCTTATTGACAGTCACTGAAGATTCCTTGGAAATATTAGCTAGTGATGGAAATATCACTTTAAAGACTAAATTATCTGGAAAAGATGAAAAAGGCGAAAATGTAATCATTTCAGCTGAACCTGGTCGTATTCAAGTTCCAGCCAAAATTTTGGTCGAAATGGTTACTAAGATGGTTGGAAATGTCATTACTTTGAATTTAACTGATGACACTAACTTATCAGTATCTGATGAGAACACCTTCTACAATATCAATTCTATTGATGCTAAAGAATATCCTGATATTGAAATGGAGTCTGATCCTTCTTCTTCCTCATCGGTCACAATCACCGGTGAGCAGTTTATCAGCATGTATCAATGCACTTCATTTGCCGTGGCTGTCAAAGGAGCAAGACAGTGTTTCTTAGGAATAAATATTAAATCGGGTGATGGAAGAATAGCTTTCTTAGCAACAGATGCTTGTAGATTGGCTCAAAAGACTATCGAAGTACCTGATGCTCCTGAAATGAGTTTCACAGTTCCTGTCAAAGTATTGTCTATGATTGCAAAGACAGAAAACTTGAAGGAAGTCAAATTGGAGTTAGGAGATGGAAAAGCTTTGTTCTCTGTAGGAGATACAATCTATCAATCAAGACTTTACAATGGTGAATTCCCTTCACCTGAGAAGATTAAACCTGCCGTTACTCCTTTCTCATTAACTGTCGATTCTAACGAATTCATTTCTGCTTTGGATCGTGTCACCTTGGTCACTATGGGAGACGCTACTCCTCTAGCAAAGTTGACCTGTAGCGCTGATGGAGTTGAAATTGCAGCCTCATCCCAATCTTATGGAGCAGCTAAAGAACATTTGAAGAATGCATCATTTAACGGCGATATATTCCAAATCGGATTCAATATTAAGTTTGTCACAGATGCTGTACACGCTTTGAATTCTAAGGAAGTTACATTGGCATTTGCTGGTGAAGGACGTTTGTTTATGGTTCAAAATGGCGATGATTCTAATCTTCAAATCATCACTCCAATCCGTGCAAGCGTATAAGAGTTAAATTAGTTGATATTGCCATCACCTGATATGAGTGATGGCTTTTTATGAATGTCTCTATCGGTTTTGTCTCATCTTCTTTTTAGAGACAAAAAGAAGAGAGGTAATAAACTATAATAAAATTAGGTGGAATTGAAATGGCATATCAAGCACTATACAACAAATATAGACCTCAAAGCTTCGAACAAGTAGTAGGTCAAAAAGCAATAGTAAAGACTTTAGAAAACTCCTTGAGAGAGGACAAGATAGGTCACGGCTACCTATTCTGTGGACCGAGAGGAACAGGAAAGACGTCTATGGCAAGATTGTTTGCCAAAGCTTTAAATTGCAAAGAAGGATTAGGTCATCAGTGTTTGAAATGCGATTCTTGCAAATCCATCGCAACAGGAAGTCATCCCGATGTCATAGAAATTGATGCCGCATCTAATTCTGGAGTCGACAATGTCAGAGACTTGGTCACTCAAGTCAATTACCAGCCTTTGATGGGAAGATATAAGGTTTATATCATCGATGAGTGTCACAACATGACAGAGCCCGCATTCAATGCCTTGTTGAAGACTTTGGAAGAACCACCAAGTTATGTCATATTCATTTTGTGTACAACGGAGCCCCAATCTATTCTTCCAACTATATTGTCGAGAGTTCAAAGATTTGATTTCTCTAAAGTGGAAGATAAAGACTTATATGGAAGAATTGAATACATTTTGAAGAATGAAGGTATTGGATATACAAAAGGCGCTATAAATAAGATTGTCGAGCTGGCTTTGGGTGGTGTTAGAGATGCTCTCTCAATATTGGATCAAGCTGTATCTTTTGGTGGAACAAAAATTGATGAAGAGACAATAGAAACCTTGTTTGGATTGTTGGATATCGATAACAAGATAGAGCTCATCCAATTGGCCCATGAAGGAAATCTTAAAGAATTATTGATCAAAGCTAGAAATTTCTATGATAAAGGAATGGATATCGTCAGGGTTACAAGAGAACTCGAAGGAATCTACAAAGACATTATCATTAGAAGCTTTGGTGGTGATGAAAAATTGTTAAAAGAATTGAGTCTTAAGCAAGCCGATTCACTTTCTGATATATCTAAGCAAGAAGCACAAAGAGATATACAAAATTTAATCCAAGCAGAAAGAGATTATAGATTTGCTCAAGATTTGATGGATGTCTTTGAATTAGCCTTGATTAAATTATGTTCTGGAGTGGAAGAACAAGTTGAGGTAAAGCCAGTCTCTAAGCCTATAAAAAGAATAGCTGTAGAAGAAAAGAAACAGGTAACACAACTACAGACTAAAGCAGAAGATAAAGTAGAGGAACCGATACAATCCCAAACTGATTTATTATCTTCATTTAAGCCATTGGAAGAAGAACCAAAGCCAGAGCCTAAGGTTATAAAAGAAGAGAAGAAAGAAGTGGAAAAAGAAGAGATAAAACCGGTTGAAACAAGTGAATCTTATTCAGATGATCAAATCCTATCAATAATGAAACACGGTGATAAGAATTTGAGAAAAGATTATTTGAAGAAATGGGATATCATGGATTTAGAAGATCCGAGCTTGCAAGACTGTTTATTAGCTTTGATGAAATCTAAGCCAGCTATAGCGACTGATTCTATGTTAGTAGTGACTTCCGACTATGATAAAGACTTGGCGGTGATTTCCAATCCAGATAATAAGGATAAGTTCAAACAATTGCTTGAATTTAACTTCTCAAAATCACCATTAGTTATAGGTTTATCAACTTCTCGGTTTAATAAACTGGTAGAAGTATTCAAAGAAAGATTAAAAAACAACACACTTCCTGATGAAACTCCTATACAATTAGATAGTCAAGAAAAGAAGGATGATGAAGAATCTAACGCTGATTTGTTTTTGAAAGAATTAAAAGGAGAAAATTAACATGGCACAAGAGCAGCAAAAAAATGATATGAAGAAAATTAGTGAAGTCGCATCTAAAGCTAGAGATGTGCAAGCAAGATTTAGTGAGCGTATAAAGAACTTAGAAAACAAGGAATTCAATTCTATAGTAGCAGATGGTAGAGTGAAGATTAAGATGTTAGGAAGTTATAAGGTTAGTTCAGTTATTATTTCACCTAAATATTTGGCTTTATACTCTGCTGAACAAGTAGGTGAAGCTTTGACTATGGCTTTTAACAATTGCTGTGACGCAATCGCTGCCGAAAGAAAAGAACTAGAAAAAATGTTCTCAGAAGAGACACAAGCCATCATGGTCAAAACTTTCATGGAAAAGAAAAAAGATGACGATGATGAAGATGATGATGACGACATCGATTTGCCTAATGGATTTGGTGGCTTTAATCCCAACGATGGAAACTTCTAAATCGGTAAAAGATATAGCAGAATTTTTTAAGAAGCTTCCTTCCGTAGGAAGCAAATCAGCATATCGAATGGCATATGCTGCTTTGAGCTTGCCTAAAAGTGATTTGATTGCATTTGAAGAAGTGTTGAATCAAGCGATTCAAAAGGTCCATAGATGTCTTAAATGTGGGCTTTTAATCGATGATGAAGAATGCCCTATTTGTGATGATATGACAAGGGATAGAAAGACTGTTTTGGTAGTCACAGACAGCAAAGATGTTTATTCGATTGAATCGACTGATGCTTATCACGGATTGTATTTTGTATTGAGAGGAAGTTTGTCTCCAGCTAACCATAGAACTCCGAGTTCTATAGGTCTGGATGCTTTGATGAAGAAGGTGAAAGAAGAAGGAATTCAAGAAGTAATAGCTGTGACCAATAAAGATTTGGAAGGTGAAACAACAGCTCTTTATATAGCTAATTTATTGAAGAATTCATCTTGCAAAGTCACAAAACCTGCTCAAGGATTGCCATCTGGAGCAATTATTGAATATGCTGATCCTTTAACTATGAGTGAAGCTATAAAAGGTAGAGTTTTAGTAGGAAAGGAGAACGAGTGATGAAGAAAGAAGAAAAGAATGGATTATTCATTTCTTTTGAAGGCATAGATGGATGTGGGAAATCATCCATAATGAAAAGAGTTAATGAGATTTTGACTGCTAGAGGACACAATGTATATTCGGTTAGAGAACCGGGTGGTGTACCTATATCTGAATCCATAAGAAACATCATTATGGACAATAAAAACACAGATATGGATGATAGATGTGAAGCTTTGTTATTCGCAGCTGCAAGAGCTCAATTGGTTCATTCCAAACTAGAGCCTTTACTCAAAGAAAAATGCATTTTGTTATCCGACAGATATGTTGATTCAAGTTTGGTCTATCAAGGATATGCTAGAAATCTAGGATTTGATGGAGTCATGGCCATCAATAACTTTGCTATGGATGGACTTTGGCCAGATATTACGTTTCTGATCGATATAAAAACAGTCGATGCACAGAAAAGAATGCATTCAGATGATAAGCATGAAGAGAATAGATTGGATGTGCAAAAATTAAAATTCTATGACATGGTAGCTGAAGCATATTCAGAATTGAAATCTAGATTCCCTGAAAGAATTAAGGTTATTGATGGTTACCAGCAATTTGAAGATGAAGCTATGCAAATAGCGGGAGTTATCGAAGCTAAATGGATAGAGATGAATTCATAAAGCTTGAACCTAGATTAGCGACTATTCTTCAAAATGCCATGGAGAACAAAAGAATATCGCAAGCGTATCTTTTGTTTGGCTCTCCTAGATGTCCTTTTGAAGAAGCAAGTTTATTTATCGCTCAAACATTAAATTGTGAGAGCGGTGGTTTAGCGTGTGGGAAATGTGACTCTTGTAAAAGATTTATGGCAGGAGTTAGACCTGATTTTTATTTGATTGATGGAAGAATAGGTCTCATCAAGAAAGATGACATAATAACTTTGAGAGATAAATATTCTATGAGCTCAGTCGAGAATAAAAAAGTATCTTCCCAACGTATGTCCTATGTTATTTTACAAGCCGATAACATTCTTCAGAAAGTGGCTAATGCCATGCTGAAATTCTTGGAGGAGCCCGCCCCAGGTCTCACGGCTATACTTACTACATCGAACATTGAAAGAGTGTTGCCGACTATCAGATCTAGATGTGAAGAAATAAGATTAGAAGCTATTCCTAGAGATTATTTATATAACAAACTGATAACGGATGGATTTAATCCCGAAAATTCATATTTCTTAAGTGATATGTCTGGAGATTTAAATAGATTGGAATCAATCGGTCAAGATAAAGATTTCTTAGCTACAGTGTTGGCGTTAGATAAATTCATAAAAGCATATGATAAATCTAATAAAGAAGCCGTTTTTAGCTTGATGAACGATGCTGCTGATAGATTAAAAGGTTCTACATGTTATAATTGGTTTTACGGGGGATTGTCTCGTTATTTTAAGGATATAATGGTTCAGGATGGGCAATTCTCTGTCTATAAAGACAGCATAGTTAAACATAGTTGTGATATAGAGAAAGCTAGTAAAGCTAGTGTGTTGTTAGATGAAAGTGTTAAGGAGAGCAATGCTAATATGTCTTTCACGGGAATATTAGCGAGACTCGGATTGATACTTTTGAATGTAAAAGAATAATATTGAGATCGAGGTGAGTTTATGGACGATAATTCAACACAAATAGAAAACAAAGTTGGTGAAAAAAAAGATAGGTTTATTTGTAAGGCTTGTTGGGGTTATAAACCCGATTCTTTTATATCTTGCTTTGAAGATACACCTTCTTATTCTTTTGTCGTTACGGATTCATCTGATATTGGATTGGAATTAGTTAGAATTAAAGGCGTTATAAAAGCTAGTGAAGAAGAGAAAAACAATCCTGATTTTTTGACAGCTTTTCCTCCTATTTTAAGAAGGGCAACACCTGAAGACATGAAGGCTTTTAATGCAAATCACGCTGTTTGGGATCGTCACGCTGGTCAGAGATGTACACGAAGCGAAAGCGCCATCGCCAATGCTCGTCACGCTGTCCGGGATCGTATATGCCGCAAAAGCACCCAGGCACTGCACCAAAGTTGTCTTATCTTTGCTGAACAGAACACCGGATGCATCGCTGGAGTAATGACTGTTGCCCTCAGTGACCCATATACCGGTCAAAGATGTACAACCTTCGAAAGCGCCACCGCCAATGCTCGTCACGCTGTCCGGGATCGTCACGCTCGTCAGAGATGTGCAACCTTCGAAAGCCCCATCGCCAATGCTTGTCACGCTGTCCGGGATCGTCACGCTGGTCAGAGATGTGCATTCCCAGAAAGCATAATCACCAATGTACGTCACGCTGTCCGGGATCGTCACGCTGGTCAAAGATGTGCAATGAGAGAAAGCATAATCACCAATGTACGTCACGCTGTCCGGGATCGTCACGCTGGTCAGAGATGTACACGAAGCGAAAGTGTAACTACTAATGCTCGTCACGCTGTTCGGGATCGTCACGCTGGTCAGAGATGTGCAGCCACGGAAA
>OLWU01000530.1_pt1 | contig 10208 bp, 10 predicted proteins | sample 1673351 | NCBI WGS metagenome assembly OLWU01 (sample SAMEA103958109, study PRJEB25191) | human gut metagenome | biome: human-associated habitat [ENVO:00009003]; feature: intestine environment [ENVO:2100002]; material: feces | place: Germany | collected 2013/2015
ATCGAGGCAAAGAACGACGACTGGCTGCTGTTCTTTACCAACCAGCAGCAGGTATATAAGTGCCGCGCCGGAGATTTTGAGGACACCAAGGCCAGCGTAATGGGCGATTTTGTGCCCAGCCGCCTGGGCTTTGACGAGGGCGAAACGCCCCTGTATCTGGCAGTGACCTCGGGCTATGAGGGCCATATGCTCTTCTTCTTTGAGAGCGGCAAGTGCGCCCGGGTGCCCATGGAGAGCTATGCCACCAAGCAGAACCGCAAAAAGCTGCTGAAGGCCTATTCCGCCAAGGAGCCGCTGGCCGCCCTGCTCTATCTGCCGCAGGAGAGCGAGCTGGCCATCCGCACCAGCGGCAGCCGTCTGCTGCTGGTGGGCAGCGCCCAGATTGCGGCAAAGGCCACCCGCGACAGCCAGGGCGTGGCCGTGATCACCCTGAAGCGCAGCCAGCACATTACCTGGGTCGGCCCTGCCGAGCAGCTGGAACTGACCGACCCCCACCGCTATCGGGTGCGCACGCTGCCCGCCGCCGGGGCGCTGATCCGCGGCGAGGACGCGGCCGAGCAGCTCACCTTGGGCTGAGGGCATAAATCAGCGAAAAACTGCCCGGCAAGGCGAATTTATGCTTGCAATTGAACCCTCGGTATGATATGATAACAACGCATAACGTGTATAATCAGTGGAGGAGCGTTCACACTATGAATATCTTTGAGATCATCTGCGGTGCGATTCTGGTGCTGGTGGCCCTGGCCATCATCGTGCTCACCGGCGCGCAGGAAAATAAGAGCAACGGCCTGTCTGGTGCCATCATGGGCAGCAGCGACACCATGAGCGCCGGCCGCAGCCGTAGCAACGACGCCAAAATGGCCAAACTGACCAAGATCTGTGGCATCGTGTTTGTGGCTGTCACCCTGCTGGTCAGCGTGCTCAGCGTCCGTCTGGGCTAAACAAAGCAAGAAAAGCCCGCAGTTCTGCGGGCTTTTTTCTATGTGGGGCGCCCGGTGGGCGGCCCGATGACCCAGCAGCAAAACGGGCGGCAGCGGGGCCGCCCCGGCAAAGCGAGTTTGCCGGAATGGGAAATGTTTGCCGGGTTGCCCGGCGGTGGTGGCTGCACCCGAAGAGGAAGGGCGCAGCCGGGAAGCGAAAGAGGAGAACAAGCAATTATGTCCATCAGAAGCAAAATTTTGAGAGAAGTGGAGAAGCGCCCCCGCCGCCTGCGGGATATTCAGGAGCGTGTGGGCGTGGAGCGCAAGGTGATGTGGGAGCTGAACAATCTGGTGCGCGAGGGCAAGCTGGTGCAGAAAATGGGCACCTACTACCTGCCCGGCGACCCGGCGGTGGCCCCCCCGAAGCCCGAGGACTGCATCCCCTGCACCATTGTGAAGCTGGGCCGCACCTTCGGCTTTGCCATGCGGGAGGATCTTTCCGGCGACATCTTCATTCCCGGCCGCAGCCTGAAGGGCGCCATGCCCGGCGACAAGGTGCTGGTGCACAAGTTTGACCACCCCCGTGTGGAGGGCAGCGATGAGGGCGAGGTCGCCTACATCACCGAAGAGAAAAACACCTTTGTGGGCACCGTGCGCAAGGAAGAGGGCGGCGACCGCCTGTATCTGGAGCCGGATGCCTGCCCGGCCGTGAAGCTGTTCATCAAGAAGAGCGCCGACGGCGGCGTAGAGGCGGGCGAGAAGGCTGCGGTGGAGATTCTGAGCCGCGGCAGCCGCCACGAAGAGCACCGCGTGGGCGTGGCTATGCGCTTCGGCAGCGCCGACGAGGCCAAGCGCTGTGCCAAGGCCATTCTGTATGCCCATGGCCTGACCAAGCATTTCCCCGATGCCGTGAAGGCGGAGGCCGTCCAGCTGGAGGGCGCCGAGGTGCGGGAAGAGGACATGAAGGGCCGCCTGGACCTGCGCGCTCTGCCCATCTTCACCATCGACTCGGCCTCCACCAAGGACATTGACGACGCAGTGAGCCTGGCCAAGGTGGGCGACGGCTACGAGCTGGGCGTTCACATTGCGGACGTGAGCCACTATGTCACCCCGGGCAGCGAACTGGACAAGGAAGCCTTCCAGCGCGGCACGTCCGTGTATTATGCCGATCAGGTCATTCCCATGCTGCCGCGGCAGCTGTCCAACGGCATTTGCAGCCTGAACCCCCAGGTGGTGCGCCTGGCCTTCAGCTGCCTGATGAAGCTGGACGCCAAGGGCGATGTGCAGGATTACCGCTTCGTGAAAACCGTGATTCGCAGCCGGGTGAAGGGCGTGTACAGCGAGCTGAACAGCATTTATGACGGCACCGAGACCGCTGAGGTGCGCCAGAAGTACGAGGAGGCCGGCGTTCTGGGCCAGCTGCCCCTGCTGAAGGAACTGTACGAGCTGCGCACCGCCGCTCGCCGTGCCCGGGGCGGCATGGAGATCGAGAGCGGCGAAAGCCAGCTGGTGCTGGATGAGAACGGCGTTTGCGTGGACGTGCGGCCCCATGAGCGCGGCCTGACCGAGGCCATCATTGAGGAGTGCATGCTGCTGGCCAACCAGTGCGCCGCCAACAAGGGCCGCACCAGCCGGGTGCCCTTCGTCTACCGCACCCATCAGGCCCCCGAAGCCGAAAAGCTGGACCGCCTGAAGAACATCCTCACCGCCTGCAACCTGAACGCCCATTTTGCGGGCGAGACCCCCACCCAGCAGGAGCTGGCCAAGCTGCTGGACGAGACCCGCGGCACCCCGCTGGAGCGCTGCGTGCACACCAGCATTCTGCGCAGCATGGGCAAGGCCAAGTATGAGCCGGACCCCAAGGGCCATTTTGGCCTGGCGCTGAGCGACTACACCCACTTCACCAGCCCCATCCGCCGCTACCCCGACCTGGCCATTCACCGCATTCTCAGCGACCTGGTGGCCGGGGAAGAGCCGGAGCTGCTGGCCCGCCGCTATGAAACCTTTGCGGCCGAGGCCTGCACCCAGGCCAGCGCCCGCGAGGTGGAGGCCCTGCATGTGGAGCGCAGCACCGAGGATTGCTACAAGGCCGAGTTCATGCGCGGCAAGTTGGGCCAGGTGTTCACGGGCGTGGTGTCCGGCGTGGCACCCCACGGCATTTATGTGGAACTGCCCAACACCGTGGAGGGTCTGGTGCATGTGAGCCACCTGTGCGAGGATAAGCCCGAGCTGATCGAGGGGATGCGCTTTGCAGACCCCCGCACCGGCAAGAGCTGGAGCCTGGGCGACGAGGTGCGCGTGCAGGTCGCCAAGACCGACGTGGCCCTGGGCAAGATCGACTTCATTCTGGCGGGCGAGAGCAACGAGTAAGCGCCGGAATCCCAAAAAACAAGCAAGATGAAGCAAGGCTGTTCGGCATCTCAGAATTTGAGGTGCCGGGCAGCCTTTTTGCGTGCGGCAGCATACCGGCACGAAGGGCTGCATATGCATGATAAAAACACGTTGAAGGAGTGGGAAAGCCCGATGAAGTTTGCTGCCCTGAAACGTCCCCGCCGGGACGAGCCGCTGGACCCGGAACTGGAGCGTTACCGCCCGACCCTGGAACAGGAACTGCGGGACTGCCTGGCCGAGATGCGCCGCAATCAGCTGCTGTTTGACCTGGAAACCGAGCCGGAATTAGTGGAACAGCGCATTTATGAGCGCAGCGCCCTGCTGTGCCGCTACCGTTACTTACAGCGCAAGGCCCGCGCCCTGGGGCTGCGGGCCATTCTGTGAAAGGCGCGTGGGCGGTTTTGGCGGCAGTGGGGCTGGTGTGTGTGGCCTGGGCTGCCAGCCGCCAGAACCACCCGGCGGCGCGGGTGCTGGCCGGGGCTTTCTGCGGGCTGGGAGCGCTGGGGGCCGTGAACCTGCTGGGCAGCTACACCGGCGTAACGCTGGCACTGAACTATGCCGCCGCCTATGCCAGCGTGGTGCTGGGCGCGCCGGGGGTGATCACGCTGCTGGTGCTGCGGGCGGTGCTGGGGCTTGCATAAAGAGAACGGGCTTGCTCAGGAGGGCAGGCCCGTTCTGTGTGTAAAAATTATTGGGAAAAAATTTGCCTTTCCTCTTGCAAAACGGCTGAGCTGGTGATATGGTTAGTTACATAAGTAATGAACCGATAAAGGAGGCGCGGACGTGAACGAAACATTGAGCGATCAGGGGGCGATTTACCTTCAAATCGCCCATATGATCGAGGATGACATCCTGCGGGGGATTTACCGGGAGGAAGAGCAGGTGCCCAGCACCAACGAACTGGCGCGGGCATTGCGGATCAACCCGGCCACCGCGGCCAAGGGGATCAATCTGCTGGTGGAGCAGGGCATTTTGTACAAACGGCGGGGCATCGGTATGTTTGTGGCGCCGGGGGCCGGGCAGGCCGTGCGCGCCAGCCGCCAGGCCGCCTTTTACAAGCGGTTTGTGTGCCCCATGGTGAAGGAAGCTGCCGGCCTGGGGCTGACGGTGCAGCAGCTGAACGAAATGGTGGCCCGTGCCGCCGAGGAGGGAAAACAATGAGTGAAGGAACGTTGAAAGCAACCCGACTGTGCAAGAGCTACGGCAAAAAGGACGTGCTGCGCGGGCTGGACCTGGAGCTGCTGCCCGGCTGCATTTACGGGCTGATCGGGCGCAACGGGGCCGGAAAAACCACACTGCTGAGCATTCTCACGGCGCAGAATACCTGGGACGAAGGAGAGGTAACGTTGAACGGCGAACCGGTGTGGGAGAACCGCCATGCGCTGGACCAGCTGTGCTTTGCCCGGGAGTTAAGCCCCGCCCTGAAAACCGGCGGGGCCAATGCCCTGCGGGTGAAGGACTACCTGCGGGCGGCATCGATCTATTACCCGAACTGGGACGCGCCCTATGCCGAACGGCTGCTGAAGGAATTCGGGCTGGACAAGGAGCGCAAGACCCGGGTGGACAAGCTGAGCAAGGGCATGATGAGTATGGTCACCATCACGCTGGCGCTGGCCAGCCGTGCCCCCTTTACGTTTTTGGATGAACCGGTGGCGGGCCTGGACGTGGTGGCCCGGGAGCGGTTTTACCAACTGCTGCTGGAGGACTACGGCGAAACCGGCCGCACGTTTGTGGTGTCCACCCACATTCTGGACGAGACCAACGGCGTGTTTGAGCGGGTCGTGATCCTGGACGAGGGCAAGGTGCTGGAAAATACCCCCACCGACAGCCTGCTGGAACAGTTCCGGCTGGTGGATGGCCCTGCCGAGGCGGTGGAAGCGGTCTGTGCCGGGCTGAAAGTGCTGAGCAAAGAGCACCTTGGCCGCCGCCTGAGCTGTGTTGTGCGGGGCACGCCGGAGAAGCTGGCGGCTCTGCCGGCCGAGCTGGACGCCGGGGCCCTGAACCTGCAGAAGGTGTTTGTGGCTCTGTGCGGCCATGGGGAGGTGCTGAACCATGAATAAGACCCTGCGCTATTTTGGCCTGTGTTATCTTCAGGCCGTGGGCGTGCTCGCTGCGGCCGGTGCGGGCTTTGCGGTGGGGGCGCTGCTGGAGGTCCGAAACAGCGGCCCGGGCCTGTTCAGCACCTACCTGACGTCCATTCCCTTTATCGTGTTGCTGCTGAGCCTAATCATGCCCTACACAATGAGCCGCAATTATGCGGAAGAGGCCCTGTGCTTCGGCGCTGCCCGGCGGGAGATCTTCCGCGGGCTGGAGGCGGCCACATTGCTGTATGCGCTGGCGATGCTGGCGGCCGGCAAGGCCGGAGATTGGCTGGCCCATCGGCTCCTTCCGCCGGAAGAGCTGAACTTCAGCGACCAGTTCACCGGTAGCCTGCCGCTGCTGTTTGCCGTGCTGCTGTTTTTGTGCCAGCTGGGGCTGGTTTTGGGGCGCGCCAAGCACAGCTGGTATCTGGTGGCGGCGGCAATTGCAGTGCCGACGGCGACGCTTGTGTTCCTGATCGGGGCGCTGTTTCTGGGCTATGAGGAGCCGAGCCTTGCACTGAGGCAGGCCCGGCCGCTTCTGGGGACGGCCAGCCTGGTGCTGGCGGCCGGCCTGTGCTTTTGGTTTCACAGCAAGGTGGCCCGGATGGTGGTGCGGAGGTGAACGTTATGAAATCAAACTCGTTTTTGCTGCGGCAGCTCTGGCTTCATCAAGAGGAGTTCCGATGGACCGCCCTGGTGTGGGGTGCGGCGTTCCTGATCCTCGCGGCAATTGAGGCGATCGTGTGCCCGCTGCTCAGCGAAGAGGGGGCGATCATCCCAATCGCCAGCCTGCTCGGGCTGGTCGCCGGGCCGATCCTGATGGCGGCGTTCGGGGTGGTGCGCTTTACCACCGAGTTCGGAATAGGGCTTCAGATGGGGGCCACCCGCCGCCAGCTGGTGGCCGCTGAATTGTGGCTGTGCCTGTGCCAAAACGTGGAGATGCTGGCGCTGGAGCTGCTCACGGTTCTGTTGGAGAGCACTCTGCTGCCCCTGCTTCGGGGCGTGCCCGCCTATTTGACCCCGGAGGATTACGTGGCGATCGCCGCCGAGCTGCCCGGCTGGCTTATCCCGGCGCTGTTCTTCGGCCTGCTGGCTGCAGAGTTTCTGGGCGGCGCAATGATCAACCGCTTCGGGGCGAAGGGCCTGTGGCTTGTCTGTGCGCTCTGCATCGGCCTTCGCTGGGAGATGCAGGCCGTGCAATGGCTGTGGCCCCGCTTGGGTATGGCTCTGGTGTGGGGCAGCCTTTTGCTGCTGGCTGTGGGTGTTTTTGCCGCGGCCCACAGCCTGCTGCACCGCAGCACGGCCCAGATTTGAATCGAATTTTATAGAAAAAGACGCCAAAAGGCCCCTTCCCATGCGGGAAGGGGCCTTTTGGCGGAAAACGACCGGACCGTAAGCCGGGTTCTGTATTAAACGACGATCTATCTTGTCCTTGCGTCGCCGCAAGGCTCACGCCCTCTCCGGGACGCGCGGGGCAGCGCATATGTCCCATACGGAGGTTGCTTCTGGTAGGGTTTACATAGCCGCAAAGTCGCCAGTGCGCTGGTGAGCTCTTACCTCGCCTTTCCATCCTTGCCGGGCCGAAACCCGGCGGTCTATTTCTGTTGCACTATCCCTGGGGTCACCCCCGGCTGCCGTTAGCAGTTACCATGCCCCTGTGAAGCCCGGACTTTCCTCAGAGCGAACGCAATGCCGCCCCGCCGCCGTATGTTCCACTCGTTTTCCGTGAAGAATTATACCATGCAAACGCCGGTTTGGCAACCGCAAAGCGGCAGGGAATTTGCCAATAACGGCCGTTTGTGTTATACTTATTTTGCTTTTGCAAAGTTTACCGCCGGTTTTTTCGGAGAAAGGGGCGAGTGCCATGGGCCAGCCGCTGTGGCTGAATTTCACCGCCCGGCCGGAGGAAGCGGGGCTGACCCTGCGGAACTTCCTGCGCCAGCAGGGGGTGTCTGCCAGCCTCATCAAGGGGGTAAAATACCGGGGTGAGGGCTTTTTGGTGGACGGTCGGGCCGTGTTTACCGACCATCGCATGGAAGCGGGGGAGACGGTGCGCTTTGCGCTGCCCCCCGAGGAGGAGACCACGGTGCCGCCGCAGGACCTGCCCATTGAGCTGGTGTATGAGGACGCGCACACGGCGCTGGTGAACAAGCCTGCGGGCATGACCGTACACCCCACCCTGAACGCAGCGGACGGCACCCTGGCCAACGCTTGGATGGGCCTGCTGCACCGGCGGGGCGAAACCGGGGTGTTCCGCCCCGTGAACCGCATTGACCGGGACACCAGCGGCTTGGTGCTGTGTGCGAAAAACGCTTATGCCGCCGCGGCGCTGGCCCGGAACGTGCAGAAGGTCTATCTGGCGGTTCTGCAGGGCGTGCCGGCCCGGCTTCAGGGGGAGATCGACGCCCCCATTGATCGGGCGTCGGGCAGTATCATTCTGCGGCAGGTGGGGCCGCAGGGGAAGCCCAGCCGAACCTGCTATCAGGTGCTTGCGGCCGGGCAGGGGCTGAGCCTGGCGGCGGCCCGGCCCATCACCGGGCGCACCCATCAGCTGCGCGTGCATTTTGCCCACATCGGCTGCCCGCTGGCCGGGGACGAGCTGTACGGCGGAAGCCGGGCGCGCATCGGCCGGCAGGCACTGCACTGTGCCCGAATGACCTTTGAATCGCCGGGGGCCGAAGAGGTGCAGACGGTGGATTGCCCCCTGCCGCCGGACATGGCGGCGCTTTGCGAAACTATGACAAAGCTGTGAAAAAAATCGTCAAATTTCACCAGCTGCCTTGCCTGAAAAAGGCATGAGTGTATAATAAAATATGTGGCTTTTTTGCCCGGCCAGCGGCCTGAACGCACAGGCCCGGCGGGCAAACGACACGAAAATCAACCAAGGGGCAGCGCCCGTTCGCCGGTTTTGCCGGCGGCACTGCGGCGGCTTTTGCCCACCGGGGGGCCGGCGTTTCGGCCCGAAAACCTGGGAAAGGAGATCGTCTTTGGAGCTGAAAGAAAAACAACCCAGCGCCCGGCGCCAGCGATTGGAACCTTACCGTCAGCGGTTCAGCAAGTGGTTCCATCACAGCACGCAGGTGGCTTGGCTGGGTGACTTTTTGTATCAGGTCGGTTTCTGGAGTGAGTACACCCTGGTCCGGCTTGTAAGAGGGGTGCGCCACGGGGCGCTTGCATTGGCCTGCAAAACGGCCCGGCTGGCCCGCAAAGCCGGCCTGGGGGCGCTGCACCTCCTGAATCATGTGCGGCATGAGATCGCCGCCCCGCTGGTGTATCTCTGGAACGGTGCGCGCAGCGTCAACCAGAAGATGGAGCAGGCCCGGAAGGAGGGCGGCTCGCCCGCCAAGGTGCTGGTTCGGGCCATGCGGCGGGGCGCTTCCCGCTTCGGTATCCTGAGCCGCGGGGCCATAGGCTATCTGCTGCCGCTGGCTGCGGCCGGTGTGTTCTGCTTTACCGTACATACCGTGCTGAACTACAACTACATTCTGGCGGTGGAATTGAACGGCCAGAACGTAGGCTATGTGGCCAACGAGACTGTGTTTGATACCGCGCGGGAGGATGTGCAGCAGCGCATTGACTCGGTGGGCGCGGAAGAGGGCAAGACCTGGCAGGTGGAGCCCACCTTCACCCTGGCCATTCAGGGCGATGTGCTGGACGAAAACCAGATGGTGGACGCCATTCTGCAGGCCTCCAGCCAAGACATTCAGGAGGGCACCGCCCTGTATGTGGACGGCGATCTGGTGGCGGTGACCACCGACGGCGACGCAGTGCGCCAGACGCTGGATGACATCAAAGCTCCCTACGAGGATGAGAGCGACCCCAACCATCGGGTGGAATTCACCAAGGATGTGGAACTGGTGGACGGCATTTACTTCACCGATTCCTTTACCGATGCGGACGCGGTGTGCCAGCGCATCACCGGCCTGGAGCAGGCTCAGGTGGACTATACCGTGCAGAGCGGCGATACCCCCTGGACCATCGCCGCGGCCAACGGCCTGACCCTGAGCGAGCTGTACGCCCTGAACCCCCAGATGAGCGCCAGCAGCTACAACATGTACGTCGGCGATACGCTGGTTCTGGGCCAGGAACGGCCGTTCCTGGAGGTCAAGACCATTGACCGGATCACCTATCAGGTGGCCATTCCCTTTGAGACCAACGAGACCACCTCGGAGGATTACTCGTACGGCACCACCAAGACGGTACAGGAGGGCGTGGACGGCATCAAGGAGATCACCGCGGATGTGACCACGGTGGGCGGAATTGAGACCAATCGCGACATCATTGAGGAAACGGTGCTTCAGGAGCCGGTTACCAAAGAAGTGGTGAAGGGCACGCGCCTGCCCAATGGTTCCATCGCGCCCAGTTCCGGCGGCAGCGGCACCCTGATGTGGCCTGTGCCCGGCTACAGCTACGTCAGCCGCTGGATGTCCAGCGGCCATAAGGGCTCGGACATCTGCGCGTCCTACGGCACGCCTATTTATGCGGCCGACAGCGGTGTGGTGACCGCCGCCGGCTGGAACGCGGCGGGCCGCGGCTATGGTTATTCCATCATCATCAACCACGGCGGCATGACCACCCTGTACGCGCACTGCTCGTCGGTTTTGGTAAGCTCCGGCCAGTATGTGAAGCAGGGCGAGCTGATCGGCCTGGTGGGCTCCACCGGCCAGTCCAGCGGCAACCACTGCCACTTTGAGATTCGCGTGGGCGGTACGCTGGTAAGCGCCCGGAATTACTTCCCCGGCTTCTGATCGCTTTTTGTACTGCACAGGCACAGAAAATATGGCACCCTTCGGCGGTTTTGCCCGCTGAAGGGTGC
>OLWU01000543.1_pt1 | contig 10068 bp, 10 predicted proteins | sample 1673351 | NCBI WGS metagenome assembly OLWU01 (sample SAMEA103958109, study PRJEB25191) | human gut metagenome | biome: human-associated habitat [ENVO:00009003]; feature: intestine environment [ENVO:2100002]; material: feces | place: Germany | collected 2013/2015
TTAGATGCCGTACTCTGCGGCGTGCGGTACTGCGCACTCTGCCGCTGCTTAATCTGTGCGGCTGCTTTCTTTTTAGCTGCGGCTTTGGCTCGCACAGCAGCGGTCGTGCGCTGACGGCGCATGAACTGTTCACGCACTGCACCGCGCGGCGTAGTGGCACCATGCGCTGTGCGGATACGGTATTTCTGATACTGCTTTACCTTAACGCGGCGGATATTCTTATTTTCGCGTGTGGACTTGTAGGTAAGTCGTATACGCGCTTTGCCGTCTGCACTGCGATACCGCTGTGCGGTACGAACGACGGACTTGCGCGCACGATAATCTTTCACCACGCTATCCGCGCTCCGGTACAGGGAGCGTGCGGCCTTGCGAACCGGCTTTGCAGCAAGCTCTACGCCGACATAGGCGGCATCGTGCATACGGCGCTGTATCTGCTCGGTTGCTTCTGCCGCTGCATTGCTGCTGGCCTGTTCTTCTTTTTTATCGTTTATCGTGCGGACGGCTGTTGCAATCGCAAATCGCTTGATTACACGCTTCTTGCGGGACTTTTTCTTTTCGGCACCGTCTGTACCCGGTACTCCGAAAGTCTGCTTAGCACGCAGCTCCGCGCCCGCACGAGTGCTTGCTCCTCCCGTATTGCGATAGGTCTTGTTGTCAGCGCGGCTGTAAGATACCCTGCGCCCGGTCGCGGGCGCAGAATGTACCTTTGCAGCATCACTTTTGTCCTTGTATTTATACACCATTTGGCTTTACCTGCTCCCGGTCTGCCGGTTTTGTGGTCATGAGCTTGTACAATTCCGTATCTTCCGGGAAGCTGTTCACAAACGGGATAAACGCGCCGCCGAACTTCATCAGGCCGCAGCCGGGGTCGGCGTTTTCGACATAGGAAAGCTGTGTGTCCGAAATGTTCAGCAGCTCTGCCAGTGCCGCGCGGTCAGATGCAGACTGCGAAAGCATAATAAGAAACTCGGAGTTTGCCAGCATCGTTCTCGCCGTATGGCTCTGCAAGAGGTCGTCCACATTCTGCGTAATGCCGGACGCATAAGCACCGTACTTTCGTACTCGCTTCCAAAGCGTGAATAGGAAGTTGGCGCTGTATTCATGCTGGAACAGGAGATAGATTTCATCAATGAAGATGAAGGTATTTTTGCCCTTTGCACGATTCTGTGTAATGCGGTTGAGGATGGAATCCAATACCACCAGCATCCCGATGGGCATAAGCTGCTTGCCGAGGTCAAGGATGTCGTAGCAGATGAGTCGGTTGTCGGTGTCCACATTGGTGTGCTTGGCAAAGGTGTTCAAAGAGCCGTTGGTAAACAGCTCGATGGCAAGGGCGATCTCCTGTGCCTCCGGCTCGGATTGTTTGAGCAGCTCCGCCCGGAAGTCCTGCAAGGTGGGAACCTCTCCCTTGTAGTCGTTCTGCTGATAGGTGCGGTAGACGCTTGCCGTACAGCGGTCGATGATGGATTTCTGCACTGCACCAAGGTTGTTGCCGCCGATGAGCTGCTCACACAGGGACATAATGAACTCGGATTTCAGGATGACGGGGTTTGCACCGTCACCGTACTCCCGGTTCATATCCATCGCATTGATGTGGGTGGGAGAGGTGGCGGAGATGTTGATGATCTCGCCGCCCATTGCCTTTACAAGCTGCGAATACTCCCGTTCGGGGTCGATGATGATAATATCTGCATTGCCGGAGAGCATCTGATTGATGATCTCGCCCTTTGCGGCAAAGGACTTGCCGCCGCCCGACACGCCGAGGATAAACTCGTTGCCGTTGAGAAGCTGCCTGCGGTCGGCAATGATCATATTTTTGGAAATGACATTCTGCCCGTAGTAAATGCCGTTTTCGTGGTAGATGTCCTGCACCCGGAATGGGATAAACACCGCAAGGCTCTCGGTGGTGAGGGTGCGGAAGGTGTCGATCTTCCGAGTACCGAAGGGCATCACCGTATTCAGTCCGTCAAGCTGCTGGAACTTCAGCACCCCGAACTGGCAAAGGTGCTTTCTTGCGGTGGTCAGCAGGGCTTCGGTGTCGCTGTCGAGCTGCTCCTTGCTGTCCGCCGTGTGTACCATCGTAAGGACGGCGAACATCATACGCTGGTCACGGGTGGTCAGGTCATCGAGAAATTCCTTCATTTCCTTGCGCTGCTGTTCAAGGTCATAGGGAACCTGTGCGGAGAAGTTGTTGTTGGAGTTCTGTCTGCGCTGCCAGTTGGTCACATTGGTTTCCACGCCCAGCAGACGGTTCTCCGCTTCCCGGACGGCTTCGTCGGTGGGGACGGGAACTACATCAATGGACAGCATCAGGTTGCGGTTGAGGTCGGTCAGCTCCGCCACCATAGCGTCCTTGATATACGACGCATACTCACGCAGGAACAGCACCCTGCCGTAGCGTTCCCCGATCTTGAAATAGTCCTTTTCAAACTCCATCGAGTCGGGGCAGATGAAGTCCTTGAAGTCGTGTCCCTTTTTGCGGGTTTCCTTCATATCAAAGCGGAAGCTGGTTTCCTCGCCCGCACGGTAGAAGTCATGGAAAATGCGGAGGCGTTCGTCAGTTTCCATCTCCACGCACTTGCTGCCAAGCCTGCCGAAGTGGGCGATCAGGTCTGCGCCCACACGGGCAAAATAGCTTCTTGCTTCCTCCACATTCTTCTTGTTCACGGAGATGGTGATATACTTCTCCTGCGTATAGGCGTTTGCGCCCGTCGCTCTCTCAAGGAGCATTTTGTTGTATTCCTCCCGGTACTCGTCGAGGGCGTCGCCCTTGAGGGGCATAAGGATGGTCTTCTCAAAGTCCAGCCGGTTCAGACGGCGGTTGTTGATGGTGATCTTGGTGGTCGCCCCGCTGTCAAGAGAATTGAGCAGCTCGGAGTATTCGAGGAACATCGCCTCCTTGTCCTCACGGCTGGCGACGGCATAGTTGATGTCGGTGAACTTGAAGGATCTGGTGAACTTGTCCCTGCCCACCTGAAAGATGCCATCATCGTAAATCGCTTTGACGGGAATGACATCCTGTACGCCCTTGGGTACGACGAAGCGTTCCTTGTCCTGCTTGAGCAGGATACTCAGTGTTTTAATCATTGGCTTTCAATACCTCCTTCTTTTTGAGTTCCATACCGGGCCTCATCAGCTCAAAATAGGTGTTGGTGGAGCGGAATACGAGCTTCTTCGGCAGCAGAAACTCCGATTTGATCCACGCCCACACAAACTTCTCTGCGGTCATTCCGTTGTACTTAATAAAACCCAGCGCCGCAAAGGGTGCGGCGGCTAAAATGCACATCCACGATACCGTTTCCGTGCCGAAATGGGGCTTGAGCAGGAAATACACGCCCACCGCAACGCCGCAGGCAAGGACAGAAAAAATGAACTGTCTGAGGGACAGTCCAAAGAACATCGCTTCCGTGTAGTTGCGTATTTCACGGTTGATTTTTACTTCCAAGATACAGTTCCTCCTTCGTCTGTTGGATTCTTGTTTTTGCTGTCTCGCAGTATTCGGGGTTCAGCTCGATGCCGAGATAGCGGCGGGAGAGACGCTTGCACACGGCTCCCGTCGTGCCGCTGCCGAAGAACGGGTCAAGGACAAGCCCCTGCTCCGGCGAGCCTGCCAAAATGCACGGCTCGATCAGCCGTTCGGGGTACATGGCGAAGTGTCCGTAACCCCTGTGGGAATTGGTGCTGACGCTCCACACATCCCGCTTGTTGCGCTTTGTCGGCATATCGCTGTGGGAACGGGGCAGAAAGAGCGCCTGCGGCTTTGCGCCGCCGACACCCTTTGCGTATTTCGTCCTATCGCTGACCGCCCGCTTGTTGCGCTCCACCGTGACCGGTGCGACCGGCTCGGAGATCGCCGCAGCATCGTAGTAGTAATGGGGTGATTTGGAGAGCAGGAAGATATGCTCATAGGATTTGGTCGGCCTGTCCTTCACAGCCTCCGGCAGGCAGTTAGGCTTCTGCCAGATAATATCACTCCGCAGATACCAGCCGTCCGCACGAAGTGCAAAGGCAAGCTGCCACGGGATGCCGATCATATCCTTTTCCTTAATGCCGTCCCATTTCTTTGGGAGTGCGGCGTTCTCATCGGTATTGAGGCTGTGGTAGGTCTGTTTGCTTTTGGGGCGTTCGGCAAGGCTTTTGCTCCAAACGCCCTTGCCGCTTCCGGCGTAGCTGTCGGCAATGTTCAGCCAAAGTGTCCCGTTGCTTTTCAGCACACGGCGCACCTCACGGAAGATTTCGGTCAGGCGGTCTATATATTCAAACGGCGTTTGTTCACAGCCGATCTGTCCCTCGGCACCGTAGTCACGAAGCCCGTAGTAGGGAGGGCTGGTGACGCACATCTGTACGCACTCGTCAGGAAGTGTTTTCAGCACCTCCAGCGCATCGCCGCACAGGACGGTGTTTTGCAATTCGTTTTGGTTCATCGTCTTTTCCTTTCCCGGCGGCGTGCTTCCTCAATTTCGCTCTTGCAGACGCACACATCGGCAAGGCAGAGAACCCTCCGCCTGCGTTTGCCGCCGTAGTAAAGACAATATCTGCAATCGCAGTCCTCAAGGGTGTATCCCTTGAATGGTGAATATATTTTTGTGTTTCTTTTCATTGCACACTCCTTACAGCCCCAACATCTCACGGATAATGCGGTCGCTCATCTTGACTGCGCCTACGAGGACGAGCATATTAAAGAGCAGCTCTCCCACATAGCTCCACACCTGCGTGACCGCCGCCGCATCGGGATTGACCACGGGCGGCGAGGACGCAAACAGGGAGAAGATGATGCAGGACAACACAATGACCGCACCCTCCAAGCAAACAGCACAGTAGCTTTTGATGAAGGACTTGCCCACATTCTGCGAAGGCTCACCGGCAAAGGTGGACAGCGGTATAGGCGCAAGCGCCGTATACATATACAGCTTAAAGAAGCGCCCGTACACGGTCATAATGAGGATGAAGGACATCACGGTGATAAACAGCCCACCGATGAGCGTCACCGCCCATAGTGGGATTGATTCAAAGAAGCCACAGTCCTCGATGGTGGTGATCATTTCAGCCGGCAGCGTTGTCTGCTGCGGCGAAGAAAAGCCTGCCGAACTCATAATGGTGGAGATCGTCCCCTGCACGATGTTGAACAGGGAGAGCATCAGTTCCATACCGTAGGTGATGGCTCCTTTGGCAATGGCAAAGCGGATAAAGAGCTTCAGGGCGTGTTCCGGCTTCTTGACCTCCGTAAACGAGCCGCAGGTCTTTACTACGCCCACAACGAAGAACAGCACAAGCAGGGCGAGCCCGATTGCCTGCACCGCACCGTTGATATTGACGATCACGCTCCAAATCCCGCCGCCCTTGAAGTCCTGCGGCGTTGTCGTGATGAGCTGCCAGATCTCAGCTAATTTTTCATTCCAGGTTTCCAATGCGTTTTCAAGGTTCTGTACGACCCAGTTGTCGCTCACGAAAAGCACCTCCTTTCATAGAATCGGGGCGTCCCCGAAAGTCCGGGAACGCCCCTCGGTGGGTTTGCTCAGCCGACGATCAGGTCGAGGATCTCCTTGGCAAAGGTGATGATGACGCCGCCCGCAAGGGTCAGAAAGCCGTTGGCTCGCTGGGACGGGTCGTGGGACTTGAGGGACAAGCCGACCTGCACCACGCCGAAGCCCAGCAGGATAAGACCGATGGCTCGAATCAGCCCGAAGATGAAGCTGGACAGGTTGTTGACGACGGTGATGGGGTCGCCGGCAGCGAATGCCGTGACCGAGGTGCCGAGAATGAGCGCAGCGCCCATAATGGCGGTGCAGTAGATGCGGAAGCCCTTTCTGACCTTGCCGGTCATAGGGAGCTTGTTGGTATGCTTTTCGGTGTCTTTCTTAAAGAAGATGTTCATATTCGTTTCCTCCGTTATTTTGAAGATTGGTTTTCGTCAAAGTCCTCATCGGACAGTAACACATAATCGGTTTCCGGCACTTCCGTGTCGGGCAGGGTTTTGGGATCGAGGTATGTGACCTCGATGGTCGCAATGTCGCTCCTGACAGCACCGTGCTGATAAACGCCGGCTTTCCCGTCTGCGGTCAACGCCACATTCGGATGCTTCAGGATGTCGTACTTGAAATCAAGCACCGGACGCTCGCCACGGATAAAAAGGATGGCGTATTGGTTGTCCAGCATACGCACCTCGTCGGGCGTGAGAAGCTCTCTGCCGCTGATTTGGTAGTTGGTGCTGTAATTGCCGCTGCGTCCTGAGCTTTTGCCGTAGGTGTTGGTGTCGATGGTCGATTTGCCCAGCAGCTCCGACACATACTTGTGGGTACTTTGCTCATTGCCGCCGAGATACAGAAACTCGTCGCAGTTGCCGACGATGGACTCCCATTGCTTTTCAAACAGGGCTTTTAACTGCGCCAAGTTCTGCAAGATGATACTGACCGACACGCCACGGGAGCGCATAACGGACAGTATCTTGTCAAAGTCATCCGGCAGACTGACATTGGCAAACTCATCCATCAGAAAGTGAACGGGAATCGGCAATGCGCCGCCGTGAATATGGTCAGCGGAAAAGAATAGCTGCTGAAATAGCTGGGTATAAAGGATGCTGACCAAGAAATTGAAGCTCGAATCGTTGTCCGGGATAATAGCGAATAGTGCCACTTTCTTTTCGCCCATAGAAGCAAGGTCAAGCTCGTCGGTACAGGTCAGTGCCGCCAAACTCTCCAAGTTGAACTTTTCAAGCCTTGCGGCAAGGGTGATCTGAATACTCTTGAGTGTCTTAGCCGAGCCTGCGTGATAGGAGCGATAATACTTCAAGGCAATATGGTCGGGCCTGTCCATCTCCAAGTCGGCAAACAGGTAATCCAGCGGCGTTGGTCTGGAATCCTCCTCGTTTTCGATTGCGCCGGCACGGAGCATCTCCATGACCATTGCAAAGTTCTGCTCGTCCTCCGGCGCTTCATAGTGAAGGTAGTAAACCAGCGCCGACAGCAGCATGGAAGCCGAGGTGTCCCAAAAGGGATCATTGGATTGACTGCCCTTCGGCGTGGTCGCCTTGAACAGATTGGTGACAAGCCGTTGGATGTCGTTGTCGCTTTGCAGATAGACGAAGGGATTGTAGCAATGGCTCTTTTCCATAGAGATCAGGTCAAGCACCCGGACTTCATACTCTTTCTGTGACAGCAGCTCGCCCACATCTCGAACGATCTCCCCTTTGGGGTCAAGCACGAAATAGGAATTGCGGCAGCACTGCATCAGATTCGGCTTGCAGAAAAACCTCGTCTTGCCGGCACCCGAACCGCCGATTACCAGCGTGTTGAGGTTTCGGCGGTGTTTCTTGGCGTTCAGCCCGATTGCCACATTCTGCGTCAGCAGCTTGTTTTCGCTCTTGGGCTGCTGTGCGTACTTTTTGTTCACGGCACTGGCGCTGCCCCATTTTGCCGAGCCGTGTTCCTCCCGCCTGCGGTAGTTCCTGCGTGTGGAGAAGTAGATGCCGACGCCCATTCCGTAGCAGAGAAGCAAAACGAGGACAGCTTTTACACTGTCCTCGCAAAGCTCGATATGGAACGGGTCGTTCATCGCGTTCATCAGGCTCGTCAATATCTCCGGCAACCCGCCCTTGACGGACGGAGCGATGAGAAGTCCGAGCCATACCACGGGAATGATACCGATAAGGGAGAGGATGACCGCCGCCCGCCGGTCGTTACCTTGATTCACGGCAGGAGCAGTCCTTTCTCTCAACCACCTTGAACTTTTTCTTTGGGGCATAGCCGAACTTGATGATGAGGTCGTCCACTGCGTCGGTGGTCTTGCCTCTGTTTTTCAGCTCGGTCTTGGTGTCGTTCAGGGAGCGGATGATAATCCCGTGTTCGTAATCGTCCAAGGCGACGTGATAGCGTTCCTCTTTCATCTGATGCACCTCATCTTTCCTGTTCCTTGCTTCTCTCTGCACGGCGGCGGTAGATTTCCTCCGACACACGGGAGCCGATCTCGCTCATCGCAGAACGGGTCTTGGAAAGCTCCGCACGAATTTCCTTGGGGGACTTGCCCGCCAGTTCTTCCGGGATGCGGTCAATGGCGAAGTTCTTCACATCCACTCCGAACTTGCGGCAGAGCATATAACCGACGCAAACGGCAGAGAAGCCCATATCTCTGCGGCTGTATGCTTCGCAGTTCATTGCAAGCTGAGCGTGTCCAAGCTCCTGTGCCACGCACTGGCAGAGTACAACGCTGTCCCCAATGTCCCGCTTGATATAAAGGGTCTGATCCTCGTTCTTATAGAACGCTCCCATATTGGGAGAAGGCAGCTCCTCCACGGTGCTCACATCAATGGGAGCCGTATCAAGCATAATCGCCACAAGTTTTCGGGGGTCACGGTCAAGGGTGGGTGCAGCAGGCTTCTTGCCGCTGGTCTGTGCCACATCGAACACCTTCTTAACATTGTAGGCAATACCGGTAGAGCCATCGTTCTTGGTGTACTCCACGGGTTCGAGGATGGACAGACTCTTAGCACCCTTGTTGACCTTCACGCCGTCCTCCTGCCAGTCACGAAAATCCTTGAGCTGAGTCGCCTGCGGCTGCTGCTTATAAATGAGCAGAGCGTTGGCGGCAGAGTAGCGATCCATTCGTGCCTGTGTGTCCAGATAGCCCCGGAACTTTTCAGGGGCATTGACGATCTCGGTCGCCGCATCGTCGATCATCTGATACACGGCATCCTTCTCCGCCTTTTTCTTGGCGACATATTCCTCCGGAGAAAGCTGCGGTCTTTCCGCAGCGCCGGACTTCTTGGGATTGAAATTGTTGGTCACAGTTGATTACCTCTCTTTCGGTTTTTTGGTTCTTTCCGGTTGACGGTGAACCGTCTGTCGGGACGGTTCGGGTGCTTTCGGTCTTTCTTTGGCAATCGAAGGCTCGGTGCGGTCTGCTTCCTTATCAGCCTTTACAGCAGCCTTGTAGCGTTCCAGCTTTTCCCGCACGGAAGGCTTTTTGTCTGCCTGCTTTGCTGTACCCCGGTCAGCATTTGAACCTCCAATCGTTGAGCTTCGCTCGGACGGAGGGCTTTTTTCCGTCTTTGCGACCGTAGGGTTTTGGTGGGACTGCCCTTCTTTCTGCATGGGATCACCCATTGCCTGCTCCACGATGATCTCGCCCCTTGTCTTGGTAGGCACTTCCTTTGCCACGGCGTCCCGGTCTGCCTTGTCCTTTTCCGCTTGGGAAACGACCCCCGCCTTGTCGATCTTGCCGAGTTCAAAGCGGTCGCAGATCCGCTGGATTTTGGAAGCGTCCTCGGCACGGGCGATAATATCCACCGGTGCATCGCCCACCCTTGTGTTTTTGTCCCGCAGCAGGCAATACAGTACGCCGTAGCGTTTTGCCTGCTCGGTAAACTTCTGAATGTCCTTCTGCGGCAGAGAAAAGACCTTGAGTTCCTTTCCCGACCGGATCATATTGGTGAGCCGTGCCTTACCTTTGGTCTGCTGTTCCTGCTTCAGCACGGACACCAGCAGCAGGGCGACATTTTTTGCCGCCGAGCCTGTGAGTTTTGCGGCGACCTCAAAGCCTTCAAGCGAAAGCCTGACGATCTGTTCCGCCGCATCACCGCCGTTGTTCATAGTTTCGGAACTCCTTTCTTTGAGATTTTTCTTCCTCTGCCTTGACTTGCGAAAGGGTATCGGCAATTACGCCTGACCGCTTCGCAATCCCATCGCAGAGCTTTACTTCTTTGCGAAGCTCTTTCAAGCGTTCGGAGATTGCAGAGATTTTCGCCTTTGCCGCCGACAGCCGTTCATCTGATATATCTACTTTTCGTATTTCATTTCGGAGATGTGTTCTGTCGGCGGTAAGGGTTTTGATTTCGTCCTCAACCGACCGCTTATATGAAAAGAGCTGCTCGTCCGTACCGATCTGGTGCTTGCCGAGCAGCGTTACCTGTTTGGTGAGTTCGTCCATCTTCATCAGATCGTCTTTGAGAAGATAGTGAAGCCTCGCCGTATTCTGTTGTTTCTGATTGTGCTTCGGAAGGTAGCCGAGCCGATAGCAGTAGTATAGATACAAGCCATACAGACCGCCGACCTTTTGGATTTTGCTTTCTCTTGT
>OLWU01000544.1_pt1 | contig 10055 bp, 4 predicted proteins | sample 1673351 | NCBI WGS metagenome assembly OLWU01 (sample SAMEA103958109, study PRJEB25191) | human gut metagenome | biome: human-associated habitat [ENVO:00009003]; feature: intestine environment [ENVO:2100002]; material: feces | place: Germany | collected 2013/2015
ATGGTAGTGGCGTAAATCTGCTACACTAGTACGACATGCCTCCGTAGCTCAGGGGATAGAGCACCGCTCTCCTAAAGCGGGTGTCGACGGTTCGAATCCGCCCGGGGGCACCAGAGGATTATGACGGCGTCGCGAGAGCGGCGCCGTTTCTGGTTTGTGGGACCGCCGGTGGATTCGAGCCGTCGACACCCGCGTCACCAATTTCCCCGCGGGGGAGTTTTCGAATCCGCCCGGGGGCACCAGAGGAATATCGAGCCCGGTACCGCTATGGTGCCTGGCTCTTCTGGTTCATGTCATGTCAAAAACGAAGCGCCCGCTTGCTGGGGGAGCAAGCGGGCGCCTGTGAGCGAATATGTTTGCGGCGAGAGCCGTGATGAGCGGTGGGGTGGCGACTAGTTGGTCGTACCGGAATCGTCACCCGTGCCCGAGCCAGAGCCCGAACCCGAGCCAGAAAGTGCGACCGTCAGCGTAATCGTGCTGTCGGTGGACTGCTTGCCAGTGGGGGAGACGCCCGTAACGGTGGCATCCTCGTTACCGCTTACGGGATTGCCGTTCTGGTCACAGAAGCCGATGTTATAGAAACCGGCGTTGTTGAGCGCGGTGACGGCGGCGGAGATGCTCTTGCCGTACAGGTTGCCCGGAACACTGGCCTTGCCGGACTTCTTGGCAATGACGACGGTAATCGTGGCGCCGGGCTTCTGCTTACCGCTGGGGTTCCAGCTGATCACGGTGCCCTCGGTAACAGAATCGTTCTCCTGGTAGCTCACGTCGACGCCAAAGCCTGCCATATCGAGGGCGTTGCGCGCCTGCGCCTCGGTCATGTCGGTCAGGTCGGGGACGGACGTGGTATCCGGGCCGCTCGAGACCTTGTACGAGATGGTCGTGCCCTTCGCGACTTCCTTACCGGCTTCGGTGCCCTGCTCAAAGACCTGGCCCTCATCAGCCTCGTTGGCCTCCTCGGAGGCGTTGCCCTTCAGGCCAACGCTTGCCAGCGCGGCTTCTGCCTGGTCCTTGGTCAGGCCGAGAAGCTGGGGAACCTCAACCTTCTCGGAGGGCTTGGGGCCCTTGGAGATTACCAGGTTCACCTTGGTGCCCTTGGCCTTCTTGGTGTTGCCGTTGGGCGTCTGCTCGGCGACCTTGCCCTCGTCGACATCGTCATTGTAGCTTTGGTCGATGGTGCCGACCTCGAGGCCGGCTTCCTTGATCAGCTCGACGGCAGTCTGCTGGTCCTTGCCCAGCACGTCGGGCACGGTGACCTGCTCGCCGCCAAAGAGTCCTGTGGCAAAGGCCACCACGATGCCGATGACGGCAACGGCTGCCACCACGGCGGCGATGATTTTGTTCTTGTTGGATTTGGGCTCTTCGACCTCGTAGGAGCCGGTGGAGCCCGAAACCGAGCTACGGGCGGTATTTTGGCCGCTCATGCCCGAGACGGGACGCACCATGGCGCGCGTCTGATTGGAAAGCTCGCGAGTCTTGGTGGCGCCCAGCTCACCGGGGGCACCGATGATGCGCGTGGGCTCCGAGACGTTGACGGCACGGCCCGACAGGTAGCTGTTGAGCACCTGACGCAGCTCGTCGGCGGTCTGGAAGCGGTTTGCCGGATCCTTCTCCATGCACTTGAGGATGATGCGCTCAAGGTCGGCGTCGACACCGGAGTTGATCTGGCTCGGCGGAATAGGCAGCTCGTTGACCTGCTTGAGTGCGACTGAGATAGCGTCGTCACCGTCAAAGGGAACGCGGCCGGTGGCGCACTCGTACATCACGACGCCCAGCGAGTAGATATCCGAGGTGGGGCCGAGGTCCTGACCGCGGGTCTGCTCGGGGCTGACGTAGTGGGCGGTTCCCAGCACGTTGTTGTCTTGCGTGAGGTGGCTGTTCTTGGCACGCGCGATGCCAAAGTCCATCACCTTGATGTTGCCGTCGGGCAGCACCATGATGTTCTGCGGCTTAATGTCGCGGTGGATGATCTCGTGCTTGTGGGCGACCGAAAGCGCAGAGCTGATCTGCGAGCCGATCTGGGCGACCTTCTTGGGGTCGAGGGCGCCGTGGCTCTTGATGCCGCTCTTAAGGTCGGTGCCGCGCAGGTACTCCATGACGATGTAATAGGTGTCGCCGTCCTTGCCCCAATCGTAGACACCCACGATATAGGGGGAGGAGAGGCCGGCTGCTGCCTGGGCCTCCTGCTTAAAGCGTGCGGCGAAGGTTGCGTCGCCAGCATACTGCGGCAGCATGATCTTGACAGCAACCGTGCGGTCGAGGACCTGGTCCTGTGCACGGTAGACGGTCGCCATGCCGCCTGTCCCCACCTTATCCTTGAGGAGGTATCTTCCCCCGAGGACCCTCTGTTCCATTCCTGCTCCTAACATAACTATTCGCTCAACAATGTGTGTAGTACCTATGATGTGGCCGCTGGGGCCGTGTGGCGCGTTGCCGCTAACTCTTCGGCCGCGGCGCGCCTCGGGTGTCCGATTCGATCATGGGCATCACGCTCCCTGTGCGGCAAGCGCCGCGGTCAGGACGATACCGGCGATCTTGGCGGCCTTGACGTCATGCTTGTCGAAATCCTCCAAGGCCACCGAGATGGCGACCGTGGGTGAATCGTAAGGTGCAAAGCCAACGAACATCGAGTTGACGTTGGTGCCGCCGGTCTCGGCCGAGCCGGTCTTGCCGGCGATCTTGACGCCGGGGATCTGGGCATCGGTGCCGGTGCCGGACTGGACGACGGCAAGCATGGCCTGCTTGACCTGGTCGGCCGTGGCGGAGCTGACGGCCTGCCCCAGCGAGCGGGACTGCGTGGTCTTGACCACGGTTCCGTCCGGGGCAAGTACCTGGGCTACAAAGTACGGGTCCATGACTACGCCACTGTTAGCGATGGCGGCGGCAATCACGGCGTTTTGCATGACGGTGGTCTGCGGGCCGGGCGTGTGGTCCATGCCGACAGGCTGGCCGGCGCCGGCCCAGGCGGTCTCCCACTCGGTCATGAGCGACGGGTCGGCCATGATGGAGGCCGCGGAGGTCAGGTCCTGGCCGAGCTTTTGGCCGTAGCCAAAGGCGTTGGCAAACTGTACGAGCGTGTTTGCGCCAACTTCGTTTGCCACCTGGCCAAAGACGACGTTGGAGGACACGGCAAAGGCTTGCTGCAGGCTGATGGTGCCGTAGCTCTCGTTGGCATAGTTGGTGACCGGTGCGTTGCCGATATCCATGGAGCCGGGCGCCTGGTAGGTGCTGGTCAGGCTGGCGGTACCGGTCTCGAGTGCCGCGGAAAGCGTAACGACCTTAAATGTTGAGCCCGGCGTGTACAGCGCGTCCATGGCGCGATTGTACATGGAGCCGTCCTCGCCGCCGCCCGTCTGCAGCAGGGCATCGATGTTGGTGTTGTCGTAGGTGGGCGAGCTGGCACATGCGAGCACCGCGCCGGTACGCGGGTCGATGACCACTACAGCGCCCTTAAAGCCCTTGAGCGCCTGCTCGGCCGCCGTCTGGATACGCGAGTCGATGGTGAGCTTGGCGGTGTTGCCCGGCTGGGTCTGGCCCGCGAGCGACGCGATGGCGTTGTTCCAGCTGGAGTAATCCTTAGAACCGGTGAGCGTGTCGTTCATGACGCTCTCGATGGCGGTGGTGCCATACTGCTGGCTCACGTAGCCAACCACGTGCGCTGCCAGGTTACCGTTGGGGTAGGAGCGTACGTAGGTGCCGTCCTCCTGCTGCAGCGACTCGGCCAGCGTCACGCCGTCGGACGTGATGATGGAGCCGCGCTGGATGTACTTGGAGCGGGCGATGGTGTGGTTGTTGGTCGGCATGTCCTGATAGTCCTTGGCCTTAATGACCTGGACATAGGTGAGGTTGCCGATAAGGATGGCGAACAGCGCCGTAAAGGCGAGCACCGCGCGGGTTAGACGGTTGGCGAGCGCAACGCGGCCGAGCACACCGGATTCAGGCGTGTCGAGCAGGCGACGTCGCATGCGCGAGCCGACGGAATGGCTGCCGCTGCCGTAGGAAGACGAGGTGGCAAAGCGCGTGCCCGTCGGGGCGGCGGCAGATGCGACCTGATCATCGGTGATGGCGGCCATGGTGCCGGTGCCGGTAAGCTCGGCCTCGCGTCCGGTAGCCTCGTCACCGGCGCGCAGCAGGAGCGCGACGATGATAAAGCTCGCCAGCAGCGAGGAGCCGCCCTGGCTCATAAAGGGCAGAGTGACGCCGGTCAGCGGGATCAGGCGGGTGACGCCGCCCACGATCAAAAAGGCCTGGAAGCTAATGGCTGCCGTAAGACCGGTGGCGCTAAAGGCGGCGAGGTCGGATTTAGCGCGGGCAGCTGTGGTGAGGCCACGCACGGCAAAGAGCATAAACAGGATGAGCACGGCGCCGCCGCCCAAAAGACCCATCTCCTCGCCGATGGCCGAGAAGATAAAGTCGGACTCGACGACGGGGATGTTGTTGGCCATCCCGTTGCCGATGCCAACGCCGACCAGACCGCCGTCGGCAAGCGAGAAGAGCGACTGGACAATCTGGTAGCCCTGGCCCTGGGCGTCCTTAAACGGATCGACCCAAACCTGGAAACGCACCTGAACGTGCGACAGGAACTTGTAGGCGCCCACGGCTCCAACGGCTAAGAGCGCAAGGCCGATAACGACATACGAAAAGCGCCCCGTGGCAACGTAGAGCATCAGCAAGAAGATGGTGTAGAACAGCACGGCCGAACCCAGGTCGCGTTCGAAGACGACGACGAGCAGGCACACACCCCACACGGCAAACAGCGGCAGCAGCAGTCGCAGACGAGGGATCTTAAAGCCCAGGATCTTGCGGTTGGAGATGGAGAGCAGCTCGCGGTTCTCGGCTAGGTAGCCGGCCAGGAACAGGACGATAAAGACCTTGGCGAACTCGCCAGGCTGGATGGTAAAGCCCGCGATGCGAATCCACAGCTTGGAGCCCGAGATCGTGGTGCCGATAAAGATGGGCAGCATCAGCAGGATGATGCCGATGATGCCAAAGGTGTACTTGTAGCGCATGACCACGTCGAGGTTTTTGACTAGTGCAAGCGTTCCCACCATGAGCGCCACCGAGACAAACAGGATGATGAGCTGTGAGATGGCGAGAGCGGGGGCGAGACGCGTCACGAACGTGATGCCGATGCCCGAAAGTATAAATACGATGGGCAGGATGGCGGGGTCGGCACCGGGCGCCAAGATGCGCACGGCAATGTGGGCCGCGGCAAAGGCAGCAAAGAGGCCGATCGGTACGGCGAGCGTCTCAAAGGAGATGACAGCGCCCGCGGTGAGGACGTACATCGCATACAGCAGGATGACGGGGAACGCCGAGGCGATGAGCAAGAGCAGCTCGGTGTTGCGGCGACTCATAAGCGGCACTCCCTTTCTAATTCTTATCGGAGGCTTCGGCCTCGGCGGACTGTTCGGCGGTTTTCTCGGAATCTGATTCGGAGGTCGATCCCTGATTGGTGTTGTCGCGAATCGTTTGCGCGTCGATCACCTGGCGGGTCTGCTCCTCGTCGATCTGGTGACGGTACTTGGATATCGTGTCCTGCGCATCGTCGACACTTGTTTGCGGAATGCCCGCCTTGAGGCGGTTTTGCGTGTCTTCGGGCAGGTCGGACAGCTTGATGCTGGTTTCGCTTTCGAGCCAGTGGAGCTTGAGTCCGAGTGGCTTGCCGGGCAGGCCGCGCCAGACGGCGACATTGCCCTGGTAGGTACCCAGGTAGTACGAGCCGGTGACACCCGTGTAGGCCCAGATGCCAGCTGCCAGCACAAAGACGAGGGCCAGGATGGCGGCGATAGTAACGTTGCGGCGACGCACGCGTTGCGCCTCGCGCATGACGCCATCGTCAACCAGGTCAACGACTACTACGGTCACGTTGTCGTGGCCGCCGGCGGCAAGCGCCGCGTCCACTAGGTTGTCGACGCAGATTTGCGCGGTTGAGGACTGCGTGGCGATGTTCTCGATATCGCTATCGGGAATCATGCTCGAGAGGCCGTCGGAGCACAGGATCAGACGGTCGCCTTCCTCGATATGCAGAGTGAAGTGGTCGGCATACATGGCGGGGTCCGAGCCCAGTGCGCGGGTGATGACCGAACGGTTGGGGTGGACGCGAGCCTCGTCTGCCGTGATCTCGCCGGCGTCCACGAGCTCCTCCACGTAGGAGTGGTCGCGGGTCACGCGGATGAGCGTGCCCTCGTGGAGCAGATAGGCGCGAGAGTCGCCCACGTGGGCGATGGCGAGCGTGTCGTTTTCGATGTAGGCGCAGGTGGCTGTGCAGCCCATGCCGGGCTTGCCCAGGCCGTTCAGTGCCGCCTCGATTACGGCGGCGTTGGCTGCCTCGACGGCTGCGGCCAGGCGTGCTGCGTCGGCGGACTGTGGGGCCGTCTTGGCAATAGTCTCGACGGCGATGGAAGAGGCTACCTCGCCGGCAGCGTGACCACCCATGCCGTCGCATACGCAAAAGAGCGGCGACTGCACCAGGTAGGAATCCTCATTGTGCGGGCGCACACAGCCAACGTCGGAGCGGGCGCCCCACATGAGTTGCGTGGTGGTGCCGGCATCATAGGTCGAGTCGGTCTCGATGCGCTCCTCGGTCAGGGGCTCAAAGCTCATGGTCGAGCCGGGGTCTTTGAGCTTGGCCTCAACGGCGGCAACGTCGATCTCGGCTGTGTCACCGGGAGAGACGGTGTCGGTCTCGGCGTTTGATTCGGAATTGTCGGTGTCCGGGGAGTCGGGCTCCTCGGACACGCGGGCGGTCGACTCGTCGTCTTGCGGGCTGACGTCTATAGGCTCGGGCGTCGAAAAGTGCGACGGCGCGGGCGTGCTTTTCGACTGGGCGGCGGGCTCGGCCACGGCATCGGACTCGCTTGCGGGCGCAGGGCCGTCCTCGGGGGATGGCCCTGCCTCGGGCGCCGGCGTAGACGCGGGCGCAACCTCGGATGCCGGGGCTATGGGAAACGCCGGCGCGGCGGGCTCGGGTGCCGCAAACACCGCAGCGCTCTCGTTGATTGCCGCGGCGACGGGCTCTGCAAAGTGAGCCGGCGCCGGGGTTGCTTCGGGCGCTGTGGGCTGTTCCGCAGCATGTGCGCCGATGGGCGCCGCTACGGCATCCTCTTCGTCCTCGTTATCGGCGAGATCCGAAATATCATGCGTTACATGCGAAAGAGGCAGGGAGAACACGGTGTCCTCGGGCTCCACGGGTGCGGAGCCCGCCGGAGCGGCGTGGGCCGGCGCAGCTGTGGCGGCGGCCGGTGCCTCGGTCATAGTTGCGGACTTGTTCTCCTCGTCGATCATCGACGGTTCACCTTCATGACCACGTCGCCAATCTGGACTTCGTCGCCCTCACGCAGCGTCGCGGGCTCCACGAGCTGGCGGCCGTTGACGAGCGTGCCGTTAAGCGAGTTGAGGTCCTCGATGATGAGCGCCGGGCCCTGCAGCGAAAAGCGCGCATGCGAGGCCGAGACGAACGGTTCGTTGATGCAGATGTCCGAAGACGGCGAGCGACCGACGATGACGGGGCCGAGCATGTCTACGTGGATGCCGCGGATACCGCGCGGACCCTTGTCCACATCAATCGTCCAGATAGCCGAGTCGCGGCGCTGTCCACGCACAAGTCCCACGCCGGTCTTCATGACGGCGAACAAGAAGATATAGAGCAGGGCGACCAGGACGATGCGGCCTGCAAAAAGGACGATATCGATGTTCATAAGCGACTATCCCCTAAATTCAAAGGTGCTCAGGCCAAACGTCAGCAGATCGCCGTTGCGCAGCGGGCAGCGCGTAATGCGGCGGTTGTTGACGAGCGTGCCGTTGGTGGAATTGAGGTCCTCGATCGACCAATCCGAGCCCGTAAAGGTGAGCTGGGCGTGGCGGCGCGACACGTTGGGGTCGCGCAGGGCAATGTCGGAAACTGAGCGCTCGCGACCGATGGTCACCTGTGCGGAGGTGATGCTATGGCTCTCGCCGCTCACGACGTCGACGAGCTGGGCGAGCGGGCGCTGCGGGGCGCGAGTGCTCGCCATGTTGGAGGCGATGCCGGCTGCGGCGCCTAGGCCCACGGCGGCACCGGTCGCGGCGGCTCCGCCCATGCCGGCAAGCGCGTCGCGCGAGACGGTCTGCGGCACCGGGATGGGTGCTGCGGCGGGGTCGGGGACGCTAGGCGCGAAGGGGTCTGCCACGGCAAGCGGGTCGGGAGCGGCGGCGCGAGGCGTCGGCTGTTGCTGGGGCATGGCGGCGGGGCGCTGCTGCTGCGGGGCAGCAAACTGCTGCTGGCCGGCGCGCGGGGCGCTGGCGGCACGGCTTGCCGCGGAGTTGTTCTGGCCCAGGCCGTTTTGATAGGCGCGCTCTTCTTCGTACAGGCGGCCGAGCGTGGGGGCATCGACGTTCTCGGCAAAGACCGAGAACTTGCCGGCGCGCAGCTGCGGATCGATCATAAAGCGCACGAGGGGCTCGCCGACAAAGACATAGCGGCGCTTTTCGGCCTGCGCCTTCACAAACTCGCGGACCTCGCGCGAAAGCTCGGGGTAGAACGGGGCGAGCATGGGATCGTCGTCGGCGGCGATAAGGATGGTATAGAGTGCCGGCGCCGTGTTGACGCCGTTAATCACCAGAGTCTGATCCTCCATGTCGCGAGCGGCCTGCTTGGCAAGCTTCTTAAAGGAGAACGGGGCACGGGTGGCACCGAAGATGCCGGCCACGTGGTCCTCGAAGATGTTCAGGAAGTTCACGAAAGATCACTCTCCGTATAGGTTCTTTGGTATCCGAGCAAATATAGGCATATCCCAACGATTATAGAGGATAGGATTCCCGCAACCGCCGCCTTGGCGATGACCGCGGCTGCAAGGCTGGCAATTTCCATATGGTGTGCAAGACAGGACGCCGCTGCGCAGCCGATGCCGGTGACAGCGATGGCGGCGATTGCGGCAAGGTTTGAGCCCTGATTGGCACGCTTGGCATGGACATTGAGCAGCGCAGATGACGCCGCGGCAGTTGCCGCGACCAGCACAAAGGCAGCCCAAAGGAGCGGGTCTCCCAGCGCTGCGGCAACGTTACCGAGCCCCAGCACGCCTCCGGCTGAAAGCGCGACCGTGGCCAGACGGGCAAAAAGCGCGCCCATGCCCGTTGCCGCGGCGGTGCTTGCCGGGCCGAGCCAAAATGACGCGACGCCGGCGGCGACCCCAGCTGCCAGGAAGGTATTGCCGGTCAGACAGCCAAGCGCGAGTGCACAGGTGAGCGTGGCGCTCGCGGCAGTCTCGGTGCGACCCCAGGCGATCCACCAACCGGACATGGCGGCGGCAAAGATCACCGCGACGGGCAGCATCGACAGGATGCCCTGCGCCTGCATGGTGGCGTTGGCCATAAGTACCAAAAAGCCCACGGCCGAGATAGCCGAGCCAATCTGCGGGGCCAGGCCGGCGGCCGCCCCGATCGCGATGGCTGCGGCAATAAGTCCGGGAAGCGCCGCGACGCCAGCCGTCTGCATGATCAGAAAGCTAAAGGCACCACACGTTAGCGCCGAGATGGCGCGCATCGTGTAATCGCGCGCGTGGCTCCAGCGCGTGCCGGCCCAGCCGAGTGCGGGGTCGACCTCGATGGTGTCGTCCTCATAGGCCGATGGCTCGATATCGTCTGCCGCGCGCTCGTCATCCGACAGCTCGCCCACCATCTGCTCCAGGCTGCGACGGCCCTCGCGCACGCTGCCCAAGCCGGCGAGCAGCTGGTCGCAAAATGCCTCGATGCTGTTGGGGCGGTCTTGCGGCATGGGGGAGAGGGCGCTCATGAGCGCAGCCTCGGCTCCTGAGGGAAAGTGCGGGATGAGCTCGCTGGGGTAGGTGGCACCGCCGATGATGCGGCCGAGCGAGTCGCCGGGCGTGGCGGCCATAAAGGGGGCGCTGCCGCACAGGCCCTCGTAGATCACACAGGCGAGGGCAAAGACGTCGGCGCGCTCGTCAACCGTGCCAGTCTCGATGTCGAGCTGCTCGGGTGGCATGTAGCCGATGGTGCCACCGCGCGAGCCGCCAAAGCCGCCGGCAGACGACAGCCGCGCCATGCCAAAGTCGGTG
>OLWU01000547.1_pt1 | contig 10016 bp, 8 predicted proteins | sample 1673351 | NCBI WGS metagenome assembly OLWU01 (sample SAMEA103958109, study PRJEB25191) | human gut metagenome | biome: human-associated habitat [ENVO:00009003]; feature: intestine environment [ENVO:2100002]; material: feces | place: Germany | collected 2013/2015
GCGGGCGAGAACGTCTCCGCCATCGACCACCTGCCGCAGACCGAGCTGCTGAAGGACAAGAACTACGAGATCCTCTACCTCACCGGTGAAACGGACGAATTCGTTCTGCAAATGCTGGGCAAGTATGCCGACAAGGAGTTCCGCTCCATCGTCGACGGCGAGCTGGACCTCGGCGACGAGGAGGAAAAGGTCCTCGACGAAAAGCCGGAGCTGATGCAGTTCGTCAAAGAGACGCTCGGCGATAAGATCAAGGAGGCCCGCGCTTCCCGCCGTCTCAAGACGCATCCCGTGTGCATGACTGCGGGCGAGGGCCTGAGCTTCGAGATGGAGAAATACTTCAAGAACTTCCAGATGCCCACGCCCGTCAAGGCCGACCGCATTCTGGAGCTGAACACCGACCATCCCGCCGTGCAGGCGATGGAGGCCGCCATGACCTCCGACCGCGCCAAGGCGGAGCTGTACGCGAAGATCCTCTACGATCAGGCGCTTCTCATCGCAGGCCTGCCGCTTGAGGACCCGAGCGAATACACCGATCTGGTCGCAGAGCTGATGAAATAAGGATCGCCCCGAAAACGCATTTTGGAGGACGCCGCTATGAAAAAGCTGTCCGCGCTGCTCCTGTCCCTGCTGCTCCTGCTCACCGCCTGCGGCACGCCCGCTACGCCGGGCGACGCCGTGACACTGCCGACGCCGAACGACGAGATCCTGGTCGAGGAGGGGCTGCGCGCCGAGGATCTGCCCGAGGTCTGCCGCCTGTGGTTCGACCTTGCCGAGACCTCCGGTGCGGCGGACAAGAACAGCAATCTTCCGCTTGCCTCCCGCGCCGACGAGGGCGCGTGCGATTACCTCGCCGTCCGCCTGCCGGACGGAACGTACACCGATCTCATTCAGGAGGGCAAGCTTGCCGATGAGGGCGTCACGCTTGCCGATTTCTCCGGTGGCAGGGCGAAGCAGGAGGGCTCCTACGGTCAGCTCGCGTGGAACGGCGAGCTGTACCACGCCTTCACCGTCTCCGCAGCAGACTGCACCCTCCCGAACCTCACCGCGCCGGACGGCGGCATCCTCCGTCTGAACATCTCCGGCGACTGCACCGTGGACGGCGGCGGCACGGAGTATGCCTGCTTTGAGGGCTTTGACTGCGTGCTCGTAACCGGCGAGGGTGCGCTGACCATCACCAACGCCGCATGCCTCGGCTGCGGCGGCGGAGACCTGCCCGTTCCCGCGCTGGTACTCGACGGCGATGTGACCCTGCGCTGCGACGACATTCGTCTCGCCGCTCCGAACACGGTCGACGTGCCCGCGCTCGCCGTGCTCGGCGGCACACTCTGCACCGATATGCTTTGGCTCAGCAACGGTATGCTCGTCAACGCCGGCGGCACGCTCAGCGTGCAGGGCTCCGTGCAGGAGCTGAAGCGCGCGGTGTTCCGCGGCGGTACGACGCTCCTCGGCGCAGCCGAACAGAAGGCGGAATTCATCCTCTCCGGCGGCACGGCGCACCTTGCGGGCGGTCTTGCCGAGGGCTCGACCGTCGAGGGCGGCGCGGGCGTTTTTTCCGCACAGAGCTTTTCCGGCGCGGCGGTCAACGACTATGGCGCTGTCCTGTGGGACGGCGCGGACGACTCCGCTTACCGCAGCGTCTATGGCGCGGACTATTACCCGACGGACTACAGCCCGGATTGGGCGGGCACGGTCCCCAGCGCGGTGTGGGATGCGCTGAACGCCGAAAACCCTTATGAAAACGACTGGTTCGCCGGTACGCTGACGCTGGAGAACGCTCACGCGCCCGAGCTGCTGCCGTGGGGCGGAGCGCACCTGCGTGTCCTCGGTGAAAACACAGTCGACGGGACTCTCGGCGGCACGGGTCTGCTCTTCACGGGCGGCGGTTCGCTCGCCGCAGGCGAGCTGAGCGTGTGGAGCTGGGGCAGCGTCCGCGCGCCCCTCCTCGCCGTGCAGGACGGCACGAACGTCCGCTGCGGCGCGCTGCACATGGGCAGCAATGCCGAGGAGAAGGGCACGCTGCTCGTGGAGAGCGGAAGCCTTACGGCGGACGGTGAATTCTGGCTGCAAAATGCCGCGCTCACCGTCACCGGCGGCGAGCTGACGCTCGCGGGCGACGCGAGCATCGACCGCGGCGAGGTGCATATCTCCGGCGGCACGGTCACGTTCGGGCACGGACTGTGGCTCGGTGAGGGCGACATCGTCATCACCGGCGGCACCGTCATCGTTCCCGGCGGAGAAGCGGGTCTGACCGCCGAAAACGGCAAGGTCACCATTTCCGGCGGCGCCGTCCGCGAGCCGTGACAGCATAAGAGAAAAGAGGCGCGAGCCGACGGCTCGCGTCTCTTTTTGTCGATTTTTGGCGACAAATCGTATAATTTATAGGCAATAATACATTTTGTATTCATATTTTCAGCCACGTCGCCGCCAGATGCACGGCAAAGCAGACCGTCATGCCCACCGCCGTTGGCAGCGCGACGCCGACGAGCGTCCATTTCAGGCTCTTCGATTCCCGCGCGAGCGTGAGCGTGGTCGTGCCGCAGGGGAAGTGGAACAGCGAGAAGAGCAGCATACAAAGCGCGGTCGTTCCCGTCCAGCCGTTCGCCAGCAGCATGGTCTTGAGCTCCGCGAGCGACGCGCCGTCCACCAGCGTTCCCGCCGAGGAGTAGCCCATGAGCAGGATCGGCAGCACGATCTCATTCGCCGGAAAGCCGAGCAGAAAGGCGAGCAGGATCATGCCGTCCAGCCCCAGCGCGCGCCCCAGCGGATCGAGCGCCGCCGCGCCGTGCGCGAGCAGCGTCGTGCCGCCCACGGTGCAGTTCCCCAGCAGATAGATGAGCAGGCCCGCGGGCGCGGCGACCGTCACCGCGCGGCCGAGGACGAATACCGTCCGATCCAGAAGCGAGCGCACCAGCACCTGCCCCACGCGCGGACGGCGGTAGGGCGGCAGCTCGAGGGAGAAGGCGGAGCTTTCTCCCCGCAGCAGCGTGGCGGACAGCAGGCGTGAGACGAGCAGCGTCACGCACACGGAGAGCACCAGCGCCGCGAGCAGTCCTGCGCTTGCACCGAGCATGGCTTCTCCGGAAAGGAACGCGGTCAAAAGCGTGATGAGCAGCGGAAAGCGCCCGTTGCACGGCACAAGGCTGTTCGTCAGCATCGCGATGAGCCGCTCGCGCGGCGAGTCGATGATGCGGCAGCCCGTCACGCCGCAGGCGTTGCAGCCGAGACCCATGCACATCGTCAGGCTCTGCCGCCCGTGCGCCCCGGCGCGGGCGAAGCAGCGGTCGAGCACGAACGCCACGCGCGGCAGATAGCCCACGTCCTCGAGCAGCGTAAAGAGCGGGAAGAAGATCGCCATCGGCGGCAGCATTACCGATACGACCCACGCAAGCGTGCGGTACATTCCGTCCACCAGCGCGCCGCGCCAGAACGGCGGCAGGAAGGCGAGAAGCCCCCGCAGCGGCTCCTGCGCCGAGAACAGCGCCCGTGAGAGCAGCTGCGACGGCACATTCGCGCCCTCGACCGTCAGCCATAAGATCGCCCCGAAGAGCGCGAGCATCACGGGGATGCCCGTCGCGCGGGAGGTAAGCAGGCGGTCGAGCCGCCGGTCACGCCGCTGCGCGGCGGTCTCGTCCCGCCGCTCGCACAGCCGCACCAGCGCCGTAGCGTGGGCGGAGAGCGCACCCACCAGCGCGTCGCGCAGGGCGTCGCCGGTCAGCTCCCCCAGCTCGGCGCGGGCGCGGACGCAGACCTCCCCGATGCGCTCCGCCGCCAGGGCAGGCAGATCAGCGCCGAAGCGGGCGAAGAACAGAGCGTCGTCCTCCAGCAGCCGCAGCGCGTAGAAGCGGCTCTGCTCCCGCGCGAACGGCGCGAGCGCCGGCTCCAGCACGCGCACCGCGCGCTCGACCGCGCGGGGATATTCGACCGCCGTCTCTCTCTGCCGCGGCTTTTCGCGGACGGCGGCGGCCAGCGCCGCGCGCAGTTTATCCAGTCCCTCTCCGCAGCTCGCTGCTGTGCCGACGACCGGCACACCGAGCGCGCGGGAGAGCGCGGGCAGGTCGAGCACGATGCCCTTCTTCGCCGCTTCGTCCAACAGATTCACGCACACGACCGCAGGAACATCCGCCGCCTCGAGGGTTTGCAGCACAAGGTTCAGGCTCCGCTCCAGACAGGTCGCATCCGCCAAAATGAGCACGGCCTCCGCCTCGCCGGAGCAGAGATAGTCCCGCGCGATCTCCTCCTCGGCGGAGTTGGGGAACAGCGAGTACGTCCCCGGCAGATCGACGAGCGTGAAACGCTCGCCGCCGTATGTAAGATCGCCGCGCGCCGCGGCGACGGTTTTCCCCGGCCAGTTGCCCGTGTGCTGCCGCAGCCCGGTGAGGGCGTTGAACACGGTGGATTTGCCCACGTTCGGGTTTCCGGCCAGAGCAATGATATGCGCCTCGTTCGGCATGGGGCGATCCCTCCTGAAAAATCAAAGCATTTCGATCTGCACGCCGCCCGCGTCCTCGCGCCGCAGCGCGATGACCGCGCCGCGCACACCGTAGGCGACCGGGTCGCTCCACGGGGAAACGTGCAGGGCGCGGACGCACGAGCCCGGCACGAAGCCGAGGTCGAGCATCCGGCGGCGCTGTGCACCGGTGGAGCGCAGCGCCGTCACTACGGCGCTCGCGCCGACCGGCAGCGCGTCAAGTGTCATCCGCATCGGGGCCACTTCCTCTCCCTTTGTCAGGGTATGCGCGAGGCCGTGCGGTGGTGCGGAGCCGAAAAAACAGCTGCCCCGAAGGGCAGCCGTCCGGCATGGTCTGTTTGATTGTCTGTCGGGGCGTTACACCTGTGGGTCCCAGGAGATGCTGTTTTCCCCGACGCGGATGTCTGTGGCAAGGCAGATGCTGCGGCTCTCCGCCCCGTTCGTCACGGTGGCAGAAAGCGTAACGCCGCCGTACCGCGGAACATTCAAAAGCCGCACGGTGCAGATGCCGCCGTCCGTCGTCGTTTCAACGGAGATCAGACCGTTGTTGTCCGGCGCGCAGCTCGCCGACCACTCGTAGCCCTCGCCGCTGACGCTGGGGACGAAGCGGAATACCAACGCAATACCATCGATGTCGAGCGTCAGACCGCTGATGGTGATCGTGTCCGGCAGGGGTGCGGGCATCGTTATTTCATTGCTCGGTGCCTTGCTGTTTTGGAGTGAACGGTATCCCGACAGCATGGTCAGCACGCCGCAAATCAGCACCAGTATGCCTACGACGTAGCGCAGAGATCTGTTCTGCTTTGCGATCCTCCGGAGCTCCTCTGCAAAGGCCGCTCGCTCGGCAGTCTCCTCCGCCGAAGCTGTCGCAGGTACCTCACCGCATAAAGCCGCTTCGCGGCCGCACAGCTCGTCCGTGCTCACGCCCAGCTCGTCGGCGAGCGCCGCGAGCTTATAGAGGTCGGGGAGAGACTCCCCCGTCTCCCACTTGCTCACCGCCTGCCGCGAGATGCTCAGCCTTGCCGCCAGCTCCTCCTGCGTCATACCGCGCGCCTTGCGCGCACGGATCAGATTTTCCTGAAAGCTCATCGCCGCTCTCCTTTCTGTTTTCTGTCCTCATCGTAGCGCATTCTGCGGTGGCAGGCAAGAAAAGCTCTCGGGATTTGCGCAACGGACGGTTGCATCAGCCGTTTTTCGCGGCCCTTTCGGCGCGTTTGAGCTTGTAGAGCTCCTCGGCGGCGAGCCGCGTCTTGGCGACCACATCGCCATTCCCCTGCGGGAAGCAGTAGTAGAGCACGTCGCGGTCGCCGATGCAGATCATGTCGCCCAGCTCATACCAGAAGTAGTCAGCGTAGAGACTGTAGCTGGTCTCGGGCTTCTGCGTGAAGTCCAATTTTCCGCCGCAGCCCGTGAGGCGGAAGCCGTTCGCATCGTGGCGCAGGCGGCCCTCGCCGACGCGGCAGATCTGCCGGAAGTTGACCATCACGCAGATGCTCACCGGAGCGTCGAGCAGATAGCTGCCCTGCTCCAGCTCCTCGCGCACGCACGCGCGTTCCCACGCATACCAGTCGGGAACATGGGTGAATTTCGCCTCAGCGTTCTCACATTCGAGCGCGCCCAGCTCCGTCAGGCGGTAGCGCACGCCGCAGTCGCGGCAGATAAGCTCCGTGCCGCGGCCCTCCGTTTCGCCCTCGGTGCCGCAGTGCGGGCATTTGTAGAGCACGCGGTTGAGACCGTCGGCGCGGAACGGCTCGTTCACGACGACGCCATTTTCCTGCTGCCAGCGGAAGTTATCAAAGGAAAATTCATCCGCGAGCAGCGCGTTGATCTCGTCCGCGCTCTTTTCCGCGGCCTCCTCGGGCGAGAGCAGATAGCGCAGTTCCGCGGAGACATTGACCCTGCGGTTCTGCAGTCCGTTGTAGAGCGGGTCGCGCGCGAACGCGCCGCAGGTACGCAGCAGCACGACCGGCACGCCGAGCGCCTTGACGCACTTGCCGAGGCTCTCCGGCAGCGGCGTGGCCGTGCCGTCGAAGCTGTAGCTCGCCTCGGGATAGAGGAGGATGGAGCTTTTGAGCTTCTTCACCGCGTAGAGCATATCGCGCACGAGCGCGGTGTCCGGCTGAAACTTCCGCGTGGGAATGCAGCCGAGCGCGCGCATCAGTCCCGCCTTGCCCACAAAGCCGTCCGACGTGCAGACGATGTTGAAGGGGCGCGGGTAGAGCACCGCCGCAGCGATCTTCAGGTCCAGAAAGCAGGAGTGATTCATCAGAACGAGACAGGGCTCGTCGGGGCCGAGCCGCTCCATGCCCACGCGGTCACAGCGAAAATGCGTCGCGCGCAGGTCAGGCGCGGACAGCGCGCGCAGGAGCGCGCGGAACAGCATGGACGGACGGCGCGGCGGCGTGTGCTTTTCTCTCGGCTGCGCGAGCGCCTGCTCGTAGGGCATATCCACGACCTTGATCTTCATGGCGGACCTCCTGCAAGGGGATTTATGTTTCCTCAACAGGATACCATGAACAAGGGCGCAATGCAATCCAAAATCAGGCGCGGGCGAGAACGTGGCTGCGGTCGAGCACCGCGTAGACCGCGATGCCGGCGGCAATGCCGAACACGCCCTGCACAAGGTTGCCGGGGATGGACGCCGCCGCGGCCAAGCCCTTGCCGAGCCACAGGCTCGCATAGCCGAAGTAGCCGAGGACCATGATGATCTCCGCCGCCGCGCCGCCGATGAGCTGCGCCGCCAGCTTGCCGCTGCGCTCCCGCATGGCCTCAAAAATATACGCCGCGGCGACCGCCATCGTGAACTTGATGACGAGCGTGCCGGGGGCATAGTGCGGATAGCTCAGCAGGTCGGCGAGCATCGAGCCGAGGCCCGCCGCCGCGCCGCCGTACCACGGCCCCAGCACCCACGCCGAGAGCAGCACGGCGCAGTCGCCGAGGTTGACGTAGCCCTGCATGGGCGAGGGCACCTGGATGACCATCGTCATCACGGTGCAGAGGGCGGCGAACAGCGCCGCGAGGACCAGCTTACGCAATTTCATATCCGTCATGAAAATCATCTCCAAAAAAGTCTTGCATTTCTGCTTGGTCTGTATTTTAATCAGAATTGGACTTAATAAAAGCATCAAATCAATATATTTTCATAGAACCAGATTGGAGATGCCCATGCTCACCTACGATCTTGACCGGCGCGGAAAGCTCGCGCGCTACGATTATCTTTACCGCTGCATCCGTGAGGACATTCTCGCGGGCCGCCTGACGGCGGGCGAAAAGCTGCCGAGCAAGCGCTCACTTGCAAGCCATCTGCAAACGGCGGTCATCACGGTGCAGAACGCCTATGCCCAGCTCGAGGCGGAGGGCTATCTCTACACGCGCGAGAAGCGCGGCTACTACGTCGCCGACGTGGAGCGGCACCCCGCCGCGCCCGGGCGCGCCCCGGCCCGGAGCGCGCCGCAGCCGCAGCGCTCGTGGCTGCTCGATCTCAGCTCCGGCGGCAGCGGGACGGAGGACTTTCCCTTTTCCGTGTGGGCAAAGCTCATGCGCCGCGTGCTGAGCGAGGAGGGCGAGGCGCTGCTGCGCGCCACGCCGCCGAACGGCGCGGACGCGCTGCGCAGGGCCATCGCGCAGCATCTCTACCGCTTCCGCGGCATCTCCGCCGCGCCGGAGCAGATCGTCGTCGGCGCGGGCACGGAGTACCTCTATAACCTCATCGTCCAGCTGCTCGGGCGCGAGGCCGTCTACGGCGTGGAGGACCCCGGCTACTCCAAGGCCGCGCGCATCTACGCGCTCGGCGGCGCAAGGACTGCGCCCGTGCTTGTGGATGAGGGCGGCGTGAGCCTGAGATCTCTGGAAATGAGCGGCGCACAGATCCTGCACACCTCGCCGAACCACCAATTCCCCACCGGCGCGGTGACGCCCATCGGCCGCCGCCAGAGCCTGCTGCGCTGGGCGGAGGCGCGGGAGGGCCGCTATATCATCGAGGACGATTACGACAGCGAGTTCCGCTTCACGCTGCGCCCCATCCCCACGCTGCAGAGCATCGACCGCGCGGGGCGCGTGATCTATGTCAACACCTTCTCGCGCACGCTCGCGCCCTCGCTGCGCATCAGCTATATGGTGCTGCCCAAGAGCCTGACCGAGCGCTACCGCGCGCAGCTCGGCTTCTACTCCTCCACCGTGCCGGCGATGGAGCAGTATACGCTCGCGCGTTTTTTGGACGAGGGGTATTTTGAAGCGCACATCAACCGGATGCGCAAGTCCTACCGCGCGCAGCGCGACGCGGTCATCGACACCATTCTGCAAAGCCCGCTCGGCGAGCACTGCCGGGTGTCCGGTGAGGACGCGGGGCTGCACTTCCTTCTGACGATCGACACGAAATGCACCGACCATGTGCTGCGTGCCGACGCCGAGGGGCGCGGCGTGCGGCTCTCCTTCCTCTCGGATTTTGCCCTGCGTCCCGGCTCCGCGCCGCAGCACACGCTGGTCATCCATTACCCCGGCATCGACCTTGGACGGCTTCGCTCGGCGCTGTCCATTCTGGAGGCGCTGCTGTATTTCCGCGACTGGAAATACAAGGGCAGAAAATGAACTCCGTGTAAACATTTCTCTAATCCGCTAAAATATTTATATAAATCTATTGACAAAAGTTTTTGCTGTGCTATGATACGGTACAGCAAGGAAAACCCCGGTAAGGAGGTGCATGATGAAAAAGAATCTATACAGCCTGACGCTCTCGGACGAGGTGGTGCGGGAGGTCGACGCGCTGGCGCACCGGCTGGGCACGAACCGCTCGGCGCTGGTGAACCGCATCCTGTCCGAGTACGTCTCCGTCCCCACGCCGGAGCGCAGGATCAACGATATTTTCGAGGCCATCGAGGCGCTCGTTTCCCCCTCGCGCGAGCTGGTGCCGTTTTTCGCGCCGAACTCGCAGTCCATGTCGCTCAAATCGAGCCTCGCCTACAAGTACCGTCCGACGGTCAAGTATGAGGTCGATCTCGGCGGCGGCGAGGATACGCTGGGCACGCTCAACGTCGTGTTCCGCACGCAGTCGGCGGAGCTGATCGCCGCGCTGACGGACTTCTTCCGTCTGTGGGCGCGTATCGAGAATGTCTGTCTCGCGCCGGCGCTCGGCGGCACGATCGCCTGTTCGCTCTACGACGGGCGCTTCGTCCGTCCGCTCGCCATGCCGCGCGGACACGCCCGCTCGGCGGAGGACATCGCCGGCGCCATCAGCGCCTATGTGCAGCTCTTCGACCGCCTGCTCAAGGGCTATCTGAGCGGCGATCTGAGCGCCAAGGACGTGGAGCTGGCCTACCGCGGCGACCTGCGGGGCCGCGGGCTTCTGATTTAAGCGATTCGCAGTTTTGTCAATAGAGGTGAATTTATATGAACGCTGAAAAATATACCCAGAAAACGCTGGACGCCGTCAAGACCGCGCAGAGCATGGCGCAGGAAAACGGCAACCAGTATCTGACCCCCGAGCATCTGCTCTATGCCCTTATCGATCAGGACGGCGGACTCATCGCGTCGCTCTTCGGCAAGATGGGCG
>OLWU01000549.1_pt1 | contig 10001 bp, 7 predicted proteins | sample 1673351 | NCBI WGS metagenome assembly OLWU01 (sample SAMEA103958109, study PRJEB25191) | human gut metagenome | biome: human-associated habitat [ENVO:00009003]; feature: intestine environment [ENVO:2100002]; material: feces | place: Germany | collected 2013/2015
AACCTGTGACCCCATGCACGTCAAGCATGTGCTCTACCAGCTGAGCTAACCGCGCAGACAACAATAGTATATTACCCCATCCGCGCCCCGTTGTCAACACTTTTCTTGCCAAGACGGCGGAAATTTGCTATACTTACCCCAAAACCACCCACAAGGAGATGTGCAGTATGGAAAAGATCGCGCTGGTGACGGGCGCTTCCCGCGGTATTGGCCGGGCCGTGGCCCGCCAGCTGGCTGCCGACGGCTACGCCGTGGGCGTGAATTACCGCGTCCGGCAGGACTGCGCCGACAGCCTGGTGTCGGAGCTCACTGCCTCCGGCTGCCGCGCCCTGGCCCTGAGGGCCGACGTGGCCGACCGCGCCCAGGTCAACGACATGGTTCGCCGCCTGGAGGATGTTTTCGGCCCGGTGTCTCTGCTGGTGAACAACGCCGGCGTGGCCGGTCAGGCGCTGTTTCAGGACATCACCGACGACCTGTGGCATCGCTACTTCGCCGTCAACGTGGACGGCGCGTTCCACGCCATCCAGGCCGTCCTGCCCGCCATGCTCCACGCCCACGAGGGCTGCATCGTCACCATTTCCTCCATTTGGGGGCTGCGGGGCGCAAGCTGCGAGGTCACGTACTCCGCCACCAAGGGCGCGCTCATCGCCCTGACCCGTTCCCTGGCCTCTGAGCTTGCCCCCACCGGCATCCGGGTCAACTGCGTCGCCCCCGGCGTGATCCAAACGGATATGCTCTCCGCCCTGCCGCCGGAGGTGCTGCCCCAGCTGGCGCAGGAGACGCCCCTGGGCCGCCTGGGCACGCCGGAGGACATCGCCGCCGCCGTCAGCTTCCTGGCGGACGACAAGGCGTCCTTCATCACCGGCCAGGTTCTCACCGCCGACGGCGGCTTTATCCTCTGAGCGCCGCGCCCGCAGGCACGGAAACTCCTTGCCTCCCTCCGCGAGGGAGGTGTCACGGCTTTGCCGTGACGGAGGGAGAGACGGGCGGACAGAGTCGTCCACCCCTACGCACGGCCTATCGAGAGCGTATGTGTTAAACGTTTCGGGCGGATGTGGGCATCCGCCCCTACACACGGGTTTCCGGTGGTCTTTTCGTAGGGGGCGATGCCCTCATCGCCCCGCCGCGCCCGCAGGCGCGGAATCCCCCACCTCCCTCTGCGTGGGAGGTGGCGCGAAGCGCCGGAGGGAGAGACGGGCGGACAGAGTCGTCCGCCCCTACAATCGTCTACCGCACCTGCGCCTTGCTTTTGCCCTGTCATTCCGAGCCAGTGACCGATGTCACTGGCGTGGGAATCCGCATCCCCCGTCCCTTGCCTCTCCCTTTGGGAGAGGTGGCCGAGCGCAGCGAGGACGGAGAGGGCAAACAAAAAAGAACCGCCTTCCGGCGGTTCTTTTTCACTATCCAAACGCTTTACAGCTTCGTCACCATGGGGATGATCATGGGGCTGCGGCGCGTGGTCTTGTAGAGATACCCGGATACGGCGGACCTGACGGCGCGGCACACGTCGCCCTCGTCCCGGCGCTTCTTGGCGGACAGGCTGTCCACCGTCTCCGTGGCCACCCGGCGCAGGTTGCCCAGCAGCTCCTCCGACTCCTTCACGTATACGAAGCCGCGGGTCACGATCTCCGGCGGGCACAGCAGCTGGTGGTCGTGGCTGGACATGGGCAGCACGATGACCACCATGCCGTCCTCCGCCAGCAGCTTGCGGTCGTTCAGCACCACCGCGCCCACTTCGCCCACGCCGCTGCCGTCCACGAACACCTCGCCGGCGGGCACGGTGGTCTCGCACTTGATGTGCTTCGTGGTCAGCTCGATGACGCTGCCGTTGTCGGCCACGATGATGTTACCCGGCTGCATCCCCATGCTCTCCGCCACCCGCTTGTGGATCTGCAGCATCCGCTGCTCGCCGTGAAGCGGGATGAAGAACTTGGGCCGGGTCAGCGCGTGGATGATCTTCAGCTCCTCCTGGCAGGCGTGGCCCGACACGTGCAGCATATCCGCCTTGTCGTACACCACGTCCGCGCCCTTGCGGAACAGCTCGTTGATCACCCGTCCCACCGTCACCTCGTTGCCGGGGATGGCGCTGGCGGAGATGATGACCTTGTCCCCCGGGCCGATGTCCACCTGCTTATGGGTGGAGAACGCCATGCGGTACAGGGCGCTCATCTCCTCGCCCTGTGAGCCGGTGGTCACGATGACCTGCTGGTTCAGGGGCAGCCCCTTCAGCCGGTTGATGTCCACCAGCGTGTTCTTCGGCACTTTCATGTACCCCAGCTCCGTGGACACCTTCATAATGTTCTCCATGCTCCGCCCGGTGACGGCCACCTTCCGCCCGCAGGCCGCCGCCGCGTCCAGCACCTGCTGAATGCGGTGTACGTTGCTGGCAAAGGTGGTCACGATGATCCGCTTGTCGCAGCCGGTGAACTGCCGCTTGAACGTAGCGCCCACCGCCTTCTCGCTCATGGTATAGCCGGGCCGCTCCACGTTGGTGGAGTCCGCCAGCAGCGCCAGCACGCCCTCCCGGCCCAGCTGGCCGAACCGGGCCAGGTCGATGACCTCGCCGTCGATGGGCGTGGAGTCGATCTTGAAGTCGCCGGTGTGGACGATCGTTCCCATCCGCGTGTGGATGGCGAAGGCCACCGAGTCGGCGATGGAGTGGTTCACGTGGATGAACTCCACCTGGAATTTCCCTGCCCGCACGGTCTGCCCCGGCTCAACGGTGATGAGCTTCGTGGAGCTCACCAGCCCGTGCTCCTGCAATTTCAGCTTGATAAGCCCCGCCGTAAACTTCGTGCAGTAGATGGGTATATTGATCTGCTTGAGCACATAGGGGATCGCCCCGATGTGGTCCTCGTGGCCGTGGGTGATGAACAGTCCCCGCAGCCGGGTGCGGTTCTTCACCAGATACGTCACGTCGGGGATGACGCAGTCGATGCCGTACATATCATCGCCGGGGAACGCCATGCCACAGTCCACCACGATGATCTCGCCGCCGTATTCATAGGCGGTCATATTCTTGCCGATCTCGTTCAGACCGCCAAGGGGGATGATCTTCAATTTTTCTGCCATAGAGATATAGATGCTCCTTTTTCCATGTAAGATGCGGCCCGGATACAGCGGGAAAAGACAGCAGCAAAACAAAGGCGCTCTGCCTCACCCGTCCGCCCTGCATCGCGTGGGGTGAGCGCAGCGTATCGCCCGCCGTCCGTAGCCGTTGTGCTGGGAGCGAAGCTCCCGTTGTGTTATGTGATCGCCGGGCGCACGCCCCGCGAAACAACCAAAAAACACGCGCCGTATTCGGCACTTTTCACAAAGTATACCACAAAAAATCCCGTTTGTATACCCCCAACTTTACGCCCTCTTTCGACACGGGAAAATTCTCCCGCCCTTTTGCGGAAAATCGTATTGTCCCCGGCCCGGTTTTGTGCTATAATCAGTTGATTAAATTGGAGACGTATTCCTATCTGCATCCCGTCACCGAGAGGAGGAACGCCCTTTGAGCAAGAAGATCATCCGCGGCTTCCGCACCAACATGGCGCTTTACAGCCTGTGTTTGGTGGCCTTCGTGGCCGTCACCGCCCCCTTCGAGCCGCTGCTGGCGGTGGCGGAGGGCCTGGTGGCGATTTTGGTGATCCTGGTGGGCCGCAGCCGCACGAAGATGGCCCAGGCCTCCGTCCGCCAGTATATGGACCGCGTGTCCGGCGGCATGGACACCGCCCGCTCCAGCAATATGCTCTACGCGCCGCTGCCCATGCTGGTCTTTGACGTGAACACCAGCGAGATCCTCTGGTGCAACGATATGTTCCTGTCCCTGACCACCCAAAAGGACAAGATCTTCGAGACGGCGGTGGACACCGTCATCCCCGATTTCAGCTACCGCTGGCTGCTGGAGGGCAAGCAGGAGTACCCCGACCTGCTGCGCTGGAACGACCGTATCTACCGCGTGTTCGGCGCACTGGGCCGCCCGGAGGACAACAGCACCGAGCAGCCCACCCTGGCCACCACCTACTGGATGGATGTCACGGAGAAGGAGGAGATGCGCCAGACGCTGGAGCTGACCCGACCCCTCGTGGCCATCCTCATGATCGACAACTACGACGAGCTGACCAAGGCCTGCCCGGAGAACAAGCGCTCCGCCCTCCAGGCCGCGCTGGAGGAGCAGCTCAACGGCTGGGCGGCGGATTCCGGCGGCCTGCTGCTGGGCTACGACCGCGACCGATACCTCTTCCTCTTTGAGGAGAAGGACTACGCCGGCTATATCGAGAGCAAGTTTGACGTGCTGGAAAAGGTGCGTCAGGTGCAGGCCGGCGAGGGCGTGTCCGCCACGCTGTCCATCGGCGTGGGCCGTGACGAGGACAGCTTCGAGCAGCTGTTCAAAAATGCCTCCCTGGCGCTGGAAATGGCCCTCAGCCGCGGCGGCGATCAGGCCGTGGTGAAGGACAGAACGAATTTCGAGTTCTATGGTGGCCGCAGCAAGAGCACCGAAAAGCGCACCAAGGTCAAATCCCGGGTCATGGCCAACGCCCTGGGTGAACTGATGGACGAGGCCAAGCAGGTCTACGTCATGGGCCACAAGTACGCCGACATGGACTGCCTGGGCGCGGAGGCTGGCATCTGCGCCATCGCCCGCAAGCGGGGTAAGCCCTGCCAGATCGTCATCGACACGGAGAACAACGCCGCCCACCCCATCCTGCGCCGCCTGGCCCAGCAGCCGGAGTACAACGGCGTCACCATTTCCGGGCCGGATGCCTTTTTGAAATGCCAGCCCGGCGCGCTGCTGGTGGTGGTGGACACCAACCGCCCCGAGAGCGTGGAATCCGAACAGATGCTGGAGACGTGCAACCGGGTGGCCGTCATCGACCACCACCGCCGGGGCAGCAGCTACATCGAGAAGATGGCCCTGAACTACCACGAGCCCTACGCCTCCTCCGCCAGTGAACTGGTCACGGAGCTGATGCAGTACCTGGTCGAGCCCGGCGATGTGCTCAAGTGCGAGGCCGAGGCCCTGCTGGCCGGCATCGTGCTGGATACCAAGAATTTCACCAACCGTACCGGCGGGCGCACCTTCGAGGCCGCCGCCTACCTCCGCCGTCTGGGTGCGGACACCCAGGACGTGCAGCGTATGTTCCAGGGCGACCTGAACTCCATGATCGCCCGCTACGCCATCATCCGTCAGGCGGAGCTGTACCGTGACGACATCGCCGTGGTGGCACTGGACGAGGAGTGCGACCGCGTCACCGCCGCCAAGGCCGCCGATGAGCTGCTGACCCTCAAGGGCATCCGCGCCAGCTTCGTCCTCTATAAAAAGGGTGACGGCGTGTATATGTCCGCCCGCTCTTTGGGCGAGGTCAACGTCCAGGTCATCCTGGAGGCGCTGGGCGGCGGCGGCAACTCCACCACCGCCGGCGGCCAGGCCGACAACATCACCGTGGAGGAGGCCAAGGCCAGGCTGCTGGAGGCCATCGACCGCTATTTTGAAAACTGACAGAAAAGGAGATATACTGTTATGAAGATTATTTTGAAGCAGGACGTGAAGGGCAAGGGCAAGAAGGGCCAGATGATCGAGGCCGCCGAGGGCTACGCCCGCAATTTCCTCATCCCCAAGGGCCTGGCCGTGGAGGCCACCGCCGACGCGGTGAACACCATGAAGCTCCAGGCCAAGGCCAAGGCCAAGGCCGATGCCGAGGCCAAGGCGGAGGCCCAGGCCATCGCCGAGAAGCTGAAGGCCTGCCAGGTGAAGATCACCGCCAAGGGCGGCGAGGGCGGCAAGCTGTTCGGCGCTGTCACCGGCGCGGCCATCGCCGACGCGCTCCAGGCCCAGTACGGCCTGACGGTGGACGGCAAGAAGCTGGTGCTGGATCAGCCCATCAAGAGCTTCGGCAGCTACGAGGTCAAGGCCAAGCTGGGCTACGAGGTCAGCGGCACGGTCTACGTCCTGGTCATCGAGGAGAAATAAGCAAAAAGCGCCGCACCCCTTGTCCTTTCGTAGGGGGCGATGCCCACACAGCGAAGCAAGTACCCTTGGGGTGCATCGCCCCGCCGCGCCCGCAGGCGCGGAACTCCAACACTCAAAAAGGAGGCTTACCTATGGCAGATGAACAGCTGCTGACCATGCAGATGCCCCACTCCACCCAGGCGGAGCAGGCGGTGTTAGGCTCTATGCTCATCGACGCGGACTGCATCAAGGACGTGATGGATAAGCTGCAAGCCTCCGATTTCTATCTCCGCACCAACCGCGAGATCTTCGAGACCATCTATCAGATGTTCGTCTACTCCAAGCCCATCGATGGCGTCACCGTGGCCGGTGAGCTGGAAAAGGCCGGATTATATACCGACACCACCCGCAGCTATCTCGTGCAGCTCATGGAAGTCACGCCCACCAGTGCCAACGTCATGGAATACGTCCGCATCGTGCAGGACAAGGCCCTCATGCGTCAGGTGGCCTCCGCCGCGGCGGGCATCACCGCCATGGTGCAGGAGGGTACAGGCACCGCCGGTGATATGCTGGAGTCCGCCGAGCAGCAGATCTACGCCATCCGCCGTGGCCGCAGCGGTCAGGGCATGGTCACGGTGGGTATGGTGCTGGGCGATGTGATGAGCCACCTGGCGGAGCTCACCGCCTCCGGCGGTCAGACGCTGCCGGGCCTGTCCACCGGCCTTTCCGCCGTGGACAGCAAGATCAACGGCCTGAACAAGTCCGACCTGCTGCTGCTGGCCGCCCGTCCCGGCATGGGCAAGACCAGTATGGCCCTGAACATCGCCCTGTCCGCCGCCCGTGAAAGCGGCAAGACCGTGGCCATCTTTTCTTTGGAAATGTCCAAGGAGCAGCTCGTCACCCGCCTTATCGCCAGCGAGGGGCTGGTGGAGAACACCCGCCTCATCACCGGCAACCTGCGTGAGAGCGACTGGCAGCGCATCGCCGAGGCCGCATCCTCCCTCAGCCGCATGGACATCCGCATTGACGACAACCCGCTGCTCACCGTGGCGGATATGAACGCCAAATGCCGCCGCCTGGACAACCTGGGCCTGGTGGTCATCGACTATCTCCAGCTGATGACTTCCGCCGGCGGCAAGGGCTACTCCGGCGAGAACCGCCAGCAGGCCGTGTCCGACATCAGCCGTATGCTGAAGATCATGGCCAAGGAGCTGCAAGTCCCCGTCCTGTGCCTGAGCCAGCTGAGCCGTGCCAACGAAAAGCGCGAGGACAAGCGCCCCATGCTGTCCGACCTCCGCGAATCCGGCGCTATCGAGCAGGATGCCGACATCGTCATGTTCCTCTACCGCGACGACTATTACAACAGCGACACCGAAAAGCGCAACGTGGCCGAGTGCATCGTGGCCAAGAACCGCCACGGCGAGACGGGCAAGGTGGAGCTCCGCTGGATGCCGGAGTACACCGCCTTCGGCACGCTGGAGACCCGGTACGACGAAGATGAGTGACCTGAACGCCCTGCCCTGGATGGAGCGGTGGCGTATGCTCCCGCCTACCGGCGGCCTCATCCTCTGCGCCGTCTCGGGAGGCCGAGACTCCGTGTGCCTGCTGCACTACCTGCACCATCTGGGGCAGGAGCGCGGCTTCGCCGTGGCCGCCGCCCACCTGAACCACCTGATGCGCCCCACCGCCCAGCGGGACGAGGATTTCGTCCGCGCTCTCTGCGCGTCGCTGGACGTGCCCTTCTACACCGAAAAGGCCGATGTGTACGCCCTGTGCGATGCCTGGGGTCTGACGGTGGAGGAGACGGGCCGCCGCGCCCGCTACGACTTCCTCCGCCGCACCGCCTCGGCCATTCGCGCCGACTTCATCGCCACCGCCCACCACCGGGAGGATCAGGCGGAGACGGTGCTGCTCCAGCTCCTGCGGGGCACAGGCCCGCAGGGCCTTTCCGGCATCCCCCCGGTGCGGGATGGCATCATCCGCCCCCTGCTGGATACCCCCCGCGCCGCCATCGAGAGCTATATCCGCGCCCACGGCCTGACCTACGTTACCGACGAGACGAACCTAGATCAGTCCTACGCCCGCAACCGGCTGCGCCTCTCCCTCTGGCCGGAGCTGGCGGCCATCAACCCGGAGCTGACGGCCCACATCTGCCATACGGCGGACATCCTGCGTGCCGAGAACGACTATCTGGACGCGCAGGCCGCCGCCCTGCTGCCGCCGGACGGCACGTCCGTCCCCTGCGAAGCGGTGCTGTCCGCGCCGCCGGTGCTGCGTCCCCGTATGCTGCGATTGCTGGCGGCCCGTCTGCCCGTGGGAAAGAAGGACTTCACCGCCGCCCATTACCGGGCGCTGGAGCAGCTCTGCCATACCGGCGGCGCACTGTCCCTCCCCGGCGGCGCACAGGCCCTCAGCCGCGGCGGCACGCTGTCCCTGACCCTGCCTCCCGCGCCGCCTGAACCCCAGCCCCTGCAAGAGGGGCACAATACCTTCGGCCCGTGGCGCATCACCGTCACCCGTATGCCCGTCCCCGGTGCGCTGGCCCTACAGGACGGCCCGCTCACCGTCCGCCCCTGGCGGCGGGACGACCGCATGACCCTCCCCGGAAGCCGCGGCCCGCGCAGCCTGAAGCGTCTGCTGGCCGACCGGGGCATCGCCCCGCCCCAGCGCGATGCCTGGCCCGTCCTGTGCCGGGACGACCGCCCCACCGCCGTCTGGCTGGTGGGCACTGACACGAAAGCCCTGCCGGCGGATGCCGGCCACACCATATACATCACCATCACACAGAACAACGGAGGATAATGGAAATGGCAAAGAGCAATATGGATCAGGACATCCTGAAGGTCCTGCTGTCCGAGGAAGAGATCAAGGCCCGCGTGCAGGAGATGGGCGACCAGCTGTACGAGGCATTTAAGGATAAGAACCCCATGTTTGTGGGCGTGCTGAACGGCTGCTTCATCTTCATGGCCGACCTGGTGCGCGCCACCCAGCTCAAGAGTGAGCTGGAGTTCATCGGCGTTTCCTCCTACAAGAACGCCACCAAGTCCTCCGGCGTGGTGCAGATCACCCGCGACCTCCAGCGCGACATCAGTGGCCGCAACATCATCATCGTGGAGGATATTCTGGACTCCGGCAACACCCTGGCCTTCCTGAAGAACTACCTCATCACCAAGGGCGCGGCCTCCATCACCATCGCCACCCTGCTGGATAAGCCCGCCCGCCGTGAAAAGCCCATCACCGCCGACTACGCCGGCTTCGTCGTCCCCGACGAATTTGTGGTGGGTTACGGCCTGGACTACTGCCAGCAGTACCGCAATATGCCCTATATCGGCGTCCTCAAGCCGGAAGTATACAGCAAATAAAGCCTCCCTCTGTGAGGGAGGTGGCACGGCGAAGCCGTGACGGAGGGATTGTTATTTTTCGATTTGCCACCGCGCTGAAATAGAATTCGTAGGGGCGACCATTGGTCGCCCGCTTTTGAAAAAACTAAATCTCTTTTCTCAACACCCGATAAACGAATTCCATATCCAATCCCGCGCGCACCGCGTCCGCCAGCAGATCATACTGCCGCTCCCGATATGCCGCCCGGTCGAAGGTCCCGAGCGCCGAAAACGCCACGCCGCGCCGCGCGCAGATCGCCTTCAGGATCTCATCCGCGATGCCCGGCGCGTCAAATATCCCATGCACATAGCTGCCGTAGACGTTCCCGTTCCCGGCCAGCGCGGGCATCTGTGCCTCGCTGCGGCCCATGTGGATCTCATACCCTTCATAGCGCAGTTCGTTCAGCCCCGCGAGCATCCCTTCCACACCGGAAAACATCCCCGCCGTCTGCCGCTGCACCTTCTCCCCGTGGAACACGGTCTCCATCTCGAGCAGTCCCATGCCCCGCAGTTCCGTCAGCCCCGCGGCCTCGACACCCTCCGGGTCCGAAACGGACCGGCCCAGCATCTGGTATCCGCCGCACACGCCGAATACCAGCGTCCCGCCTGCCGCCTCCTTCAGGATCGCGGCTTCCAGTCCCCGCTCACGCAGCCAGCGGAGCCGGACGAGCGTACGCGCGTCA
>OLWU01000551.1_pt1 | contig 10001 bp, 7 predicted proteins | sample 1673351 | NCBI WGS metagenome assembly OLWU01 (sample SAMEA103958109, study PRJEB25191) | human gut metagenome | biome: human-associated habitat [ENVO:00009003]; feature: intestine environment [ENVO:2100002]; material: feces | place: Germany | collected 2013/2015
TAAGTTTTACAAGCGAATTGATGTCACTGGATGTGTGTTTAATTTCAAAGGGTGTGGAAACAATTTCGCCAAAAGGCCGCATAATAGCAACCATACTTTTACCTTTTGAAACATCGATACCTACTGCGTTCATAAATTTGTCACTCCTTAAGATTATTGCAATGGATAAGTACCAGTTTTACTCATTGCCTATTCAATCTACTGTGGTGTGACACGAATGCACCTGAGGTGATTCAACCTGCATAAAACGAACGCTGCGAATGAGGAGCTGGTTATCAGTCTGTGTTACGGACGCGAAGTCCAAGAAAGGAGAAGATATCCAATTGCTACCTACATTCTAACAGCTTAAGCAACAAGATGGATAATTCCTTACTGGCTGTAAGGGATATTAACCATAAATATATTGTAGTAGAAAGGAGAAGCAACCCTCCCGGATGCAAAGATAAATGTATGGTATGTGATGGACGATGCGGATAACATGGAAGAAAGCCATAAGGCAAAAGGTATAACACAGGCATTAAATGACTTCACGGAAATGTACTCCAATGTGGAAATTAACTATGAAGCAATTCCGAAAGAAGAATATTCGGAGAGATTAAAGGCGGCGAAAGAAGAAAATAATCTGCCGGATTTATTTGAAAGTACCGGTATTGACGAAGCTGTATTATCTAATGCTGAAACTCTAGGAAATGTTATTTCGGAAGTTGATACCGACAAATTATATTTTCTGAATAATTATGAAGAATATTATAAATCAGAAAAACAGATACCTACATCCTTTGTAATGCCTGTAGTATTTATTAACACAACTAAAGCAGAATTTGACGGAGATTTTCTGAAAGATATTAATGAAATAGTATCGGATGATAAAGAAATTACCTATTCAATAGATGATGATTGGATAGAGTATTACAACGATAAAGTGGATTTTGGCAAATACAGAGAAATAGAAGATGGCAAAGAAGCATTTGTTTCGGGACAAAGTGCAATATATTTTGGCAGCAGTAAAGACATTGAAGGAATATATGAGACTATGACCGGTAAGTGTAAACATATTACACTTGAAGGTGATGAGGTACAATGTCGTGCAGGATGTGACTGGAGTATCTCAGGTATATCAGGAAAAGATGAGATAAAAGTTGCTGAAAGGCTTTTAGCATATCTTATAGAGGACCCTACCGCACAGGATTATTTGTATATGCAAGGTGATTTGGGAGATAAAACTAAATTACCGGTTAATAAAGGTGCTATTGAAACACTTATTGGTGATGATGCACAGTTTTATAAGAACATTCTTAGCGAAATAGATAACTTTGGATACAAAGGAGAATGATGATGAAAAGATGTTTAGGATGTATGGAAACATACAGTGATGAATTAAATATATGTCCTCATTGTGGGTATGTAGAAAATTCTATGCCCGAAGAGGCCATCCATATGATACCGGGAACAATTTTGCACGGACAGTATATTGTTGGTAAAGTAGTCGGCTACGGAGGATTTGGTGTTACATATATAGCATGGGACAGTGTCCTTGAAAAACGAGTAGCAATTAAAGAATATCTTCCAAGTGAATTTTCAACAAGAATGCCAGGTAAACCACAGCTGACAGTATTTAATGGTGATAAAGCACAGCAGTTTAATGATGGTTTGAAAAAGTTTTTGGATGAAGCAAGAAGGCTGGCGAAATTTCAGGATGAGCAGGGTATTGTTAAAATATATGATTGCTTTGAAGAAAATGGTACCGCCTATATTATAATGGAATATCTTGAGGGTGTAACTCTCGGAGAATTTTTAAAGGAAAACGGAACATTGCCTGAAAAAGTTGCAATCCAGATGATGATGCCAATTATGAAGTCTCTTAAGACGGTTCATCAGGCAGGCATTATACACAGAGATATTGCACCTGATAACATAATGATATCCACAGACAGTCAGATTAAACTGATAGATTTTGGTGCTGCGAGATATGCGACAACAAGTCACAGCAGAAGTCTTACGGTAATAATTAAACCGGGATATTCTCCGGAGGAACAGTACAGAAGTCGTGGAGACCAGGGACCACATACAGATGTCTATGCAGTAGGTGCCGTGTTATATAAGATGATTACAGGAAAAACACCACCTGACGCAATGGAACGAAGAGCATATTTTGAAAATGGAAAAAAAGACATGCTTGAACCGCCTAGTAAGTATTGCAAGACAATATCCAAAAATGTTGAAAATGCAATACTTAATGCAATGAATGTGCGAATTGAAGACAGAACTCCGGATATGCCTACGCTTATTGAGGAATTAACAACTGAGGAAGAAGTAGTCAGAAGAAACGGTAAAATCAAGAAGATAGATATATTAAAATGGCCTTTAGGTGTTAAAATTGCCGTTCCGACTGCATTAGTGTCAATAATAACCCTTATTGTATTATTTTTAACAGGAGTTATAGGCTTCAAAAAGCATACACCGCGAGATATTTATATACCTGATGGAATGACAAGAGTGCCGCGTATAGTAAGTATGCTTGAGGATGAGGCACAGGCTACACTTGTTGAGAAAAACCTTAATCTTGTCGTGAGCGGTAAACAATATGACAGCCAGATTGCAGAGGACTGTATTCTTATGCAGGAACTGACAGTAGGTTCCGTTGTTCCTATAAATTACAATTTAGGTGTTGTAATAAGTGCGGGAGAACGAAGCGTTTCAATGCCATTTGTTGTGGGCTTTGACAAAGATACAGCAATAAAAAATCTCGAAGATATGGAATTATCTTACGAAATAATAGAAGATTATGACAGTGTTTTTCCTGAAGGATACATATGTGCCCAGAGTATAGCGGGAGGAACAGAAACAAGTATCGGAACAGTAGTAACCCTTACAGTGTCATTGGGAAGAGATCCTGACGTAGACTACAGTTTTGATGAAGATGTTATGCCTGATATAGTAGGTATTTCTCTTGATGAGGCGAAAAAACTTTGTGAAAAACAGGGAATTATTCTTATTGTTTCGGAATATCAATATAACGCAGATTATGATGCAATGTACGTTCTTGCACAGGGCGTTAAAGAAGGCGAAGCAATACAGAAAGATGCGACAGTAGAAATTGTTTTATCTAAAGGAAAGCAGTCATATATTGTTCCGGATGTTGTTTACTTTGAAGAAGAGGAAGCAATTAACATAGTAAAAGAACGTGGTCTGGATTGTGATATAACTTATAAAGAAGATGAAAATGTCGCAGAAGGTTGTGTCGTAAGCCAAAGTGTGGCAGCCGGAACACAGGCGAAAGCAGGAGATGTAATTTCACTTGTTGTATCTTCTGGTCCGCCTAAATTTGATATGATTGATGTTGTAGGCGAACAGCATAAAGATGCAGAAGAGAAACTTCATGAACTTGGATTGGTTGTGACAGTTGATTATATTTATGACGAAAATTATGAACTTGGAACAGTAATCAAACAGAGTGAAGAAAAAGGTGCAAAAGTATATAAAGGATATGAAATTACAATAACTGTAGTATCGGATGAAGCACTTATTAATGTACCTGACGTTGTTGGCAAGGATTTTGATGAAGCAACTGAAATGATTACATCAGCAAACCTCAAAGTTGAGAAAAATGAAATCTACGACAACAATGTTGCAGCAGGTTTAGTAATATCACAGACACCACAGGCAGGCAGTTCACAAAAGGGAGGTACTAAGATACTTCTTACAGTGAGCCTTGGAAAACAGCCTGTAACCGTTAAATTTAATTCTTTAGGCGGAACTTGTCCGGAATCAGAAAGAACGGTATATTATACAGAAACCTACGGTGAACTTCCTGTACCAACAATGCAGTATCATAAGTTCCTTGGCTGGTATACAGCGGAAAAATCAGGTTCACAGGTAGAAGCTGATACTAAAGTAAATAATGTAAATTCCCAGACACTTTATGCAAGATGGGAAAGAATTTATGTGCGAGTAGCTTTTGACGCAAATGGAGGAAAAGTAGGAACTTCTTCTACCAATATTGCTATGGGTGAAAAATACAGTCTCCCAACTCCTGAAAGAAAATATTATTCTTTTGATGGCTGGTATACAGAAAAAAATGGTGGCACTAAAGTAACGTCAAGTGATGTAATGTCAACCGGTGAAAGGCACACATTATACGCACATTGGACAGTTAAAAGTGTAACTGTTACCTATGACGCAGGTAGCGGAAACGTTACAGGAGATACAAATGTTAAGTATAATCTTGGAACAGAGTATGGCAAAAAACTGGCAACGAGAACTGGTTACACATTTATGGGCTGGTATACTAAAGCAAATGGAAGTGGTACAAAAGTTCTTGAAACTGATATAGTAACAGATGAAAAAGAACATACATTGTATGCATATTGGTCAAATAAGGCAATTACAATTACATTAGACCCACGAAGCGGTACCCTTAGTGAGCGTTCGATAAAGGCGGAATATGACAAAGAATATGGCACACTGCCTACTCCTGAAAGAAAAGGATACACTTTTGAAGGCTGGTATACCAGTGCTTCCGGCGGTGACAGGGTTACAGAGTCCTCTGTCTGCAAGGATGAAAAGGATGCTACTTTGTATGCGAGATGGGCTGAAATATATGTAACCAATATTACATTAAGCAAAAATGCTAACGAAACAACGTATTATATTGGCGATACAGTCAAAGTTACGGGTGCCGTAATAACTGCAACCTATAATGATGGAAGTACCGCTGAAATTTCAGCTGATGATAGCAAAGTTGGTAAAAACTACCCTGATATGAATTCGGCAGGAAATAAAAATGTTACTTTGTCATTTAGTGGAAAAAATTATTCATACCTGATTAGTGTAAAAACGCCAAGCATATCAATTAATGGTGGTACAAATGGCAATCTTACATCACAATTAACCGCCTCTTATGATGTCGGAAATCAGGAAAACATATCTATTAACTGGTCATCATCAGATACATCTGTTGCAACCGTTAATAATGGATATGTTGCTTTTAACAAGAACAAAGGCTCAAATGCCAGTACAGTCATAACAGCATCTTATAATTATAAAGGTCGCACGTATAAGGCAACCCGAACTTTACGGATAGAGTATGGTAGCTGGAGTGGAGAGTCAGAAAATTATGTTGCTGAAAGTGATACACGACATGTCCATACAAGGAGTAAAACTGATACCACAGAAAGTGAAAGCACATCACTTAATGGATGGACAAGAACTGGTGAACGTAAGGTTTATACAGGAGAATGGGAATCTGGACATAGACGGGATACCGAAATGCCATCAGATACAGGAGATGCTGAATGGTGGTTAGATTATACAGATTATCATTATTGGCATTATCATAATAAATATCCTGAAGGAGGTGGAGGTATTGATTCTATAGGTATTAATTCTTATGGTAAATGTGAATTTTATTCAGCCGCTGAAGGAAAACAAGCAAGTGATGCACCAGATAAGGGTGGCAGAGGGTATGGATATTGTGGTTTAGAAGAATACCATCATTGCCCATATAACTGGACTGCTTATTGGCGTGAGAAAAATTATATATATAAACGACGTCCTTATAAAAAGATTTACACATATAGCAGAACATATACAATATATTCATATTGTGATATTAGATATTACTATTAGAATATAGCACACAGGCGTATGCCCTAAGCAAGGGCATACGCCTATATTTTTTTATTTTTATGAAAAATACATTTTGAGGTTACATCAATTAATATGATTTAATAATGTCCTCAACATAATCTAAGTCCAATCCGCAGAAGTCGGAAATCTGCTCCGGAGTTTTACCGGAATTAAACATTGACAATACAAATTCAGCTCTGCCTGTAGCTTCACCTTTATAATAGCCATCTTCATACGCTATCTGCTTTAAATTCACAATCCGTATATGTTATAATAATTCCATATTAAAGGAGACTCACTATGCATTACGTTATTTCAGATATACATGGGCAAATCACAGAGTTTAAAAACCTGCTTGAAAAAATAGATTTTGACGGAATCCGTGATAAAATGATAATAGCAGGCGACGTTCTTGACCGTGGTAATTATGGAATTGAACTGATTAAATATATAGAACCGTACATTGAAACAGGTTCAATGAAAATACTTATGGGAAATCATGAAATGTTTTGTCTGAACTATCTTGATGGAAAACTGGATGATTTAACTTATAAATTATTTGGTGGCGCAGGCACAATAAAAAGTCTTAATAAGATGACGAAAGAATCGAAAGAAAATCTGTATCTTTTCCTTAAAAATCTGCCTATTTATGAGGAAATCCGGACAAAATATGGTGAAACAGTTGTTACTCATTCCGGACTTTCTGCAAATTGCATAATAGTTAATAAGGATAAAACAATTAATGTCGCAAAATCGATTGAGGCAGCGGCGGACATAAATTTATACGATTTTTTATTATCCGATGATATCCACCGTATGGAAGAATATGACCTTAACCGTTTAGATAAGTTTTTGATTATAGGACATGTTCCGGTAATGAATCTAAATGATGATGAAAGTAACCATATCTACAGAGCAACCGGTTATATGTGTATTGATACCGGAGCATCATTTGTAGAAAAAGGTGGTGCTATGTCTTGCTATTGCGTGGAAACTGATGAGCAGATATATTTATAAAATTTTAATAATATTCCTCTTTATTTTTCTATAGTCTTGTGCTAACATACAACTAAAGCATTCATATTCTTTTTTCTATGACGTAAGTCATTTCTAATTTCTAAATTGAAATCAATGCTTTATACCCAATCTAATTTTATAAGGCAGGAAGTTTTTGTTTAGAATTAATGGCTTTTTCTGCCTAGAAGGAGAACATATGAATAATGAAACTGTAAACAGAAAATACAAGGATACCGTATTCAGGCTTTTATTCAAAGATAAGTCTAATCTTCTCTCACTCTTTAATGCGGTTAACGACACCGACTTTTCCGATGAAAACGATATCAAGATAACTACCCTTGAAAATGCCATATATATGACGAGCAAGAATGATATTTCCTGTATCATAGATATGAAGCTTAACCTTTTTGAACACCAGTCAACAGTCAACCCGAACATGCCATACCGCAACCTTGAATATGTGACAAAGTGTTTTAAAAGATATGTTGGTAATTTTGATGTATATTCCGGCTTTTTGTGCTTTCTCTGCCAGTCCCACCTGGTAATCGAAGGAATTGGCATGATTGGAACGGATTGCTGCTCCAAGAATTAACAGGGCAAAAATAAGCACGCATACGATTCCGAGAACCAGGAAGATAATTTTTTTCTGGCGTGGGTCGAGGTGTTTTTTCCCCGGATGTTTTGTCTCTGCAGGTGCCGGTTTTTTATTTCTGTCCGGTCTGGAACCTGAAATCTTTTGGGATTCTTCCGTAAGAACCTGATTCAGATAATCATCATCGTAAATATTGTAGTCCGGTACAATCTGTACGGCTTTCCCGCATTTTGGACAGTACAGACTCCCCTCTTTTAATTCCTCACCGCAATAAATACACTTCATCATCTATCCCCTATCTGTTTTATGAATAAAGTTTCATGGCATCTACACAGTTATGCATGAGCATCGCAATTGTCATCGGTCCAACACCACCCGGAACCGGTGTAATATAAGAAGCGATCTGCTCTGCCTCTTCGAAACGGACATCCCCGCAAAGCTTATTTTCTTCATTTCTGTGAATTCCGACATCGATGACAACCGCTCCTTCTTTGATATAATCGGCACCGATATAACGTGGTTTTCCAATGGCCACAATCAGAATATCCGCCTCTTTGCAGATTTCTTTGAGATTTTCGGTCCGTGAATGACAGATCGTAACCGTTGCATTTTCCCGAAGCATCAGAAGCGCCATCGGTTTTCCGACAATGTTGCTTCTTCCGATTACCACACAGTGCTTTCCGGCAATTTCAATATTGCTGCGTTTTAACAGCTGGATAATACCGGCGGGCGTGCAGGAGACAAATCCTTTTTTCCCAACCACAAGTGCACCGACATTCTGCGGGTGAAAACCATCGACATCTTTTTGCGGATCAATTGCCTGGATCACATGGTCTTCGCAGATATGTTTCGGGAGTGGAAGCTGGCACAGAATTCCATGAACATCTGGATTGTCATTCAGTTTCTGAATCAATGCAAGCAGTTCCTCTTCCGTGGTTTCTTCCGGAAGTTCATACGAAAGCGACTCTATTCCAATATATGCACAGGCTTTCTTTTTATTTCTGACATATACGCTGGATGCCGGATCTGCGCCCACCTGAATGACCGCAAGTGCACATGTTTTCCCCTGTGCTGCATATGCTGCAACTTCTGTCTTTAATTCTTCTTTGATTTCCGCTGAAATCTTCTTTCCATCTATGATCTTTGCCATGCCATTATCTCCTTAGAACAATCCTGTGATTACACCGTCATCATTGACATCAATTCCGTAAGCTGCCGGTTTCTTTGGCAGACCCGGAAGCGTCATGATCGAACCGTTGACAGCAACGACAAAGCCGGCACCGGCAGAAACATATACTTCCCGGACATTGATCTTAAACCCGGTCGGTCTTCCGAGTTTCTTCGCATCATCCGACAGGGAATACTGTGTCTTTGCCATACATACCGGGAAGTTTGCCATACCCAGATCCGTAATTCGTTTCAGTTCCCGCTCCGCTGCCGGAGAATAGGTAACTCCATCGGCACCGTAAATTTCTTTTGCAACCGTCTCGATCTTTTCTTTCAGTCCAAGATCATCACTGTAGAGTGTATGGAAATGGCTTTCTTTCTTCTCAAGTGTCTCGAGAATTTTGTTTGCCAGAGCAATTCCGCCCTCTCCGCCTTTTTCCCATACTTTTGCCAGAGCAAATTCACAGTCATGCTCTTTGCAGAACTGTTCTACATAAGCGGTTTCTGCCTCTGTATCCGAAACAAATGCATTCAATGTGACAACGACCGGCACACCGAATTTCTGAAGGTTTTCAATATGTTTCTCCAGATTGACAATTCCTTTCTTTAATGCCTCAAGGTTTTCATTGGATAATTCATCCTTCAAAACTCCGCCATTGTATTTTAATGCACGGATCGTCGCAACGAGTACCACTGCATCCGGATGAAGCCCTGCCTTCCGGCACTTGATATCAAAGAATTTTTCCGCACCTAAATCCGCACCGAATCCTGCCTCGGTAATTACATAATCGGCAAGTTTTAAAGCAGTTGTGGTAGCACGCACGCTGTTACATCCATGTGCGATATTGGCAAATGGTCCTCCGTGAACGAGCGCCGGTGTATGCTCCAGTGTCTGGATCAGATTCGGCTTTAACGCATCTTTTAACAGAGCTGCCATAGATCCGACTGCTTGCAGATCTTCTGCAGTTACCGGCTTGCCGTCAAACGTATATGCCACGATAATCCGTCCCAGACGTCTCTTTAAATCTTTCATATCTTCGGCAAGGCATAAAATCGCCATAATTTCGGATGCTACCGTGATTACGAAATGATCCTCACGCACCATTCCGTCCATTTTATTTCCAAGTCCCACAACCACATTACGAAGGACACGGTCATTCATATCCAGACAGCGTTTCCATACCACCTGTCTTGGATCAATCCCAAGCGTATTTCCCTGCTGGATATGGTTGTCCAAAAGAGCTGCCAGCAGATTATTTGCAGAAGTAATTGCATGAAAATCCCCTGTAAAATGAAGATTTAAATCCTCCATCGGAACAACCTGGGAATATCCACCACCTGCGGCACCGCCTTTAATTCCGAAACATGGTCCAAGGGAAGGCTCACGTAACGCAATCATTGCTTTTTTCCCAAGTTTTGCAAATGCCTGACCTAATCCCACGGTGACTGTCGTTTTTCCTTCTCCTGCTGGTGTTGGATTGATGGCGGTCACCAGAATCAGTTTTCCGTCCGGATTGTTGTGGCTTCGTGCAATCAGTTCATCGGAAATCTTCGCTTTGTACTTTCCGTACAATTCCAGATCTTCTTCTTCAATTCC
>OLWU01000556.1_pt1 | contig 9970 bp, 8 predicted proteins | sample 1673351 | NCBI WGS metagenome assembly OLWU01 (sample SAMEA103958109, study PRJEB25191) | human gut metagenome | biome: human-associated habitat [ENVO:00009003]; feature: intestine environment [ENVO:2100002]; material: feces | place: Germany | collected 2013/2015
TACCCGAGGACGTCGGCGCCGAGGACGACGGGACGGAAGGTCTTTCCGATCTGAAGGTCTTGCGAGGTGGGCTGCATGGATGCGTGCGCTCCTTTGCTAGGGTTTAGCTAATGGTCGAGTATACGCCAGGGCATAGGCTCCCCGACGACGCGCCTCAGCGGCGCTTGAGCTTGCCGAGGATCCGGCCAAAGAAGGCCGCCTCGGGGATGTGCAGCGCCAGGGCGGCGCCGAAGGTCACGGCGACCGCGGGAACGCCTCCGCACACAAGGATGAGGAGTGCCCGAGGCAGCGTGAGCGCGCCCGCGTCGCCTCCCATGAGATGGAGGATCAGCGCGCCGACCGCGGCGCCGGCAAGGCCGAGCGCGAGCGAGCGGACGAGCGAGACGACGAAGCCGGTAAGGTCGATGCCCTCGACGGAGCGGCGGATGATGACGACCGAGATCACGTCGAGCACGACCATGTACAGCGCGCTTCCGAGCGAGACCGCATGGATGCCGAGCTGCGGCGTGAGCGCCACGGTGAAGGCGACCTGCACCAGGGAGGCGAGGATATTGGCCACGGCGAAGCTCATCATATGGCGCATGGACGAGAACGCTTTCTGGAAAAACGTGGAGAGGCCGTAGAACGGCAGCGCGAGCGCGAGCGTCGAGAGATAGCTAGCGGTAAGGTCGGCGCTCTGGGCGTTGAACTGGCCGATGCGCATGAGCGACATCAGCAGGCGCGAGAAGACGATGAGGTAGAGCATGAAGGGCACGAGGACGAAGGCCACCTGGCGCATGCCGGACGAGACCTGCTCGGCGAACTTGGCGAGCTTGCCCTTGGCGAAGGAGTCGGACATCTCGGTAAAGAGGGCGACGGTGATGGGAACCGCGAGCACGGCGTAGGGCAGGGTGTACCACAGGCGCGCGTAGTACTGGATGGAGCTGCCGGACTCGGGGACGGCGACGAGCGCCATCGAGGTCATGACCGACGTGGTGACGAAGCCGCAGGCGGTGACCACGAGCGTGGGCACGCCGATGGAGAGGGTCTCCTTGATGGCGGGGTCGTGGATGTCCACGTGAAGCGTGAGGCGTACGCCGTGGCGGCGCAGGCTCGGGAGCTGCATGAGAATCTGCACGAGGACGCCGAGCGGGTTGCCGATGGCCAAGAGAAGGAAGGCGAGGCCAGGCTGCGAGCCGACGAGAAGCGCGTAGGCGATGAACGAAGACGTGCAGATGATGTTGTTGAAGATCGGGGCGGCGTTGCTCCAGAAATAGTCCCTCTCGGCGTTGAGGATGCCCGAGGCGATGCTCGAGAGGCAGTAGAGCACGACCTCGATGGCGAAGAACCGGAACAGCACGACCGCGTCGGTCATCGTCGACTGGTCGGTGCCCGCGGACTGCACCCAGATGAGCGGTTCGGCGAAGACCAGGCAGAGCACGAAGCCGACGCCGAGGACGATGAGCAGCAGCGAGAGCAGGTTCGAGATGTAGGCGTTGGCGCCCTTGCGGCCCAGACGCTGCTTGACGTCGAGGTAAACGGGCAGGAAGGCAGTGATGATCATACCGCCGATGACGAGCTCGTAGAGCTGGTTCGGCAGGTTGTTCGCGACCGTGTAGCAGCTGGAGAGCAGCGTCGTGCCGAGGGCGAACGCCTGGCCCCAGGTCCGCACGAAGCCGGTGACGCGGCTGAAGATGACGAGGACGCTCATCATCGCCGCGGAGCGGCCGACGTTGGCCTCCCCTTCCTCCGCCGCGTCGGTCTCTATGGCCTCTTCGGCCTCGTTCGCCGCGCCGGGCTCGCCCGTCACCTTGAAGTGCTTCGCCATTGCTCACCTTCCGAATCTAATTCAACAGTTGGTGAGTTTACGGCTATGCGCGCGCCGGCGGGCTTATTCCATAGGAAACGCCGAAAGCCCGCTGGTGCCGAGGGGCGGTGCGTCACGGACGCTAGTGCCGCCTCGCGTCCAGCTCGCCGGCGAGCTCGTCGAGGGTAACGCCGTAGCGCTCGAGGGTGACCATGAGGTGGTACACGAGGTCGCCCGCCTCGTAGCGGATGTGGTCATGGTCGTCGTCCTTGCAGGCCATGATGACCTCGCTCGCCTCCTCGGCGAGCTTCTTGAGCAGGGAGTCCTCCTTGCCCTGGAGGAGCTTAGCGGTATAGGACTGCTCGGGGGAAGCGTCCCGGCGCCTGTGGATGACCTCCGCCAGGCCCTCGAGGGTCTGCCCGATGTTGCCGTCCTGGACGTTCTTGGTCCTCTCGCCCATTGCGGGCCTCCTTTTTGGATTGGGTCGGTGGTGCGTCCCGCCGCTCGCGGAGTAGTCGTCGCGCCCGCCTACTCTTTGATCTCGCGGAAAAAGCAACTGCGGTGGCCGGTATGGCAGGCAGGCCCCGGGGAGTCGACGACGGCGACGAGCGTGTCCGCGTCGCAGTCGACGAGCAGATGCTTGACGCGCTGGATGTTTCCGCTGGTGGCGCCCTTGTTCCAGAGTTCCTGGCGACTGCGGCTCCAGAACCAGGTGGTGCCCGTCTTTATGGTGAGCGCCAGCGACTCAGCGTTCATCCACGCGACCATGAGCACCTCCCCCGTTTGCTCCTGCTGCACGACGCAAGGCACGAGGCCGGTGGCGTCGAACTTCACGTTCACCGCATCCGCCGAGACGGGCGCCGCGGCCTCGCCGGCGTAGGTATAATCGGGCGCGTTGTGGGACATGCTTCCTCCTTCGGTCTGCGCGTCCCCACTTTAGCAGGGTGCAGCGCCCGCTCTCGGAAGGGAGTCCGGCTTGAGCGAAGTTGTAACCGAGGGCCTCGGCCGCTTCGACGTGCTCGTGGTCGGCGGCGGCATCGCGGGCACGGTGGCCGCGCTTTCGGCGGCGGAGCAGGGGGCGAAGGTCGCGCTCGCCTGCTCAGGGCCTCTGTTTGGGGGCTCGAGCTTCTTTGCAGGGACCTGGGGCCTCGGCCTTGTGGGCCCGGTGCCCGGCGGGGAGGCGGACTTCGAGCGGGCGATCCTCGAGGTCGGGCAAGGCATGGCGGGCCCCGCGCTCGTGCATGCGCTCGTCAGCGGCATCGAGCCGGGCATTGAGTGGCTGGAGGGGCTCGGGTGCCGCCCGCGCCGCGCCCGAGCGGCCACGGAGCGCGAGTTCATACCCTGCTTCGACCACGCGCAGCGCGACTGGCACGGCTTGGAGCGGGAGGCGTTCCGTGAGGCGATGGGTGCCGCGCTGGAGCGCTCCTGCGTAACAGCGTTCCCGCACATGGAGCTTTTGGCGCCCGGGACCTTCTTCGACCGGTCGCACGGGATCGTCTGCGGCATCGACGCCAAAAGCACCGTCCTCGCCACGGGCGGGTTCGGAGGGCTCTTTGAGCGGACGCTCACCACGCCGGAGAACCTCGGCGCGGCGCAGGCGATCGCGCTCGAGCAGGGTGCCTCCCTCGTGAACTGCGAGTTCATGCAGATCATGCCGGGGCTCGTGGCGCCGGTCCGCGACGTCGTGTTCAACGAGAAGACCTTCCGCTTCGCGCACGTCGATGGGGTGCCCGGCCCCGGGGCGACGGCGCTGCTCGATGCCCGCTCGTGTCACGGCCCCTTTACCGCGAGCCGGCCCGACCGCGAGGTCGACTTCGCCATCGCCGCCGCGGGAGACGGCGGGGCGCGCGTTACGTACCACCTGCCCGGGGAGCTGCCGGAGTTCATGCGGACCTACGCCGACTGGCTGCGGCGGGACCACGGCATCGAGCCCGGCGACGAGCTGCGGGTCGCGCATTACGCGCATGCGCACAACGGGGGCATCCTCATCGGCGCCGACGCGGCGGTCGAGGGCGCGCCGGGCATCTACGCCTGCGGAGAGTGCACGGGCGGCATGCACGGGGCGGACCGTATCGGCGGGCTCGCCAGCGCAAGCGCCCTCGTGTTCGGCCGCATCGCGGGTCGGGAAGCGGCATGGTGCGGCGCGGAGCGGCCGACCGCCGCCCGCCGGCCGCTGCGGGCGATGGCTTCGCCCCGCGCGGAGGCGGCGCTTACGGGCTTGAGGCGCACCATGAGCCGCGCGTGCATGGTCTTCCGCACCGAGGCGGGCCTGCGATCTGCGCTGGATTCCATTTACGGAGCGCGAGAGCGAATTTCTGCGGAGGCGGAGGGTTCCGACGACGCGCGGGCGATCGCGGCGACGCGGCGCGCAGAGCTCGCCCTCGAGGCCGCCTGGACGCTCGTGTGCGCCATGCGGGCCCGCGCCGAGAGCCGCGGCGCGCATTACCGCGCCGACGTCCCCGGGCCGGATGCCGCGCAGGCGCGCCCGAACGCCCTGAGATTCTCCCCGGGGGCGGACCATGGAGAGGCTTCAGCGTTCGGCTCATTTGCCGCGGCGCCCGTTGCCCTCCCCTGACGCAGCCCGACTGGGCCCATCGCTAGGCGACGACCGTCGAGCTCCGATCGCCTGGCGGAGACCGCCGATCAGGCGCCCGCGGGGTCGGGGGAATCGGGCGATTCATGCCCCTCGAGCCGACCGACCTGCGGGCGGTTGAGCTTGTGCGCGACGACGAGGAGCACGATGCCGATCACCACGAGCGGCAGGCTGAGGCACTGTCCCATGGTGATCGGGCCCCAAAGGTAGCCGAGCTGCGCGTCAGGCACGCGGACGAACTCGATGAGGAAGCGGAAGACGCCGTAGAGCAGAAGGAACGTCCCCATGAAAGTGCCCTGCGGGCGCGGCGGGCGCCTGCGCGAGAGCGCCCAGAGCACGCAGAAGATCACGAGCCCCTCGAGCACGGCCTCATAGAGCTGCGACGGGTGGCGGAAGACCCCGCCGCCCGTCGGGAACGCGACCGCCCAGGGCAGGTCGCATTCCTTGCCCCACAGCTCGCCGTTGACGAAGTTCGCGCAGCGACCAAAGAAGAGCCCCCACGTCGCGCCGATGACGCCCAGGTCGCAGACGGTGGGGATGCTGATGCGATACTGGCGGCACACGATCGAGCCGCCGATGACGGCGCCCACGAGGCCGCCGTGGAAGCTCATCCCGCCGTCCCAGGTCGCGATGATCTCCGCAGGGTGCTCGAGGTAGTAACCCGCGCCGTAGAACAGCACGTAGCCCAGGCGCGCGCCGATAATGATGCCGAAGGCGACGCCGATGACGATGCTCATCACGTCGTCCACGGTAAGGTCGAGCTCCCATCGCCTGGCCACGCGGTAGATCACAAAGCCCGCCACGATGAAGCCGGCGAGGTAGGCGAGGCCGTACCAGCGTACCGTCAGAGGCCCGAGCGTGAAGGCGATCGGGTTGAACGACTGGAAGATTTCGTTGAGGAACAAAGGAGCTCCTTGCCCTTCTTTCCCGCCGGGAACAGGCGGTCGGATGACCGGATGAAGGCTAGAGAACGGCGGGCTGGACGCGCGTCACGCCGGGGACGTGCTCCATGAGGATGCGCTCGATGCCCTCGGACATGTCCATGCTCGAGAGCGGGCAGCCGGCACAGGCGCCCTGCATCTCGAGCGTGACGACGCCGTCGTCGTCCACGTCGATGAGCTCGACGTCGCCGCCGTCCGCCTGGAGGCTCTGGCGGATGATGTCGAGGGTTTCTTCCAAAAGCTGCTTGTCCACGGCCATGGTGGTTTCCTTTCGTTGTTGTTCACGCGGGGTCTATCTTACCCAATGCTCCGGGGCGCTTGGCCGCCGCTACCCGATAGCGGTAAAGAGGTGGCCTGAGGTGGCGCCCTGCATGCGCGCGGCCGGCTTGCGACCGGCACGGGCGCACGCGACGGCGCGGGCAACGCGCTCCACGCTGAAGCGGGTCTGCTTGGCGTCGAGCAGGGTGCAGTCGGCGAGCAGGCGCGTGACGCCCGCCTCGATGAGCTCGCCCGCCTGCGGCGTCGCGTCGAGCGGATAGGCTGACCAGATGCGGCTGCGGCCGTTGACGTCGGTGCGCACGGGCAGGAGCTTGCCGTCGATGTCCTTGAGCGAGAAGCGCCGCGCGCGCTGCGGGCACTTCCGGCAGTCGTGGACGCACTTGCCCGTGACCTGCAGGACGCAGTGCTCGCTCGTCATCGCTCGCTCGCGGCCGAGGACCATGAGGCCCACCGGGACCGACGACGAGCGCGCGAGCTCGCAGACCTGTTCGAGCGTGAGCTCGCCCGAGAGCCAGAACCCCGCGGCCCCGGCCTCCTCCAAGGCCTCGACGCAGCTCTGGTTGTGCACGGGGATGCACGAGCGGATCTCCGGGGCGGCACCGCGCTCGGCGGCGAGCGCGAGCTCCGATATGTTGCCCACGGCGACGGGGCCGCCAGCGGCGACCCAAGGGTCGAGCCGCGCGCGGTCGCCCTCGCGGCAGACCTCGTCCAGCCAAGGGATCACCCCTTCGGGCCAATCGCCCTCCGCGAGGTCATCTGCGGTCGCGTACACGCGCGCAGCGCCCGCCTCGATCGCCGCGCGGGCGCACGCGGGGTCGGCGACGAGCGCGCAGGCGCAGGGTTCCTCGCGGGCGGCCTGCGCCGGGTCGGCGATCCCGGCCGCGGCGCGGGCCTCCCCCACCCGGTAGGCCACCGCGCGCTCCGACGGGGCGGTCACCGTCGCGCCCTCACGTTCCGCGTACGGCGCGAGCAGCGCCTCCTCGAGCGCGCGCACCGCGGCGGCGCGCACCTTGTGCACCGCCGAGAAGCCCATGCCGAGCCCCTCGTCCATCTGGACGTCGTAGTCCACGGGCAGGAAGGGCCCGCCGCCCATGCGGCCCACGTGCTCGATGAGATCCTCGCGCGTGACGGCCTTCGTGCGCGCCGCCTCCACGACGGCGCCCTCGGCCGAGGCCGTCGCCTCGCCGTCGGCGCACGCGAGCTCCACGCGGAACGGCTCGCCCAGGCGCGCGACGATGCGCACGCGGACGGGCCTCTTCCTCTGGATGTCGGAGCGGGAGACGCGCGCCGCCGCCTCGATGGCGGCCTGCGAGCGGATCACGCGCACGACCGCGCCCGCTTCGATGGGCCTGGGCGCCGTCGCCGTGATGACCTCGCCGGCCTCGGAGTCGCGCTCGGCCGTGACGGTGAGGAACTGCGTGGGGTCGCTCACCGGGCGGAGCTCGAGAAGGTCGCCCGCGCCCACGGGCTCCGACAGGCGGATGGTGACCTCGGCCCTGGTAAAGCGACGCATCCGCGTGCGCCCGCCGTTGCCGCCCCCGCGGCGCTCGAAGCTGTCCTCGAGCGCTCGGCTGCCCTCGACCTCGCCCACAACCTCGCCGCGGTTGTTCGAGCGCTCGTAGCTCATCATCTCGTTGCCGGACTCTCCGCGCAGGTAGGCATCGGTGAAGTCGCGGTTGAAGGCGCGCTTGAGGCGGCGGTGCACCGCGAGGTCGGCCTCGGGCGCGAGCGGCTCGTGCGCGATGCTCGCGTCGATGGCCTCACGGTAGGCGCCCACAACCTGGTAGACGTAGTCGGGGGCCTTCATACGGCCCTCGACCTTGAGCGAGCCCACGCCCGCCGCGATCATCTGGTCGATGTGGTCGACGGTGCAGTAATCCTTGGGGCACAGCGCCCGCGTGCCGCCCACGCCGCGCATGGTCTCGGCCATACCCGCGGTGGGCACGTCGGGGATGGGCACGAGGTCGCCCTTCTCGTCGACGAGCTCATAGGGCAGGCGGCACGGCTGGGCACATAGGCCGCGGTTGGCCGAGCGGCCTCCCGCGAGCGAGCTCATCATGCACACTCCGGAGTAGCAGAAGCACAGCGCGCCGTGGCCGAAGCACTCGAGCTCGACGCCCTCCTGCGCGATGCGCTCGATCTCGGGCAGCGAGAGCTCGCGCGAGAGCGTGACACGGTCAGCGCCGTGCTCGCGGCACCAGGCGACGCCGCGCGCGTCGTGGATGTTCGCTTGGGTCGAGACGTGCGTCTCGATCTGCGGCCACGTGCGGCGGACCTGCGTAAAGAGGCCCCAATCCTGGATGATGAAGGCGTCGGCTCCGAGCAGCCACGCGCGGCGCACGAGGCCGAGCACGCGCGGGATCTCGTCGGTCGCGACGGCGACGTTGACGGTGACGTAGACGCGCGCCCCGGCGAGGTGCGCGCGGCGGCACGCGTCGCCGAAGCTCGCGTCGTCGAAGTTCTTCGCGCTGCGGCGGGCGTTGAAGCTGTTGCCGAGACCGCAGTAGATGGCGTCGGCGCCCGCGGCGAGCGCGGCGTTAAAAGGCTCTGGGCCGCCCGCCGGCGCGAGCAGCTCGATGACGTTCTTGTGGGCCAAGACTAATCTCCCATCAGCCCGTGGTATCAAACCTGTTTACGATACCGCAGGTCCGGGGCGCCGGCGGGCGCGCGGGCGCGATTGCTCAGCATGTCCAAAAGGCGCGGGGCAAGAAGGGCGGCGCGCGACAGCGACGGGCGCCGGTGCGTCCTGCAGCGTCCCCTACAACACGCCCGTCGCCATGCCTAGGATGGCGAGGAGGAGCAGCGACCCCATCGACACGCCCGCGAATCGCGCGAGCTCCGCGATGAGGGGCCTGCGACCCATGGCCGGGAACCTCGAGCGCAGGTGCCGCTTATCCAGGAGGATGTAGCCGAGCCACACCGCGTTCGGGGGCAGCCACACGATGAACTCCAGGCACCTGAACCACAGCGGGTAGACGGCCGAGGACGCGGCGGGGATGAACGCGCAGTAGACGCCGGCGATGACGACGAGCGCGGTCCCGAGGAGCACGACCGCGTTCCACGCCCGGCCGAGCCATCGCGTCGCGCCCCGGCGCGAAGAAGGGCGCGGGGCGGCAGGCCGCTGCGGGTAGGGCTTCTTCGCAGTAGCCTTGGCCTGCAGCGCATTCGACGCTGAGCGGTCATCGGCCTCCCCCGCCGCGGCGCGGCGCACCGCGTCCGCGAGGTCCGCCACGCTCGCGTAGCGGCCCTCGGGGTCGAAGCTCATCGCCCGCGCGACCACCTGCGCGAGCTCTGGCGGCACGCCAGGCCTCCGCGCGAGCGCCTCCGCCGCGCGGCCCGGCTCGGGGTCCTCGCCGGTCAGGCAGAAGTACAGCAGGGCGCCGAGCGCGTACACGTCGCTGCGAACGCTCGTCTGGCCGAAGCCGAACTGCTCGGGCGGCGCATAGCTCCGCGTCCCGAGCTTGAGCGTGTCCGAGTAGGCGCCCGGGCGCCACGCGCGGGCGATGCCTAGGTCGATGACCACGAAGGTACGGTCGATGCCTTCCTCGCCGCCCGCGACCATGACGTTGGACGGCTTGAGGTCGCGGTGGATGAGGGGCGCGCCCGTGCCCAAGCCCGCGTGGAGGCACCCCACCGCAGCGGCGACCTGGGCGATCGCATCCTGGGCGAGCTCAACGGAGGCGCCGGCGGCGCGCACGTAGTCCTCGAGGGTGCGTCCGGGGAGGCGCTCCATGAGGACCCGGGTCTTCTTTCCATCGTTCGAGCAGGCTGCGATGCGCGGGAGATTCGGCGACCTGAGGCCACACCGCTGCGCACGGAAGAGCAGGTCGTAGGCCGTTCCGAGGCCCGTGGTCGCGTCGATCTCCTTGTACACGAAAGGCCCGAGTTCGTCGCCGCCGCGCCCGCGAAAGGTCGCCGCCTCCGTCAGCTCGAAGTCGGAGCGCTTGAGCACCTCCAGCACGTGGAGGCTCCCCTCAGGCGCACAGGACCCGGCCGCGTCAGCCGCAGCCGGGTCCTCAACAGCGGAGCCCTCGGCGCCGACGCCCATCCTGCCAGCGACGGACTCGAGGTACGCCGAGAGCTCCGCATCAAAGTCCGCATCGTATGTCGCGTCGTCGCGTTCCATACGTTCGATACTAGCCTCTCTGGGGAGCGCCCGCGCCTAGCAGACGGTCTTCTCGCCGAAGCGATAGAGCTCCTCGTTCACCTTCTGGAGCGAGCAACCGCGGTCGATGCAGAAGATGATGATCGCGTCGCGCCGGTCCTTGCAGTTGAGCGCGCTCACGCCGGCCGCCGCGAGCGCGCGGTTGGTCTCGCGCAGAAAGCGAAGATCGGAAGAGCGTCGTGTAGGGAAAGAGTGTAGATCTCGGT
>OLWU01000558.1_pt1 | contig 9954 bp, 10 predicted proteins | sample 1673351 | NCBI WGS metagenome assembly OLWU01 (sample SAMEA103958109, study PRJEB25191) | human gut metagenome | biome: human-associated habitat [ENVO:00009003]; feature: intestine environment [ENVO:2100002]; material: feces | place: Germany | collected 2013/2015
GTCAAACTGTTTGAGGATATATTCCCGGAACGTTTCGTCCGGGAAGGTAAGATCGGATATATAGACGGGGCCGTAACTATCCGTAGCCGCAAAGGCGCTGAAGGGCAGGAAGGTGAATACCATAGCCAGCGTCAAAAGGGCACTGACAAGGCGCGTTCGTTTTGAGAATCGTTGTTTCATGGGGTGCTCCTTTCTGTTATGGGGTGTATTGCTGCAGGGCGTTTTTCTGGGCGGCGGCGGTGAGGTCGTCCAGAGCGCTCATCACGTCCCGGTAGTTTGGGGGAAACTTGTTTTCCCCGTGGGCTTCGATGCGGGTGCCGTCGGCAAGAGTGGCTTCCAGCCGGAAGCTTTTGCCGTCCAGCACGTTGGGGTCGTGGCCGGAGAAGCCTGCCCAGCCGCCCACGCCGTACTCTTCCAGAATGGCCTTGGCCTGTTCCAGAAGTTCCGGCCCGGCCTGCTCCTGATACACTTCTTCGTGGTACAGTTCCAGTTCCACCCGGGTGCCCTCGGGGGTGCGGGTGAGGCAGGTGCGGGAGATGGGCCGGATATAGCTGCCCCGCTCCCAGAACTCCAACGTTTCAAGGTCAGCCAGCGTCGGGGTAGCAGCCGCAGGCTCCGGGGGCGTTGGGGCGGGGCGGCTGGGGCTGCGGCTGAGCAGTGCCGCCCCCACCGCCAGCCCCAGCAGCACCAGCGAGAAAGTGCGCATGGGTCGTCTCCTCCTTTCTGTGCGCATGGGTCAGTCTCCTTCCCTTGCCGTGGGGGGTAGAATGGTCATTCTGCCGTCCACCGCCGCGTCCAGCATCTCGTGCTCCCGGAAATACTCCATCAGGATATCCTGACAGGAGGTTGCCACGCTACGGGGCTTCTGGAGCTTGCAAAGGGTGTCGTAGGAGATGTTGAAAAAGCTTTCGATGTTTTTAAAGTGGTAGTTCTGCATGCCCACGGTGAACAGGGCGTCATCGCCGATCTCCTTGCCCACCTCTCTGCCGCAGTAGGTAAAGTAATCAAAATCGCCCTTGCGGCGGTCGTACCGCAGGCGCAGGGTGGAGGGCAGCTGGTAGAACTCCGTATGGCCGGTGTAGGCTTCCTCCCGCAGCATGTAATGGAGCATCTGACGCAGCTGCTGGCCGGTCACCTTGAACATGAATACGCCGTCATCGTAGGGGAAGCCCTCGATAAGGTCGCCGTAGGTAACGATGGGGCCCAGCTTTTCGGCCCGGATGCTGCCGGAGCCGATCAGCATCACATCCACCCCAAGGCTGCGGGTAAAGATATCGGCAAACAGGTTGCCAAGCTCGGTCTCCTGCGTGCGCTGGGGGTGGGTAAGCTCCCGGCGGAAGCGCCCTACGATGTGGCTGTACTTTTCGTCCACCTGACTGGTGAAGCGGTGCAGCACCTGCTCCATGGCAGGGTTGCGGGGGCAGGTCTCGGCGCAGATGGGCACGGTGCGCCATGTGTAGGAATCGATGCAGTTGTTGTCCGTGTCCACGATGATGTCAAAGCGCCCGATCTGGTCGGTGCCGGTGCCCGCCTGCGCAATGACCACGCCGTTTTCCTCCACCGCGTGCTCCGGCAGGGTGTGGCTGTGCCCGCCGATGATCAGATCCACTCCCCACGCCGGGTCCAGCTGGCGCGCCAGATGGCGGTCCTCCTCAAAGCCGATGTGGGTCAGCAGCACGGTAAAATCAATATCGATGCTGTTGTGGGCGTTGCAGATCTTGCCCACCTCGGCGGCTGCTGCGGCGGTGTCCACAAAGGAGCCTACCAGAGATTCGGATTTGGTCTGGTTGATCACGTCCTGCGTGATGATGCCGATGAACAGGATGTTCATGCCGTCCATCCGCAGGATCTTGTAGGGGGTGAACAGCCGGGTGGAGGTGTTTTTGATGTAGAGGTTTGCGTTGATGATGGGAAAGCGCGCGCATTTTTCGATGAACAGCAGATGCGCGATGCCGTAGTCCACCTCGTGGTTGCCTATGGTGACCACGTCCGGGGCAAGGGCGTTCATGATCTCGATGGTGGAAAGCCCCTTGTATTCGGAATCAATGACCGAGCCCCGGAACATATCACCTGCAATGGCGTAGATGGTGTTGGGCTCCTCTGACCTCACCTTTTCGATGTAGCCGGACAGCATGGAAACGCCGCCCACCAGTTTTTCGTCCACCTGCTCTGCCAGAAAGTCTCCGTGCAGATCATTGGAGTGGAGGATGGTGATCGTTTTGGTGTGTTTCATGGTGCATTCCTCCCGGTGTGGGTCGGCGCTGGTCAGCCCATGGCCTCCTGCCGTGCAAAGTAGACCGTGTTGACAAGGCTCAGGTAGCTCTCCCCGCCGTCCAGATAGAACTTCAGGGCAAGGGTGTCCTCGTCCTCCAGCGTGACGGCGTAGCGGTCGCCGTGGGGTCCGGTAAAGGTGGCGTACCACTCCTGATTGGTCTGGAAGGGTACCTCCGGGGTGCCCTCCTGATAGAACAGGTCGGCTTCCTCCACGTTCAGCTCCGGGTAGGGGGTGATGTAGCTGGCGGTGAAGGGCAGCTGGCTGCCTTCGGTGTCGGCGTCGGTGGGCAAAAAGCACATCCGGTCGGCGTCTGCGGGGTCGGTGTCAAAATAGCCCTCGTCGGTGTCGCGGCCGGTCTCCAGCCAGTTACCCTCCAGCGACCACGGGCTGGTGTCGGTCTCCCAGTCGTCCCCTTCCGGGTAGATGGTAAAATCGCACACGCCCTCGGCTTCCACCACATGGCCGTTCTCGCCGGAAAGGAAGGGGCTGAATACCAGCTCTTCGCCGGTGCTGGGGTACAGTTCCACCTCGGTGTTGGGGACGATATCGCTGATGTTGCACAGCAGCAGGATGGGCTGACCGTCCTCACTGTAATAGAGCTGTTTACCGCGCTGGAGCGGGTTTTCGGCATCGTCTGTCAGGCTCGTCTCGTAGACGAAGAGGGTGGCCTGCGCCTCCTGCGGGAAGATGCAGTACAGGTCGCACCCGCCATCCGGTGCCACGACCCAGTGATCCTGCGGGATGTCATAGACGAAGCCCCACAGATCCCGCAGATCGGTCTGGCTGTCCAGCACCTTCTGCACATCGGTGGTCACCTCGTAGGAGCCGCCCAGATACAGCACACAGGCGCGGTATTCGTCCTCCCCTGCCAGAAGGCGCATATAGGTCACGTTCTCCGGCTCGGTGTACTCCTGTTTGGCGGAGGGCGATGCGGTCATGTTGTCTCCGTCCAGCATTTTTTCGGGCTTGGAGCTGGACGCGCTGCTGCCCTTGGACGACCCGCCGCAGCCTGCAAGGCCGATGGTCAGCGCCAGCAGGGCTGCCAGAAGTTTCAGGTTTTTCATAGGTTCTCCTTTCTCATGCCCTGCCGGGGCGCACCTCAGGGGGCAGCGCCGGTCAGCGGGTAGTTGGAAAAATCATACACGCCATCCACCGGCACAGGGCGGCCGGTCTCGGCGGAAAGCTGCGGGTTCCAGTCCAGCGGGCGTCCGGTGCTGCAATAGACCGTTACCATGGTGTTGGTGTCCTCCCTGCTGCCGTTGCACAGCAGCAGAATGGGCTGGCCACCCTGCCTGCCGTAAAGCTCCTTGCCCGTCTCGTTCGGGTACTGAGGATCCTGCTTTTCATAGACAAAAAGCGTATCCTCCTTACGCACGGCAAAGATGCAGTACAGCTCCCGCCCGCCGCCCGGCGCTGTGACCCAGCGGTCTGCCGGGATGTCCGCAACGAACTGCCACGGCTGTTCCGGTAAGCTGTCCAGCACGGCATGCACATCGGTGGTGCGCTCCGGGACGCTGCCCAGATAGAGCACCCCGGCAAGCTCTCCGCTGTCCCCGGCCAGCTGCCGCAGCGCGGCAAGCTGCTCCGGCTCAGCAGAATCGGCACCGGAAGCCGCTGTGCTGCTGCCCTGCCCGGCGCTGCCGGGGGCGGGGCGGACGGGGTCGCCGTCCACCGCACCGCACCCTGCCAGACTGAAAGCCAGTGCAAGCAGTGCTGCAAAAGTTTTCATGGCTTTCATGTCAGCCCCTTTGTTTTATGCCCACGGGTCGGCAGACGCCGGGATGCGGATACCGGTCATCAGGTACTGATCCCACAAGAACCACTGCCCGTCGCCCTTGCGGCGCAGCTTGATGGGGCGGGGGCTGTCGGCGCCGCCGCAGGGGATGAACAGCTTGCAGTAACCTTCCTCCACGTTGGAGGTGTGGTTGCTGCCCACCAGCAGGGTGAAGGGCTGGCGGGGGGTATAGCCGTTTTCCGGCGACGCACCCACAAAGTAGGAGAACGGGATATAGCTCTTGCCGTCCCGGAAGCGGTCGTTCAGGAAGGAAATCTCCTGCCCGTTCATGGGGCGGGGACCCCGCAGCCAGTTGAGCATCTCCAGCCCGATGGATTTGTCGGCACCGTAGGCGCACAGCGCGCAGACGGTGAGGGCTGCGGTCTTGAAGGGGGTGTCCAGACTGGCCTCCGGCAGTGCCTGCATCTGGGCAAGGCTTTCCGGCAGAGCCTGAAAGGTAAAGGTGACGGTCTGGTTGCCGGAAACATTTGCGGCGGCCTGCTTCATCTTATCAAAAAGTCCCATGAAAATACTCCTTTCTGTTTCAGCTGTAAAGGGTTCAGCTCCGGTTCGGGTCATGGCGGGGCACGGTCCGCCTGCGGACGATCTTCTGGTTCAGATCCAGACTGAGGTTTACAAAATAACCGTTTTCAAAATACCATGCAAGGTCCTTTGTGTCCATGCCAACGCTGTTGCACAGCCACCGCAGGGGCACCTCCGGCCCGGAGTAGCTCTCCACCCTGCGGGCGATGGTTCTTGCATGGTAGCGGCGTTTTTCGTTGCGTGCGAACAGAACAAGGGGCACTGCGCCCACCACGATCCAGAACACATACCCGACAACGTGGGAGGTGTCCTTGGCCTGCAGGTCCAGACAGAGGGTATACAACCCGCCAAAAGAGCAGAACACGCAGAAGGCAAGCCCCGCGTTCCGCAGCCATTTGAGGACACGGGGGATCTCACCCCGGGCTTTTTCCGAGAGATAAGGGTTCATAAACATGCTCCTTTCAGAACGAGCCGCCTCCACCGCCGTGGGTGGTGCCGCTGGAAGAGGTGTGGGTGGAGCTGCCGCCGGAATCGCTGGAGCGGGACTCCTTCGGTCGCTCGGTGCGGTGCACGTCACGGTACAGGAACAGCTCCCGGCTGTTGGTCAGATTCATGCTGCCCTCCCGCACATAGCTGGCGGCATTCTCCCGGAACGCCACGCTGCGCAGCTGGCTTTTCATCACATGGACGACGACCCATGCCAGCACAAGGCCGATGCCCAGCGCAAGGAACAGGTACATGAGAGACAGCGGCTCCCGGGGCAGGTTATTCACGTCATAGGGGTGGCCCGCCCGGGCAGCGTCAATGTAGGTATCCGACCATTGGACAAAGGTGCGGAAGGCACCGGCGTAGTCTCCATCGGCCATGAAGGGGGTCATCTGCTCGCCAAGGTACTGGATGCCGGCATCCGTAAAGGCGGTAATGCCGTAGCCGCAGGTGGAGATATGCCACTTACGGTCGCCTATGCTCACCAGCAGCAGCACGCCGTCCCGGTTTTCGCCGTAGCCGAACTGGCAGTAATCATACAGGTCATCGGCATATTCCTCCATGCTGGTGTAGCCCTCGTTTTCCAGCGAGTCGATGGTAGCAATGATCACATCAAAGCTCTGGCGGACGCTCAGTTCCTCCAGTGAAGCTTCCAGCTCGCCGTCCTCGTCCTCGGTCAGAACTTCTGCGCTGTCGTTCATGCGGTAATACAGGTCGGCAAAGCCGTCTGCGGCAAAGGCCGGTGCGGCCAGCGCGACCAACAGCACCAGTGCGGCCAACGCAGCACAGAGGGAGCGCAGTGGGGTAACAGTCTTTTTCATCTTCCGTCCCTCCTTTACAGAATCCCGGCCAGCCACAGCAGCCACATCACCGCATAGGATGCAGCACCGACGGCTGCCGTAAGTCCCAGCGTCCACTTGCGGGCGGCGGCCTTATCCACCGGCAGGTTGCCCACAAACTTGCCGGTCTGGCCGTTCATGGCAAAAATGTAGTTGTTGCCCTGCCAGCTGGTGCTCAGCACCCACACTGGGAACAGGGCATACTTTGCCTTGCCGCCGTGCAGCTGGATGCTGCTGTTATCCACCTTGACCGAATCGTAGCCGGTAACGGTCTGCTGGAACGTCTCCTCAGTGGAGCGGCGGATGCGTTTGTTGGCCCGCTCGATGCTGTCCTCTGCGCTCACATCGTATTTATCCGCCACATAGCCCGCCAGATAGGCCGTCTGGAAGGGGATGGCGTCCTGCATGGCGAAGGGCTCGATGGATTCCATCAGGTCGTCCTCGATCTTGGACGAGCCGTCCACCGGCACTGCGTCAAAGCCCAGTGTGCCGTCCCGCCGGACGGAGTAGTAGTTGGTCTCGGTATAGTCGTATTTGCTGTCCGACCAGCAGCGGGTCCGGGTGGCGGTAAAGCGCAGCTGGGCGTCGGCGTCGCTGTCAAAGAGCCAGAAGGGCACATACACGCCCTTGATCTCATCGATGTGGTTCTGGCTGCGGAACACCCGGGGCAGCAGGGTCTTGCCCTTGAGATGCTCCTGCAATTTGGCCTTGGCGGCCTTTTTGTCCAGCTTGAAGGGGATGATGAGGTCGGGCCGCAGGGCCCCGGCAAACTGTCCGGTGAGGACGATGGGATTGCCGCAGAAGGGGCAGGCCGAGGCGGCCATGGTGTCGTCGCCCACGATCTCGCCGCCGCAGCTCTTGCAGCTGTAAGTATGCAGACCGGCGGTCTCCCCTTCTGCCCAGCTGCCGCCGGGGGTGGCCCAGTTCATCTCGCTGGGCTTTTCGTCCTTCAGCTCCTCGTCATAGCCCTTGAGGGTATCCACGTCGAACTCGGTGTCGCAGTAGGGGCATTTCATCTTCTGGGTGGCGCTGTCAAATTGGATGGCGCCATCGCAGCAGGGGCACTTGTATTCCAGCATTCCTGCCATAGCGTTTCCTCCTGTTGTTCCAAAGGGGGCCGAGGGCTCTTCCCCGGCCCCGCTGTTTTTGTGTTGGTCTTTCCGCCGAAGCGATCGGCTCAGAAATCCGTAGTGATGCGGAACACCACCGGCTCGTCCGGCTCGGTGGCTTTGCCGTGGTGGCCCACTGCAAGGAAAGCGTTTTCTTCCAGCGGCAGGAAGACATCAAAGGTGCAGAACTCTCCGCACAGCTGGCACAGGGTCTCGCGCTCACCCACGGGAAGGGACTTTTCCAAAAAAGTGCCGTCCGGCGCGTACAGCTCCCACATATAGCCCGTGTCCAGCAGATAGCCGTTGGGGCGCTTCATCATCACGGCGTCAAAGCTGCCCACCGGCTGCGAGCTGCGGGCCAGCTCATTGCCGTCCAGATCAAAGGCAGCAAAGTAATCATCGCCGCTGGATTCCAGCTCGCCCACCGTCAGCAGCTCGTCCCCGCTGAGGTTCAGGGAGGACATGCTGTAGAAGGGGCCGATCTCGTTATCGCCCTCCAGCGTCAGCTCGGTGTACTCGCCGTCCTGCACCAGCACCGGCGCGGAGTTGGTCCAGTAGATCACGGTCAGATCCCGGTCCTTGGAGGAATAGCAGCTGCCCGTGTAGTCCAGTGCGTCGCCGGGCTCCTCCGGGTCGCTGCTGTTCAGATCGTAGCAGTAGACATCAAAGTTGTCCATGGCGTACAGGATGCCATTGCGGTCGATGCTGAGGGCGTTGCTGCCGTCAATGTTGTACTCTGCCACCGGGGTCAGCCGGTCGTCCTTGATGGCATACTCGAAGATCTTGGCAGACTGCTCTTCATCGTCCTCGTTGTAGAAGCTGAAGAAGTAATTGCCCCGGTAGCTGTCCGCATGGATGCAGTGATGCGCTCCGTCCAGTTCCCGGCGGACGTCAAAGGGGATGTACTGCGCCTTGAAGGTGTATTCGCCGATGGTCAGCTCCCCGGTCTGGAACTGGGTCACAGGGGCCCCTGCAGGGGCGGCTTTGTCCACTGCTGATTCCGGCTGTGCCGAAGCGGACGGGGCACTGCTGCTGGAAGCCGGTGCACTGGAAACGCTGGATGCGCTGGCGGCACCGGAGCCGCCGCAGGCGGTCAGCCCGAGGGCGGCGGTGGCAAGGCCCATGGCCTTGAGGAAATCTCTGCGCTGGATCTTTCTCATATTCGTTCCTCCTTTTGGGGTCACTGCACTTTTGCAAAGGCTTCGTCAGCGCGGCGGCTGTACAATGCCATGCCGCCGGTCTGGGCGTCGTTTGCCAGATTGATGTTCTCCACAAAGCGGGCCTTTTCCTGCTCAGAGAGCTGCCCGCCCTTCATGGCGGCAGATGCCACGGCACCCATGGCACCGATCATGCCCATCTGGCCCTTCAGCTCCCGTTCCTCGGCCTTGGACATTCGGCGGCCGAACATGCTGGTCTCATTATCGTGGACCCCGAAGATGTGGTCCAGATGCTGCCGTGCGATGTGGGCATAGCCGATCTCCCGCCGGTCCCGCTTGCTGAAGCAGATGACCAGCTCCTGCTTGATGTAGGGGTGGGGATGCATGCCCCGCTGGGTCTGGGCCTCGGTGATGCTGCGGGGCTGCACCAGCTTCAGCTTCAGGCCGCCGCCGTTGAGGGTGGGTTCCTGGCCCGGCTCCTTGGCGGGGGTCTCGTCCAGATACTCCTCATAGCTGGCGATCTGGTCGTAGCGGATCAGCTCCGGCATCTTGCCCCGCCCGCCGGTGCGATCGTCGATGTACAGCATTCCAAGCTCATCGCAGAACACCAGCCCCATTTGCGACGGGGTGGAGGGGTATGCGTTGACCCGGAACTCGGTCTTGTCGAACACCTCGTCGAACACCCGCTTCATCCGGGCCATATACTCCATGTGCTCCTTGGCCTCGTCCAGCGTCAGCTCACTGAGCCGGATGTATTTGGAGCACTTGTTGCCGCAGTCGTCGCAGAGGAACTGTCCGTCCCGAAGCTTGGAGCGGTGCAGGGTGCCGCACTCCTTGCCGCAGACGGCACAGTTCTGTTTTGCGAACAGGTTGGAAAAGAATCCCATCATGGTATGCTCCTTTCATTGCTCTGTATTTGTCAGATCAGGTCTGGTCGCTGTCGTCAAAGGGGTCGCCGCACTCCGGGCAGAACTTGGGCGGGTGAGCGGGGTCTGCCGGCTCCCAGCCGCATTTGTCGCACTTATATTTGGGCGTACCGGCGGGCTTGGGTTTGCCGCACTCGGAGCAGAACTTGCCTTTGTTCACCGCGCCGCAGCTGCAAGTCCAGCCTTCTGCTGCCGCCGGGCGGGGCTTGCCGCACTCCGGGCAGAACTTGCCCGTAACGGTGGCACCGCAGCTGCAAGTCCAGCTGTCAGCGGGCTTCGGCTCCGGCTTTTTGCTGCCACATTCCGGGCAGAATTTGCCGGTAACGGTAGCTCCGCAGCTGCACTTCCAGCTGTCTGCCGGGGCGGGTGCGGGGCGGCTGACCTGCTGGGGCGCGTCCACGCTGTCCGGACGGGCCTGCTGGCCCATGGCAAACAGGTTCTGGGCGCTCATGCCGCCCATACCGCCTGCACCGGCTGCCATGCCCATGCCCATAAAGCCGGTCATGGCACCGGCGGTGTTGCCGGCGGCGGTCTTCATGGCGTCGATCTGGCCGCCCACCAGACGAGCTGCGGCGGTGGTGGGATCGGTGGTCATGGCGTTCTCTTCCCACTCGGTGATCTTCTTCTGCTGCTCCTCCGGGATGGACAGGGAGTTGATGTTGAAGGAGAACACTTCAATACCGCGCTTTTTGCGCCAGACATTGGACAGCTGCTCGTTGAGGGCGTCCGAGATCTCCAGCGTGTGGGCGGGGATCTCGTAATACTGCACCTTGTTTGCCGAAAGGGTGGCAAGGGCAGGCTGCAGGGCGTTCATCAGCTCGCTCTTCAGCCGGGGTGCGATCTCG
>OLWU01000559.1_pt1 | contig 9946 bp, 8 predicted proteins | sample 1673351 | NCBI WGS metagenome assembly OLWU01 (sample SAMEA103958109, study PRJEB25191) | human gut metagenome | biome: human-associated habitat [ENVO:00009003]; feature: intestine environment [ENVO:2100002]; material: feces | place: Germany | collected 2013/2015
CGCTGCGCCAGCTCAAGGAGCCCTGCGAGGTGCGGCTGTGCTCCGACAGCCAGTATGTCATCAACGGGCTGGAAAAAGGCTGGGCCAAGGGCTGGAAGCGCCGGGGCTGGAAAAAATCCGACGGCTCCCCTGCCCTGAACCCGGACCTCTGGGAGCAGGCACTGGAGCAGGAAGCACGGCACAAACTCACATACATCTGGGTCAAGGGCCACGCGGGCCACCCGGAAAACGAGCGCTGCGACCAGCTGGCCGTGGCACAGAGCCAGGCACATGGCGGGAGGCAGGGACGATGAGCGACACTTTTTTGCCCGGCAGCGGGTTTGATACCTACGAGCAGCAGGACAAAGTGCTGGTAGGCCTGGGCGGCGGCACGGCAGCCAAAGTAGCCGTCCGTATTTTGCAGCAGCAGGGCTTTGCGGTAGCGGGTGCCGTCGTGAAGCTCTCTGCCGAAGAAGAGCCTCTGGTGCAGTCCGCAAAAGAGGCCGCAAAGGCCCTTGGCATCGAGTGTGCCACCCTCAACGCCGAGGCGCTGGCCGCACAGGGAGTCCCCCCTGTGGACGCCCGCCTCTCTGCCCTGCTGACGGCGGCAGACAAACTGGGCATCCAGTACATCGCCACCGGGCACTTTGCCCAGATCGCAGAGGCCGTGGAAGCCAACATATTGAATATCAAGTAACAAAGCATTTATCTTTAGTTGATATCCGCCAAAGACAATTAGCTATTTCATTAGGTAACTATATAGCAGTTGACTAACGTGGTATGCAAGCGGTCGCCAAGCAGTTACATACGCGCTGGCGTCTCCCGCATTTTGTGAATATGGCGGCACGATGCGAAGGATGGTAGTCAACTTGTATATATTCCCCAACTATTATTCCGGGTGAAAAAGGAGTGGTTAGACACCCGGAAAGATATTCCTGATTGGAGTCGGGTGAGGATAGCCTCTTTTTTCACCCGATGCATAAGCCCGGGATCTTCCGCCACACCTTGTCTTATATGACTACGATGGAGATTGGGTCCTTTACATACAGATTCTTATGCAGGAATACCAACGAATCACAATTACTTAAATATCAGCATCATAAGGAAAATGTTAGCCAACTCCTATATGATTTCCAAAACAAAAGTTAGTCAACTACTATATAGTATCCTTTCATTAATATTAAAATAGTTATCCATCACGCCACATCCAGTAGCTGTCGATAAAACGGAGACATTATTTGTTATATTTAAACAAATACCCTAACTTTATATCGTATTATCAAACGGTATATGAAATACAATAAAGAACTATTAATCAATAAGAACGACACGTTGACAAAAGATGACTTCATATTCTTTTGGGGGCACCACAAAGGGAAGAATGGTGTGAGCAAATCTTGCTTCAGCCAGTGGTACCCTTGTCTTTTCACTGTAGATGGACAAGAATATAATTGCGCCGAGCAATATATGATGGCTCAGAAAGCCAAAGTGTTTGGCGATGAGGAAGTGAGGAACCAGATACTTGCCGAGACAGACCAAATGACCATCAAGAAGCTTGGACGTTTAGTGAAGAATTATGATGACAGCGTTTGGACAGAAAGACGTTTCCAAATTGTCGTTGAAGGCAATCTCGCCAAATTCTCACAAAATGACGACTTGCGGCAATTCTTGTTGGGTACAGGCGATAAGATCATCGTCGAGGCAAGTCCAAAAGACAGAATATGGGGCATTGGATTTGACGAGTTCGCTCCGGAAGCGACCAACCCAGCACTTTGGAATGGAGAGAATCTTCTTGGTTTTGCTCTTATGGAAGTACGCGACCGACTGAGGGAAATCAGCACACAGGGTTAGAATCGTAAATGTTACCAGAACCAAAACAAGAGTAAACGATATGGCTGAGAAGAACAATATCTGATTTTTAGGTTTGTCTTTTTTGTACTCCAGAAGCGTATTTCCTGTACCAATGGGGTGTTTATGTCCATTTGGTACACATATAGGCCTTCTGCTGTACGACTTCAATCCTGGAAAGTCTGATGTAATATCGCTCATTACGAGGGAGCGATACTGCATACCTAAAACAGAATCTACATGACAATGGTTTAGTATATATTCCAAGTATGAGGATAATCGCACACATAAGAGTAGGTGGCTTCGTCTCCATAAGTGGTAATCACCACTGACACTTGCAGCAGCAAGAACCGAACGGTGAGGAAATATATTCCTAAATAAACTCGTCGCGCTCCTTGATGTCTTTAATGCGAAGCTGGAGGGTGGTGTTGCCGCGGTAGTAGTTCTCGACGATGGAGTAGCAGATGTCGAACGGGTTGCCGGCTTTGATGTAGTCATAGAACTCGGCCATATTGAAGGCTATGGCAGGAATCTGGTGGAAAGGCTGCTTCTCGTCGATCAGGTCGAGCTTCATATGGACTCCACCGGCGCCGACCTTGCGGCCGTTGCCACCGTCGGAGACATTCTCGGTAAGGAATACCGGATTGGTGTTGCCTGGACCGAACGGCTGGAACTGCTTCAAGAGACGGAAGAATTTCGGGGTGATCTGGCTGAACTCCAACTTGGCGTCGATGTCGGTCATAGGGGTCAGCATCTCCTCGGTGATCTTTCCGGCGATGAACTTGTCTATCCTGCCGACGAACTCCTCCAAGTTGCCCTCTTTGAGAGTCAGGCCGGCCGCATAGACGTGCCCGCCGAAGTTCTCAAGAAGGTCAGCGCAGCTCTCGATGGCCTCGTAGAGATCGAAACCAGCCACACTGCGGGCGGATCCAGTGATGAATCCGTTCGACTTTGTCAGTACAATTGTCGGTTTGTAGAACGCCTCGACAAGACGTGAGGCCACAATCCCGACAACGCCCTTGTTCCAAGTCGGATTGTAAACTATTGTCGCCGCGTCAGTTGACAGGGCGGAGCCGTTCTGAACCATCTCCAGAGCCTCCTGTGTGATCTCCCTGTCTATGCTCTTACGGTCATTGTTGTTGTCGTTGATCTTCTCACCGATCATTGTGGCGGTGTGGTCGTCGGAGGCGGTCAGGAGCTCCACGGCCAGGCGGCCGGTCTCCATTCGTCCGGCGGCATTGATCCTCGGACCGATCTTAAACACAATATCATCTATGGTCAGATGCCCGAGTTCCAGCTTCGAAAGGGCCGCCATCGCGTGAAGTCCCTTTCGCGGATTCTCATTCAACTGCTTGAGTCCGAAGTGCGCGAGAACCCTGTTCTCCCCCACCATCGTCACGAGGTCCGCCGCGATGCTGACCACCAGAAGATCCAACAGCGGAATCAAAGTCTCGAACGGAATCCCATATTTCTGTGAATATGCCTGCACAAGCTTGAATCCCACCCCGCAGCCACTCAAATCGTCAAACGGATAGGTGTCATCCTCCCGCTTCGGATCCAGCACAGCCACAGCCGGCGGAAGAGTGTTCTCCGGAAGATGGTGGTCGCAGATAATCACATCTATTCCCTTAGTGGCGGCATATTCAACCTTCTCGTTGGCCTTGATGCCGCAGTCCAAAGTGATTATGAGCCCGAAGCCGTTGTCTCCAGCCCAGTCAATGCCCTTGTAGGACACGCCGTAGCCCTCGTCGTAACGGTCCGGAATGTAGAAATCCACCTTTGAGGAATATCTTCTGAGGAATGAATATACCAACGACACGGCGGTTGTGCCGTCAACGTCGTAGTCGCCATAGACCAGAATCTTCTCCTCCGTGGTGATGGCTTTGCGGACCCTTTCCACGGCCACATCCATATCCTTCATCAGGAACGGATCGTGGAGGTCATTCAGGCTCGGACGGAAGAACGAGCGCGCCTGCTCGAAAGTCTCGACTCCCCTCTTGACAAGAAGGTCAGCGAGAACCCGGTCTATGCCCAGCTCGGCGGAAAGCCTTCCCACCTTCTCTGGATCAGCCGGCTCTTTCAATATCCATTTGCGCTCTTTTCCCATAATAGACAAAGGTACGGATTTAATTTCAGAATGTGAATTAAAAGTAGTATTTTTGCATATTCAGGACGTATCTTATTCGCCTTTAACGGAGAAAGGAAGCGGCGGAATGGCAGGCATCCGCATTGCGCGGGGCGGAGGATATTCCTTAGGATTTGAATATAAAAACACAACAGACATGGCAAACATCGAACTCAGCGAGCAGGAGAGAATCAGAAGGGAATCTCTCGCAAAGTTAAGGGAATTGGGCATCAATCCTTATCCGGCGCCACTCTATCCGGTCAACGCGACCGCAAAGGAAATCGAGGCCGGCTTTGACCCGGAGAAAGGCAACTTCCAGGAAGTCTGCATCGCGGGCCGTCTGATGTCCCGCAGAATCATGGGCGCGGCCTCCTTCGGCGAGATCCAGGACGCGACAGGGAGGATCCAGATCTACGTCAAGAGGGACGAGATCTGCCCTGGCGAGGACAAGACAATGTACAACACTGTCTGGAAGAAGCTCCTTGACATCGGTGACATCATCGGCATCAAGGGATTCGCCTTCATCACCCAGACCGGACAGCTCAGTGTTCACGCAAAGGAACTTACCGTTCTGAGCAAGTCTCTGAGGGTTCTTCCTATCGTGAAGGAGGTTGACGGCGTTGTCTATGACGCCTTCACCGATCCGGAGCTGCGCTACCGCCAGAGGTACGTTGACCTCATCGTCAACCCTCAGGTAAAGGACGTGTTCGTCAAGAGGGCGCAGATCATCGCCACGATGAGGGAATATTTCAACGCCGCCGGCTGCCTTGAGGTCGAGACCCCGATCCTTCAGGCCATCCCGGGAGGCGCCACGGCCCGTCCGTTCATCACCCACCACAACGCCCTAGACATCGACCTCTATATGAGAATCGCCAACGAGCTCTACCTCAAGAGATTGATCGTGGGTGGCTACAACGGTGTCTATGAGTTCGCCAAGGACTTCCGCAACGAGGGTATGGACAAGACCCACAACCCTGAGTTCACCTGTATGGAGATCTACGTGGCCTACAAGGATTACATCTGGATGATGGACTTCGTGGAGAAGATGCTCGAAAAGATCGCCCTCAAGCTGCACGGCACCACAGTCGTGAAGATCGGCGACAAGGAGATCGACTTCAAGGCCGGCTACCGCAGACTCCCTATTCTTGAGGCGATTAAGGAATATGCCGGTGTGGATGTCAAGGGCATGGGAGTCGATGAGCTGCGCGAGACATGCAAGAAACTGAACGTCGAGACCGAGCCTTCGATGGGCGTCGGCAAGCTGATCGATGCCATCTTCGGGGAATATTGCGAGGAGCATCTCATCGAGCCTACGTTCATCATCGACTACCCTGTCGAGATGTCTCCGCTGACAAAGAGGCATCGTGAGGATCCTACCCTCACCGAAAGGTTCGAGCTGTTCGTCTGCGGCAAGGAACTCGCGAACGCGTATTCAGAGCTCAACGACCCGATCGACCAGCTGGAGAGATTCGAGGAGCAGGCGGCCCTCAAGAGCCACGGCGACGACGAGGCGATGTTCATCGACTACGACTTCGTGCGCGCCCTTGAATATGGTATGCCTCCTACTTCCGGCCTAGGAATGGGCATCGACCGTCTGACAATGTTCATGACCGGGCAGACGACCATCCAGGACGTGCTCTTCTTCCCTCAAATGCGTCCGGAGAAGATCGCGAAGAACGACAAGAACGCTGAGACTGAGGAATAATCAGGTTTGGAAAATCAGAAGGGTGGCTGTGACCTCGATGTCCGAGTCACCCTTTATTGTTTTCAGAAGCATTCTATGAATATCCAGATGATTCATACACCGAATCATTTCCGGCATTCGTAAAGCAAAAGTTAAAGAAAATGAGAATCGAGAACATCACATCGGCGCAGAATCCGAAGATCAAGGAACTGCTGGCTCTTCAGGAGAAATCCAAGCTGAGACGCTCGGAAAGGCTTTTCGTGGTCGAGGGCCGCAGGGAACTAGGGCACTGCCTTGACGCCGGATTCGTACCAAGAACGCTGTTCATCTGTGGGGAGATTCTGACCGAGGAGGAACTGAACGACCTTCTTGGCAAGGCCGAAAGCAGGAATCCGAAAGTCGGTGTCGTGCAGGTTCCGTACGAGCTTTATGGCAAGATCGCCTACAGAGGCGGCACGGAGGGTGTCATCGCCGAGGTGGAGTTCCGTGACAGGACTCTGGAAAGTCTGACACTCAGCAAGAATCCGCTGGTGATTGTCCTTGAGAGTGTCGAAAAACCCGGCAACCTCGGGGCCGTGCTGAGGAGTGCCGACGCCGCAGGCACGGATGCAGTTATCATCTGTGACCCACTCACCGACCTCTACAACCCGAACCTCATCAGGGCCAGTATCGGCGCCGTATTCTCCCGGCAGGTCGCCGTGGCCACCTCCGAGGAGACCATCGCTTGGCTCAAGTCCAAACATATTCAGATACTCACCGCGCAGCTTCAAGACTCTTCCCTCTACTACGACACGGATATGAAGAAGCCCACCGCGATCGTGATGGGCACCGAATCCACCGGCCTGACCGACCTCTGGCGGGAAGTCGCCGACGCCCACATCCGCATCCCGATGCTCGGTGACCTCGACTCCCTCAACGTCTCCGTCTCCGCCGCCATCCTTCTCTTCGAAGCCCTCCGACAGAGGCAGTAAGCCTTTCAGCTCCATTTAAAGCGCCACATAATACGAAGCGAACAAATACACCGTGCCATAATCGCATATAGTTATTTTCGGGATTTACTGTAAATTTGCAGTAAATTCCGACACGGCAACCTCTACAGGAATCGTTGCATCAATAGAGTTATGGGCACGGTCATTGCAATCGAAGGAGCGGTCGGCTGACGCGGGGTCATTTCCGGCCGGAAAACCTTAAAATGATTGCGTTATGGAAGAATTCTCTTTGGTCACTCCTACGTTGCTGTTCTCGGCTGTGTCTTTGATTATGCTGGCGTACACTAACCGGTTTCTGTCTTATGCGCAATTGGTGCGGAATCTCAAGGATAAATATGTCAAGGACAGGTCGGAGGTGACCGCGGCACAGATCGCCAACCTTCGCAAAAGGCTGAACCTGACACGGAGCATGCAGATTCTGGGAATATCCAGCCTGTTCTGCTGCGTCGTGTCGATGTTTTTCTGCTTCATCAGCCTTAGGGTCACAGCGATCATCATCTTCGGAATCGCCCTGCTGCTCCTGATCTCCTCGCTCGGCCTCTCCATCCGTGAGCTGGTCATATCCACCCGCGCGCTGGAGATTCACCTCAACGATCTGGAGCACAAATAATATGTGACGCCAGGGGAAAAAAGGCAGATTTTGCACGTTACCAAAATCTGCCTTTTGATTTTTCCCCTGACGTTCGTTAACACATATGGGCTTAATCCATAGGCTTGTCAGTCCTGTTGCAGTGGGTCAGAAAAATAAAATTCAAAATTTTGGTAACGTGCAAAATTTTGAATTTTCTGACCTTTCTGACACTCGGTGCGCTTCGACAAGCTCAGCGACCATAAGGGGGACCGAACAGCGATTTGGCAAGGTCTGTGAACGGAAGCGGTCTGTGGCCGGACGGTTTAGAAAACGACCTCGGACATCGCTTTGAGGTCGGGCTGAAGGCCGGTCATGATGGAATAGCCGGTAAGGGCTTGGTACAGAAGCCAGCGGCGGCCCGATATGTAGGTGCAGTCAGCGGAGGTGAGTTTCATACGGGCCTCATCGTCAAAGGATGGTGTCTTATAGTTCGCCTCCAGGATCACCTTTTTCTGGCCTGAATCCTCGCCGGCGAAATCATCTGCGGTAAACTCTGCAATTTCAGGCAGAGCCATCGGCAGGGTGTAGATCACAAGGTCACATTCCTTGACGGCCTCCTTGAAATCAGAGATCGGGTCCGGCAGGAAACCATATTCAGGCATAGTTTCCGCTATCGCTTGCGCCTTTTCGGGGGTTCGGTTCATCAGGATGGTGGCGAATCCAAGTTCGGCGGCGGCAACGGCGGCGGCCCTTCCAGCTCCTCCGCAACCGACCACAAGCGCCTGAGGCTGACGGTTGAACGTGCGGCTCAAGGTCATCAGGAAGAACTGGTGCATCTTCACGAAAAACTTGTCCCCGAAGTTGCCGATGAATTCCTCCACGATGCCCGGGAAATATGCCTCCACGACAGCCGTCACGATGCCGGTGAAGTCAGAATTATACGCCTCTATGCCATTGGAGCCTTTCACCAGAAGGTTCGTCGCACCGATGCGGGCCGCCGGTCCTGAAACCGCCCCCTCGCCTTTGCGCACCATCTCCAAGACCTTTGAATATGCCCGTTCCTTAAACGGAGCGGTGACGTTGACAGCGGCATATTCATCAATGAATCTCTGGAAGGATGCTTCAAAGTCACTGCCTTCGATCAGGTCGTATGAATATTCCCCGTCCTTCACTCCTTTGTAGGCCGCCTCGAACAGTGCCGGGCTGCCGGATCCCTTGATCGGATCACCTATGAGACCATATTTCGCCATATTCCTAATTCCTTTTTAAGAAGCTATTTTGATCTGTTTGAATGTCTTCTCTCCTCAAAGGACATTTCAAACAAAAAGATTGATGCGAAGTTAGCAAACAGCACGGCTTTCTGCAAATCATATTCATATTCACAGAAAAGAAAAGTTAGGATGGCAGGAATTATTTAGTATATTTGCAACTGTCATTTGATAGTATTATTGTAGGACAAACAAGGCGGACATCCGACCCCTTTTCAGGATGTTCGCCTTTTTTAGATTTCTACCGAAGGGAGGTGGCGTAAATGGTTGAGAAGCCGGGAATCTGTCTGTGGAATGTGTTACAGGCACATATCTTGCTGGCAGGAGGATGAAATTCTTTTCACTATGAGACTTAGGAATATCTTTGCCGCGATGCTGGCTATTGTCTGCTGCGGCGTTTGCGCTCAGGCTCAGGACAGGATTCATCTGCTGGACTCACGGCGTGTCATCGAGGCCAAGGTCATCGAGATAGGGGAGGTTGACATCATCTACAGGCTTTACAACAACCTTGAGGGACCGGACTACAGGCTTTCCACATCCAGAATAGAAAGCATTGATTTCGAGAACGGTACAAGGCAGCTGTTCGCAGGCAGGAGGGGATTCGCCACGGGACCGTACGCCGACGGCTACATGGACGGCTATGATGACGGATGCCTTGACTACCGTTGGGGACATTACTATTTGCATGACCGCAGAATCCGTCGGCAGGAACTTACCGACTACATCGGCTATTCGCTTTACGGAGGGAAATACAGGAAGGCGTCAAATAATTATTTCTGGGGCATGGCACTCACCGGATACGGGGTTCTTGCTCTGATAGCCTCGACGACCGGGCTTGTTTTTGAAAGCAGGATGAATAGTGATCCTGCTTTCCAAGACGATTTTTTCAAGGATAATTCCAATACGCTAGGCTATGTCCTTGGCTATGCGACCGGAGCCGCCTGCCTCGGAGTCGGCATTCCTCTCTGGATCAAGGGAGACAGACAGTTGAACGGGATCGCGGACGACTACAACCGCAACTATGGCCGCCGGAACCTCGGCTACGGTTCTTCACTCACCGTCGGCCCTACCCGTTCGGGAATCGGCCTCGCGCTGAACTTCTAAATGATTTGACCTTCGGGCCGGCTACTGGCTCGCACATCGGTGTGTCTGGTTCTGGCCAACTTGTATGCCCAGCTCTTGCGTCTGGCTTCTCCTCTCGGCTCCTTGCTGAGAATGGAGGTTAAGTAATTATCTTATTGAGAGATATGTTACCCCGCATCCGGCTGTCCTGGTCGGAGCGGGGTGAATTATTTCACTAATTATCAAGAGGTTGGCTTCTGTGGAAAAAAATGTGTGGAATACTTGGCGGAAGTTGGGGAAAACGGAATATTTTGACTAAATTGCAATGTTTTGGGGCCGTGCGACGGCCTGGACATTTTACATGGTAGGCGGCGGGGGAAATCTGCCGCTGACTTAACATAACTAAACACTTTAAGATTA
>OLWU01000560.1_pt1 | contig 9942 bp, 7 predicted proteins | sample 1673351 | NCBI WGS metagenome assembly OLWU01 (sample SAMEA103958109, study PRJEB25191) | human gut metagenome | biome: human-associated habitat [ENVO:00009003]; feature: intestine environment [ENVO:2100002]; material: feces | place: Germany | collected 2013/2015
CCCGCGATATCCACCTTGAAAGGGTGGCGTCCTAGGCCGCTAGACGATGGGGACGCGATGAAACAGTATACAGGATATGCGGCGCATGGCAGGCCACGACTTGCCATCGGCGGAAGACGCGCTGGTAGGGGCGGTGGGACTCGAACCCACAATCCTTCCGGCCGCGGCTTTTAAGGCCGCTGCGTATGCCAATTCCGCCACGCCCCCGAATGCGTCGCGATGTTACGTGCCCGTCTAGTCTAGCCGACTTTGGCGTCGCGTGGCAGCGGGCGCATAATCGGTTTCCAACCAACGGGAGAGGGCTCGCCCTCGGTGCCCGGCAGGGCCGTCGCCGCCGTGAGCGAAAGCCCAAAGAGCAGGTCGGACTCGCTCACCGTGAGCTCAGTAAAGCCGGTCTGCGCCATGAGCTCGCCGATAGCCACCGCGCCGCCCAAGATCACGGGCGCGCGCTTGGGTTGGATGCCCGGCATGGCGGCGCGCTGCTCAACCGTCTTTGCCGCAAGGGCGTCTTCGAGCTCGGCGACCTTCGCGGCCGAGAGGCGCGCCAGGTGGACGCGGCTTGAGTCGTACGGCTCAAGCGCGAGGTCGATGGCCACGAGCGTGGTCACCGTGCCGCCGCACACGACGAGCGCCTCGGGCGCGAGCCCCGCGATCTTTCGCGCCTCAGGCGCAAAGAGACCCGCGGCGAACTCATGCGCCGCCGCAAGGTCCGCAGCAGCCGGAAGCCCCGGGCCGCCGCTCAGGAACTTATCGGTGATTCTCCTGCAGCCGACGTTTGTCGAGCAAACGAACTGCAGGTCAAGCACACCGTCGTTGAGCACACCGCAAGCAAGCTCGGTCGAGCCGCCGCCGTTGTCGGCCACAAGGATCTTCTTGCCGCCGAAGTCCTGCGCCACGCCGAGAAAGGTCAGGGCGCCCTCGACCTCGCCGGGAATGACCTCAGGCTCGAGGCCCAGGCCGCGCAAGGCGATCACGAGGTCGGCGGAGTTCTCCGCGTCGCGCGCGGCCGACGTCATCGTGCAGCACACGGCCTCGGCACGGGCCGAGACGGCACTGGCAAGATATTCGCGGCAGCACGAGACCACGCGGCCCATGGCCTCGGAATCGAGTCGCCGCGTGCGGTCCACGCCCTGGCCAAGGTTGCAGATACAGGAGGTCTTGGCCAAGCGCCGCACACGCCCGCCCTCCACGTCGGCGACGGCAAGCCGCGCCGTCACCGTCCCGATGTCGATGCACGCAATGCGCCTCATGCCGCATCCTTTCTGGTCTTTTCGCGCAAGAAGTCCGCCGCGGGTCAGTTGCCGATGTAGTGGAAAACCTTGTCACCGAGCTCGATGTACCAAGGCTGCTCCGCCTGCTGATCGGAGCCATCGGCGCTCGACGTCGAGCCGTCAGCGCCCTCGTCAAGCCCCTCGACGACGACCTTGGTCTCGCCCTCCGACACGTAACCGCGCCGGCGCGCCTCGTCCTCGATGCCCTCGCGGGTCTGAAGGCCCTGGATGTCCGCCTTGTACTGGTCGTTGCTGGCGTTGTACTCGTCGAGCTGCGCTTGCAGGTCCTGACCCTTTCGCCACGCGCAGTAGTAGGTCTTCGCGGGACCGTACATAGCCAGGATCAGGCCGACAAAGAGCGCGAGCACAAGAAGGACGACGCGGAAGTTCATCACGAAGCTGCCGATCGCGGAAAGCGCGCCGTTGACGTCGATCGTCGGCGTCGAAGCGGCCTCGCGGCGCGGCGCCGCCGGGTGAGACTCGCTCGCGCGATCGGGCGCCACGCGGGCGTCGCGCCTGCGGTTGGCGCGCTGCGTGCCGCGATCGTCCTGGCGAGAAGAGCGCGTTCGCGGGCGGCGTCCGTCGGCGGCATAGCCGGCAGCCGTGCGGCCGGCAGGTGCGAGCGCCCTAGGCGCGATTCCACGCGCGGCGTCCGCGGCAGCGCGGGCCTCGGCACCCGAAAGGTGCGCGGGCCTGCCGTTGTTATAGGTGTCCGTGGTGTTGTTCATGCCGTCGCTTCGTTTTAGGTGTGTTTGGGCGACCGCCGGAAGGCGGCCGACTCGGTCTTTGTGTCAGTTATACCAGAGGAACGGTCGCGCGACGGCTAGCGGGCGGGCTTCTCCTCAGCCTTCGCACGCTCCCAAAGCTCGTTCAGCTCCGCGGTGCTCAGGTCGTCTGCCGCACGGCCCTCGGCACGCGCAGCCTCCTCAATACAGGCCCAGCGCCGGCGGAACTTCCGGTTGGACGCGGCGAGGGCCTCCTCAGCGTCAATCCCCTCTTTGCGCGCGACGTTTACCAACGCAAAGAGAAGGTCGCCGAACTCGGCAGCGGCCGCGTCGGAGCCCGGCTCCTCGGCCTCGAACTCTTCGCGCTCCTCGGCGACCTTATCCCAGACGTCCGCCGTGGTCTCCCACTCGAAGCCCGCCTTGGCCGCGCGCTTCGAGATCTTCTGAGCCTGCATGAGGGCGGGCAGGCTTGCGGGCACCGAGTCAAGGAGCCCCGCCTCGGCGCCGGAGAGCTCGCCTCTGGCCTCGCGTTCCAGGCGTTTGACGTCGTCCCAGATGTCGAGGACCGCGGGCGCGTCGGCAGCGGCGTCGTCGGGGCGGGCCTCGTCGTAGCCGGTAGGGGCGACGCCGTCCACAGCGGCCGCAAGGTCACCGAACACGTGGGGATGACGGCGAACAAGCTTCTCGTTGAGGCCGCGGGCCACGTCGTCGATGTCGAACTCGCCGGCGTCAGCGGCCATCTGTGCGTGGAGGAGCACCTGCTCGAGCACGTCGCCGAGCTCCTCGCAAAGGTGAGCGGTGCCGTGCTCGTCGATGGCATCGACCGCCTCGTAGGCCTCCTCGACCATATTCACCGTGATGGAAGCGTGGGTCTGTTCACGATCCCAGGGGCAGCCGTCGGGCTGGCGCAAGCGCCAGATGGTACGGATAAGCCGGTCGAGCTGCGGGTGTGCCGTCGGGGCGTCGGCGCGCGACGCATTCTGCTCGTCCACGAGGTCCGAGAGGGCGCGGCCATCCGCCACGCGGCACTCCGGCTGGTTGAACTTGCCCGGCACGAACTCCATTTGCTCCCCTTTCCGCGGTTTTCCGCCGCCATTGTATCGCGAGGAGCACGCACTTTCCGCCTCTGAGCCACGCCGAGGCGTGGGCGCTACACGGTTGGCGATTCGGACCACGCGGTTTGGACGGAGACAGGGCGCCCGCCATTCGCCAACTGGGGTTTTGCGGCGCGCGGCCCCGAGAGACCCGCCTCGGGCGCCAGAATCATGTGGACCGAGGGCGGGAAGTGCGCAGCGCGACGGCGCGGACGTAGCCCGAAAGCCAAAACGCGCGCTCGGGCAGGCACTCCCGCACCGAAACCGCCCGAGGGCCACGTCTCCGACCGCGCCTGCGCCGAAGCGCTCTGCGGGCTACGTGCTTTTGCGACCAACGAGGCCTTGCTCGGCACAAAAGGCCAGTTGGACCCTCCGTCCGCAATGGGTTGCGCGGCCCCGGACGCCAAAACACGTGGCCCGGAGCCGCTTTCGGCGCGCAGGGGCGCCCCGGCGTAGCCCCGGAGGCGTTTCGGCGCACGCGGGCACAAAAATCGCCCGGCCGGAATCGGCCGGGCGACCAAAGAGGAGGGGCTGGCTCAGGCGTCCTTAAGCCAGGCGAGGCCGCCGCCTTCCTACTCGTCCACCTCGTCATCGCCGCCGATCTGCTCGAGCACACCGAGCGCGACGGGCATGAGCTCGGAGTCCTTGCGCCGGAACGGATACGCGAGCTTGTGGGTCTTCGGGTAGTTGAGCGCGCCCTCCCCCTTGAGCTTGAGCGCCACGGCACGCGGCACGTCGATGCCCTGGTAGATGATGCGCCCGTTCGTGAGGTTGACGGTCGTACAGCCCAAACGCTGGGCGCGGATGCGCACACGCGCACGGTCAAAGAGATTTTTGCCCGCGAGCGGCAGCGCGCCGAAGCGCTCCTCGGTCTCCTCCTGGAGCGCGTCGACCTCGGCGATGTCCACCGCGGCGGCGAGCTTTCGGTACACGAGCACGCGGCGGTCGACCTCGGGCAGGTACTCCTCCGCGAGGAAGAAGTCTGCCGGCAGGTTGATGTTGACCTCTGCCAGTTCCACGTCGCGCGTCTCGCCGCGTGCCTCGGCCACGGCCTCGCCGAGCATCTGCGTAAAGAGGTCGAAGCCAACGCTCGAGAGGTTTCCGTGCTGCTCGGCGCCCATAAGGGAGCCGGCGCCGCGGATCTCGAGGTCGCGCATGGCGATCTTCATGCCGCTGCCCAGGTCCTGGTACTCGTTGATCGCCGTCAGGCGGTCGGTGGCCTCGGGCGTGAGCGGCACCTCACCGGGGAACATGAAGTACGCGTAGGCTTGCTGCCGGCTGCGGCCTACGCGACCCTTGAGCTGATAGAGCTGCGCCAAGCCGAGCCGCTGCGAGTCCTCGATGATCAACGTATTCGAGTGCGAGTTGTCGATGCCGCTCTCGATGATGGTCGTTGCCACGAGCACGTCGACCTCGTGCTCGTTGAACCGCAGCATCACGTCCTCGACCTGCTTGGCGCTCATTTTTCCGTGCGCGACGGCCACGCGCGCCTCGGGCGCCGCCTCCATCACGCGCGACACCGCGTCGTCGATGGTGTGGACGCGGTTGCTCACGTAGTAGACCTGGCCCTTGCGCGCGAGCTCGGCGCGGATCGCCGCCGAGACCACGTCGGGGTCGTACTCCCCCACCGTGACCTTAACGGGCAGGCGCCCGGGCGGCGGCGTCATGATCAGGCTCATGTCGCGCACGCCGCTCATGGCCATCTGCATCGTGCGCGGAATCGGCGTGGCCGAGAGCGTGAGCACGTCCACCTCCTCGCGAAGGTTCTTGAGCTGTTCCTTGTGCTGCACGCCGAAGCGTTGCTCCTCGTCGATGATGACGAGGCCCAAATCGTACGGGTTGACATCGGCGGACAACAGCCGGTGCGTGCCCACGAGCACGTCGACCGAGCCGTCCGCGAAGCCCGCGAGCGCGCGGCGCTGCTGAGCGGGCGTGACAAAGCGCGACAGCACGGCAACCTTGAGGTCGAACGGCGCGAACCGCTCAAAGAAGGTTTCGAAGTGCTGTTGCGCGAGGATCGTCGTCGGGCACAAGATCATGACCTGTTTGGCATCCTGGCAGCACTTGAACGCCGCGCGCAGCGCGACCTCGGTCTTTCCGAAGCCCACGTCGCCGCAGAGCAGTCGGTCCATCGGCTTGCGCGCCTCCATGTCCGCCTTGATATCGGCCACGGCGCTCGCCTGGTCAGGCGTTAGGTCATAGCTGAAGCTCGACTCCATGTCCTCCTGCGCGGGGGTGTCGGGGCTGAACGCGAAGCCCGTCACCGACGATCGGCGCGTATAGAGGTCGACCAAATCGAACGCGAGCTTCTTCGCGGACTTGCGGGCCTTGCCCGTGGCCCTGCTCCAGTCGGCGGTGTTCAGGCGCGTGAGGCGCGGCGAGTCGCCGTCGGGGCCGACGTAGCGCGTGATGCGGTCGACCTGCTCGAGCGGCACAAAGAGCTTGTCACCGCCGGCATAGGAGAGCTGGAAGTAGTCGCGCTCGCGCCCGCCGACCTCCTGGCGCACAATGTCGGAGAACAGCGCGATGCCGTGCGTCGCATGGACAACGTAGTCGCCCGGCTTGAAGGGAAAGGTCACGCTCGTGGGGTCCACGCGCTTGGCGCGTCGGCGAGCCTTGGCAGTACGCGACGCGAGGTCGTCAACGGAAAGAATCCCCAGGCGCGCCGCAGGAATCACGACGCCGGCAGACACGGGCGCGTCGATAAAGGTCACGCGATCGCGGGCAAGCGCTGGCGCGTCGAAGCGCGCGCCGTCGTCGCACACGTCGTGCGCGTTCTCGGCGGCGGAGCCGAGCGACTCGGCAAAGGGAATGCCCTCGTCGTTGAAGCGCAGCTCAAGCGCCTCGCGCGCGGCGCGGTCGGGCACTGCAAAGAGCGTGACCGAGCGGTCGGCCACAAGCTGGCGCACACGGCCCATGAGCTTGGAGTCCGAGCCGTTGACGCCCGGCTGGCGCACCTCGAGGCTCGCGGTGACGGCGCCCGCGCCGGCGCGCAGCATCGACGCGAAGCTCAGGCGCTGCTGGCGCCCGAAGTCGAGCTGACGCGGGTTCGTGTAGAGCCCCTTGGTCGAGACGCGCGCGGCCGTCGCCGCCTGCTCGACCTCGTCTGCGGCGCGCAGGCAGTCGTCGAAGAGGGCGCGCGGCTCGGCGAGGACCACGAGGGTGTTCGCGTTCGCGTGGTCGATGGGCGTGGCGGTGCCGCCGTAGAGCTCCGGCAGGTAGCGCTCGAGCGCGGGCTGGGCGGCGCGGGCGCCAATGAGCTCCAGGTCGGCGGCCAGGGCGTTGTCGTTCTGTGCGCGGGCGTAGAGCGCCTCCTCAGCGCGCGCCACGGTCTCGTCGGTCAAGGCCATCTCGCGGCACGGCGAGACGGTCACGCTCTTGAGCTCACCGATGGTTTGGCCGGTGGCCGCGACCATGCGGCGCACGCGGTCGATCTCGTCGCCGAAGAACTCGATGCGCACCGGCGTCGTGGCCTGCGCCGGAAAAACGTCCACCGCGTCACCGTGCACGTGAAAGCTTCCGGGAACGTCGACCTCGCCGTTGTCGGCGTAACCCATGCCCACAAGAAGGGCCGGGACCTCGTCGAAGGGCACCTCGTCGCCCACGGAAAACGTGCTCGAGGCCCAGTAGCCGGACCCTGCGGGCGGAACGCGGCGCAGCAGCGAGCGCGCCGACGCCACGACGATACAGCGCTCCCCCTCGGCCAGGCGCGCGACGGCGCGGCAGCGGGCGCCGACCACGGAATCCTCGGGGGCCTTCTCGCTCCACGGGTAGTCGCGGCGCTCGGGGTAGCGGCAGACGACGTCCTGGCCGAGCCACGCGGCGAGCGCGCGGGCGGCGCGGTCGGCCGCCTCCTCGCCCGAGACCACAAACAGGCAAGGACGCGGGTCGTTGGCCCAGATGGCCGCCAGCATAAGCGGGCGGGCGGACTGCGCGACGGCCAAGGTGGCGTCGTCGCCCGCCCTAAGCGCGCGAACAAGCGGCTCGAGCTCCGGGCAGGTCATAATCTGGCGAGAAACGCGGTTGATGAGCATGTGATAAGGCTCCTCGGCATGCAACTAAGCCGAGGTTTCCTCGAAACCCCGGCTACGACGTGCGGTTTATCTCGCCACATTGTACCTGCAATCCGCCGCACTCATCGCCTGACGCCGCGCACAACACAGCGCCACCAGCATTTGAAGGTTCATTGAAGATGATGAGCGGTCAACATTCGGGCCGGCAAAGGGGTACCATTCACCTCGCAATGTTGACCAATCAACGATTGAGAACGGGAACGCCCGTGGACAACAACCAGAGAATCGCCCAGGAAGTGCTCGCTGCCGTCGGCGGCGCCCAGAACGTCGCGGGCGTCATGCACTGCATGACGCGCCTGCGCTTTACCCTCATCGACCCCACCGTCCCCGCAGATGACCAGATAAAGGCCATCGACGGCGTGCTCACGGCACAGTGGTCGGGCGGCGAGTACCAAGTTATCGTGGGCCAAAACGTCACGAAGGTCTACGACGCGCTTCTGGCTAGTGGCGTGCCCGCAGCCCGCGCGGCGGCAGCCGCCCCCGCGCACGCCCGGACTGCCCGCACCATCGCCGCCTCTGCCCTCGCCTACTTCTCGAAGACCATGGTCACGCTCATCCCACTGATCATGGGCGCGGCAATGTTTCGCGCCATCGCCGTGGTCTGCGGCCCGGTCATGCTGGGCATCTGGTCGGCGGACTCCGAAATCTACAGCCTCTTCTACAACTGGGTCTACAACGCCGGCTACTACTTCCTGCCCATCTACATCGGCTGGTCGGCCGCGCGCCAGCTCGGATGCAGCGAGCAGCTCGGCATGCTCCTCGGCGGCGTCCTCATCGCCCCCGAGCTCATGGACCTCGTCCACGCCGCGGCAAACGGCGGCGCCGCGACAATCGCGATCTACGGGATCCTGCCCGCGGCCCTTGCCGACTACTCCACGACCGTCCTGCCCATGCTCCTGTGCATGCCCGTGCTCGCCCAGGTCGAGAAGCTCGCAAAGAAGGTCGTCCCCGACATGCTCGCCGTGGTCTTCGTGCCCGTGCTCACCATGTTCGTCATGATTCCGGTCGCGCTCTGCGCGCTCGCCCCGCTGGGCAACGAGCTCGGCGCCCTTCTTGGCAACGCCATGTTCGCGCTCGGCAACGAGGGCGGCGTCGTGAGCATCCTCGCCCTTACCGTGTTCGCCGCCGTCTGGGAGTTCTTCGTGATGACGGGCATGGTCTGGGTGCTCCTCTCGCTCGCCATCGTCCAGCTGCTCTCGAGCGGCTCCGACTCCTGCGTCCTGGTTGCCGCCACGATCGCGCAGTTCGCCGCCTGGGGCATGGCGTTCGGCGCCTTCCTGCGCCTCAAAGAGAAGAACGAGCGCGGCGCGATGCTCGGCTTCACGATCTCGGGCGTGATCGGCGGCGTGACGGAGCCCGCGCTCTACGGCTGCGGCTTCAAATACCCGCGCTGCTTCGCCGGCATGGTCGCCGGCGGCGCGATCGGCGGCCTCGTCGCCGCGCTCACGCACGTGACTGCCTACACCGTCGGCGCGACGAACATCGTTATGATCGCCGGCTTCGCCGCAGGCGGTCCCATGAACATCTTTTGGTGCTGCGTCTCCAACGGCGCCGCCTTCATCGCCGCAGCGGCGATCGCGTATCTCTGGGGCTTTACGAAGGAGCAGCTTGCGGCCGACGCCTCGGCCGCCCGCTCCCAAGAATCCGCCGCGAGCGACCACGCGCCCGTCGCGCCCGCGGTGCCCAACCCCTTGGCCGACTAACGCGAAAACCTGGAAAGAAGCCCATGAAGCAGTTGCTCATCCGCGCCGACGACCTCGGCTACTCCTACGCCATCGACCTCGGCATCGCCCGAACCGTTCACGAGGGCGTCGTCCGATCGGTCGGCCTCATGCCCAACATGCCCGAGGCCGCGCGCGGATGGTCGCTCCTCGCCCACGCAGACATAGCCGTGGGCCAGCACACGAACCTGTGCCTCGGCAAGCCGTGCGCCGATCCCGCGCTGATTCCGAGCCTCCTGGGGCCCGACGGACGCTTCAAGCGAAGCCGCGAGTACCATGCCGCGTGGGCCGCGGGCGTCGAACCCATCGATTTCGACGAGGCCTGCATCGAGATTCGCGCGCAGCACTACCGCTTCACCCAAATCGTCGGCCGCGAGCCCGACTACTTCGAGGCGCACGCCGTCCGCAGCAACAACCTCTATCGCGCCATCCATGAGGTCGCGGCCGAGCTCGGCCTGAAGGAGCAGCCGTTGCCGCTTGACGTTCCCACGGTGCGCTGCGGCGCAACCGAGGTCAGGCTCGTCATGGAGTCGGCGCGCGCCGATTACGTCCCCGCGCGCGACATCCGCCGCGCCATTGAGGGCATGGCGGACGGGCAGACCGTCGTCCTCATCTGCCACCCCGGGTACCTCGACGAGTTTGCGCTCGCCACTTCTTCCCTCACGCGCGTGCGGGCGCAGGAGGCCGACCTCCTCGTGGACCCGGCCTTCCGCGCATGGCTCGACGCCATCGACGACCTGCGTCTCGCTGACTATCGCGACCTTTGATAGGCGTTGAGGCATCGGCTGCCTACAGCGGCTCGTCCCCCGCACGCAGTATTTTCAAATACGGCTCGTACGTAAACGTCCGGTACCTCTTTTTCTGTCCCTCGCGCTGCTCCAGCAGGCCCCATTCCACGAACTGGGAAACCATCGCGTTGGCACCCGATCGACTCATGCCCATACGCTCGGCAATGAAGGAGACGTCAACGATTGGGTTTCCCTCAAGCAGATCGAGGACGGCGAGCGCGTTCGTGGTCGCACGGCCCGCCTTCTCACGAATGAGGGCCTCGCTTTCCG
>OLWU01000566.1_pt1 | contig 9882 bp, 8 predicted proteins | sample 1673351 | NCBI WGS metagenome assembly OLWU01 (sample SAMEA103958109, study PRJEB25191) | human gut metagenome | biome: human-associated habitat [ENVO:00009003]; feature: intestine environment [ENVO:2100002]; material: feces | place: Germany | collected 2013/2015
GTCTCCCGCAGTTTTACGGGAGACGTCCTTTTTTCTACGTTTCTATGTATGCGCAATCACCATTCGTGACGCTGGTAGGCGATACGCGTGGTATCGGTGGGGCGGTCAAGCAGTTGGATCAGGCCGCAGCGGGCGAATCCGTTCGATTCGAGCACGTGCTGCATGGCCTTGTTGTTCGGATGCGTGTCGGCGCGCACGTTGCCGTAATGTTCGATGCACCAGTTGATGCAGTCCTTGGCCGCGCCTTTGACGATTCCCGACGAGGCGATGCGGTGGATGGTCACATACGAGTCGTCGTCCAGCCAGGCGCCGTCGATATGCGCGTAGGTGGGATCCTCGCCCGTGCACAGGGCGAACTGGGCGAGCACACGCTCCTTGCCGTCAGCCTCGTCCACCAGCAGCATGGTGCGCTGCTGGCGAATGTCGTCAAGGATCACTTCCTCACGTGGGAACGTGTTTCCCCATTGCGTGGGATTCCCGTTGGCCGCCATAAGCTCACGCGCATGCTGGTAGATTTTCAGCATGACAGGCAGATCATCCATGGTGGCACGACGGAACCGACGTTCGGAAGTGGTTTCGCTCAACCCTTTCACCTCAATTCGACTGTGTACCTCTCTCAAGCATTCCAGCCGTCCAAACTACCACGCCCACCGCACAGGCATGGTAACGCTCACACAAGGCGGCGTTCGAACGGGTCGGAGCTGATGCCCTTGGCGAGGATGTCCTTGCACCATTCCTTGGCGGTGAACAGGCTGTGGTCGCGGTAGTTGCCGCAGCTTTCGATGGTGGTTGCCGGCACGTCGTCCCATGTGGCCTCGTAGGCGATGAATTCCAACGATTCCTTCAATGCGCGAGCCACATCCTCGGTGGAATGCTCGCCCCACGTCAGCAGGTGGAAGCCTGTGCGGCATCCGAACGGCGAGCAGTCGATGTAACCGGGGATGCGTTCGCGCAGCAGCACCGCGATGGTGTGTTCGATGGTGTGCAGTCCGCCGGTCGGAATGGCGTTCTCGTTCGGCTGCACCAATCGCAGGTCGTAGTTCGAGATCACGTCGCCGTGGGGGCCGGTTTCCGTATCGATGTAGCGCACATACGGCGCCTTTACTTTGGTGTGGTCCAATTGGAAGCTTTCCACCACCGGCTTGTCTTCCGCCATGTTCTGTCCTTTCGTTGTTGTGTTCACATTCCACTATTCACGGTTCGCGGGCTCAACGTCAACCGTCGTGCCATGCGTGTCGGTTATGGCCGGTTCAAGCCTCGTCGCCGGAATCCTCCCGAATCGCGGCCATGAACCGTTCGCCGTACTGTTTGAGCTTGCTTTCCCCCACACCGTTGACGGCAAGGAACTGGTCGTCAGTAATCGGCTTGACCCGTACCATGTCACGCAACGTCTTGTCGGAGAACACGATGTACGGCGGTTTGCCGAGTTCGCGCGCGATGTCCAGTCGCAGCGCACGCAGCTTCTGGAATAGCGCCTCGTCGCCGTCATCCGGCACGTACGATCCGACAGCGGGAGTGGACACGTCGGGCGTTCGACGCGCACGGGCGTCAGCACGTTTGATCTTCTTGATGTCGTAATGGAATTCGGGTGCGACCGTTTCCGCCGCACGGGGTCCGAAGCCGACGATCGGCAGGCGTCCTTCCGCGATCGTCAGGAAGCCGTCGGTGGCCATCTGGCTCAGCACGTCGCGGATGCGCGCTTCCGGCACTTCGTCGAGCATGCCGAACGACGGCAGGCTTTCGGGGTTGAGATAGCTTAGATCCTGTGCCTTCGAGCCGCGCAGCACCTTGACGATTTTGCCGCTGCCGACATGCTGGTTCACATCGTGCACGCAACGGCTGATGGCTCGGGCGATGTCGGTGACGTCGATGGTTTCGAATGTGTGCTCGCAGTTGGCGCAACCGCCCACGCATTTGCCGTCCGTTTTCGCCGCCGCGCCCGCGGTTTCGCCGAAATACCGGGTCATGTACGCGTGCAGGCAGTCCGTGGTACGGCAGTAGCCGACCATCGCGTCGAGCAGCCGGCGTTTCGACGCGCGTACGGCCTCCTGCTCTTCGGGAGTCAATCGTTCGTTTTCGTAATCCGAATCGAGCAGCCGGCGGCGGGTGACGATGTCCGATTCGTTCCACAACAGCGTGCAGCGGCTTGGTTCGCCGTCTCGTCCGGCGCGACCCGCCTCCTGGTAGTACGCTTCGATGGATTCGGGCATGTTGTGGTGGATGACGAACCGCACGTTGGATTTGTCGATGCCCATGCCGAACGCGTTGGTGGCCACGACCACGGGCACACGGTCGGTGACGAAATCGCGTTGCGCCTTCTCTCGTGCGTCGGCGCTCATACCGCCATGGTAGGCGACGGCGATGGTGCCGATATCCGACACATCCGCACCCCCTGCGGCACGCAATTCGGCGACGGCGCTGTTAAGCGATTCGGCGAGCGCTTCCGTTTCCTTGCGCGTGGCGCAGTAGACGATGCCGGATTCGTCCGGATGGCTGGCGATGTAGGACGCCACCCAGGATGCTTTGTCTTTGCGTGGCATGCTGATGACGTCGAAATACAGGTTCGGCCGGTCGAAACCGGTGACGGTGATGGACGGTGTGTGCAGGCCCAGAATCGAAACGATGTCGCGGCGCACGCGTTCGGTGGCGGTGGCGGTGAACGCGGCGACCGTTGGACGTGTGGGCAGTCCGGCGATGAATTCGCCGATGCCAAGATATGAGGAACGGAAGTCCTGCCCCCATTGGGAGACGCAGTGCGCTTCGTCGACGGCGACGAGCGAGATCGGCACACGGACGGCGAAGTTGCGGAATCGTTCGGTTTCCAAACGTTCCGGCGCCACGTACAGCAGTTTGATCTGGCCGGAGAGCGCCTGCGCGAAGACGAGATCCTGTTCGTCCGGCGTCTGAGTGGTGTTGATGAACGCGGCCGGAAGGCCCACGTCGTTCAGGGCGTCGACCTGGTCGCGCATGAGTGAGATCAGCGGCGAGATGACGATGGCGACGCCCGGCAGGATCGCTGCGGGAATCTGATAGCAGATGGATTTGCCGGCGCCGGTGGGCATGACGCCAAGCACGTCGTGTCCGGTGAGGATGGCCGAGACGATGCCGGATTGTCCAGGACGGAACGAATCGTAGCCGAAATAGCGGTTCAGCGCCTCCAATGCGCGGGGGTCTACGGAATCGGCGGAATCAACAGCTTGCGTCATGGTTTCCAAGTGTAGCAATGCCGTGCGTTGACCGCGGAGAGCGAAACGGCCGGCGCGGGTCTTGCCCATGCCGGCCGTTTCATGCTTCTATCGGAAATAGGGAATTCAGATCTGGCGGAACGCCTGCTCCAGGTCGGCGATCAGATCGTCCGCGTCCTCAAGGCCGACGGACAGGCGGATCAGGTTGGCGGGCACTTCGAGCGTGGTGCCGGCCACGGAGGCGTGGGTCATGGCGCCCGGATGCTCGATCAGGGATTCCACGCCGCCCAGGGATTCGGCCAGGGTGAACACTTCGGTGGCTCCGGCGAACTTCTTGGCCGCTTCGAAACCGGCGGCGATCTGGATGGAGATCATGCCGCCGAAACCGCCGTGCATCTGGCGTGCCGCGATGTCGTGGCCCGGGTGGGATTCGAGCCCCGGATACCATACGCGTTCCACTTCGGGGCGGGTTTCGAGCCACTGGGCCACTTTCATGGCGTTGCGGCTGTGCTGCTTGACGCGCAGGTCGAGGGTTTTGAGGCCTCGGATGTCAAGCCAGGAGTCGAACGGGGACGGAACCGCGCCGGCCGCGTTCTGCAGGAAGGCCACCGCGTCGCGTGTTTCCTTGTCGTTCAGGACCACCGCGCCGCCGACCACGTCAGAGTGGCCGCCGATGTACTTGGTGGTGGAGTAGACGACCACGTCGGCGCCGTCTGCGAGCGGATGCTGCAATACCGGGGATGCGAAGGTGTTGTCCACGACCACTTTGGTGCCGTGCGCGTGCGCCACGGCCGCGGTGGCGGCGATGTCGGTGATGTTGAGCAGCGGGTTGGACGGGGTTTCCGCCCAGATGTACGCGTACTGCTTCTTGGCGAGCGCGGCTGAGACGGCGGCCGTGTCGGTGATGTCCACCACGTCGAGGCCGATGCCCCACGGCACGAACACCTTGGACAGCAGACGGTAGGTGCCGCCGTACACGTCGTTGCCGAGCAGGATGTTGTCGCCGGGCTTCAGGGTGGAGCGCAGCAGCACGTCGATGGCGGCAAGTCCGGAGGAGAAGCTTAACGCGTATTTCGCGCCTTCCACGGCGGCGAGCTGCTCGTCGAAGCTGTTGCGGGTCGGGTTGATGGAACGGCTGTAGTCGTAGCCGTTGCGCAGGCCGCCGACGCCGTCCTGCTTGAAGGTGGAGGTCATGTAGATGGGGGTGACCACGGCTCCGGTGGTCGGGTCGGGTTCCTGGCCTGCGTGGATGGCGCGGGTGGCGAGAGCGGTGGCGTTGAGGGCTTCGGTGTTGGTCGAGATGGTCATGATGGGAACTCCTTGGAAGTATCGGATGGTTTGGGTTGTTCAGATGATTGGCATTGGTTTCAAAGGTGCGATCGGGCTGCCGGACAGTCGTTTGACGGTCTTTTACAGGTACTGTTCGGCGAGGCTGGGCTTGGTGGTGCGTTCCACGACGTCGGCGAATCCGTTGGCGCGCATCCAGTCGTCGTTGAAGATCTTCTCCATGTAGCTGCGGCCGGAATCGGGCATCAGCACCACGACGAGCTGGTTTTCGTCGAGGTCGTGCTCGCGGGCGTATTTCAGCGCGGAGAACACGGCCATGCCGGATGAGCCGCCGACGAGCAGTCCTTCCTCGTTGGCGAGGCGTCGGGTCATTTCGAAGGCTTCCGCGTCGGTGACCTGCACGATCTCGTCGGGAAGGCTCCGATCAAAGGCCTTCGGATAGAAGTCCTCGCCGACGCCTTCGATCTGGTATTGGTGCACGTCGTTCGGGTCGGAGTAGATGGAGCCTTCCGGATCGGCGCCGATGACCTGCACCGCGCCGTTGGACACGTCCTTCAGATAGTGTCCGGTGCCGGAGATGGTGCCGCCGGTGCCGATGCCCGCCACGAAATGCGTGACCTTGTGGTCGGTGGCCTCCCAGATTTCCGGACCAGTGGTGTGATAGTGGCTTTCGGGACCGTTCGGATTGTCGTACTGGTTGGGACGGTAGCCGCCGGGAATCGCCTTGGCGAGGCGGTCTGCCACCTGGTAGTAGGAGCGGGGGTCGTCGGGGCCGGCGTCGGTGGGGGTTACGACCACTTCGGCGCCGTATGCGCGCAGCACCGCACGCTTGGCTTCGGAAACCTTGTCCGGCAGGGTGAAGATCGCACGGTATCCGCGCTGCAAAGCCACGAGCGCGAGTCCGACGCCGGTGTTGCCGGAGGTCGGTTCCACGATCACGCCGCCGGGCTTCAGTTCGCCGCTGCGTTCGGCCGCGTCGATGATGCGTTCGGCGATGCGGTCCTTGGACGAGCCGCCCGGGTTCAGGTATTCGACCTTCACCGCGATGGTGGCTTTGATGCCGTCGGTCACGTGGTTGAGTTTGACGAGCGGGGTGTTGCCGATGAGTTCGGACAGGGAATTGTGGATGGTCATGACGTTTCCTTTGCACGGTGCGGTTCGTGGGCTTTTCGAATGGTTTTGGTTTCGTATGTTCGAGAAGCTCGCGTCCGTCGCGTGCAGTTGTTGAAACGGGACCTGTTGCGATGCTGCCTTGCTCATTCGCGTGCGTCGCGTGCGCCAACCTCGGCTGATGCGCTATTTCGAATGATCGTTTGGCGATTCGCATACGGCCTGCGATATGCGCGACCGCTTGTTGGAATGTCCTATCTCAAGTTATGCGTCGATGAACCACGCGCCCCTCGGGCGGTTGGTCAGCGACAGCAACAACATGAGAAATTGAACATGGCTCATACGATAGCACGGACGTGGACACCGGCATGTCGCGCCCGTCCACGATATGGAACGCCCGACGTCCGGCACATAACGACGTCAATCGTTTGACGCCATGTGCGGCAGGAGATGGCGAAATTACAGCGAAGCGGCTTCCACCAGGCGTTTCGTGTATTCATCCCGCGGATGGCCCAGCACCTGGTCCGTCGGGCCGACTTCGACCGCGCGCCCGTCATGCAGGACCAAAATGCGGTCCGCGATGTGTTGCACCACGCCCAGATCGTGGGACACCATGATGATCGCCATATCGGGTTCAGCGTTGCGGATGGCTTCGAAGGATTCAAGGATCCGGACTCTTGCGGCCACGTCGATGGCGCTCATCGGCTCGTCGGCGAGCAACACCTTCGGCCCGTCCACGATGGCGCGGGCGATCGCCGCGCGCTGCGCCTGCCCGCCGGACAGGTCGACGGGGAAACGGTTGAGATACGTTTCCGGATCGAGGCTCACCATTTCCAGCACTTCGGCCACGCGTTCCGCGACGCGTTCCCGTGGCCAATCCGGATGATGCATTCGCAATGGCTCGCCTATGGATCGGCCGATGCGCCATCGCGGATCCAACGAATCGAACGGGCTTTGGAACACCAATCCGGACTGCATGCGCAACTTGCGCGCCACATCGCCACGAACCGGCTCGCCGCAGTATTCGACGCTGCCGCCGTCCGCGGATTCAAGTCCCAGCAGCACGCGGGTCAGCGTGGTCTTGCCCGATCCGGAGCCGCCGATCACGGCGAGGCACTCCCCCGCACGCACGTCCACATCCACGCCGAACAGCACCTGACGGCGCTCATGTTTCGCGCCATACCATTTGTCGAGGCCGCGGCCGCACAGCACCATGTCCTCATCTGTGTCAGTCATGGTCCACCTCCTTGTGCATGGGATTCCGCACGGGTTTCTGCCCGACATCCTGCCCTGCGTGCAACGACAACGCGCGGGCCGACCGGACCAGCCTGTGTCCCGCGTCGGTGCGCGGTTGGTCCAGAAGCGCGTCCGTATCGCCGGATTCCGCGATCCGCCCGCATTCAAGCACATAACAGCGTGTGGTGGCCCTGTTCAGCACCGCGAAATCGTGCGTGATGAACAGCATCGACGCGCCCGATTCGTCCACCAGCGACGTGAGCAGGTCCACGATCTGCCGTTGCGTGATCGAATCCAACGCGGTGGTCGGCTCGTCGGCGATGATCAGCCGCGGCGAAGTGACAAGCGCCGTGGCGATGCCGACACGCTGCCGTTGGCCGCCCGACAGTTCATGCGGGTATTTCACCAGCACGTCCTCGCCGAGGCCGACCTTGGCAAGCACCGCTGTGACGCGTTCCGACCGTTCGGCGAGCGACAGATCGTAATGCAGGTACAGCGGAAGACCGACCTGCTGCGCCACGGTCATCACCGGATTCAACGCGGCGGACGGATTCTGGAACACCATGCCCACGTACCGTCCGCGCAGGTCGGCGACCGCTGCGTCCGACGCGCCGACAATCTGCGTACCACCCAATTCGACGCTGCCCGTCACCTGTGCGGTAGCCGGCAGCAGGCCCATCATGGCGCGGGCGATCATCGATTTGCCGGAACCGGACGAGCCGACCAAGCCGACACGTTCGCCGTCGGCGATGTCCAAATCGACATCATCGACGATCGGCTTGCCGTTGATGGCGATGTTCAGATGACGTATGACGGCGCTCATGCGGCCTCCCTCAACGCGGGATTGGTTAGCGGATCGAGCGCGTCGCGCAACGCGTCGCCGAACAGGTTCAACGCGACCACCACCATCGTGACGACCAGGCCGGGCCATAGGACGGCCATGGGATAGATGCTGATGAATTTCACGGACGTGGACAGCGAATGCCCCCAACTGGGCACGCCGGCTCCGACGCCGACGCCCAGATACGTGAGTCCCGCCTCCGCCAGCAGCGAGGTGCCGGCGCTCATGGACAGCTGCACGCACAATACCGGCAGCGTGTTCGGCACGATATGCGTGAAGAACACACGGACGGAGCTTGCCCCCGACCATAATGCCGATTCGACGTATGCCGAACGTGCGGCGAGCAGTGCGGAGGGCCGCAGGATGCGTGCCAGGTTCAGCCCGTACGCGCAACCGCAGGCAGCCACGACCACTGCTGCGGACGCGCCGAACGGCACAGTGAGGATCAACGCGATCAGTACCGTCGGAATGGAGATCAGCGCGTCGACCACCACCACCGACGTGGACGCGAGCGCACCGGAACGCGATACCATGGCTGCCACCAACAGCAGGCCGATCGCGGCCGCGACGATGACAGTGAGCACGGCGATCATGAGATTCGTGCGGGAGCCGGCCATCAGCCAGCTCAGCACGTCCGCGCCGGTGCCGTCGGTACCCAATAGGTGCGCTGCGGATGGGGAGGCCCACGCGTTGAATCCGTTGGTGTCGAGCAGCGAATACGGCGTCCATACGAGGGACAGTACGGATACGAGCAGCCATGCTCCGATGACGATCAGCGCGTATTTGCCGCCGGCCTTGGCCCAGATGGTCGAAAGCACGGTTTTCATGGTGGCAGTGGATGTCACGTCGATGACGGATCGCATGGGTCTCGACGTAGTTTGCGTGGACGACGCCGGTTGCGAGGATGGTGCGGGTCTCGATGCGTTCATGCTTCCGCCTTTCCCGAAACGACGCCGGAATGTTTCAACCGCGGGTCGAGCGCGCGGTGCGTCAGATCGACCACGAGACCCAGCAGCAGGAAGAACGCGGCCAGCAGGAACAGTTCGCTTTGCACTGCGATCAGGTCGCGGTTGCCGACGTCGGTGACCAGCATGGCGCCAAGACCCGGCAGGGCGAACAGGTTTTCCACCACCATCACGCCGGTGATCATTTGCGCGAAGGTCAGGCCGACCACCGACACCAGTTGCGCAGTGGCCAGACGCAACGCCACGCGCAATACCGCCTGTTTGCGGGTCATGCCGCAGGCCATGGCCATATCCACCGCCTGCGATGAGGCCATATCCCCCACTGCGGCACGCGTGTAGCGCATGATGGACGCGCCGGCTGTGATGCCGGTGGTGAGCGCCGGCAGCAGCAGACAGGACAGGGCCTTTCCCGGCGTGGCCCAGCCGGTGTCGGGGAAGCCTTGCGCGGGCAGCAATCCCAACAGTCCCGTGCCACGGGAGAACAGCAGGATCAGCAGTAGGCCGCCCCACAATGCGGGCACCGCGCCGCCCACGATCGCAATGCCGTGGAACAGGCCGCGCAGCCGCGGATTGCGTGTCAGGACGGCCGCGCAGCCAAGCGGCAGGCCGATCGCCAGCGCGATCAGCAGGCTCAGCACAATCAGAGGGAACGTTACGGCGGCGCGCATGGCGATCTGCCGCGCGACCGGCCGTCCGCCGACTGCGGACACGCCGAGGTCGCCATGCAGCATGCCCGCCATCCAATCGCCATATTGTGCGACGAGCGGCTTGTCCAAGCCGAATTCGGCGCGCAGCGACGCAATGCGTTCGGGGGTGGCGTTCGTGCCGGCGATGACCGCGGCGACGTCTCCCGGCAATACGCGCAGCATCACGAACACCAGCGCGGACAAGCCCACCAAAGCCGCTACGAACAGCGCCAGCCGCTTTCCCACGAATCGCATGGAAATACCGTTCCCTTACTTATTCTTGGAGATCCGCCACAATGGCAGCACCGTCTGGCTGAGCTTGCTGGGGAAGCCCTGCACGTGCTTGTTGACGGCCACCGTCACGCGGTAGCCGAACAGCCAGTCCGCCGGCGCGTCCTCGCTTACGGCCTTCGCCGCCTGCTTCAGGTATTTCGCGCTGTCGGCCTCGTCGGTGGCTTCCAAAGCCTTGGCGTACAGTTTCTGCGCCTGCTTGCCGTCGTAATGGTAGTAGTAGTCCGGCGTGGTCCACTTGTAGAAGTCGTGGCTTTCGGCGTGGTCCACCAATGACAGCT
>OLWU01000568.1_pt1 | contig 9877 bp, 10 predicted proteins | sample 1673351 | NCBI WGS metagenome assembly OLWU01 (sample SAMEA103958109, study PRJEB25191) | human gut metagenome | biome: human-associated habitat [ENVO:00009003]; feature: intestine environment [ENVO:2100002]; material: feces | place: Germany | collected 2013/2015
GGAAAACGCAAATAGTGGACATTCCCGCAGGAATATGCTTTCCCATCCCCGCAAATCATATTGTCCGGAGGATCTTTTATGGACGAAAAACAAACGCTGTTTGCCTCGCTGAGCCGGGACCCGATGCTCTTTGCCGAGGCAGGCAGGATCACCTACTGCAACGAAGCCCTGCGCAGCCTTCTGCCGGAGCTCAAACCCGGCGCGCCGGCGGAGGAGCTTCTGCCGGAAACACTTCTGAACAGCGAGAGCGAGCGCATCGCCGCTCCGGCGGAGCTGGCGGGGCGCAAATACGCCGCGCTCGCCCAGCGCGTCGGTGAGAGCGGTCTCGCCGTAGCCTTCACCCCCTCCGACGCGGCGCGCGGCGCGTTTTTGTCGGACGGCGCCATCGCCGAGCTGAAGATTCAGCTTTTCAACATGGAGCTTGCCGTCCAGCGCATCAACGAGGACCTGCCGGAGGGACCCGGCTTCGAGGATTCCCGCGAATACCTCGCCATCCTGCGCCGCGGCTGCTCCACGACCGCGCGCCAGATCGCCAACATGGAGACTGCCATCAAGCTCCAGGAGGGCGTGGGCTTTTTGAACCCCGAGAAGACCGACCTTGTCCACCTCTGCGACTCGCTCGTCGCCACCGTGGGCATCCTGACCGGCGAAAACTGCGCCTCCGTGGAGTTTGAGACAGATCTGGATGTGCTCCCCGCCCTTGTGGACAGCGTGCGCGTGGAGCGGCTGCTGCTCAATCTGCTGAGCAACAGTCTGAAGTTCACGCCGCCGGACGGTCACATCCGCGTTGCGCTCAGCCGCGCCGGCGAAAACGCCATTATCTCCGTGGACGACACGGGCAGCGGCATCTCCGCGGACGTGATGCAGAACGTCTTCGCGCGCTATGACCAGCGCTTCGACCCGGACTGCCCCGATCCGGTCGGCGCAGGTCTCGGGCTGACCGTCGCCCGCGGCATCGCCGAGGCGCATGGCGGCGCGCTCGTGCTCGAAAGCCGCGAGGGACATGGCACCAGCGCCCGCGTCAGCCTTCCGCTGGACCGCCGCGCCGTCGTTCTGGAGTGCCGCCGCACCCTCCCCAGCCGCTCCGGCATAGGTCTCATCATCGCCGAGCTCGCCAGTGTTCTCGATCGGGAGTTTTTTGACCCGGACTATACTTGAAAAAAGCCGCCGCCCCGTGTCTCGGGGCGGCGGTTTTTGCTTTAATTCCGTTCGATTGCGGCGACATGGACCGTCCCGCCGGCAACGCGGAACTTTACGTTGAAGCCAGCAAAGTCCATGCCGTAAACGCGCGATGCGTCGTGCTGATAGCGGGGGCGGGGGTCCTGCGCGAGCACGCCGAGGAGCGCTTCGCGCTTTGCCTCCGGAAGCTTCGCGAGCTCCTCCGGCGGGCAGTCGACCGGGAACGTCTCCGGGCGCGTCGAGGCAAAGGAGCCGGTGGCGTCCGGGTGGGCGTCGGCGTAGGGCGCGTAGGGCTTGATGTCAAAAATCGGCGTGCCGTCCATCAGGTCCACGCCGGAGACGACGAGCACGCTGCCGCGCGCGGCGTCGGACTCCACGCCGAGCAGGCGCACACAGGAGAGCCCCAGTGGGTTCGGGCGATATGGCGCGCGCGTCGCGAACACGCCGACGCGGCGGTTGCCGCCGAGCCGCGGGGGGCGCACCGTCGGCGACCATTCGCCGCGCTCCGCCGCGGAAAAATACCACAGCAGCCAGAGGTGGGAAAAGCCCTCGATGCCGCGCAGCGCCTCCGGCGTTCGGAACTCCGGCTCGAACACAATCTCCGCGCGCAGCGAATCGACGAGCCCGCTCTGGCGCGGGATGCCGAACTTGCTGCCGAAATCGCTCCGGATGCGGGCGATCACCTTCATTTCGACTGTTTCCATAGCTCCTCCATATCCTCCGGTAATTTGCATTGAAGCTCGATTTTTGCCCCCGTGACGGGCTGGCGCAGGGTCAGAAATGCGCTGTGGAGCGCGGGGCGCGCGAGGGCGTCCGACGCGCTGCCGTAGAGCCAGTCCCCGGCGAGGGGACAGCCCAGCGCCGCGAGGTGGACGCGGATCTGGTGGGTCCTGCCCGTGAAAAGCCGCAGCCGCAGCAGCGTCAGCCCGCCGCGGCGGTCCAGTACGGCGTAATCCGTCCGCGCGGGGACTCCCGCGGGGTCGGCGCGGAAGCGGTGGGCGTCGCCGTCGCGCGCGATGGGCAGCGTGATGCTGCCGCGCTCCGCGGGCAGCGTTCCCTCCGCGAGCGCGAGATATTCGCGGCAAAAGTCCTCGCCGTGCAGCGCGCGGCGCAGCCGGTCGTGGATGTAGCCGCTTTTCGCCGCGACGAGCAGCCCGCTCGTCCCGCGGTCGAGCTGGGTGACGCAGTGGAAGGGGCGGAGCGCGCCCCAATACGCCGCGAGCGCGGAGGCGACCGTCGCGTCGCCGCGGAGCGCCCGCCCATTCACGGCGAGACCCGCGGGCTTATTCAGCACGAGGAGGTCTTCGTCCTCGTAACGGATGTCGAGCGCCATCGGCGTCGGCGTGATCCCCGTTTCCGCCGGGAGGTCGCCGACCTCCGCGCTGAGACGGTCCCCGGCGCGCACCGTGTCCGTCGTGCGGCAGCGCACGCCGTTTAAGTAAAGCCCGCGCTCGCGCAGCTTCACGGCGGCGATGAGGCTCTCCGGCATCTGAAGCTCCCGCCGGAGCAGCGCCTTCACCGTTTTGCCATCCCGCTCCGGCGGGACGGTCAGCTCCAGCACCCTCATCGGAGCCTTTCCCCGTTCAGGACCGCCTCCGCGAGCGCATCGCCCTCGTAGCGCAGCTTCAGCAGGAAAAACGGCGCGTTCGCCTCCAGCAGCGCGAGGAAAATACGGTCGCCCTCCCACTGGGGCAGCGCGGCGAAGTCCGCCCGCTCGATCCACGCAAGCTCGCCCTCGCTGCAGTCGCGCAGTACACCGCTGAAGCCGTCGGCGGTGAAAAGGTGCATATACTCCGTCTCCGCGCAGTCGCTGCAAAAGGTCACGATCCCGCGGCAGCGCCAGCGCGTCAGCGTCAGCCCCGTCTCCTCGCGCACCTCGCGCAGAAGGCACTCGTCCGGGCTCTCGCCCGGCTCGAATTTGCCGCCGACGCCGATCCATTTGCCCTCGTTGAGGTCGTTTTTCTTCTTCACCCGGTGCAGCAGAAGATACTTCGTCCCCTGCTCGATGTAGCAAAGCGTGGTGTTCAGCATAGCGTCTCCTTTTCTGCGTGCTCGCGCACATAGTCGCTGCGGAGGAATCCGCGGTAGAAGAGGAATCCGACCGCCGCGGTCAGGACCTCGGTGGCGGGGTAGGTGAACCAAAAGCCCTCCAGCTCCCAGAGCCGGGCGAAAAGCCAACCGAGCGGCACGAAGAGCAGCACCGTGCGCACCACGGTGAGCAGCGAGCTTTTCAGACTGGAGCCGACGGCCTGGAAGAACACCGGGAACGTCAGCGACGGGACCATGGGCAGGAAGCTGAAGCCCACGATGCGGAAGCCGTAAGTCCCGATGGCGACGACGAGCTCGTCCGAGGAAAACGCGCGGAGCATCTGCTCCGGGAAGAGGTTGAAGCAGAGCGTGCCGACCGCCATCAGCGCAAGCCCGAACCATAGCGCAGCGGAGAGCGTTTTCCGGCAGCGGCAGATGCTGCCCGCGGCATAGTTGAAGCTCACGACCGGGACAATGCAGGTCTGCATCGCGCCGAGCGGGATGAAGAAAAACGTCTGCCACTTGTAATAAAGCCCCAGCGCTGTCACCGCCTGATCGGAAAAGCCGGAGAGGATAAGGTTCAGCCCGAAGATATAAAAGGTATAGGCCGACTGCATCAGGATATTCGGCAGGCCGAGGCGGAAAATGTGCGCCACATGGCGCGGATAGACCCGCAGCGGCGGGGAGGGGCGCCGCCCGCGGCGCATGACGACCGCGGCGGCGACGATCTGGCCCGCCACGGTCGCGATCGCCGCGCCCGCGATGCCGAGCCGCGGCAGTCCGAGCAGCCCGAAGATGAGCAGCGGGTCGAGCACAATGTTCGTCACCGCGCCGAGGATCTGGGCGATCATCGGCGTGCGCATATCGCCGTCCGCCTGCAAAATTTTGGTCCAGACGCTCTCCAGAAAAAGCCCGAAGCTCGCGACCGAGACGATGCGTCCGTAGGTGATAACGTCGCTCATCACCGCCTCCGAGCCCGTCGAAAGTCGCGCGTAAGCCGGCATGAGAAACCAGCTCGATATCGCGAACACGAGCCAGAGCGCCGCGGCGAGCGGCGTTCCGACGCCGGCATATTCCTCTGCCTCCGCCCGCCTGCCGACGCCGAGCTTCGCCGCCATCACGGTATTGATGCCGACGCCCGTGCCGACCGCGATCGCGATCATGAGAAGCTGGAGCGGGTAAACGATGGAGAGCGCCGTCAGCCCCGTGTCGGAAAAGCGTCCGACAAAGAGACTGTCCACGATGCTATAAAGTGCCTGAATGAGCTGCGCCAGCATCACCGGCGGCGCGAGCTTCAGCAGGATTTTGCCGATTTTTTCGGTTCCGAATAGGTTCGAGGTTTCCATAGTGTCTGCGCCTTTTTTTGGTTTACAAGTCGATCCAGATCCCCTCGTCCCGGATCAGGGCGTTCGGGAGGCTGCGGTAGAAGCGCTGGGCCTCTTCGTTGGCGGCGATGACGCCGACGAGGGTGTCCGCGCCGCGGGCTTTCAGCTCTTGGCGCAGGGTCTGCATGAGCGCCTGTGCGACGCCCGCGTGACGATAGCTTTTGATGACGCAGATCCAGTCCAGATACGCCTTTCTGGAGCCGTCGAAATGGCTGCAAACGGCGGTGGAGTCGATTCTTCCGACGACCTTGCCGTCTAAGTAAGCGAGCAGGGAGAGGGAACCGGCAAACGCCGGATCGTCAAAGCTCGCGGTCACGGCGGCGATGTATTTTTCGTCGATCTCCCAGCCCCAGAAGTCCTCCTCGGCGCGCAGCTCGCGCTCAAAGCGCAGAACATCGGGGATGCGGTCTTTCGTGTATTGCCTGATCTCCATTGTGCTTCTCCGTTTCTTATTTTTCCAGCAGACACACGCACTCAACAGTTGTTTCAGTTTCCAAGGGAAGTTCTTTCACTTCCTCACCATCAACAGGCACAGGAAAATTGAATACGATCTTCTTTATCCAGCTTCCGTCTTTTCTCTTTTCCGGGAACATCTCAATTCGCTCGATAAAGGCTTTCATAAACTCTTTCTGTTCTGCTTCCGTTGCGGAATGGTAGACTTCATCAAATGCCAGCAACAAGCGATAGATATTGTCACCGGAAATCTTCTCCTGCTGGATGCTGCGGATCTGACTTTGCAATTCGCCAATCTGAACTTCGATTTCTTCTATCGTATCATACTGTTCATCATATCGGCGCTGCAAATCCAAAATTTTTCTGTCATAGTGGGCATCGTTGATGTCCAAGGTATCCATCTGACGCTCCAAGCGGCTTTTCGTTCCAAAGGCTTGCTTTAGCTGTCCTTGCAGAACGGCGATCTGCTTTTCCATATCCTCTGTATCAACCGCCGTTCCAATTTTCGCTTGAATTGCTTCTATAAATCGGGGATTGCTGACCATAGCGGAGATGACCTTCGCCACAAATTTGTTGATTTCCGTCTGCTCGATATTCAGCCGGAAGCTGCACTCATGTCCCGTCGGCGTAACCGTATTTTTGCAGTAGTAATAATACCGTGTTTTCTTGTCCTTGCTATGAGCCTTGGCAATATTGCCGTACATACTCTTTCCGCAGCATGGGCATTTCAAGATACCGGACAGGATGTGTGCGTGGTCTGGATTGTTGACCTTTTCCCGCTTAAAGGAATTGATCTTGCGCTTTTCCTGTGCCAGATACCAATCCTCTTCAGAAATGATAGCTTCGTGCTGTCCTTCATAAACCGGAAACTCCGACTGCTCAACCACGTGCATCTCGTTTCTTGTACCCTGTTTCTTTTCAGTTCTTCGTCTGCCGTAAGCAATCTTTCCCATATAAACAGGATTGTACAATACATTTTTCACAAAATCTCTTGAAAATCCCGGAATGGTATTATTCTGTCTTAGTTTCTTAGTATAACCATTGCGGTTCAGATATTTTGCAACTCCTGCAACACCCTCGTTTGTATGAATATAACGATCATAGATTACTCGGATAACTTCCACTTCATCCTCTGCAATGACAAGGTTTCCGTTTTCCAGTTTGTATCCATAGGGAGCAAAACCGCCGTTCCATTTGCCTTCACGAGCCTTTTGCTCCCGTCCTGCCATTGTCTGTGTGCGGATATTTTCTCGCTCAATCTCTGCCACCGCAGACAGCACAGAGATCATCAGCTTTCCTGCATCCTTGGAGCTGTCAATGCCATCCTCCACGCAGATCAGATTGACACCGAAATCCTGCATGAGTTGCAAAGAATTCAGAACGTCCGCTGCATTTCTGCCAAATCGGGACAGCTTAAAGACCAACACATAAGAAACATCATCTTTGCCGTCCTGGATGTCATTCAGCATCCGTTGAAACTCCTGCCGCCCTTGAATGTTCTTGCCGGAAAAGCCTTCGTCAGAATACTCCCCGGCAATAATCATATCCTCGTATGCCGCATACTTCCGCAGCTTGTCACGCTGGGCATCCAAGCTGTATCCGTCAACCTGCATCGAGGTGGACACTCTTGTATAAAGATAGCATTTAAGTTGTTTCTTTTTCAGAATCTCCACCTCCCTCATTCATTTCTTTTACCACAAGTCCTTCGTTGCGGATATAATACTCCAAAAGCCACAGCACATAATCCGGTGCATGGCGGTTGTCCAATTCCCACTCGGTCATAGTCCGGTAAGGAATATGGACGAGCTTGCAAAAATCTTTCCGGTTCAGTCCTGTGCTTTCACGCAACTTAATAATTCTGTTTTTACAATCCATCCGTCTTTTCTCCACAAAAGCAAAAAATACACGTTGCGTAATCATTATAGCATAGCCATAGCGAATACGCAACGTGTAAATTGCAAATTTTATGCAGCCTTATCCGTCAGAAGCTGCGCTTGATTACTTTCCTCGGAATGCTCCACTTCCTGCGGAGCGTCCTGTTCCAATTTATCCAAAACCTGATGTCCATATTTCTGGAGCATCTGGCTCATAACATCCACACAGCGGTCAAATGCCGCATTATATTTCGCTTCTTCATAATATTTCTTCAATAGGCGATTCCTCCATCAAAGTTCCATATCCTGTCCACGCTTCCGGGCAGGGTGTTCGTGTTCCTGTGTTTCCTTTCCTCTGATGAGGATAGAATTGATAAAAGCCCGAACCCTTTCGGATGCAATTTCCAGTGCATCCAGAAAAGGCTGGGCTTTCTGTTTCAGTTCCATATATTTTTCGTTTACCGCTTCATACCGCTGCTTCCAGATGGAAACCGTCTTTTCAGCGGAAGCCAGTTTCTCCTTCAAGCGCTTGTTGTCAGCATTGGCGATAATGCCGTTGACCGCATAGCGTTTGAGCGTGTCGCATTCATCCGGTGTCAGCGTGATATTATTTCCGAATGTGGCTTTCTTTCCCATCGTTTCAATCTCCTGCACCGTCAGAGCAACGGTCTTTGCTGTTTTGGTTTCCTTTTGCAGAGCTTCCAGTTTCTTTTTCTGTTTCTCCGTGGCAGCTTTGGCATTCTCCAACCCCCGCTCCGCCTGTGCCACCTGTCCGGTCATAGCTTCCAAACGCTGCTGTTCAGCCTGAACCTTGAACTGTGTCACTGTCAGATGTTCCTCGGTGCTGCCACGCTCTCCACGCTCCACATCGGTATATCCGGCAGAGCGCATAGCATGAAAAAAGTCATCCTGCAACACACTGTAGGATGACTTCAAAATCTTTTTCCCTTTTGCGTTGAGCATGGGATTTCCGTCCTCGCCAAGCACCGGCTTGGACTCCCATTTCTTACTGCGGCTGACCTGTGTGATGACCTCCTTAACGGTTCCCCGGAGGGCTTCATCCTTGCATCGCTTCGACCAAAGTATCTGCTTTTCCACCACCGGGATATAAACCACATGAAGGTGGTAGTGGTACACATCTTCGCCCAAAGCTTCGGACATTGCTCGGTTGCGCTCATCGGCGTGCATCACAGCGGAGAGGATATACTGCTCACCACCTACGATCTCCGCAGCAGCTTTGTAGGCATCGGCATAAAACTGTTTCGCAAATTCATAGCCGCCATGATTGTAGAAATAAGCGGAGTTCACATCGAAAACCAGCTCGCCGTATTTGACGGCATCCGGTTTCAGACCTCTGGTGGAGATCACGCCGTCTTGTTCCATCTGCTCAAACATTTTTACATAATCGTCCGTGGGTGCTTTGAAATGGACGTTCAGAGAAGTGCGTTCCGGCACGATGTCCTGATTGCTGTAGCTGTCCTTTTCACGCTCATTGTGTTCCTGTACCTTTGCCACATCTGCCGGGTTTCCCAAGTCCTGATTTCTGGCTACGGTACGGTCTATTCCATCGTTTCTTGCCATTGGCGTTTCCTTTCTTTGAGATTTGCAGACAGCGGAGAACTACGGAGAGGCACTTTTTCAAAGTGTAATAACCCACTATGACACTTTCATCCATACTGGCTGCAAAGTGCCGTGGGCTCTCCGAGGGCTCTCCCGAGGGGGAATGCGGTCACTGCGGTGACCTCTGCTGACCAAGGCGAAAATGTCTGCGCCTTTTCCCATGGTCAGCCCGTCTGCATGAAGCTGTTCTGTGTCAACTTCCTCTTGCAGCCGGTGTCCACAGACACTTTTTCAAAAGCCTGTGGACATAGAAACAGCCCGAACGAGAGGATGTGTGCTGTTTCTATAACAAGCGTTTCACGCTCTTTTGCTGCGTACATACGTACCAGCAATGGGATTTATTCGACCTGCCGCCATTCCTCCGGAATGTCCTCCGGTACGTACGTACACGGCGAATCTCCGTAAAACCCATTTATATGAGGTCGTGCAATGGCTTCCACTCCCATGAATCCCCACACCCGCCGTCCGGCTGAGTTGGTGATGTTGTTGCAATGCTCCAGATTGAATTTCTTGGCATTGGCAATCATGGCGTCGCTGAAGCTGCGGGCTTTCAGCGGTGCAAGGGAGTTTTCCTCGCACCACATCCGGTAGATTTCATAGAAATCCTTGGAACTGATGGACGCATCCGCTTTACGCTGGATGTATCCCTCGGAATCCATGAAATCAAAGATATTGTTGTTGTCACGCTTGACCGCTTCCCGGTTTTCCCGGATACGGTCACTCTCCGTAAACTTAAAGTTGTTGGCAACAAGCCGCTGTAAGCCTTCAAATGCCCACAGGAAGATACCCTCGGCTTCAGCTTTCATCTTCTCTGCAAGATCAGGATCGTCAGCTCTGTCCACCTGCTTTTCCTTGGTGGTCAGCACAAGCTGTCTGCGATAAAATCCGTCACTGCGGTCATACAAGGCTTGCAGATCACCGTTGCTGAATGCCAGCAATCGGGCGAACATCCAACCCTGATAACTCTGCTTGCCTTTGCGTTCCAAATCCATCTTGCCCTGTGCGGTGACAATGGATTTTACATAGTTGGTCTGGCGCAGAGCTTCCATCCGCATATCATCATCCACGCACAGCAGAATGTGTTCCAGGTCGGCGCGGGCAAAGCGGTTTTCAGAAATTTTGCCGATGCTGCCATCCTTCATGTTGCTGCCGAGAAGCGCAACCAGCACAGCACCGATCTGTGATTTTCCTTCACCACCGTTTCCCTTAATCACCATCATGCGTTGCCCCTTATTGCTGGGAATCAGGCAGTAGCCGATATATTCCTGCAAGGTGGGAATGTCCTCCGGGTAGAGCAGGCCATCCAGAAATTGTAGCCAGAGAACAGGTTGCGGGGCG
>OLWU01000569.1_pt1 | contig 9874 bp, 6 predicted proteins | sample 1673351 | NCBI WGS metagenome assembly OLWU01 (sample SAMEA103958109, study PRJEB25191) | human gut metagenome | biome: human-associated habitat [ENVO:00009003]; feature: intestine environment [ENVO:2100002]; material: feces | place: Germany | collected 2013/2015
ATGAGTCCGTAACGATCTCAAATTACGACGTGAGCCGCCCCTCGCTCCAGCTCATCGGCTTTTATGATTATTTCCAGCGCGAGCGCATCCATGTCTGGGGCAAGAGCGAGCAGGCGTTCTGGCTGACGCTCGGTGAAGAGCTGCGCGCGGAGGTCCTCGACCGTCTTTTCTCCGAGCGCATCCCCGCCATGGTCGTCTGCCACCGCGTCATCCCCCCCACGGAGATGGTCGAGGCGGCGCGCAAGTATGACGTGACGCTGCTCAGCACGGACGTGGACACCAGTGAGGTCATCGCCCAGCTCATCGGCACGCTGCGCAAGTATCTCTCCCCGCGCGCCACGATCCACGGCGTGCTCGTGCAGGTCCACGGCGAGGGTCTGCTCATCACAGGCGAGAGCGGCATCGGCAAGAGCGAGGTCGCGCTCGAGCTCGTCAAGCGCGGCCACCGTCTTGTCGCGGACGACGCGGTGGAGCTGCATAAGCGCAGCCGCAACGTGCTCGACGGCTGCGCGCCGAAGATGATCCGCTACCTGATGGAGCTCCGCGGGCTCGGACTTGTCGACATCCGGCGGCTCTACGGCGTCGGCTCCGTGCTGCCCATCTGCAAGATCGACCTCGTGGTAAACTTCGTCCGCTGGGACGAGGGCACGGAGTATGACCGCATGGGGCTGGAGGACGAGACCGTCGCCTATCTCGGTGTGACCCTCCCGAAGGTGACGATTCCCGTCGCCCCGGCGCGGAACCTCGCCATCATCCTGGAGGTCGCCGCGATGAACAACCGCCAGAAAAAGCTTGGCTACAACACCGCGAAGGAGTTTTTGAAACGCCACGACGGCTCGCTCGGTCAGGACGACGAGGGCGACGATCCGGAGCTCAACTGATATGGAAAATCTCTGCCAGATGCTGCGCGCCGCCCTGCCGGGGCTGGACGCGCTGGAAAACGAACCGATGAGCCGCCACTGCTCGTTCCGCATCGGCGGCGCCGCCGCGGCGTTCTGCCGCGTTTCGGACGAGGCGCAGCTGGCGGCGCTGCTCGCGCTGCTGCGGCGCGAGGGCGTGCCCTATGCCGTCATCGGCAGGGGCAGCAACCTTCTGGTGAGCGACGGCGGCTTTCCCGGCGCGGTCGTCCAGCTCGCGGACGATCCCGCTTCGCTCCGCCGCGAGGGGGACTGCGTTTCCGCTTGGGCGGGCGTGACGCTCGCGCGGCTCGCCGTTTTTGCGCGCGAGCAGGGGCTCGCGGGACTGGAATTTGCCCACGGCATCCCCGGCTCGCTGGGCGGCGGCATTCTCATGAATGCCGGGGCTTACGGCGGCGAGATGAAGGACGTCGTCGTCTCCGTGCGCTATTTAGATGCGGCGGGCGCGGTCCGCGAGACGGCGGAGCCGGGCTTTGCTTACCGCCACAGCCGGTTTTCAGACAGCGGGGAGATTGTCCTCGGCGCCGCGCTCCGGCTGCGCCCCGACGCGCCGGACGCCATCGCCGCGCGTATGGCGGAGCTCTGGGAAAAGCGCAGCGCGAGCCAGCCGCTCAGCCTGCCGAGCGCGGGCAGCACCTTCAAGCGCCCGGCGACGGGCTACGCCGCCGCGATGATCGACGGCGCGGGCTGCAAGGGGCTTGCCGTCGGCGGCGCGCAGGTGAGCGAAAAGCACGCCGGCTTCGTCGTCAACCGCGGCGGCGCGACCGCGGCGGACGTGAAGGCGCTGATGGCTCAGGTGCAGCGCCGCGTGCTGGAAAAATACGGCGTGGAGCTCCAGCCCGAGGTGCGCTTCCTCGGCTTCTGACCATCTTTTTTTACGGAGGAAAAGCGATGAAATTCCTGATCATCTCCGGCATGTCCGGCGCGGGAAAGACCCGCACGGCGGACGTTCTGGAGGACATGGACTTTTACTGCGTGGACAATATGCCCGCCGCGCTGCTGCCGAAGCTCGCAGAGTTCTGCATGGGTATGGGCGGCCGCTACGAAAAGGTCGCGCTCGTGACGGACATCCGCGACGCCGGCGGCGTGGACGCGATCTTTGCCTCGCTCGACAAGCTCTGGGAGCTCGGCTGCGAGTACGAGATCCTCTACGTTGAGGCGGACGAGGCGACGATCATCAAGCGCTATAAGGAGTCGCGCCGCCCCCACCCGCTTCAGGCGGAGGCGGGCAGCATCGGCGCCGCCGTCGCGCTGGAATCCCGGCGGCTCGAACGGCTGCGCGACAACGCCGACTATGTGATCAACACGAGCAATTTAACGCTCGGTCAGCTCCAGAGCGAGCTGTTCCGCCTGTTCTCCGACGAGGGCGCGAAGCGCACGCTTCAGGTGACGGTGATGAGCTTCGGCTTCAAATACGGTCTGCCCATCGAGGCGGACATGGTGCTCGACGCGCGGTTTCTGCCGAACCCGTACTACGTCGCCGCGCTGCGGGACAAGACGGGGCTGGACGCGCCCGTGCGGGACTTTATCTTCCAGTATGAGACCGCGCGGGAGTTTCTCCGCCGCGTGACGGAGCTGCTGGAGTTCCTGCTGCCGCAGTACGTTGAGGAGGGCAAGCACTCGCTGACCGTCGCCGTCGGCTGCACGGGCGGACGCCACCGCTCTGTCGCCGTGGCGGACGCGCTCTGCAGCGCCGTCCGCGCCAAGGGCGGCGACGCCCAGCTCGTGAACCGCGATATCGAGAAATAAAAGCATCAAACGGGACCCACTTCGTTGGGCTCCCGTTTGAAAAGGCTGCGGCTCGCTGCAGCGCACGATTTGCGCGCCCTTGGCGCACAAACGCACGTTTGCGAGCCGATGAGTATTTTTCGGCACGCACGTGTCGCGCCGAAAAATGGATTGGACTTTATTCGCCGGTGCGCCGGCGAACTTAAGCGAGGCTTTTTTTAGCAAACCGATAAACCATTCGGATAAAACTTTTCGAGGGAGGGAGAACCACACCATGTCATTTTCCGGCAGCGTCAAGGCGGAGCTTTGCCGCGCCGCCGTCTCCCGCCCCTGCTGCGCCGCGGCGGAGGCTTACGGCGTGCTGCTCTATGCCAACTGCTTCACCGCGCGGGAGGTGCGCATCGTCACCGCCTGCCCGGAGCTCGCCCAGCGGCTCCCGCGGCTCTGGAAGCGCGCCTTCGGCTTCCCCTTCGATTCCGTCGGCGCGTCGAGCGGCGGCAAGACCGTGCTCACGGTGACGGACCCGGCACGCATCCGCGCCATATTCGCCCGCTTCGGCTATGACGCGGAGACCAATTTCGCCCACCACATCAACTTCGGTCTGCTGGAGGAGGACTGCTGCCGCGCCTCGTTCATCCGCGGCGCGTTTCTCGCCGGCGGCAGCGTCACGGACCCGGAAAAGCGCTATCATTTAGAGCTCGTGACGGACCACAAAAGCGTCTCCGCCGAGGCGTTCACGCTGCTGCTGGAGATGGGCTTTTCGCCGAAGGACACCGTCCGCGCCGGGCACTATGTGACCTATTTCAAGCAGTCCGAGGCGATCGAGGATTTCCTGACCACCATCGGCGCGCCGAACGCGGCGATGGAGCTGATGAGCGCCAAGGTGGAGAAGGACATGCGCAACGCGGTGAACCGCCGCGTCAACTGCGACAGCGCGAACGCGGACAAGATCGTCTCCGCCGCCCAAGCCCAGCTCGACCGCATCCGGGAGCTTGACCGCGCCGTCGGCATCGAAAACCTCCCAGCCGGACCCGCGCAGGCAGCGCTCCTCCGCGTCGCGAACCCGGAGGCGAGTCTTGCCGACCTCGCGATGCTCGCCGACCCGCCGGTGAGCAAGAGCTGCATCAACCATTGGATGCGGAAACTGATGACACTCGATGTCTCGGAGCTGGGTGAGTAGATCAATCCCGCAATTTTAAAGGCCTCCGAAGTGCAAGGGAGGCTGTCAGCCGAAGGCTGACTGGAGGGTTGTAAGCTACCGGAACATCCGGGCTCGGCGTTTTCGGTAGCTTACAACCCCTCCGTCGCGGCTTCGCCGCGCCACCTCCCCTTGCACTTCGGGAGGCTTTCAAGTGAGCGCCTTACAGCGTAAAAAATCCCAAAAAGGAGGCCACGCCTTATGTCCTTTGTCCATCTGCATGTCCACAGCGAATACAGCCTGCTTGACGGCGCATGCCGCGTGGAGGAGCTGCCGGCGCGCGCGGCGGAATTAGGGCAGACGGCGCTCGCAATCACGGACCACGGCGTTATGTACGGCGCGGTTGCGTTTTATAAGGCGTGCCAGAAGGCGGGCGTAAAGCCCATCATCGGTTGCGAGGTCTACGTCGCCCCCCGGCGGCGCACGGATCGGGAGCACAGTCTCGACGGCGACTACACCCACCTCGTGCTGCTCTGCAAAAACGAGACGGGCTACCGCAACCTCTGCTATCTCGTCTCCATGGGCTTTCTGGAGGGCTTTTACAGCAAGCCGCGCATCGACTGGGAGCTGCTCCACGCCCACGCGGAGGGGCTCGTCTGTCTCTCCGGCTGCCTCGCCGGGGACATCCCGCAGAAGATAGTCCGCGGCGAATACGAGGCGGCGAAGGCGCGCGCGGAGGAGCTGCACGCGCTTTTCGGCGAGGATTTTTACCTCGAAATTCAGGACCACGGCATTTTGGACGAGCGCCGCGCGATGAACGGTCTGCTGCGCTTAAACGAGGAGACCGGCATCCCCATCGTGCTCACGAACGACGCGCACTATCTCCGCCGGGAGGATGCTGCGGCGCAGGACGTTCTGCTCTGCATCCAGACCGGCAAGACGATGGACGAGCCGGGGCGCATGAAGTTCGAGGGGCAGGAGTTCTATCTAAAAGATGAAGCGGAGATGGCAGCGCTGCTGCCCGAACGCCCGGACGCGATGGAAAACACGGCGCGCATCGCGGAAAAATGCAGCTTCGACTTTGAATTCGGTCACTATCATCTGCCCGAATTTCAGCTCCCGGAGTGCGAGACGGACAGTTTTTCCTACCTGAAAAAGCTCTGCCTCGCCGGGCTGGAAAAGCGCTATCCGGACCGTCCGGAGGCGCGGCGGCAGCTCGACTATGAGCTGGGCATCATCGCCCGCATGGGCTTTGTGGATTACTTTCTGATCGTGTCGGACTTCGTGGGCTACGCGAAGCGCCGCGGCATTCCCGTCGGTCCCGGACGCGGCAGCGCCGCCGGCAGCGTCGTCAGCTACTGCCTCTCCATCACGGACGTGGACCCGATCAAATATAGTCTCTATTTCGAGCGCTTTCTGAACCCGGAGCGCGTCACCATGCCGGATATCGACATGGACTTCTGCATCCGCCGCCGGCAGGAGGTCATCGACTATGTTGCGCGCAAATACGGCGCGGACCACGTCGCCCAGATCGTCACCTTCGGCACCATGGCAGCCAAAAACGCCATCCGCGACGTCGGGCGCGTTATGGGCGTCAGCTATGCGGAGACGGACCAGTGCGCCAAGGCGGTGCCGAACGCGCTGCACATCACCATTCAGGAGTCGCTCACGATCAGCAAGCAGCTCAAGGAGCTCTATGAGGGCGACGAGCGCATCCGCAAAATGATCGACACCGCCCGCGCGCTGGAGGGCATGCCGCGCCACGCCTCCACCCACGCCGCCGGCGTCGTCATCACGAAACGGCCCGTTTACGAATACGTCCCCCTCGCGAAAAACGACGAGTCCGTCGTCACGCAGTACCAGATGACGACGCTCGAGGAGCTGGGGCTGCTCAAAATGGACTTTCTCGGTCTGCGCAACCTCACCGTGCTCGACGACGCGGTCCAGCTCGTCCGGCGGCACACGCCGGATTTCGCGGTCGAGTCCGTCCCGGAGGACGACCCCGCCGTGTTCGCCATGCTCCAGGCAGGACGCACGAGCGGCGTGTTCCAGCTCGAAAGCAGCGGCATGACCGGCGTCTGTGTCGGCTTAAAGCCCAAGAGCATTGAGGACATCACCGCCATCATCGCGCTCTACCGCCCCGGTCCCATGGAGTCCATCCCCCGCTTCCTCGCCTGCGCGGGCGACCCGGCGAAGGTGACGTATAAGCACCCGCTGCTGGAGGGCATCCTCAGCGTCACTTACGGCTGCATCGTCTATCAGGAGCAGGTCATCGAAATTTTCCGCCGTCTCGCGGGCTACTCGCTCGGTCAGGCGGACATGATCCGCCGCGCGATGAGCAAGAAAAAAGCCAAGGACGTCGCGCGCGAGCGCACCGCCTTCGTCCACGGCGACCCGGAACGCGGGATCGTCGGCTGCAAAGCCAACGGCATTCCCGAAGACGTCGCCGAGAGCATCTACGACGAGATCAACGACTTCGCAAACTACGCCTTCAACAAAGCCCACGCCGTGAGCTACGCGATCGTGGCTTACCGCACGGCGTATATGAAGTGCCACTATCCGCGCGAATATATGGCGGCGCTGCTCACGAGCGTGCTCGACTGGAGCGACAAGGTCGCGGGCTACATCGCGGAGTGCCGCGAGATGGGCATCCGCCTGCTCCCGCCGGACATCAACGAGTCCGACGCGGACTTCACCGTCGCGGGCGAGAATCTGCGCTTCGGGCTCGCCGCGGTGAAAAACGTCGGCAGAGGCTTCGTCCAGTCGCTCATGGCGGAGCGCACGCGGAACGGCCGCTTCACCGCGCTCGACGAGTTCTGCACCCGCATGTACGGGCAGGATCTCAACCGCCGCGCCATCGAGAGCCTCATCCGCGCCGGCGCCTTCGATTCCCTCGGCTATCGCCGCCGCGCACTGCTTCAGGTGCTCGACGACGTGCTCGACGGCGTCGCCTCCGCCGGGCGCAAAAATGTCGCCGGTCAGCTCGACATGTTCGGCATGAGCGACGACGGGGACGGTCCGGAGCCGATGCGGCTGCCGGACGTGCCGGAATTTGACCGCCGCGAGCTGATGGCGATGGAGCGCGAGATGACCGGGCTTTACCTCAGCGGCCACCCGATGGACGATTACCGCGACAAGGTGAAAAAGCTGGGCGCGACGCCCATCGGCGACATCCTGCGCGACTTCGCCGGAGACGGCGGACCGGAGCGCTTCCACGACGGGGAATACGTCACCGTCGCCGGTATCATCGGCAGCTACAAAACGCGCACGACGCGAAATAATTCCCTCATGGCTTACGTCACGATCGAGGACGACAGCGGGCACCTGGAGCTCGTCGTGTTCCAGCGCGCGCTCGACGGCGGCGGGGCTTACCTGCGCGACGGAGCAGCGATCTTGGTCCGCGGGCGCATCTCCGTCCGCGACGAGAAGGAGCCGCAGATCACGGTCGACTCCATCCGCCCCCTCAGCGACCTCTACCCCGTCCCCGGCGCGCCGGAGCCGTCGAAGAAAAAGCTCTTCGTCAAGCTCCGCAGCGACGACGCCGCCGCCCTCCGCCGCATCGACCTCCTGCTCGAAATGTTCCCCGGCGAGGACACAATGGTCCAGTATTTCGCCGACCTGAAAAAACAGCGAACCACCGGCTGTCTGATCCACAATGCGCTGGTGCAGGAGCTGAAGGAGCGGTTTGGGGAAGAGAATGTTGTTGTAAAGTAAAAGCGTCAAAAAGTCCTGTCGCTGCGGCGAAGCGGCACCTTTTAAAGGCCTCCGAAGTGCAAGGGAGGCTGTCAGCCGAAGGCTGACTGGAGGGTTGTAAGCTACCGGAACATCCGGGCTCGGCGTTTTCGGTAGCTTACAACCCCTCCGTCGCGGCTTCGCCGCGCCACCTCCCCTTGCACAGGGGAGGCTTAAAAAAGGAAAGGAGCGTGACGGATAAATGAAAAAACAGCGGCGCTGGCTGACTGCGGCGGCGATCGGGGCGATCTTTCTCCTCGGTCTCGCGCTGCTGCTTTATCCGTCGCTCAGCAACTACTGGAACACCGTGCGTCAGGCGAAGAGCATCCTCGGCTACAGCGACTCCGTTTCGCTTCTTCAGGCGGAGGAGCAGGAGCGGCTGCGCGCCGCGGCGGAGGGCTATAACCACGCGCTGCTGGACCGGAATTCACCTTATGCGCTGCCGGAGGAGATGGCGGACGATTACGCCGCCGCGCTCCTCGCCGAGGGCAGCGACGTGATGTGTTATCTCCAGATCCCGGCCCTCGGCGTCACGCTGCCCGTCCGCCACGGCACGGAGAGCGAGACGCTCCAGCGCTCCGTCGGACATCTCGAATGGAGCAGCCTGCCCGTCGGCGGCGAGAGCACCCACTGCGTGCTCTCCGGCCACCGCGGGCTGCCCAGCAGCGAGCTGCTGACGAACATCGACCGCTTGGAGCGCGGCGACGTTTTCCGTCTCCACGTCCTCGGCGAAACGCTGACTTACCGCGTTGACCGCATCGCCGTCGTGGAGCCGGGGGATTTCTCCCTGCTCGCCGTCGAGGAGGGGGAGGACTTTGTAACGCTCCTGACCTGCACGCCCTACGGCATCAATTCTCACCGGCTGCTCGTCCGCGGAACGCGGGTGATAAGCGGCGCGTCGGCGTCCGAGGGCGGCAGCCTGGAGCTGCCGAACGAGCTGAAGGTCTATGACGGGCGCCTCGCGGCGCTCATCGGTGCGTCGGCGCTCGCGCTCGTCGCGCTGCCGCTCGCGGCGCTGCTCGCGCGGCGGCGGGGGAGAGGAGGCGCGGCATGCGACGTTTGAAATTTTTCGCGGCGCTGCTCGCCCTTGCGCTGCTGCTGAGCGACCCGGCGCTCGCCGCCGCCGGCTCGCTCCGGATCAAGCTGACGGACGACGCCGACGCACCCGTGGAGGGCGTCGCCGCCGCGCTCTGGCGCGTGGACGTCGCGGCGTTTTCCGGCGCGGGCGTCAGCGCGGAGAGCCTCGCCCGCGAGCGGGACGCCGCCGAAAACGCGCGCACCCTCGCCGCTTACGCCGCGGCGGAGTCCATCCCAGCCGACGCCGAGGGCGCGACGGACGCGCGCGGCGTGCTGCGCTTCGGCGAGCTCGCCGAGGGAACTTATCTCGTCGTCTGCCGCGCCGGACAGGAGCTGACGTTTCCGAGCTTTCTCGTCTCGATCCCGCTCCGCGTCGGCGGCAGCACGCGCTATGACGTGACGAGCCGCCCCAAAGCCGAGCCCGCCGAACCCGTGCCGACCCCGACTCCGACGCCCGAACCGACCCCGGTCCCGACCCCAAGCCCGACGGACGTGCCGCCGGAGCCGAGCCCGGAGCCCACGATGAGCCCCATCGACGAAGGCAAGCTGCCCCAGACGGGGCAGGACCCGCTGCCGGTCGCGCTCCTCGCCGCCGGTGCGCTCGCGCTGCTCGCCCTCGGCGTATGGGAGCGGCGGAAGCGCCGCCGCGCGTGGCACCTGTTCGCGCTCGCGCTCGCCCTTGCGCTCGGCGCGGGAGCGGTGCTCTGGACTTACCGCGGCGAGGACCGTCTCGCCGGGGAGACGAGCGAGGCGCTGCTCGCGGAGCTGGAGCTGCGCTGGAGCGCGCCGCAGCTCTCCGTGACGGTCCCGGAGCCGGAGCCCGCCGCCCCTGTGGAGAGCGAGCCGTCCGCGCCCGCGGGTGAGACCGTAATGCTCGGCGAATATTCGCTGCTCGGTGTGCTGCGTATCCCCGCGCTGGGCGTTGCCCTGCCGGTGATGAGCGACTGGAGCTACCCGCTCCTGACCGCCGCGCCCTGCCGCTATTCCGGCTCGCTCGCCGAGGGCGACCTCGTCATTCTGGGCCATAGCTACCGCAGCCATTTCCGCTGCCTCTGGACCATCGAGCCCGGCACGGCGGTGGAGCTGACCGACGCCGCGGGCGTGACCCGCAGCTTCACCGTAGCCGCCGTAGAGACCGTCCCCGGCACCAATGCCGCCGCTCTCCCCAGCGACTACCCGCTGACGCTCTTCACCTGCACAGCCGACAGCGCTCATCGTGTGCTGGTACGGTGCGAAGCGGCGGAGTAAATTTGAACGCGCCTGCGGGCGCTAAAACTTAATA
>OLWU01000575.1_pt1 | contig 9835 bp, 7 predicted proteins | sample 1673351 | NCBI WGS metagenome assembly OLWU01 (sample SAMEA103958109, study PRJEB25191) | human gut metagenome | biome: human-associated habitat [ENVO:00009003]; feature: intestine environment [ENVO:2100002]; material: feces | place: Germany | collected 2013/2015
GCCTGGTTAAGCATATACACGAAGTCCGAGTTTTCAAAGATGTTCTCTACCTCGCGGCTGCTCAAAAGGTCTTTGACATTCTGGGTGATACCTGTCGGAATACCGCCCCATTTTCTGAATCGCTTCCAGATTTCCACCGTATAAGCAGCGGTCTGTTCCTCCTTCAAAAGCAAGTGCATCTCGTCGATGTAGTAGCGGGTGGACTTGTGCGCGGCACGGTTGATGGTGACACGGTTCCATACCTGATCCTGAACCACCAGCATACCGATTTTTTTAAGCTGCTTGCCCAGTTCCTTGATGTCATAGCAGACAATCCGGTTATCAATGTCCACATTGCTCTGATGATTGAACACATTCAAAGAACCCGTTACATAGATTTCCAATGCCGTTGCAATGTACTGAGCTTCTTTTTCTTCCTGCTCCCGCAGCAAGTTATAAAGGTCCTCCAAAATCGGCATATTCTCCGGCTTTGGGTCATTGAGATATTCGTTGTAAACCAGCCGTACACAACGGTCAATAATGGTTTTCTGCACCGGCTGCAAGCCCTCCTTACCGCCCACGATCAGCTCACACAAGCTGAGGATAAAGTCAGACTTGAGTGACAGCGGGCTTTCATCATCCGAATAGTCCAGATTCAGATCCATCGGATTGATATAGTTGGTTGAAGTAGGTGAGATCTTGATGACCTGCCCATGCAGACGCTCAACAAGAGGTGCGTACTCCGCTTCCGGGTCACAGATAATAACATCATCACTGGTAAGCAAAAAGCAGTTGGCAATTTCTCGTTTTGCGCTGAAGGACTTACCGGAACCCGGCGTACCCAGAATCAGGCCGTTGGGGTTTTTCAGCAGCTTTCTGTCCACCATGATGAGGTTGTTGGACAGAGCATTGATACCGTAGTAAAGAGCTTCTTTCCCGTTCTGGAACAGTTCCTGCGTAGTAAAGGGCACAAAGATAGCTGTGGAACTGGTGGTCAGTCCTCGCTGAATCTCAATCTGATTGAGACCCAGAGGCAGACAGCTCATCAGCCCTTCTTCCTGCTGGAAGTCCAGCCTGGTCAGCTGACAGTTATACTTCTGGGCAATAGAGCCTGCCTGAAAGATGTTGTTGCCAAGCTGACGGGGATTGTCCGCTGTGTTCAGCACCAGAAAGGTCAAAAGGAACATTCTCTCGTTGCGGCTCTGCAAATCCTGCAAGAGTTTTTTCGCTTCACTGCCGTAGGTAGCAAGGTCAGATGGAATGATGTCCATGTCGTATCCGGCACGGACTGCTTTTTTCTGTTCCTCGATCTTGCTGCGGTCCAGGTCGGTAATCTTTCGCTTTACCGTTTTGATGGCTTTCACCTGATCCACCGACTGAATGTGCATACTCACAATGAGCGAACTTTCCATATCCAGAAAATCAGCCAGCAAACGGTCATTCAGCTCCGGTGCGAGAATCTGCAAAAAAGAAACAGCTCCGTATTTCTTACCCATACGGAACTGCTTGCCGGTGCGGAACTCAAAGGAGCTTGGTGCAATAAAATCCTTTGTGGACAGACCGGAAGGAGCCAGCCAGTCCCATTCAAACTGAAACGGGAGTTGTTCATCCATGTGGAATACCGCATGAAGCTGAAAAAGCCTTTCTTTACCGTCCAGCGTTCTGGCAGCTACACCAAGACGCTTGAAGTTATTAAGTATATCGGTCTCAATACGCTCCAGACGGGGCTTGGCGGCTTTGATGCTGTCCGCGTCGATACCAAAGGTCAGGTATTTGGTCTTGATGAGACCGTTGTTACCTCTGGCCAGCTGATTTTGCAGCATTGTGGTGTATTCCTCGCGGATACTGTCAAAGGCGTCCCTCTGGGGCGGGATGGAAATGGAGTTAGCAAAGGTCTCCTCCGATGCCGCAAGGTTCAAAAAAGACAGCTGGAAATGAATCGAGCTGTCAAAATAATTGAGGAAATCACACCACCCCTCAAAGATTGCCGTCTTATCTTCGTTTTGGGAGAGCTGATAGTTGATGTCCTGAAACTGGATGGTCTTTGTGTAGTGGCTGTCCGATATGCGGCAGATTCCGTCCGGCCACATCCGTTCATAAGGGATACTGTCCTGCGCAGATTTTCCTTTTTTGTCCGTGCGGTTAGCGCGGGCAATGGCCGCTTCGATCTGCTTCTTATCGGCGCGGGACAGCTTTTTCTTTGTCTTTACCGGCTGCACAGTTTTTTCCTCGGTTTTTCCGAACATCCGATGCAGCCATTTTTTTATTGCGGTGAACAATGTCATACACCTCCTTATCGAGCATTTCCTGCCGCTTTAATACGGCATAAAAGTTGTTGGTCTGGTAAGGTCGCTGCTTTGGACGGATCACAGCTACTTTGAGAATGTTGCCCACGATCTTTTCCAGGGGCTGTCCATGCTTTTCGTACATAGCCAGCATAAAGAAGGGCAGCATAACCAGCATCATACACATAGCCGCTACACTGTTTCCGGTAGGTTTTCTGAGCAAAAAGAAAAGCGGTACGCCAATAAGCGCTCCGCCCGTGAAGCAGATAAGCTGCCGCTTGGTCAGATTGAACATGACCTTTGTTTTGACTTTTGTTAAGTCCTTGGGTACGGGTACATAAGCCAATGTGGAAACCTCCTTCCGTTTTAGTGCGCCTGAAAGACTGATTTGGCGAGACTGCCGGTTTTGAACAGCGTAAAACATAGCAGTACGGTGTAGCCCACGCAGCTCCAGATTGCCATGATGATGTCATCTTCCAGAGCGATGTTCTGCACCAGCACAGCATAAATTGCCACGCAGACGATAATGAGAAACGCCTGAAAGCCCAGTGCCAGCAGGGATCGGAGGTAATTCTGTCCCATACCGCCCCATTCTTTGCCCATCATTGCAGCCATTGGAACAGGAGCCACCGAAGTTACAAGGTAGATCTCGATCATACGGCCATAAATAACGATAAAGATACAGATATACAACGCCCACATGGTAATGCCAATAAAGAGGGATTGGAACCACAGTCCGAACAGCGGTCCCAAATCCATTTCCATCAGCCTCGGTTCCAGATCGGTCATAACTGAGGAAATGTCAATGGACGCATCCGAATTGATAATCCCTGCCGCCTGCGCCACCACGCTCTGCGCCATATCAAAGACGCCCATCACGATATTCCATGTGTTTGTGACAATGAGGATGGCGGCAGCTGATTTGAACACCCACTTGAAAATCATCCAGGTATCCACATCATGCAGGTTGTTCTTGTCTGCAATCATCTGGATCAGGTCTACGGTCATCACGATAGCCAGGATCACGCCTGCAATCGGCACCATGATGGAGTTTGACAGATTCTCAATCATATTGAAAATACTGCCATTCCATCCCTGTGGGGTCTGTCCTACCTGTACGGATATATCCGCGACCTGTTGGTTTACGCTGTCAAACATCCCCGAAAGGTTGCTCATAATACCGCCCACCAGCATTTCTTTCAGCCAATTTGTCAGGGCTTCAAGTAAGAAATCCATACGGTGTCAACCTCCTTTCCGCCGCCCCCGCAGAGCTGCAGGAGCGGCAAGGATTTCATGCAGGAACGCTTAGACAGAGAACAGCCCGGAGAGCAGAGGTACAAGGACCATGCCGACTACGGCTACACCAGCGCCGGCCATGAGCTGCTTCATGCCCTGAGATTTTGCGCCAGGGTTGTCGTTGCCGTAACCTTCCAACAGGTTGATGACACCCCAGATACCAAGACCAGCGCCCAGAGCGATAACGAGAGTCTGAAGAACGGTAATTGCCTGTTCAAAAAATGCCATATAGTTTGTTAGCCGGAATCTGATTAAAAAATAGGTTTGTCATGTTTCATAGGCATACAAAAGCCGGAACAATCTGCCCTCGATATATGAGAGCCTGATTCCGGCTGTCCTCCTTTTTCATTATTTTGTTGATGATTGCCCGCTTTGTACGCCAATGGCCTCAACAGAGGCAGTTGCGGCAAATAGATACGATCACTCCTTTCTCAGCGGAACCGTATTACACGCCCTCCGTGTCTACTTCATATACATCGCAGACCTCATCAGGCTTGAGTTTTAGTCTGGCAGACAAAAATGCTTCAATATCAAAGGTATTTCGCTTGTCTGCATCAGCTGTGTATTTGAAATTAGGGTGTCTGGTAATGTCATACTTGTCTGAAAGAAACGGACGCACACCGCGCAACTGCAAGATGCACTTGCCGCCATCCATAACTGCCAGCTCGTCCTGGCTCATCAGCTCTTTTCCCAATTTCTGATAGTTGAGCGAGTGGGAGGTCTCCCGTCCCCGGCTCTCTCCGGTGTTGTAAGTGTCTATGGTCTCCTTTCCCAGAACAGCCGCCAGCTCTTTCAGCGTTGTTGGCTCTTTGCCACCCAGGAAGATGGAAGTATCCATATTGCCGATGATGGTATCGGCATTATCTTTGTAAATTGCCTTGAGCTGGCTCTGTGCCTGCAACACCAGACAGGCAGAGATTTCACGGCTTCGGATGGTAGCCACCAGCTTTTCCAGTTTGGGAATCTGGCCGATGTTGGCGCACTCGTCAATGAGACAGCGCACATGGACTGGGAGCCTGCCGCCATACACATCATCGGCCTTTTCACAAAGCAGGTTGAATAACTGGGTGTAGCACATGGAAATGAGAAAGTTAAAACTGTCATCCGTATCACTCATAATGAGGAACAGAGCCGTTTTTCTGTCTCCCAGCGTATCCAGTTCCAACTCATCGTAGGATGTAACCTCGCGCAGCTCCGCAATATCAAATACGGCCAGACGCGCACCGCAGGAAATCAAAATCGACTTAGCGGTTTTGCCAGCTGCCAGCTTATATTTCTTATACTGCCGCACTGCGAAGTGGTTTGGCTTTTCCGATTCCAGTGCATCAAACATCAGGTCTACAGGATTTTTGAACTCCTCGTCATCCTCCCGGACTTCCATGGCGTTGATGAACTCGATGAGGGTGGAGAAGTTTTGCTCCTCCACCGGAGCTTCATAGTGGATATATCCGATCAATGCGCAATACAGCAATGTTTCCGCCTATAGTGATAGGTAATCCTTTGAAGTAATCGTTAGATTTTCCCCCACTCCACACCGGACATGCGACTTTCACCGCATCCGGCGTTCCATCGATTGTGTTATCAGGCATTTAATCAATCACCAATAGAAAGTTTTTTTTAGATTGCTACCAGTTTCGCAGCAGTACGCAGGCTGTTGATTTTGGTCAGTTGTTTTCTTGTTACAGTCAGTTGCTTGCACATGCTCTTGAGAGCGGCAGCGTCTTGGTCGGTCAGCAAAGGAAGATACCGCCTGTGGAGCAGCACCAGATTGCTGTATCGCTCGTGACCACCTTGCTCCTTTGGAACTTTCATGTGACACACGATGTTGTCCGGATTCAGAAACAACTCGCCGCTGACGGAACACTTGCCTTTTTGAGCTGACAGCAGTGAGAGCCTGCAATCAGCATATTCCAAGCTGTGTCCTTGTGGCGGATTCTCCCGCAGATATGCAAACAGGGTCGTATCCATCTCCAGATTATCGTGTATCTTTTTCCGTCCCGCCGGAGAGAAGCAGCAGACGGCGGCGCTGATACCGATTGCGGTTTTATACTTGATGAACGCAATGGGGTAGATTGGTCGGTTGATACCGGACACATACCGCACCATTTGGGAAGCACCGTAGTGCTCCTTTTCGCTGTCCGTCATGGCACCGCCCTCCCGGGTGAGCTGGCAGCCGGATTCCGTGTTCAAACGGTTGGTCAGCACTGTCATGACTCTGCGGTGGATTTTTCGGCAGTCCAGACTGATACAGGTAGCAATCCTGTAGTAGTTCTGGATGCCCAGCACCATTTCGTCAAACAAGCCAATTTCATCCGACTGTGTTCGCCCATAGGCTGGTTTTGCGATGCGCTTTGCCTGTTCCACCAGCTTGCTTTCTTCCAACTGTAGCTTTTTGTCACAGATATGGGACTTCACGACATACTTTTCACCCTTGCGGTACACCATGATTTTGAAGCCGAGAAACTCAGAGTATCGCTTTCGGACATTGACAATGCGTGTTTTCTCGGGAGAGACCTCCAGCTTCAACCGTTCGGTAATCCACCTTGTGACAGCCTCCATGGTTTTCTCCGCGTCCTCCCGGTTCCGGCAGAAAATACGGAAGTCATCCGCATAGCGCACAATGAACATTTCCTTGAGGTTTGTCTCCCGCATTTTCTGGTAGCCTTTACTTTTGTCAAAGACCTCCGAAGTACGGATGATTCGATGCGTGCCGTAACGGTTTGCTACGGGATGTTCTACCCATTGGCTATTCACCCAGTGGTCAAGTTCGTTCAGCACCACGTTTGCCAGCAGCGGGGAGATAATCCCACCCTGCGGTGTTCCTTTTGTTGGATATACCGTGCTGCCATCCGGCATACGAATAGGCGCTTTCAAAATCCGCTTGATTACGAATAGAAGCTGCTTATCCTGGATACCCAGCGCCCAAAGCTGTCGGATTAGTTTGCTGTGGTTCACATTGTCAAAGAATCCCTTGATGTCAAACTCCAAAACATAGTGTAAATGCGCCCGCTGTAACAGGGAGTAAGTACGGGAGATTGCGTGCTCCACTGACCGATTCGGGCGGAACCCATAGCTGTTGTTGCTGAACTTAGCTTCACAGATGGGTTCCAGGATTTGTTTGATGCATTGCTGCACCAATCTGTCCCAGATGCAGGGAATACCCAGCGGCCTGGTTTTTCCGTTTGGCTTTGGGATGTCCTTCCGGCGCACTGGTTTGGGACGGTAGCCGTGTTCGCTGCCTGTGACAATTTTTCTGACCTTACCGATGACCTCAGCCGGTGGAAGCCGTCCAATGTCACCGATATTCTGATTGTCTGTTCCTGCTGTGTAGCTGCCTGTGTTGGTTTTGATATTCCTGTATGCCAGCATGATGTTGTCCGGGCTTAGTACCAGTTCCATCAGGCCGTTGAATACTTCTCCGGCTTTGCTTTTGGCATACAGTTCGTCAAATGTCTGCTGCATACCGTAATACTCGGCGTGCCGCTGGGCGTCCATACGCAGGACTTTTTTCCTTTCTTTTGGCATAAGGCATCACCTCCCGTTTGAGAAAAGTGACCCTTTTGGTCTTACTCGAATCCTTATGATTGGATTGAATAATGCCTGTTTCCACAATTCGACTTGTGACCATTCCTCCATCCCCATTACAGGGACTTCTTCGGTTCGATCACTACTTTTCAGCAGCGGTTCACCTGCTTATTGTTCTTCGTCAGGTTCTTCCTTAAGGAAGCCGCTGTCTTTCCTCGTTCCGGTAATCCTATCTGTGCATTTATACCTTTAGGTTTCCACTATGAGCCTGCCGGCGGGGTTGTGCCTGTAACACAACATGGTCGTTCGTAGGGCCAATTTCTACTAAACCACACCGGCTGCGCTTAAACGCACCCATACATTTCTATATGGTCTTCTTATAGACCCGTACATTCGCGGATTCGTCAGTTCGCCCGCTACGGCGAACATTCTAACCATGGGTATTTTGTGGACCCTTGGCATATAGGCAACACAGTCTGCCTCCAGACCGCTTTCGGCCGCCGTTGGCGGTGGCTACGGTTGCTCTCAGCCGTTGTCGTGGGGCTTCGTACACTGGCTTTGCTGCCGATGCACGCCCACCGAGGGCAGGCGTTTCAGGGCGTTACCCCGTCATTCCACCTGTCGAATTACCAGTTATCCAAACAACGGTATTTTGTTGTTTGTCCGCTGACTTTTTACCGTCAGCGAACGAGTCGCACTGACCCAGAAATCGTCTCCGGCCTTGCTCTCGCCTTTGGTATTAGCGATCAGCGTTGTCACCAGCTTCAAAATATCCTTTTCCGAGTGGATGTATGCAAAGGGGTTATAGTGCATGGACTTCTTGAAGTTGATGGTATTTAGGACCTTGATTCGGTACGGCTCATAAATGACCTTGCCGTGCTTATCCTTCATGGGCTTTCCGTCCTTCCCCAGCTTGGGCGCCCCCCTTTGGAGCATTTTCCCGCACTCCACCAAAATGGTTCCCTTCGGGTCAGTCACGACGTAGCTGCTGTGCATCTGCATCAGATTCGGTTTGAGCCAGAATCGGGTCTTACCGGAACCAGAGCCGCCAATCACCAGTACATTTTTGTTTCTGGCAGTCTTGGGGTCCTTGGGGCGGCTGTTCATGGTCAGGCTCTCCGTTTTCGTCAGAATCACATTGTTCTGAAATACAGGATCAACGTAAGGTGCAATATCCTCACGGGTTCCCCAGCGGGCCGAACCATATTCCAAACCATGTCGATATTTCTTGGCGTTCTTGCTTTTAAGATACACCGCCAGCCTCAGACCAACACCGCAGCACAGCCCTACCAACAAGTCCAATGGATGCAGGCTTGGCCAGAAACTTTGCAACGCCCCAGGCAGAACCGCAACCAGCGAAAGAAACTTTTCTGAAGCATCCGCCCCTTGTGCCATTCGCCATGCCTCTCCAAAATTGGTAGCAAACAACCCCAGCAGGATATACGGCATATTCAGCAAAATGAGCTTTTTGATGTCCAATGTCTTTTTCATCGTTCCAGCTCCTTTCGCTTGGTGCGATCCACCACAGCATTTTTAACCATCTCTTTGAACTGGTTAAGTTTTGCCAGTACGGACGGGCGCTCTGTTTTCGTTGCCTTTTTGACCTTTTTGTTGGTGTACTCTGTAAAAGCTGCTGTCAGAGCATCTGCATCACGGCCTTTGAAAAAAATCAGGTACTTTGGCGGAGAACTGCTGCGGTCCTTTTTCACCGCATAATCCACACCATATTTCCGGGCGATTTTCTCAAACTCCTTGATAGAGGGGTCTGTGATCTCAATGTTGGATATTCCCTGATTCTGCCCGACAAGCTGCTTCACAGTCTGTTTTCCATGCGGAACAACCGGCGCATCACGGCTTCTCTGTTTTTCCAGCTTTTGATTTCTGCTTTTTTGTGTGTCTGCCTTTCCTACCCTGCCGTCATTTTTCCGGAATTTTGTTTCTTTCATCCTTTTGCCGGAAAGACTGCTTTAAAACAGATGCCATCTCGTGTCCGCTCTGCGGTGATTTTTCCCTTATGTGCCTTTACAATTGCAGCTGCCACGAAAAGGCCGATTCCATAGCCGCCGCTTTCCCTGGCCCGCGACGCATCCGCACGGTAGAAGCGGTCAAAGAGGTGCTCCAGGTCTTCCGGCTTAATCATCGGCCCCCTGTTTGCCACCGTGAGCTGGGCGTGGCCGTTCGCCTGCGTCAGGCGGACGCGCACTAGGCTGTTGCGCTCCGCGTACTTGGTGGCGTTGTCCAGAAGGGTTCGGACGACGCGGCCGAGCTGGTCCGCGTCCCCCCTGACGACGATGTCCCCCGCCACCTCCGAGTCTATCGAGCAGCCCCGTTCGAAGGCTACGGCGTCAAACTCCAGAGCCGCCTCGTCCACGACCGACGAGAGGTCGACCTCGTCGTGGCGCAGGGCGTCCTCCGTGGTTCCCGCGGCTGCCTCGTCGGCGCGCGCCAGGGTGAGAAGGTCCTCCACCAGCCCCTTCATGTGGTCGGCCTCCTCGGCCGTGCTCTCCACCCACCTGCGGCTGCCCTTGGGAATGGAGGCGTCCCGCTGAAGGATCTGCGAGTTCGCGCAGATGACCGCGAGCGGCGTCTTGAGCTCGTGGCTCGCGTCGGAGATGAAGCGCCGCTGCTGGTCCCAGGCACGCTCGACGGGAGAGAGCGCCCACTTGGAGAGGATGCGGACGACCACGGCCAGGGCCGCCATGGCGCCGACGAAGATCGCCACGTCCATGCCGAGCTGTCGCGCTATGGCG
>OLWU01000576.1_pt1 | contig 9825 bp, 9 predicted proteins | sample 1673351 | NCBI WGS metagenome assembly OLWU01 (sample SAMEA103958109, study PRJEB25191) | human gut metagenome | biome: human-associated habitat [ENVO:00009003]; feature: intestine environment [ENVO:2100002]; material: feces | place: Germany | collected 2013/2015
ACTGATGGTAAAACTTTAGTAGAATTCACTTTTACTGATAAAGATGGTGAAAATGGATATCCCGGAAATCTAGAAACAAAAATCACTTATGAATTCATCGATGGTAAGAATCAATTCACCATCAGATATCATGCAACTACTGATAAGGACACTATAGTTTCCTTCTCTAACCATTTATACTGGGACATCAATGGAATTCAAAATATATCTAATGATTCCTTATATATAAATGCCTCTAAATGGGGAACAAACGATGGTAAGAGTCAGTTAGTAACTGGAATCGACAATGTTCCTGAATACATGGATTTTAGAAGCATGTCTGTATTAGGGCCTAAGCTCGATGTCATCGAAAAGACAATCTGGGAAAAAACAATAGATCACTTATTCGTCTTCGATAAAGTTCAAGAAGATAAACCTCAAGTCATTTATAAAGGTGGAAAAGTTAAGTTGTCATTGTTCACTGACTTCGAAGCTATAAACATCTACGCTGATGCTTCATGCTCTAAATATGAGTTTGAAAATGCAGAAGGTCTTATCCTTCATAACAGACGTGCTTTGGCTCTAGAGCCTCAGCAAATAGCTTTAGGCTTATCCCATATAACACTCAAAGCCGGCGACTCAGTCGATTATTACGAAACATATTTAATCGAAGATAACGATTAATCAAAAAAGAGATTGCCAAACAAACAGCAATCTCTTTTTTTAAAACTTTCTAGCTACAATTTCAAATTGCTTCTATTTGTTTATCGAGTCTTTTATTAATTATCGACTTTACTATAACTATGGCTAAGTAAATAAATAACATGATCAATCCAATAGATAAGATAGGGTCGAAGAAATAAACTGATTCGACCAAGTCACCACTCCAATACTTAGCCTTATATATCAATCCAGGAAAAGTATAAATGTAATTATATTTTATGTCTGGAAGAGCAGCTCCAAAGTAATTCAAACTATATCCAAAGAAAGACCAGGATCCAATTAAGAAAACTAATAATGTTGTCCAATCAAATAAAGTTTTATGATATTTTCTAAATATGGCTTCTCCTAAGAGAACTAATGTTATTAAGTCTTGAAATATATATAACATCCAAACACCTAATTCACCATTTTTATATCCAGTTAAACCTATAATCATATTTATAAGTCCGAAGAATAACATTATCGATATCACAATCAAAGGATAATACTTGTCATAGATATTTGCAGAATATTCCTTTTGAATGTCTTTATCTGTTTTTCTTAAACTTAGTTTATATGATTGCTTTGCAGTCAATCCTTTATTTAAAAATTCATAAAAATATGTTCCAGTCGACTTAAAGTATTTCATCACATTATCATGGCTTGCTTCACCATAAGGTCTCAAACTATTCCAAATGTGATACTTAATAAATTTCTCTTTAGCCATATTATCATTAATCAAGACTAAAGTTCCCACAGCCGCAAACACTAACAATTGGTGACATTGAAGTGCACACGTTATGTGAACATTTATGCTTTCCTGTATATCGAATTCCAAAATTACCTATAGAAACATATTTGCTAATCATCACTTTAGAATATTTTCTCCTCCTAGATTCCATCCCATAAGAACCAAATAATTATTTGCATTGTAGCCCTAGGCAGAACAAATGTCAATTAAAAACAATGATAACAATTAACTAGTAATAATTATAAGCATTAAAAAAACACCAGTTTTACTGGTGCTAAAGTCTAACCTTACAATATGATTAGTCGTTGTCAACGAACGGAAGTAATCCCATGAAACGAGCGTTTTTAATAGCCTTTGCCAACATACGTTGATAACGTGCACTGGTTCCAGTTGTAGCTCTAGGTGTGATCTTTCCGTTAGGTGAGATAAACTTCTTCAAAGTCTCAACATCCTTGTAATCGATGTTCTTGATGTGATTCTTGGTGAAGTAGCATACCTTTTTACGAGTGAATTTCTTTTTCACAAACATAGTTCATGCATCCTTTCTTTAATTATTATCAAATCGAATACTAGAATGGCAAATCATCGTCAGATGTGTCGATTCCTTCCACAGGTGCGTCAGCTTTAGAAGATGAAGAGAAGTCATCACTAGGTTCGCTAGGCTCATTACGTGAAGCACTGTCGCGTTTTGTTTCCAAGAACTGAACAGTATCACATACGACTTCTACAACACTGACTTTCCTATTGTCCTTAGACATATAGGTTCTTTGCTGAAGTCTTCCATCCACAGCGACAAGGCTTCCCTTGTGAGTGAATTTAGCGACATTTTCAGCAGTGTTTCTCCAAGCAACACAAGAGATGAAAGAGACATTTGCCTTTCCATCTCTAGATGGAATTCCATCCACAGCAAGAGTGAATGATACGACGCTAGAATCAGAAGTAGTTTTTCTTAACTCTGGATCTCTAGTAAGTCTTCCGACCAATACGACACGATTTACTGCCATTTAAAATGTTTCCTTTCTAGTTGATTACTAGGCATTAGCCTTAGTGATCAAATAACGGATAACATTTGCGTTGAGACTAGCAAGACGTTGGAATTCCTTAAGAGCTTTGCTCTTGTCGGGATCAGCCTCAATCTCAAGGATGACGTAGTATCCTTTTTTGAAACCTTCCATCTCATAAGCGAAGTCTTTGAGACCCCACTCAGTGGTCTTGTTAACAACTGCACCATTATTGGTGAGGATGTCAGCAAGCTTAGCGATTTCAGACTTGGTAGCTTCTTCGCCGAGTTCAGGTTTAAGGACATACATGATTTCGTACTTTCTCATGTTCTTTTTCCTCCCTTTGGACATGACGGCTATGTACAGCATTTCTGGTGCATAGCAGAGAGCTTTGTTAAATATTCACAAAGCTAAATAATTATAGAGATGTTTTGTCTTAAAGTAAAGAGAAATAAGCATATCACCTAATGTTATACATAATATATGTGCCTGTTTAATAGTGAAAGAATCAAATTCTTTTTTTTAATGTTTAAGATCTAGTCAACTATGAAAATAAAAATAGCTCTGCCGAAGCAGAGCTATATTGTTTCAATAGGAACTAATTAGTCAAGAATATCGATGACGGTTCCTGCACCAACGGTGTGGCCACCTTCACGGATAGCGAACTTAGTGTTCTTCTCGATAGCGACCTTCTTGATCAACTCAACGTTGAACTCGACGTGGTCACCAGGCATGACGATCTTGCTTCCTTCTTCCAAAGAGATGACACCAGTGACATCAGTTGTACGGAAGTAGAACTGAGGACGATATCCATCAGCGAAAGCAGTATGACGTCCACCCTCTTCCTTGGTCAAGATGTAAACTTGAGCACGGAACTTTGCATGAGGAACGATGGTTCCAGGCTTGGCGATAACTTGACCACGGACTACTTGGTCACGATCGACACCACGGAGCAACATACCGATGTTGTCTCCAGCCTTTGCATAATCCAAGGTCTTACGGAACATTTCGAGTGAAATGACAGTGGAAGTACGAGTAGGCATCAAACCAACGATTTCAACAGCATCGTTAGACTTGATTTCACCACGCTCAACACGTCCAGTGGCGACGGTTCCACGTCCAGTAATGGTCATAACATCTTCGACAGCCATCAAGAAAGGCTTCTCGATATCACGGACAGGATCAGGGATAGACTCATCGCAAGCATTCATCAAATCGACGATGCATTGCTCATCAGCAGATCCAGGTGCAGCTTCAAGAGCCTTCAAAGCAGATCCACGGACGACAGGGCAGTTCTCTCCGTCAAATCCGTTCTTGCTCAAAAGGTCACGGACATCCATCTCAACGAGATCGATGAGTTCAGGATCATCGACTTGGTCACACTTGTTGAGGAAGACAACGATGTAAGGAACACCGACCTGCTTTGCAAGCAAGACGTGTTCACGGGTCTGAGGCATAACACCATCAGTAGCAGCGACGACGAGGATAGCTCCATCCATCTGAGCAGCACCGGTGATCATGTTCTTGACGTAGTCAGCGTGTCCCGGGCAGTCGACGTGGGTGTAGTGTCTCTTAGCAGTCTCGTATTCAACGTGAGCGGCGTTAATGGTGATACCACGAGCCTTCTCTTCAGGAGCGGCGTCGATTTGGTCATAAGCCATAGCCTTGGCCTCACCCTTCTCGGCGAGAACCTTGGTAATAGCAGCAGTAAGAGTTGTCTTACCGTGGTCGACGTGTCCAATTGTACCGATGTTAACGTTCGGTTTGCTTCTATCGAATTTCTCCTTTGCCATAAGCTTTTATAAGCCTCCTTAAAAATTGGTTTGCCAGCATTGCTATGTAGCCTTATAAATATACATTAGTAAGGCTATTTTTTCAATAAAGGCCCATAGCTGGTGTAGAGCCATTGAAAGCGTTTTATGTAGGTTTTTAACTAACGAATCAAATTCGACTAATTGCCAGCACCTGTACGGGCTTTGACAATTTGTTCCTGGATGGACTTAGGAACTTCTTGATACTGAGCAAATTCCATAGTGTAGATACCACGACCTTGGGTCATAGAACGAAGATCGTTGATGTATCCGAACATGTTTGCAAGAGGTACCAAAGCACTAATGACTTGAGCATTACCTTTGGAGCTTGTATCAGTAACTGTTCCACGTCTTGAGGAAATATCTCCTAAAACAGTACCGAGATATTGTTCAGGAGTGGTGATCTCAGCCTTGACAATAGGTTCAAGGATGACAGGGTCACACTTTTGAGCTGCAAGTTTGAAGGCGATTGAAGATGCCATCTTGTAAGCAGCTTCGGAAGAGTCGACAGGGTGTGATGATCCATCCATCAACTCAGCCTTGATGTCAATTGCAGGATATCCAGCAACCAAACCATGGGCAGTAGCTTCTACCAAACCATCGATTGAAGGTTTGATGAATTCCTTAGGAATACGACCACCAGTGACTTCGTTCTGTGTCTCGATTCCCTTACCAGGGTTAGGTGAGAACTTGAAGATAACGTGTCCGTATTGTCCGTGTCCACCAGATTGCTTGATGTACTTACCTTCACAGGTAGCAGACTTACGAATAGTTTCCTTGTAAGCAACTTGAGGAGCACCTACGTGTACAGGAATACCGTAGTCATCTCTCAAACGGGTGCAGTTAACATCGAGTTGGAGTTCTCCGACACCAGCAATGATGGATTGTCCAGTTTCCTTATTTGTGTAGAAGTGGAAGGTAGGATCCTCTTCGCAGAACTTCATAAGGACTACAGCCATCTTATCAGTGTCAGTGTGTTTATCAGCTTCGATAGCCTCAGAGATAAGAGGATCTTGGAACTTGATAGATTCAAGATATGTAGGATTCTCTTCAGTGCAGAGGGTATCACCAGTCTTCGTGGACTTGAGACCGATAATAGCTGCGATTTCTCCAGCTCTGACTTCGGAGACATCCTCTTCAGAGTCAGCGTTCATAAGAACAATTCTGGAGACACGCTCAGTGACATTACGAGTAGCGTTGTACAAGTATGAACCATTCTTCAAGGTGCCAGAGTACACACGGAAGAATGTGAGCTTACCAAATTGGTTGGTAGTAATTTTGAATGCGAGTCCAACGAAAGGTGCATTTGCATTAGGCTTGCACTCGACATCATTTCCATCCTTGTCTTTTCCAACAGCAGCAGGAATATCCAAAGGTGAAGGCAAATAGTCGACAATAGCGTCGAGCAATGTTTGAATACCTTTAGAACGGAATGAAGCTCCAGCGAGAACAGGGTGGAACTTGTGAGAAATGGTTCCACGACGTAAAGCGGCCTGAATTTCTTCGACAGTAGGTTCTTTTCCTTCAAGAACTTCCATCATGATTTCGTCATCGTTGTTGGCCAATTCATCCAACATCATTTGACGCCACTCTTGGGCCTTCTCCATATACTCAGCAGGAATTTCAATCTGAGTAGGAGCAGGAATGGAGTTAGTTCTAGGATCTACTTCATTAACCCACTTCCATCCTATCATCTTGACCAAGTCGATGACACCATAGAATTCCTTCTCAGTTCCCAAAGGATACTGAATAGCAATTGCGGTTGCACCAAGCTTTTCCTTGATTGAGTGGAAAGACATCTCGAAATCAGATCCGATAGAATCCAACTTGTTGACATAAACGATTGAAGGAACGTTGTATTTATCAGCCTGTCTCCAAACAGTTTCAGTTTGAGGCTCAACACCGTTCTTTCCATCCAAAACAGCAACAGCTCCGTCCAAAACACGAAGTGAACGCTCGACTTCAGCTGTAAAGTCGACGTGTCCCGGAGTATCGATCAAGTTAATACGATACTCTTCCTGAGTTGTTCTTTCCTTCCAAAGACAGGTAGTACAAGCGGATTGAATAGTGATACCACGCTCTTGCTCCTGCTTCATGAAGTCGAGTGAAGTATTACCATCATCGATGTTACCTATCTTGTGGGTACGTCCGGTATAGAACAAAATACGTTCAGATGTAGTTGTCTTACCGGCATCGATGTGGGCCATAATTCCAATATTACGAACGTGGTCCTCGGCAATAGCTTCAAACGACTGTACGTTTGAGTCTTCCTTATTAGCCATTTTTATGGTTTCCTCTCTATATTTTGAGTCTTAGGACGACTAGTAGCGGTAGTGAGCATAGGCCTTGTTGGCTTCAGCAGTCTTCAAGGTATCTTGCTTCTTCTTTACAGCACCACCGACACCATTTGCAGCGTCGATAATTTCTCCGGCAAGCTTGTCTACCATGGTCTTCTCATTACGGAGGCGAGCATAGTTGACGAGCCAACGGAGTCCAAGAGTAACCTGACGGTCAGCAGAGACTTCGACAGGTACTTGGTAGTTAGCAGCACCGACACGACGAGCCTTGAGTTCGATTTCAGGCATGATGTTTCCAAGAGCGAGTCCGAAGACATCCATGGCGGGTTTGCCAGTTTTCTTCTCTACTTTTTCGAATGACTCATAAAGGATTCTTTGGGCAAGACCTTTCTTACCATCCTTCATGATCTTGTTGATGAGACGAGTAACAAGTTTGCTGTTGTACACAGGATCGGGAAGTACGTCTCTCTTCTCGATTGAACCATTCTTTCTAGGCATTGTTCATTAACTCCTAACTTTACTTCTTTTGGATCTCACCATTCTTCTTGGTTCCGTATTGAGATCTTGATTGCTTACGACCTTCGACACCGAAGCACTCAAGAGCACCACGGATGATGTGGTAACGCACACCAGGGAGGTCACGTACACGGCCACCACGGATCAAAACAACTTTGTGCTCCTGAAGGTTGTGTCCTTCTCCACCGATGTAAGCAGTGACTTCATAGTTGTTAGTCAAACGAACACGAGCGTACTTACGAAGAGCGGAGTTAGGCTTCTTAGGAGTCATAGTTCCGACACGGGTGCAAACTCCACGCTTTTGAGGAGCTGGAGTGTTGTTCATCTTCTTGTTGAGAGAATCCCATCTCTTGCCCAATGCAGGAGAAAGGGACTTCTTTACGAGCCTGCGTCTCTCATGACGCACAAGCTGGTTAATTGTAGGCATTTATCTTATCCCTCTTAATTTTATGTCCACGATTCCGGGCGTTTCGTACTTGTCGCACAAAAAATACGAACATCTCCCGTTCGTGCGTTGATAATGATATCAGTTCCGGGCGTTTTGTCAAGCCTTTAAAGAGAATTTTTAATAAAAAAGTAGTTGAAAAAGTAACATATTGAATGTAAAGCCCTAACATAAAAATGTCTACGGCAATCCGCAGACATTTTCTTTAAATAATATGTATTTATTTAGAACCTAATTCAGTTGATTCAATGCAGCAATAAACTCAGACTTCGACTTATATACAGTAACAACCTTTTTATCTTTATTGTGAATTTTATCGTTTTCAAGCAAATAAATGGAAGTATGTTCAGAAGTATCGTCAAACAAACCACTGATGATATTATTTTTACCATCGGCATCGGTGGCAATGGTTTGACTATCACCATCATAGTTCACCAAAATTAGGTTATCATAGTCTTCATTTTTATCAAAAGTAAATCCAGGAGATAATTGCGCTGGAGTACCATCAGGCATTGTTCCGTCAGGTCCTTTCCAATTCTTGTAGAAATTAAACTTTTCACCATAATTGTATGAGAAACAAGAAACATCCTTATTGCAATCAGTCATATTAAATTTATAAACATAATTGGATGAAATCCAACGGTCAACATCTTTTGTTTTGCTAGACCACATCCATAAGTGATCAAGACCACTGGCCGAATAGTAAACTATGTTCTTATTCTTTGTAAGATCAACATCTTGATCAGTGCGGATTGTAAACTTACCATTGTCTTTATCAGCAGTAATATGAATATTAAAGGAAGTGGAATTCTTAGGAGGTAAAGGCAAAGCTAAGTACTCAATGTTTCCTTTTTTATCGTCTTTAGGAGCAAAATTTGTTCCATCTTCCGTCTTAAATATAATACCTGTAGGTGCTGTTTGAGGCGTCATTATAAACCCGGCTTTTTTATTTTTGTCTTTGAAATCATTGCAAGCTTCATAAAGAGCATTATATTTAATATGCAATGATTTATCACTCGTGCCATCTGTATTCGTGCTATCTGTATTCAAAGGCAATGAGACTCCAAAATCTGTTCTATCATTCCAAAGCCACACATAACCTAATTTATTATAACCCTTCTTGTCATTTGGATCTTCGTTATGGAAATAAATATTGTAATTACCTTCCTCAGGAGGAGTTTCAGTATCTCTAGGGACTAAAAATAGTATTCTAGATTTAGAAAAAGAGTATCCTATATTTTTCCTATAATCTTCAAATTTAGTAGAAGAATATGATTTAGCATCAAGCGGTTCACCCATGTCACCATCAGAACTAGTGCCATTTTTATTTCTTAATTCAATGTTCTCGTATGTTAAATGATCTACTAACTTATACTTGGAATTTAATAAATCATATAAGTAAATTTCTGTCTTTTCTGTCACGCTAGTATCTGAGCCATAAAAGACACTAGAGCGATAAAAGACACTAGATACAAAAGAATTTAAATTTAAAGAAGGAACACTAAATACTTTCTTTGAATATCTATATTTACCATCCTCTCCTTTCTTTCCTCTGAAAGTATTGTCATTATCGGTGAAATTTTCTAAATTATCCAAGAATCCTGATTTGCTTTTAGCAAAATCGGCGTCTGTAGGAATCACGCCATCTCTACAATCTATGATTTTTAAGTAACTACCTTTATCTTTTTTAAAGTTTTCTTCTATATCATCCACCTTCATATCAGCGTTAACTTCCTTTGGATTCCCAGAATTAGGGAAGTACCACAAAGAATAAGCAGTAGAAACAAAAGCGGTCATCAAAAAGATGAAGAGCATCAAAACAATAATAACATTTCTATTTAATAATGTTTTTCTTCTCATCTTATTCAAACCTCCTTTTATTTTCTAATATCCTCTTCACTATAAGGAATATATGTTTGCTTAGTAAAAGTAACAACTATGCAAAGGGATGCTTTGTTACCAAATCTTTCCTTCATCAAGGCTTCATATCTTTCAGTAAGTCTAAGATCGATTCTATCATAATAGAAGATATATGACATAGTAGCTTTTAGAATGGACGATAAGATAATAGTTCATAGAGTCTATTCTATATCTACAGGAGAAAAAGATGGGCATAAATTGTTCACTTTTAGAGGAGATGCAAACCCAGCCTCTATGTCGGGTGAAATTAATGTCACATCGGATAGAATAGTCGGAGTTTTTGATGGCTATCAAAATCAAGTATTAGGATCTATAGTCATCTATATTCAATCAGGTACGGGATTGATTTCAGTCTTTGCTATAGCAATAGTGTTGATGGTATATATCTTCTATTATGATAGAA
>OLWU01000577.1_pt1 | contig 9804 bp, 5 predicted proteins | sample 1673351 | NCBI WGS metagenome assembly OLWU01 (sample SAMEA103958109, study PRJEB25191) | human gut metagenome | biome: human-associated habitat [ENVO:00009003]; feature: intestine environment [ENVO:2100002]; material: feces | place: Germany | collected 2013/2015
TTGGGCACCTATCGCACACACATCGTCAAGACCGGTATACTCTCCAAGGTATTCAAGTACAAGAAATTTCCCGTGGAGGTATATCCCGCACCCGGCATCGTGGACACGCTGCTTACCACCGTGTCCTTTGCCGCAGACGTACGTGCCGATGGTATAGCCGACATCACCGTCAAAGCTGCCGGCAAGAAAATCGCCGAATTCGAAGAGCAAAAACTACCGGCAACACTTAAGACCAAATACGGCTCCTTTGTGGTTGATCGCACCAAAGATTACCCCGCAGGCGAAGACGTCAATACGACAATATATGTCACCGGATATGATGTGGCTGCCGAAAACCTGGCCACCGAAGTCAAGTCCTCCATAGCCTCCAAAAAATCCAACCTCATCTACTGGTCTTAACAAGCTAAAACACAACAATAACGCAAGCGGCATACACCTATCGCGGATACCGCTTGCGTTATTATTGCTCTAAGAATATTTTATAGGCCGATTCCCTTTCGGGCTGTCGTCTGTCACTTGCTCGTATCGGGAGCATCGCTCTCGATGACGGCACGGCGCAAGTCGTCGGAGATAGGCTTGCTCGTCTTGCCCTCCACGTCATATCCCACCATTGCCACTATAGCCGAACACTTCAGGCGTCGCGTATCCGGATCGATGACCTGCTGGGCCAACAACAGCGAAGCCGTGCCGAGATGCAAGGCACGCGTAAGCACACGTACTCGCTGACCCGGCAACGAAGGCTCCACAAAATTGCAGGTAATACCGGCCACAACAATACTCAAGCGCTCAGGAGTAAGCACTCCACCCAAAAGGCTGCCGAAATAGTCTGTCTTGCCAAGATCAAGGAATTGCATATAGGCACCATTGTTGAGATGGCAAAACATGTCATAATCATTGAAGCGTACCTGCACATCCAAACTATGTCGGCACTCCATCACTTCGGTCAGAGGTTGCATTGTCTTGTATATCTGTGTGTATGTGTTTGTCCGTAAGTCTAAATAATCCGGAATGTCCGAGAGCCTACGGATTTTAGGGTTCTTAGGGCCTCTAAGGTCCCTAAGGTCTCTAAGGTCTTTAGGGTCCTTAGGGTCCTTATAAATTCCGAGAAAAGCAGTTCGGCTCTGTTTTCTACGACAAAGTTAGCATTTTTTTCGCCAATTTTTCCGCCAATTCGGGTAATACACGTTTTTTATATAGCATTTATTATCTGTTATTCACTATTTTTTGTAATTTTGCCGCCGAAAAAGCGCCGAAATTGCATTCCGCGCAATACTTTTGTCCATAATAGTACGAATAACTACAATCAATTACATTTCTAAGTATAGTCATTCAGTCATGAGAAAATCTCTACTTCTTCTCCTTATCCTTGCCCTAACGACAGCCTTTGCTGTCCCGGCAAAAACAATAGAAATAAACTTCACCAGTGCCGATTTGAAAAATGCGCCATCCAAATTAGATGGAAACTTCTTTGAGATAACCAATAGTGAGGTTACCTTGATGGCTAAAGGTTTGAATCAAAACAAAAGCATCGGCATATCAAAAGCGGACAAATCTTTCTGCGTTTACAATAGCACCCCACTACCCAATATTTCAAAAGTCGAGATAACCGCAACGAGTCTTAATGATACAAAAGCCGCAAATTTCATCATTACAACAGGTGATGCTGTATTAACAGCCAATGGAACTAATGAAACAACAGCGACATTTGCAAATGATGTTCTCACATTAATTCCGGCATCAAAGAATAAGTCATATTTTCGCATAGACCTTTCTTCAATGCCTGGCGGGAGTTCTAATATCTCCAAGATGGTAATCACCTACGGAGAAAGCGTAGCACCGGAAACGAAGCCCGAAAAGCCGACATTCAGCGTCACTCCCGGAGAAGTCGCCAAAGGCACATCGGTCACCATCTCGTCAAAAGGTGCAACATCGCTCACCCTAAAGTCTAAGACCGCGGACGCCGCCGACTGGACAATACAAAACATTCCCAACGCTAATACCCACGACGTTATCATCAACGAAAATATCACATATGACGTTGTAGGTCACAACAGCATAGGCGACAGCGAAGCCGCCGAAGCCTCCTACACCGTCAAGGCCGACACTCCCGTCCCCGGCGGAAACATCACCGCAACAGTCATCTTCAAGAACCAGAAAGATCTTGCTTACGGGAAAGGTAAAGAAATTGTTTGGGTCGCAGAGGAATACCCAAGCATAACTTTCAGCACAACTGCAACGATATCAGGCTCAACTTATCCCAAGAACAACAACGGCAATCTACGCATTTACAACTCCAACGGAAATGTTATCACAATCAGTGCTCCTAAAGGCTACACAATATCCCGGGCTTCTGCCACATACTCCAACACTAAAAGTGCTATAATTATAGATGGAAATCAAGTCGCCTCAAATGTATTTTATACGTATGAATCCTCTGTAAAATCATTAAAAATAGCGTCCAAGAAAATCAGTGAAAAAAACACCGACGTTTCCGCTATGACTTTCGTGCTGGTGCCTGATGCGCCTGTCGTGCCGGAAGCACCGAGCGCCGTCACCGTCACCCCGGCCAAGGCTGAAGCCAAGGTCGGCGAGAACGTCAGCGTGACCATCGCCGCCAACGGCACTCCCACGCCTGACATCTACTACACTATCGATGGTACCACCCCTACAACCGAAAGCGCCAAGTATGCCAAAGCATTCGATGTGACCTGCGATGCGCTCGCCGATAACGAGGAAAGCAAAGTCGTCACAATCAACGGCCTGGCACAAAATTCAGAAGGCCAAGCCTCCGGCAGTGCCACTGTCGCATTTACGCGTAACGATGCATCTATCACCGTCAAAGACGCCAAAGGCAATACCATCGGCGCTGACGGCGCATCTTTGGTACTCGAAGACGGAGCCGCCGAGTTCAAAGCCACATCCACCGGCGACGGCACTATATACTGGAGTTCGGCCAACAACAAAATTGCCAAGGTTGAGAACGGCATTATCACTCCCCTGGCCGTAGGCACAACCACCATAAAAGCCTTCTCTTCCCAAACAGGCAAGTATAACGCCGCCGAAGTATCGTTTACACTGACAATAACCTCGCCCTACACCTACGCCACAGTCATCTTCCGCAAGCAGGAACCCATAACCTACACATCCAACAAAAAGGCCGACTGGATTTCCGAACCCGTGGACGGCGTCACCTACACTTTTGCCACCTCCGTAGGCAAACTCGCAAATTCCAACTACCCGTCCAATAACGTCAACGAATCCACCAATAAGGCCACGACATTAATCATCACTAAGGCCAGCGGCACTCCCATCCACGTTCAGGCGCCGGAAGGCTATGTCATCGTCCGCGCACTCTACGCTCAGACAGGGACTTACGACAGCGCCGCAATGGCCATCAACGGCGAAGACCTCGCGAACAAGACCTACCTCGACGTCCCCTCCGGAGCGACATTCTTAGATCTGACGCCCGGTACAGGACTCAACAGCCCCAAATTTTCATACATGACCTTCGCCCTAACCAAGGTCGTGGCTCCCACCTCGCTGACCATCAATCCCAATAAGACCGAGGCCGTCATCGGCCAGACGGTATCGGTCAAGATTGTCGCCGATGACGCAGCCTTCCCCGCCCCCACCATATACTATACACGCGACGGCAGCACCCCGGTTCCGGGAGCGAACAAAACCGAGACCTACGACCCTGCAAAGGGCTTCACCTTGGCACGCACTGTTCCGCAAACAGTCACAATCAACGCCATAGCCGTTAACTCCGGCGGACAGGTAGCAGCCGAACCGGTATCCATCGTCTTCAACGACAAAGACCACGTAGCGCCCACATCCATCAGCTTTAGCCAAACGGAAGGCACTTACCCCGAAAACGCAACGTTCAACGTTAAGTTGGCCGCCGATGCCGCTGCCTACCCCACTCCGACACTGTACTACACCATAGGCGGATACACCGCACAAGGTGACAACCACATCGCATACGATGACGTACAAGGCATAGACGTAGCCAAGCCCGCAGACGGCAACGTAGTGACCATCAACGCCTACGCCGTCAATGACGCCGGCGCCGTCATCAACGCCGCCACATACGTCTTCTCCAGCGAAATCTCCACCGCTACGGGCTGGATACGCGTCCAAGATGCCTCACAACTCTCCGACGGCCTCAACGTAATCGTGGCATACGCCCCCAACGGCAACGCCTCGACAACACTCAGCTTGATGACCCCCGAAGTATCTTCCAACGGCGGTCTCTCGTCCGCCGATGTTACATGCAACAATACCAACGGTGTAATCACCGGCGACATAAGCAACGCCCAGCACGTCATCCTCGAAGGCAACGCCACCGACGGATGGTATCTCAAACTCGCCAGCGACAATAAATACATCATGCCCCCGACAAAAACGGGCGATAACGGACTGTCTTTCAGTGCAGACAAAAGCAAGGCAACTCCTGCCACCATAGACATGTCAGACGGCAACGCATACGTCACTTTCAACGGCACCAACTACGAATTTGTACACAACCAACAGGCACACATCTTTGCCGGATACTATAAGATAGCCGGCACACAGCGCCGTGCCATCGACTTCTTCAGCGAAGGCGAGTACACCGCCGGCAAGCCCTACGAAGACCTGTACCTGGTCATGAAAACCAATGAAATCGGCGGCGCCGAAGTCGCCATGCCCTTCACCTACGAGGGTGACGGCCGCTACACGCTACCCGTATACAATCTCCAAGGCACATTCTATATCCGCGACGGCAAGGCCAACCACCGCGGTACATACTTCGGCGCCAAAGCTGATGAATGCATCGACCCGGAGACCTCCACCGGATACGTAGGCATAGACGTCTTTGCCGTTGCCGTCCTTGACGCCGGTTGAGGGTTCGCCTTTGATGGCGGAGATTGCGGCATTGATGCTGTGGCCTACGTGGGCAAGAATAGCGGACGCGACTCATACACACTGATATATGACCCGGCGCAGGAAAGCCACTACGTCTTCAGCACCCACCCCAACACCAACATCGGACACGTGGCACGCATCGATTATGCAATGCTCACCGTCGAGTACACCCCCGGCAGCCATACCGACGGAGTCCTCCGCATCTCCGGAATGAGCACCACCGGCGTGGACGACATATCAGCCGATGTCAACGGACAAGCTCGCTACTTCAACCTGCAAGGTATGCCCGTAGCCAACCCCACCACCGGCATATACATCCGCGTAATAGGCGACACCGCCACCAAGGTCTGCATCAAGTAAGACACCACAGTTTCGAGATACATATTTTCCACTCAATATCCGTCCGAGGCGCCGAAAGGCGTCCCGGACGGACTACTTTCAGGTATCACGAAAATTTTTTCTCCAAAAAAACAAGCTCCATACCGGCAAAAACCGAAATTTTGGCTATCTTTGCGTTAAAATAGCCGCAATAGTACCTGATGAGGCACAATCTCCTCTGTGCGGCCGCCGGAGCAGCGAACAAAAACGCTGACAATCAACACTATGACCACACTCCGGCACAATACTCGACTTGCCACGACTCGGGATCTATTGATGTGTCCACAGACATGCCGCGGCAAAGACACATATACATACCGCCGACACGGCGGCCCGGGCGCAAGGCAAACACCACGCCGACACGCCACCATATACACGCGCACGCCCTTCAGAGGGCACACCCGGGCACACCGGCCGACAGCGCGACAAAGACACGCCACGGCGTGTCCGCAGACACGATAAAAAATAAAAAACAACATAAATGACAAGTAGATGGAACTATCTACCCCTGTCCGCAGAAAAACAAAAATTGGAGTCCGAGCTGGCACGCCGGTACGCCAAGGTCTCGCCCATAAGCGAGCTCTTGGTGCAGCGGGGCATACAGTCTATAGACGAGGCCGAGAAATTCTTCCACCCCTCGCTTAGAGACCTGCATGACCCTTTCCTAATGCCTGACATGGACAAAGCTGTGGACCGCCTCAACCGGGCCATGGGGGCAAAAGAACGTATCTTGGTATACGGCGATTACGATGTCGACGGCACCACCGCCGTGGCGTTGGTATACCGATACCTGCAAAATTTTTACTCGGAAATCGACTACGACATTCCGACACGTTACGACGAAGGCTACGGCATCAGCACACACGCCATAGACGAAGCTGCCGCCGCCGGCGTCAAGCTCATCATCATCCTTGACTGCGGCATCAAGGCCAACGCCGAAATCGCTTACGCCAAGACCCTCGGCATCGATTTCATCATCTGCGACCACCATGTCCCCGATGAGATGTTGCCGGACGCTGTAGCCATACTCAACCCAAAGCTCGAAGGCTCGACATACCCTTGCAGCCACCTGTCGGGCTGCGGCGTGGGATACAAGCTGATGCAGGCATTCTCGATAAGCAACGGCATCGGCACGGGCGAACTCGAAGGGATGCTTGACCTGGTGGCCGTGTCCATAGCCGCCGACATCGTGCCCATGGTAGACGAAAACCGCGTCATGGCATATCATGGCCTTAAACGTCTCAACAGCAACCCCAACGTAGGCTTGCGCGGCATCATCCGCATCTGCGGCCTCCCCGGCAAAGAAATCACTATCAGCGATGTAATCTTCAAAATCGGCCCGCGCATCAATGCCTCGGGGCGTATGCAGTCCGGCCGCGAAGCCGTGGACCTGCTTGTATCGCGCGATACCAAAGACGCCAACGAGCGCGCCGCAGCCATCGACCAATACAACAAAGACCGCAAAGAGCTGGACAAACGCATCACCGACGAAGCCAACGCCATACTCAGCGCACGCGGCGATGATGTAGCCGACCACAAGTCCATAGTCATTTACAACCCGGAGTGGCACAAAGGTATAATCGGCATCGTAGCCTCGCGCCTCACCGAGCTGTATTACAAACCCTCGGTGGTACTGACGCGCGGCACCACGGACGGCATTGCCACCGGCAGCAGCCGCAGTGTACAAGGCTTTGACGTATACAAGGCCGTGGAAGCATCGCGAGACCTGCTCGAAAACTTCGGCGGCCACACCTACGCCGTCGGACTTTCTATGCGCGAAGAAAATATCCCCGAATTCACACACCGCTTCGAAGAATACGTAGCCGCCAACATCCTGCCATCGCAGTTGACGCCACAACTGGATATCGATGCGATACTGCCATTTACGCGCATCACCCCCGAATTTGTCTCGATGCTACGCATGTTCGCACCTTTCGGTCCGGGCAACCAAAAACCCGTATTCTGCACACGCAACGTCAAAGACTTCGGCACCAGCCGCATAGTAGGCCGCAACAACGAGCACATCAAACTCGAGATCGTGGACGACACCTCGGGCAAGGTCTTCAACGGCATCGCATTCAACATGGCGCGATACTTCGATCACATCCATCAAGGCAAGCCCTTCGACATCTGCTACACCATCGAAGAAAACAAGCACCGCAACGCCACATCTTCCATACAACTGCAAGTCAAGCAAATACGCCTGCCGCAGGAATAATATCACCCATCGGGGCGGTCCTAAGCTACGTCACGAGCCGCCACTATGTCTGTGAAGCAGACGCACGTCAAACAAAACACCGGCACCATGCAGACAGCCGCCGAGATTTCAGCCCGGGCACACGAAATCCTGCACCGATACTGGGGCTACGACAGCTTCCGTCCGTGCCAGCTCGACATCATCACCTCGGTGATGCAGGGGCACGACACTCTGGGGCTGATGCCCACCGGTGGCGGAAAATCTCTGACATTCCAGGTGCCGGCAATGATTTTGGAAGGTCTTACCGTGGTGGTGACGCCCCTGATTTCGCTGATGAAGGACCAAGTGGACGCCCTCAAAGATCGCGACATACGCGCCGGGGCACTATATTCGGGACAGACTCCGCGCGAAGCACGCCTCGTATACGACCGCGCCCGTCTGGGCATACTGCGCCTGCTGTATGTGTCGCCCGAGCGCCTCGGCACAGAGACCTTCCGTCAGCACCTGCAAGCTTTTGATATACGCCTGATAGTGGTGGACGAAGCACATTGCATATCCCAATGGGGCTATGACTTCCGCCCGTCATATCTCAAAATTGCCGAACTGCGCACCCTCGTCCCGGACGTGCCGATATTGGCACTTACAGCCTCGGCCACGCCACAGGTGCGGAGAGACATCATGGCACGGCTCAACTTCGGCTCGGACGCGGCCGAATACACCCTAAGCTTTGCACGTCCAAACATCAGCTTTGTAGTGCGACATGTCGAGGACAAAGATGCCAAACTTTTTGACGTACTCGATCACACCTCCGGCACGGCCATCGTATATGTACGCAGCCGACGACGCACCGGCCAAATAGCCCAAATGCTGTGCGAACGAGGCATCAGCGCCGCCGCCTACCATGCAGGCATGGACGCTGACGAAAAGGCACGGCGGCAAGAACTTTGGAAGTCATCCAAAATACGCGTCATCGTGGCCACCAACGCCTTCGGAATGGGCATAGACAAAGCCGATGTACGCACCGTCATACACTACGACCTGCCATCGTCACTCGAAGAATACTATCAGGAGGCCGGGCGAGCCGGACGCGACGGGTTGCCATCATTTGCAGTTATCATAGCCAAAGACACTGACAAAGGCACGCTGACACGACGCCTGAGCGAGGCCTTCCCACCGCGCGAATACATCTTACGCGTCTACGAATTGGCCGGCAACTTCCTCGACATTCCCGTCGGCGGAGGTTATGACCGCGTATATCCCTTTGACTTCGACAAGTTTTGCGCCACCTACTCGCTGCAGCCCGGCGTCACGCGCTCGGCGCTGTCGATACTGACGCTGGCCGGAGCCATCGAGTACCACGACCCGGACTTTGCCAAGGCACGCGCCATGATGACCATAACGCGCGACTCGCTATACGGCATGGATATGAGCGACAACGCCGAGCGAACGCTCACCGCATTCCTGCGCAATTACACCGGCAGTTTCGCCGACTACGTGTATTTCGACGAAGGGATACTGGCGCACGACACCGGACTGGACGCCGAAGCCACCTACCGTGCATTGCTCGAGCTGTCGCGCCGAGATATTCTCAACTACGTGCCGCGCAGCCTTATACCCTACATTTACTACCCCACCTCGCGCGACCTGCCCAAGCACGTGATCATAGGCCGCGACGTCTACGAAACGCGCCGCGACGTCATGGCCGCACGCATCGCCGCCATGCGCGCCTTTGTCTTTGACGACAGCCGCTGTCGCGTGCGGCAGATGCTCGAATACTTTGGCGAGACGCCCGAGTCCGACTGCGGCACCTGCGATGTATGCCGCGCTCGTGCCATCGCATCATCCGCCACATCACTCCGAGACCGCGCTCGTGACCGCGTACTGCGCGGATGCTCGCGCCCCGAAGGCGCCACCGATGCCGAATTATACGACGGCCAAAGCCCCCAAATGCGCCACGCCATAGCCGAAGTCGTCCGAGCGCTTACCGCCGACGGCTCGCTCCTGCCTGCCGACAGCCGCACCGCACGCCGACACCTCCGCCGCTGACGCACCATAATCAGCACCTCAAACATTCAAAGAACAATTACTCCAACGACTTCAGCCATGCCCGCCATAAGGTTTTATTACAGCGACACCATCCACGATTTCCTTGACCGATGCACCGACGAGATCATCGGCAAAATGGTCCAAGCTTCCGCCCACGACCTCAACGATGAGACAACCGACTCATGGGTATGCGAAATCGAGGTACTCAAAGACGTATTGGCGCCCTACCGCGACCGCGGCAGCGTGTTCTTAAGAACACGCTGCCGCGGTCGCGGTAG
>OLWU01000579.1_pt1 | contig 9795 bp, 8 predicted proteins | sample 1673351 | NCBI WGS metagenome assembly OLWU01 (sample SAMEA103958109, study PRJEB25191) | human gut metagenome | biome: human-associated habitat [ENVO:00009003]; feature: intestine environment [ENVO:2100002]; material: feces | place: Germany | collected 2013/2015
AAGAATTGTTTGATATTATGTATGAAGCTAGTGGAGATGGTATATTAGAAACTAAGGAATTAGAAAAATGGAATAATAAACACTATACAAAGTTTTTTAATTTATTTGAAAGGATTAATAAAGTTGAAATAGAAAAATTAAAGCAAGGTAATCATATATATACTAGAGCTAATAAAGAAGAATGTAAAAGAAAGAATATCATGGATGATACTATATATGAAGAAAGTGTTAAATTATATGGACTTAAGAAATTCTTAGATGAATTTTCTAAAATTGATACCAGAGAAGTATTAGAAGTTCATATATGGGATGAATATTTAATGTTTGCTTATTTATTTGGTATAGCTGATAAAGTTGCTAAGCAATTTAAGAATTTATATCCAGAAATTATTCAAGAGATGGAAACTGCTAATATAGATTATAATACTTTAGTATTTGTTAATAATATATCTACAAGTAGTGTGCATGCTGCTACTAGTGCTAGAAGTGCTGCTGAGAGTTATTCTTCTGGTGGTGGAGGATTCTCTTCTGGTGGCGGTGGAGGAGGCTCATTTGGCGGTGGAGGCTCAATGGGTGGCCGTTAGGCATTTATGTAGAGATATTTAGTTTGATAAGTAAAGTGAGTGCTTGTTTTAGGTACTTGCTTTTTTCTTTTTAGATGAATGTTTTGTGAGAGAGATAGAAGATTGTGGATGAATAGTGGTAGAAGAAATTTTGTAAAAATACAAACAAATGTATGAAAATATTCTTGACAAATAAATAATAGTGTGATATGATAAGGGTACATTTTCGGTATAAAGAGATTATTATGTTTAAATACTTAGTTATTTGTGATATGATATATATTAATGTTTTTGACTTGGAGGTGAAAAGATGGAAGATAAGTTTAAAAGATATGAAAAAAAGACTTTTCTCTTTATTATTGTTATGTGCGATATCGTGCGTAACGGGGTTGGCAGCGCCTCAGCTAAATATAGTCGGCCCGACGTACTCGACGGTTGAGTCGATTTCCGGAATTGAGGTTTCCGCAGTCATTCCGCAAGCGGATGGCTCATATGAAGTTACACTTTATAACTCCAATAGGGATGGTTACTCATATTCTGAAATCATAACTTATTCCTTTGAGTGGTATCTATCATATAAAGGAAAACGTTGTAGCGATTATTACAAAAGCGCTATACGAGAGGGAAAGAAAGCATCAAAAAAAGTGTTCGTATGGCCCGGGGTGGTTCCGTCCGGGAACGAACGATATGTAACCGTTCAACTTGGCAGAGAACCCAAGGCGAGAGACTATAGAGATTGATATGTTGTTTAATATAAAGAAAGAGTTATGAAGAAAATAGCGTCAATACTTTTGCTTGTTTTGACTTTTGCGATAGACGTTCATGCTGAGCTCGAAGAAGTCCGTGGCATTCTTACAAAACAAGAAGTGAGTGAAGATGGATTATATTGTTTTATTTTCATTAATGAGAACGATTATCCCGTTTGGCTTGATATGGAGGTATACTGCGATGCAACTTATCACCATGAATCACAAAGGTATACTAAGTCTATCACGTTACAGGCAGGAGAGACTTATGAATGGTTCCCAAAAGTGCAAAGATACACTATTGGCGGTCCATATCTGAACGACTTTCATACGAAATATAAAGCGTATAAAAAGCAGTAAGAAATACATAGTAGGTTTGATCCTTTTCGGAGGTCTATCCGGATGTCGTATCAGTAGATATGATTACGAGTCTGGTTCAAATATAGTTCGCAGAAATAACTTGTGATTAAGCTAAGCGACTGAAGCGCGTAGTATAAATTCTTTACAATAACCAAAACAGAGCGAGCCGTGCCGGGGCTGACCCGGCACGGCTCGCTCTGTTTGGTTGCTTTGTATGGTTATCTGAGGGCGAGGCGGCGGACGGTGTCGCCGGCGGCGATGATGTAGAGACCGACGGAGGGGATGGTGAAGGTTCGGCGGCCTCGTACGGGCTCGGCATTTACGAGGATGATTCCCTCGATGGTGTAGATGCTGACGGGCGTTTCTGTGTCGGTAACGACTTGGACGCCGCCGGGGACAGGAGTGATTTCTGCGTCCGTATCTTGTATGTCTCTGACTGAAGAAACCGATTGAGCATTTATCTCGATATTGTCAATGAGCATACGTGCTCTGGCGGTTTGCCCCGAAGGTTATGAGGTGAAAAAAATAGCTTCGCAGTTTCAGCGGGGATGGCGGAAGCGGAGGACTTCGCCGACCCACATTACGAGGGATGAAGCGGCGATGATAATCAACCAGTCAAGGATGTGTATAGGACAGACGTTGAAGAATTGGCCTCCGAGTTCCACGATGATTACCTGGCCAATGACGATGAGCATACCTATGGTGATAAATCCGCGGCAGTTGCCAAGATGCAATGCTGAGCGGTGAGAGCCGTAGGCGCGTGCGTTGAAGAGGTTCCAGAACTGCACGAAGACGAAGATTGTAAAGAACAGCGTCAGCGCATACGTGGACAGCTCGTGGCGTGGTGTGGTTGCCGAAGTCAGTATGTCCGGAATAGATGCACCGCTATGGTATTCGAGGAATAGGAATATCCCGGTGAGTATGGCGAAAAATGCCACACCCGTACCGATGATAAATCGCCACATCGAAGGGGAGATTATGAAGTCGGAGGCGCGTCGTGGCTTGGAACGCATGACATCCGGTGACGGAGGCAGAGAAGCCAGAGCCATAGCGGCAAAGGTGTCCATGGCCAAATTGACCCAAAGCATCTGAGTTACTGTTAGCGGAGACTGGCGTCCGAAGAGTGCGCCGAAGAATACCACGAGGCATGCGGTGACGTTGACTGTAATTTGGAACAGTATGAATCGCTGGATGTTGCGGTATAGCGAGCGGCCCCACATGATGGCTCGACCTATGGATGTAAACGAGTTGTCCAGGATTGTAATGTCTCCTGCTTCCTTGGCTACGGCGGTTCCGTCGCCCATAGCCAGTCCTACCTGTGCGGCTTTCAGTGCCGGGGCGTCGTTGGTGCCATCGCCTGTGACGGCTACCACTTCGCCCATATCTTGCAGGGTTTCCACCAGACGTTTCTTGTCCATAGGACGTGCACGGGCTATAATCTTTATAGACGGTAGTCGGCGGCGTAATTCCTCATCGCTGAGGGCTTCGAAATCAGCACCAGTGATTGTGGCCGTTTCCAAGGTGTCGGTGGCATCGTTCCACAGGCCTACTTGTCGTGCAATTTCGCGAGCAGTGCGCGGGGTGTCACCCGTGACAATCTTGATGGCTACTCCTGCGCCAATGACCTCGCGTATCGCTTCGGGTACGTCGGCGCGCACAGGATCTGCAATGGCTGCCACGGCTATGAATGTTAGTTGTGAGCAGTGTACTGCGTCTTCGTATATTGGGCACGGTTCGTCCGCTCCTATGATAGCGTATGCAAAGCCCAAGGTACGCATAGCTTGCTCTTGATAGCGAGCCAGCAGGCCTTCGATATGCACGCGCGGTGCGTCTTCAGGGATGTTGCCGCACATGTCGTATACAATCTCGGGAGCGCCTTTGACCAGAAGAATGCGGCGTCCGGAGGCATCGCGCACTACTGTGGCCATATATTTGCGACCGGTGGTGAAGGGCAGCTCGGCTTCGATGTCATACGATGCACGGATTTTTTCATAATCGATGCCGGTTTTATCGAGGTGCAGCAGCAGCGCGCCCTCGGTTGGGTTGCCCAATACGGAGGGGCGTTCCGGATCCTTGCGGTCCAATTGGGCCGTGGAATTGGCGGCAATGGCGGCATGTAGTATTTCAGAAGGTACATCTCCGAAGACGTCCATGTCTGCGACGCGCATTTGGTTTTGTGTCAATGTACCTGTTTTGTCGGTGCATATCACAGTGGTGGCACCCATAGTTTCGCATGCGTGGAGGCGTCGTACCAAGTTGTTGGTTTTGAGCATACGCCGCATCGAGAACGCCAGGCTCAGCGTTACAGCCATGGGCAGGCCTTCGGGCACGGACACCACTAGCAACGCTACGGCCAGCATGAAGGTGTTCAGGCCATACTGGAGTGCGTCCAGCCAGTTGCCATTGAAATCGGAGAAGTATATGCCCATGCGTCCGATGATGATGATTGCGGCTATGACATAGCTGATGCGAGCAATCATTGAGCCAAGGCGCTCTAATTGCAACATCAGCGGGGTCTTGATGCTGTTGTCTATCTGGGATGCTCGGAAGACGTTACCATGCTCGGTGTTGTCGCCCACGGCAGTGACCTGCATCATGGCGTGGCCTTCCATGACTTTGGTGCCTTTCATCACTACGTTAGATGGGAATGTGGCTTCCGGGTCAAATTCCGATGGATCTATAGTTTTGGCGCACAAGGGTTCGCCGGTGAGTGTTGATTCATCGACATGTAGCGAGGCGGCTTCGACCAACTCGCCGTCAGCGGGCACCTCGTCACCGGTGTTGAGAATGACGATGTCGCCTACAACAACATCGCGCCGCGGGATGCTGATGGTGTCTCCGTTGCGTACTACCTGCACCGGCTCGTCATCGCTGACGGTGTTGAGCAGGGCAAATTCTTTCTCGGCACGCATCTCGAAGAAGAAGGCCAGTGAAGTGGCACATATCACAGCCATGAATATGCCCAAAGGTTCGAAGAAGGTTCCGCTGTCATGTCCCAGCCAAAAGTACTCGTATAAGGATATGAGTAGCGACAACACTCCGGCCACCATAAGGATGGCGATGAGTGGATCGCTAAATTTAGCCAAGAAAAGTTTCCAGAGAGATTTGCGAGCCACCGGCGTGAGTACGTTGGTGCCATGTTCTTGGCGGCTGACCTCGACTTGTGCAGACGTCAACCCCGCATTTTTATCTGTAGTAAGCATTATTCTAATTGTGTATTTTGGTCTAATTACGTAATCTATTAGCCGACTATATGCTATTTTCGGGCAAAATTACTCATAATTTGCTTACGTTGTCAGCTGTGGATATTAAATTAATGTTTAATTACCGGCCGGTGGCGGATGTCGTGTGTGGTATGCGCTATAGGCGCGCAGTAGCGGCAATAAAAACGCGCACCGGACGTTATATTTATATACTTAAAACAACATTAAAGTAAACGGACAATATGAAAAAATTTCTGAAGCTTTTGGTGCTGCCTTTGCTGGCGTGCCTGCCTATGACCGTCTTTGTATCGTGTGGCGATGACGATGACACTCCGGATGTGGATCTTTCTATCAGCATCGAAGATGCCACTGTCGTGGACGATGTGATATACGTGGTCAAAGGCGAGACGCTGAAAATTACTGCGGTAAACATCAAGAATAACGAGCCGGGCAAGAAGGCGTTGATTACGTCGGCTACGTACTTTGTTGACGGGGTGCGTTTGGGCACAAACATCATTCCGCCTTACGGCTTCGAGATTCCTTTTAAGCGCGATGCCGCAGTCGGCGGCCACGCCATGCAAATCGTATGTGACATTGCTGCCGAGGGTAAGGCTTTGGGCATTGCCGTACTCAATTATGATGTTGTGGTGGTGGAAGACGCATCCGATATTCCTTCGGGCAAGATTTCGACCACGATAGGCTCGACCGCCAAATTACAGTGACAGCCGCCATGCCATGTATTATAGACATGGTGTGATAATTTGCTCATAGCCAATAAAAAGAGCCGGACATATGCTATGCTTATGTCCGGCTCTTTTGTCGGGTTGCAATGTATCTATGATGTTCAGTCTTCGCAGTAGTGGCGTAGGACTCGGCGGTAGCTATTGAAGATTTTGCTTTTGGAAACAAATCCTATATATTTGCCATCGGCATCAACGACCGGGAGGTTCCAAGCAGCGGTTTGGTCGAAGGTCTTCATCACGGAGTCCATCGTGTCGCTGATATGTATGGTGGCCGGCGGCGTTGACATAAACATGTCCACGTACATCTTCTTGTACAAGTCGGGGCGGAACATAATGTTGCGTATCTCGTCAAGCAGTACTATGCCGAGCAGTCGTCCGTCTTGGCTGAGTACTGGAAAGAGGTTGCGGTGGCTGCGCGATATCGTATCGACCATTTGTTTGAGGTTCATATCGGGCCGTACGGGCAGGAAGTCGTTTTCGATGACGTTGGAGACTTTGAGAAGTGTGAGTACGGCTTTATCCTTATGGTGTGTCAGCAGCTCGCCGCGCTGAGCCAGTCGCATCGCGTATATGCTGTAAGGCAGGAACAGTCGTATGGTGCCGTATGACACTACCGAGACGATAAGCAGTGGCAGGAACAATTGGTATCCGCCTGTGAGTTCAGCGGTGAGGAATATGGCCATAAGTGGTGCATGCATAACAGCGGACATGACGCCGGTCATACCCATCAGTGCAAAATTTTTGTCCGAAATGAGCGCCTCGGGTGCCACGAGATTGGTGACGTAGGCAAATAGAAATCCGGTCATGCATCCGACGTATAGCGAGGGCGCAAATGTGCCGCCTACGCCCCCGGCACCATTGGTGGCGGAGGTGGCCACGGCTTTGGTGGCAATAATCATAGCAATGAAAGCAATGATTACCAAATGACTGGAGCCTTCGCCGTAGAACATAGAACCATTAAGTATGGACGAGGTGTCTCCGTTGAGTAGTCCTTCGATGGATGAGTAGCCTTCACCATAGAGGGGTGGGAATAGAAATACGAGCAACGAAAGCATCAAGCATCCGGAGGCCACGCGCAGCGCCGGGTGTTTGAAGCGTTTGAAGAAATTCTCCATCATGTTCATCACGCGTGTGAAGTACAGCGACACCAATCCGCATACGACGCCCAGGAAAATGACCAGCGGAATTTTGGCGGCGAAGAAAGGCTCGCTTTGTGTGAAGAAGAATTCGAAGTTGTACCCCGTGTATATATAGGCTATTGTGGCGGCAGTCACTGACGAAATCACCAGCGGCATCACCGAGACGGTGGTGAGATCCAACATCAATACTTCTATGGTGAAGAGCACTCCGGCAATGGGAGCCTTAAATGTTCCGGCAATACCGGCGGCGGCGCCGCATCCCACCAGCAGCATAAGTACGCGCGGAGACATGCGAAATGCCGACCCAAGGTTCGATCCTATGGCTGACCCTGTGTAAACTATGGGTCCCTCGGCACCGACGCTGCCGCCAAATCCGATGGTAATGGAACAGCCTATGAGCGAGGAGTACATATTGTGCCTTTTGAGTCTGCTTTTGTTTGTAGATATGGCTGCAAGCACGCGCGTGACGCCGTGCGAGATGTTGTCATGTACCATATAACGCACGTACAGGTAGGTAATGACCACGCCCACGGCCGGTAGAAGGATGTACAGCCAGTTGCCTGATTGTGTGTCGATATCGGCGGTAAGCGCCGAGGCTATCCTGTGTATGAGAAAGCGCAGTAGCATTGCGGCAAATCCGCTGAGTATGCCCACTATGAGCGCCAGGAATATGACAAAGGCGCGTTCCGAGACGTGCTTCTCGCGCCATGACAGAAAACGCAGAAACCACGAGGCGGCCGGTTTGCTTTTGTGTGTAGGGTGTTGTGCCATTATTTGGTGAGGATGCGTGGCCGGTTAGATGCCTTTGCCGGTGAGAACGGTGTGTATGGTAAAGAACAATATCTTGAGATCTACGGCCATGGAAACATTGTCGATGTACAACAGGTCGTAACGCAGTCGTTCGAGCATTTGGTCGACATTGCTTGCGTATCCGTACTTGACCATACCCCAAGATGTTATGCCGGGTCGTACCTGATGCAGCAGGCTGTAGTAAGGGGCGCGTGCCACGATTTGGCGAATGTAGTATTCTCGTTCGGGGCGCGGACCCACCAGCGACATGTCGCCTCGCAGCACGTTCCAGAATTGGGGCAGTTCGTCAAGGCGGTATTTGCGCAGGAAATGTCCTACGCGGGTCACTCGCGGGTCTTCTAATGTTGATAGTGCCGGGCCCGAGGCCTCGGCGTCTGCGCGCATGGTGCGGAATTTATAGATGTAGAAGGGCTTCTTGTGGTATCCGATGCGTTGTTGGCGATAGAACACGCATCCTCGGCTGTCTATGCGTACGGCCAGAGCAAGAAGTACAAATAGCGGAAGCAGTAATAGCAGAGCTGTGGCGGACACCAATACATCGGCGGTGCGCTTGAGGTTTAGTGTCATCTTGGACGCCTGGCTGTGCGAGATGTCAATGAGCGGTTCGCCGGTGACGGTGAACATGCGAGGGCGTGCGGCTATGATGCTGTAGAGATCTGCCGGAATGAGTATTGTGCGGTCAAGGGGAAAGAGGGTGTTGATTAGTTGGCCGGTCTGACGTATGCCTTCGCGGTGTGGAATGACTATTAGGTTGTGCACATCCAGCGTTTTGCATATTTCGGGTAGGTCGTCCAATCGATACACCGGCAGTCCGAGGTCCGGACGTTGTGCAGCCGTGGCATTGGTCGTGTCTGTGTCAACATATCCTATAATGTGTATTCCGCTTCCTCGCGGTGCGGCGTTAAGTCTGTCCACCAATGCTTTGCCGCCTTTGGTCGCTCCGACGACCAAGGTGTTGAAAGCCAATTCGCGCCGCTGGATGCGTCTTGCGGTATGCGTGGTCTGGATGAGGCGCACAAGATATACCGGGATAAACCACAGCAGCCATAGTATGACTATAAGCTCGTAATATCCTTTGACACCGGGAGAGAGTGTGTCGTTGATGATTGCGATGAAGAATATGCCCAGAACCCCTATAGCCGAGACTACGGCTGTATTGCCCAATTCGTCAAGGCGAGACTTGAAGTATGTCTTGCTGTAGTATCCCGAGAGCCAGTATATGGCCAACATCACCAATGGAACAATTATCTGCCCGGTGATGACGTGCTTTTGCGTAAGATGCTCGGCCAGTGTGTAGTGCATACGTATGCTCTCCGGAAGGAAGTGGTAGCGCACAACGCTGAAGACCGTCCACCCGATGTTGAGCATCAGGAAGTCAGCAAAGACGTATGTAAAAGCCTTGCAGCGGATATTTCGCACGATGGTTATCTGAGATGTGTTTGATACTGTGGCCGTTGCGTTTTGGTGTTGTCGGCCGTTGTTAATTGAAGTATTTTGATTTGGGGCGAGCTTTTATAGTGGCTGTAATGCGGTGATGTGGTTTTTTGTACGCTATTTACGAAGTATTTTGAATACTCCTCCCTGCTCTAAACGCATAACAATGGACGGGCGTCCGGGTTTACGGTCGCGTCCGGTGAGGCAAACGTAGTCCATTTGGGCGGCAAGTTGCGGGTCTATTTGGTCGAAGGTGCGAGGTGTTGGTGCTCCGCTGAAATTGGCTGATGTGGACACCAGCGGGCGTCCGAGGGCACGGCATAGGGCAGCCGAGAAGCGTTCGCGGGTCAGGCGTATGCCCAAGGTTCCGTCTTCGCCCATAAGTGCCGGAGCAACACCGCGGCCGCGGTCGTAGACAATGGTCAGTGGTCGGTCCGAACATTCGATGAGGTCGTATGCTATGTCCGGGACGGCGTCAACGGTGCGTTCGAGCGCGCCTAAGTCACCTACGAGTGTTATGAGTGCCTTATTGTCACGGCGTCCCTTGACTGAATATACACGATGTACCGCATCTTCGTTTGTGGCATCGCAACCGATGCCCCAAACGGTGTCTGTCGGGTAGAGTATAAGTCCGCCGTGCCGCAGTACCTCCACGGCTTGACGCAAATCCTCTCCGAATGTATTGTCTTCGTTAGTCATAGTACAAAGTTAAGCATTAAATCGTCAATCGCAAAAAATAATAGGGGCTGTGTCAAAATAGGCGCAGCCCCATTTTTAAACCTGTTGTAAAACATAAA